>Ga0316191_10002721_pt1 | contig 12932 bp, 12 predicted proteins | sample Eddworburr2cm_MG_FD_204928 | JGI IMG/M metagenome (GOLD analysis project Ga0316191, IMG submission 204928) | Coastal sediment microbial communities from Maine, United States - Eddy worm burrow 2 cm | ecosystem: Environmental > Aquatic > Marine > Coastal > Sediment | place: USA: Maine...
AGATCGTGGATACGCTGGAGGAAGAAAGCTCTCCAGCCGGACCAACCCCCAGGTGCGAACCGCGCTTCGACATCCGGATATTTCTCCAGCAGCCGGGTCGCCGCGGCACTCGCGTACCCGGCCGCACTGGCGACAAGAAGTTTGGCGACAAAGCGGTCTGGCTCAGCCATTTGGATCCCGTTTATCGTTGCCCGACTCTCAATTTCTCTGGGCCTGCCAATAAGGCAAGGGCCAACGGCATAATGGTGACACACTCAACCCTCCGTCCGCTACGCGATATGCCCGAATCACTAGTCGGCTATCTCAATCTGACCAGCGCGGTGCTGGCCCTGATCTCAGGGGCCGTCGTCCTCGGCATGCTCAAGGGGACCCGGGCTCACATCCGCGCCGGGCGTTCTTATCTGGCCTGCATGATCGCAGTCAACATCTCTGCATTGGCAATATATCGGATAACGGGTGAGTTCGGCGCTTTCCATGCGCTGGCTCTGATCAGCCTGGGTTCGGTGCTCGCGGGATTCCTGGTTGCACGCTATGGCGGTCATGGTTGGATTTTCGGCCATGCTTTCATCATGCTGTGGTCTTATGTCGGCATCGTCGCAGCGGCCGTATCCGAGGCCGCCACCCACTTCCTGCACTGGCCATCCTCGGTGGGCGTGGTCGGTGCATCAGTCGCCGTCTTTGTGGCGGGCGGACTGCTTGTTCACACGCGGGGTGCCAGAGCTGCCTCGAGAATTGCAGGGATCCGGAACCCGAGTGAGTCTGACGGTGTCTCGCAAGCCGCGGGCGACTAAGCTTCGGAGTAAGGGCCCCCTCACCCGAAGCAGCCACGGGATCAGAACATTGCCGAGTAATCCACAGGACCCCGTTTTCTCGGCTGGAGCCAACGTCGCGGTCAAGATGCCACCCGGCCAGTTTCATCAGGCGGTGGCTTTTTCTAGAGCCATCCTGGCTGTCCCTGGTTGTCATGGAACGCCGAACAGCGTCAGTTTCGAACTGGGTCCGATGCGACTCTGGATTGACCGCAGCGAGTCAGTACAGCAACCCGAGACATGGCGTGAAATCCGCTGTTCGGATCATGAGTCGGCGGCCAGGTACGGCGGCGATTGGCAGATTATCGAAGTCGGGTCTGACAATGACGCTGATTGAGAAGGCGCGGCTACTGGCGGAGATCGTCGCCTGGCGCCTGCGTTGGGATCGCTGTGATCTTGACTATCGCCCTGGTGATACCGATTGCGAGAAAATTATCAGCGCTCGCCAGGCGGTCGAGAAGATTCCTGACGGAGCAACCGTAATCAGTTCCGGGATGGCAGGAAATTCGCGCTGTTCGGTTTTCTTCTGGGCGATCCGCGAGCGCTTCGAGGCCAGCGGACATCCGCGTGATCTCACCTGGGTGTCAGTTGGCGGGCAAGGCGGTCGCGGAAAGGCTCCCGGCAGTGTAGAAGAAGTTGGACTGCCCGGGCTGGTGAGCTGTTACATCAGCGGACACGTGGAGACGACTCGATCATTACTGCGGATGGCCGAGGCCAAGCAGATGGATCTGCACGTCTTGCCGCAGGGGGAGATGACGGAGCTGATCGCCGGCCAGGCGAGTGGGGACTTCACCGTGCGCAGCCGTACCGGACTCGATACGTTTCTGGACCCCAGATTGGATGGCGGCACCGCCATCGTCTCTCGCGACGGATCGTCTCTTGTCAGGGCCGAGGACGACGAGTTGCGCTACGCGATGCCGCCGATCGACGTCGCGCTGTTCTGCGGGGCCTACACGGACCAAAGCGGCAACGTGTACCTCACCGACATCGCCACCCTGACAGAGACCCAGGAGTCGATTGACGCGGCGCGCGCTAACGGAGGGCTGGCCATGGCTGTGGTTGGCGGCCTGATAGACGAGGACGCGGATGCGCCACGTATCGAGGCCGACAGGCTGGATGCCGTCGTCGTCAATCCCTGGAATGAACAGACAGTGCTGGCCCGCCAGCGGCGGCCCTGGAAGATGTTCACCCCGGGTGGAGATGGCGATGATCATGCCGCGATCGAAAAACTGAGGTTCATCAATCGAGTGCTGCGGCTGACGCCGGTACGAGGTCCGGTTGAAGAGGCACTTGGCAGGCTTGGCGCGCAGCTGTTCTCCGAAATCGTGCCGCGCGGTGCACACATCAACATCGGTGTCGGATTCCCGGAGGAGGTGTGCAGAGAAGTCTATGAAAGCGAGCTCCACAAAGAGCTGGTCTTCACCACGGAGACCGGCGTCTATGGGGGCCTGCCCGCACCCGGGGTCTACTTCGGCGCAGCTGTAAACCCGCTTCGCTTCGAGTCATCCGCCTGGATGTTTCGCCACTACCGGGAACACCTGGACACCACGGTGCTCGGCTTTCTGCAAGTAGATTCCCTGGGCAATGTGAACGTATCGCGTCGGGGCCCGAATGTGACCGACTATGTTGGGCCGGGCGGATTCCCGTCGATCATTCAGGCGGCCCGCAGAGTGATATTTATCGGGACCTGGATGACGGGAGCGCGCTGGGAGGTCAGCGGCGGAGAGCTGCATCTATTGCAAACAGGCCGGCCGAAATTCGTCGACAGGGTCGATGAAGTGACATTCAGCGGCAGGCGGGGGCTGGCGGATGACAAGCAGGTCTATTACGTTACCAATGTCGGGATCTTTAGACTGACTCCCGGTGGTCTGGAGATGATCTGCAAAATGCCGGGTGTTGAGATCGAGCGTGACATCCTCGCCAACGCGAGTGCGCGGCTCGTCATTCCGGCCGATGTCCCATCGGTGGACAAGACCATAGTAACGGGCGAAGGATTCAGGCTCGATTGGCCGGAGGCCTGATCGGGGCTACAAGGAGCAGTGGATGCATGGCGGTGATCAGGTAGCACAGGTTCTGCGGGCCCAGGGCGTCAGGACGATGTTCACTCTATGCGGCGGGCACATCTCGCCGATTCTGACCGGGGCGCGGACAGCGGGCATACGGGTCATCGACACCCGCCACGAGGCCACTGCAGTATTCGCGGCTGACGCGCTTGCCCGGTTAACTGGAATTCCGGGTGTCGCTGCCGTGACGGCGGGCCCCGGCCTGACGAACACCATCACAGCGCTCAAGAACGCTCAGCTCGCCCAGTCACCGGTGGTAGTCATCGGCGGTGCGACGGCTACGATCCTGAAGGGCAGGGGCGCCCTCCAGGACATCGACCAGGTCCCGTTGATGGCGCCCCACGTAAAAGAAGTCTTCATCGTCCGGCGCGTGCGAGATCTGGTTCCAGCCGTCGAAGGCGCGTTTGCCGCAGCGCGCTCAGGCGTGCCGGGCCCGGTATTCATCGAGTGCCCGGTGGACCTGCTCTACCCGGAAGAAGTCGTGCGTCAGTGGTACGGGTTGGAAAAGGGCGGAGGCGGTCTCGCGGGCTGGGGCGAACGGATCTATCTGCGTCGACATATCAACCGGCTGTTCCGGGGTGCCGAAGGGCAGCAGCCGGGTCCGGCCATGGTCGAACCTGTGCCGGCCCCGGAATCGGCGCGGGTGCTCGAAATCGCGCAGCAGTTGAAGGCCGCCAAGCGCCCGTTGCTGATCGCCGGTAGTCAGGCCGTATGCGAGCCGGACCGGGTGGTGGCGGTCGCCGAAGCAATAGATCGACTCGGGGTACCCGTTTATCTGTCCGGCATGGCCAGAGGCTTGCTCGGGTCCCGACATCCACTGCATTTCCGACATCGCCGACGCGAGGCTATCAAGCAGGCGGATCTCGTTATCCTGGCCGGTGTTCCCTGTGATTTCCGACTGGACTACGGACGCCAGATACGCAAGGGTGCGACGCTGGTAGCGGCCAACCGCAGTCGGACGGACCTACGGCTTAATCGCAAACCGGATCACGGTGTATTGGCAGACCCAGGAATGTTCCTCGTGGACCTCGCCCGGGCTGCGCCGGCCGCTGGCGGCGCCTGGGCCCAGTGGCGCGAAGAACTCGATGCCCGTGACGCGGACCGTGAACTGGAAATCGATGCCCAGGCGCAGGCGAGAGGAGAGTTCGCCAATCCGTTGTCGGTCTGTCGTGGCGTCGACAGCCAATTGCGCAATCGCAGCATCATCGTGGCCGACGGCGGTGACTTCGTTGGCACCGCTTCCTACATTATCCGGCCACGTGGACCGCTTCGCTGGCTGGACCCGGGCGCATTCGGCACCTTGGGCGTGGGGGCAGGTTTCGCACTCGGCGCCGCAGCCGCCTATCCTGATGCCGAGATCTGGATCATCTTTGGCGACGGCTCAGTCGGCTATAGCCTGTCGGAGTTCGATACCTTCGTAAGGCACAAGATCCCGGTCATCGCGGTGGTTGGAAACGACGCCTGCTGGAGCCAGATCGCGCGCGAACAGCTCAAGGTCCTGAAGGACGATACCGCCGTCATGCTCGCGCGGACGGATTACCACCGGGTGGCGGCCGGCTTCGGTGCCAGCGGCCTTGTGATCCACTCGGATGATGAGATCGAAGATGTCCTTTCCCAGGCCCGTGAGATCGCGGCCGGCGGGCATCCGGTGCTGGTGAATGCGATGCTGGATCGCAGCGAATTCCGCGAAGGATCGATATCGATCTGAGTGCTTGTCCGGGCGGCTAAACTGCGTGCCGTACTTCCACAGGATGAAGGATTTTGGGACTGCTGCTACTGCTTATCGGCATCTTCGCTGTCAACGTGCCTTGCGGCTACTGGCGTGAAGGCGTCCGCAAGTTTTCGCCCGCCTGGTTCGTCGCTGTTCATGCGCCGGTCCCACTGGTGATCCTGATGCGACTTCTGGCGGGCATCAAGTGGAGTTTCGCCATCCTTCCACTACTTGTGGCCGCATATTTCGGCGGACAATGGGTCGGCGCAAGGTATCGTCGCAAGGCGGCGGGCAGATGAATGAATGGAGCCGCTGACTGCCATTCTGGTATTCGGATTGGCGATGAGTCTGATCGCCTTGTCCGGCAGTCTCGTGCTGATGCTCGAGGCGGATACGATTCAGCGCATCATCCTGCCACTCGTGGCCTTGTCGTCGGGGTCTTTGATCGGTGGGGCGCTATTCCATCTGATGCCGGATGCCGTCGCCAGGATGGGCAACTCGCCACGGGTCTATGCTTGCGTCGCAGGCGGATTCCTGACGTTCCTCATCCTCGAGCAGTTGCTCTATTGGCACCACTGCCATCGGCCCGCGGTGGATCACCGCCAACCGATGGGAGTGATGCTCCTGATCGGAGACGGCGTGCACAATTTCATCGGTGGCCTTGCCATCGGCGCCGTTTTCATCGTCGATTTCCGCCTCGGCGTTCTGGCGTGGGCGGCAGCGGCGGTTCACGAGGTACCGCAAGAGCTTGGCGACTTCGGTGTGCTGCTGCACTCGGGCTGGTCGAGAGGGCGCGCCCTGGTCGCGAATTTTGCAACGGCTTTGACATTTCCGCTGGGCGGCCTGTTGGCCTGGTCTGCATCCTCATGGATAGACATCGATTTCCTGATACCTTTCGCGGCGGGCAACTTCCTGTATATCGGCGCGGTGGATCTTATCCCTCAGTTCAAGGCAGTCAGGGACGGCGGATCGATCCTTTCGAACACGTTCTGGTGGACGCTGGGAGCGGGCGTTCTTGCCGCGGCCGCCCTTGTCGGGCCTAACCATTAGCGCAGCCGTGACCGCCAGCGGTATGCTGCCCGCTCTGAAGCCGGAGGAGACGAGATCATGACAGGCCCATCGGCCACAATCAGAGAGGCGGGAGAGGGGGACCTGACCGCGATCGTGGAGTTGTTGGCGGATGACCCGATTGCAGCCCAGCGAGAGTCGGCGCTCGATCCTTTGCCGTCAGCTTACCGTGCCGCCTTTGCCGAGATCGCAGCTGACGGCCGCCAGACGCTTCTCGTGGCGGAAATGGAAGGTGTGGTGGTTGGTACCCTGCAGCTTTCGATTATTCCCAATCTCACCTACGAAGGCCGTCGCCGTGCCCAGGTCGAGGGTGTGCGGATTGCGGCGGATCGAAGAGGTCGTGGCGTGGGACGCCAGCTGCTGGGGCGGGCCAAGGAACTGGCGATCGAAGCCGACTGCCACATCCTCCAGCTCACCACCAACAGACAGCGTCCGCAGGCTCTTCACTTCTATGAACGACTGGGGTTCGTGGACTCTCACCATGGACTGAAACTCTATCTGCAGGAATAGCCAGTGGGAATGCAGCCGGTAAGCAGGGAGATGCGATGAAATTCGCGATCTATTTCGACGCAGCGCTCAGCGGTGGCCCGGTCGACGGCCGTGTCTTGCTTATGATCTCGAAGAGCGATGATCCGGAGCCGAGATTCCAGGTGCGGTCAGGTCTGAAGGCTATCGCGGTGTTCGGTGTGGATGTCAGCCAGTTGGGCCCGGGAGAACCGGTTTTCATCGACGAATCGGTACCGGGATATCCACATCTGTCGCTTGCCGAGCTTGCGCCCGGGGAATATGTGGTTCAAGCCTTGCTCAACCGCTACGAAACGTTCCGACTCGCAAGCGGACACGAGGTACAGCTTCCACCGGATCAGGGGGAAGGGCAGAAGTGGAACAGGAAGCCCGGCAACTTTCACAGTGAGCCGGTGCGTCTGACACTGGACCCTTCGTCTGGCGACGTGCACAAACTGTGGATGGAGGAGGCGATACCCGCAGTAGAACCGCCGGCCGATACGCGGTACGTCAAACACATTCGGATCCAGAGCGAACGCCTGACGCGTTTCTGGGGGCGTCCGGTCTATCTTGGCGCGCATGTCCTGTTGCCGGCCGGTTTCGATGAGCATCCTCAGGCGAGATTTCCGCTGGTGGTGTTCCATGGGCATTTCCCCGCGAACCTGTCCGGCTGGCGCGAGCAGCCACCGGATCCGGACCTGGAGCCGGAGTACAGCGAACGTTTCGGCCTGGAGGGTTATAACAGGATCGAACAAGACGAAGCCTGGCGGTTCTTTCGCAAATGGACGGGTACTGATGTGCCGCGGATGCTGATCGTAGAGATCCAGCACGCCAACCCTTACTACGATGACTCCTACGCGGTGAATTCTGCGAATCTGGGCCCCTACGGGGACGCGATACAGTACGAGCTGATCCCGTACATCGAAGATCGATTCCGCGGGATAGGTCAAGGTTGGGCCAGGTTTCTCTATGGCGGGTCAACCGGTGGATGGGAGTCTCTGGCCGCCCAGGTTTTTTACCCGGACGATTACAACGGCTGCTTCGCCGCCTGTCCGGATCCGGTCGACTTCCGCGCCTTTGTTCAGACAAATATTTACGAGGACGAAAACGCTTACTACCGGACGGGGCCATTCCGGAGGATGCGAAGGCCGTCGTTTCGAAACTATCTCGGTGAGGTGAGTTCGACGATGGAAGACGACAATCACCTGGAGTGGGTCCTCGGTACAAGGAATCGATCAGGAGAGCAGTTCGACATATGGGAAGCGGTCTATTCTCCCCAGGGAGAGGATGGTTATCCCAAGCGCCTGTGGGACAAGAAGAGTGGCGAGATCGATCCGGAGGTGGCGGCACACTGGCGTGAGCACTATGACCTTCGTTACATCCTCGAGCGTGATTGGGAAACGCTGGGTCCGAAGCTCGCCGGCAAGATCAATGTCTACTGCGGCGACATGGATAATTTCTATCTCAACAACGCCGTCTATCTCCTTGAGCAATTCCTCGAGAGCACCCGGGAGCCGTATTACGCAGGCGAGGTCGATTATGGAGACAGGGCTGAACACTGCTGGAACGGTGATCACGAGAACCCGATCGCGATCTCCCGTTTGCGCTACAACCTGTTCTACATGGACAAGATCATGAGGCGTATCGAGGAGAGCGCCCCGGAAGGCGCCGATCTGACGAGTTGGAGGTACTGATGGCGGACAAGAAAAAGCAAAGCGCTGTTCAGCGGCTGTTCGGTGTCGGACCGTACGGGTCGGCGCTCTCTGTCGGGTTGCTGTTTGTCGCTGTCCTGCTCGCTCGCGAGACGCCAGGAGGCTGGATGCCGATATCGCAGATGACCAAGACGGTAGCGCTCAACGTGGGAGTCGTAGGCGCGTTCCTGCTCGTATGGTGGAGCGTCAAGACGTTGAAGCCAAAAGAGAGGGGGCAGCGATTGTGTAATGAAGGCCCGTTCAGATATGTCCGTCACCCTCTCTACGCATCATTCCTGAGCTGGTTCGACTTTGGCTTCGCAATCTATCTCGGCCACTGGGCCTTCGTCGCGTGGGCTCTGTCACTGCACCCGTTGTGGCACTGGCTCATACGTAAAGAGGAGCGCGAAATGGAGCTGCAGTTCGGCAAGGCCTGGCGCGACTATGCGTCGCAGACCGGCCGGTTCCTTCCGCGCCTGATCTCTTCGTCAGGAACTAATAAGTAACTTTAATTAAAGTTTATAACGCATTATTTATAATATATATTCCATCTGTTCTTGATGATGCCAGCATCGCGAAGGGCGCCACTACGTCATGCCGGTAATCTCGCCATCCGTCAGGTCCATGTGAACCGCCTGCGGGTCCGCGGGCAGTCCGGGCATTCTGACGATGTCGCCCACCAGGGGGACCAGATATCCTGCGCCGGCGGACAGTAGTACGCGTCGGATCTTCAGCTCGAAGTCTCTAGGGCGACCGGCGATCGTCGCGTCACCGGTAAACGACAGCGGCGTCTTGGCGACGCACAATGGCAGGTCGGCGTGACCCAGCCGTTCGATGCGTTCGATGTCTTTCTCTGCGGGGTACTCGTAAGTCACCTGGGCGGCGCCATACATGGCGCTGGCTATGCGATGGAGCTTCTCCTTGACCGGCTCTGACCAGGCATAAAGGGGATCGAAGGGCTTGGACTCCTGCTCCGCGTGTTTCATAACGGCTTCTGCCAGTGCGACTGCGCCATCGCCGCCGTCCCGGAAGTGATCTGCAACCGCATTGGGTACCCGCATGTCGTCGCAGGCCTCGCGGATGACGGCGACCTCCTCATCCGAGTCAGCGGCGAACCGATTGATCGCAACGATCGGTGTCTCCTGGAAGATGCGGACTGACTCGATGTGTTTACGCAGGTTGCCCATGCCCCAGCGGACCGCCTCAGCGTCAGGTTCCGCAAGCCGGTCCTTGGCGACTCCCCCATGTCGTTTGAGGGCACGCACAGTCGCGACCAGCACCACCGCAGCCGTGTCGAGACCTGCGGAGGCGCATTTGATATCGAAGAACTTCTCGCCACCCAGGTCGAAACCGAAGCCGGCCTCCGTCACGGTCCAGTCTGCGTGGGCCATTGCCATCTTCGTCGCCAGGATGGAATTACAGCCGTGGGCGATATTGGCGAACGGTCCGCCATGCACGAATGCCGGTACACCTTCACGGGTCTGGACCAGATTGGGCAGCACCGCATCGCGCAGAAGGATCATCATCGATCCCACGGCGCCCAGGTCGGCCGCTGTGAATGGGCGGCCGTCATTCGTTTCTGCGACGATCAGCCGCTCGAGCCGGGCGCGCAAGTCATCATGTCCTTCCGCGAGACACAGCGCGGCCATCACCTCAGACGCCGGAGTGATCTCGAACCGGGTCTCGCGCGGGATCCCCTGAAGTGCTCCTCCGAGACCGACCACCAGGTGCCGGAGCGACCGATCGTTGAGATCCATCACCCGCGGCCAGAGTATGCGCCGGGGATCCAGGTGCGGTGGCTTGTTCCGATGGATGTGGTTGTCCAGCAGCGCCGCCAGCAGATTGTGGGCTGCTGTGATGGCGTGAAGATCACCGGTGAAGTGCAGATTGATATCCTCGGCCGGTACCAGTACTGACTGACCTCCGCCAGTAGCGCCACCTTTCATGCCGAAGGTCGGACCGAGAGAGGGCTCACGGAGGGCGATGCAGGTATCAAGTCCCAGTTTCGCCATGCCCTGTGCGAGACCGATGGTGGTCGTTGTCTTGCCTTCGCCGGCTCCCGTGGGTGTGATGGCGGAGACGAGGATCAGCTTCCCCGGCGTCCGGCCACTCGCTTCCCTGGCCTCCAGCCTGACTTTGGCCTTGTCCGTGCCGAACGGCAGCAGGTGCTCCTCGGCGATGCCGAGTCGTGCGGCGACTTCCTGGATCGGTCGCGTTACGCTCATGGGCTTGCTCCGCGTTATGGTTGTTGTGGCGGAAAGCCTAGGCGACACGGCTCGACGCGTCCAATAGTCTCACTGCCCGGCGGTCGTACCGGACCGGGCGGGCGAGCAAAATTGCCGGGAGCCGGATGGTGTCAACAGGATGACTCATGCAGGCCGAAAGGCCTGATCTTGGTCGTCTGGTTGAAGCAGACAGAGCTCTCATGGCCGAACTCCACGGACTCGACACCGAGCGTGTCATGAGACGCTCAACAGGGGGCGGCTGGACTTGCGGATTATTGGCTGTAGCGTGGCGTGACATTGGTCGACGCGGCGGAATCTTCGGGCTGCTGCAGCAACCACTCGTGCATGGAATTGGCGTCGAAGTGGGCTACCATTTGCTGCCGGATCTCCATGATCGGCGGATCGCGACGGAGTCTGCGGCATCCCTGCTGGACTACGGATTCGTCGGGTCACCGCATCAGCGGGTTGTTTCGCTGACAAGCCCGGACGACACCCCATCACAGAGCGTTGGCCGAAATAAAGGCCTCCGGCCCGAGCGTGATGTCGAATTCCGTGACATGATCCATGGCATGTTCACGATCGATCGGAGTCAATATGAGGATCAAAGGCGATGACTGATCGGGCGACCAGAGAGAGACGCGAAAAAGTAGCCAACATGACCCGTGCGATTGGCTACGTCTTGGCGGTCGCGGGACTGTTCGTGTGGTTAATCATAGAGCAGCCATTGATCGGCATCGCTATGGCGCTGGCCGGCGCCGGGGACATCGTCATTGCGGCGTTCCTCCGCCGTCGGCTGGAACGTGAAGATCGAGGAGGGTCCTGCGGATGAAATGGATCAAATTCTCTGCGGTTCTACTGGTGTTGATAGCAGCCTATCTGCTGGCATGGCCGGTGCCGATCGATCCTGTCGCGTGGCGGCCAGGCGTCCTGCCCGACGAGATCACATTTGCCGCCGATGACGTTCTGGGAGTGGCAGAGGTTCTGGCGGGGGGCGTTGGCCCCGGGCCTGAGGACGTGACCCGTGGCCCGGATGGCAATTTTTACACCGGTCTGCAGGATGGCCGCATCCTGCGATTCCGGGGATACCAGTGGGAGGAGTTCGCAGACACCGGCGGTCGTCCACTGGGCTTGCAGTTCGATTCCCAAGGCAACCTCATCGTCGCTGATGCTTTCAAGGGATTGTTGTCCGTCGATCCGGCTGGCGGGATCCGGATCCTGGCCTTCGAGGTCGACGGCGAACCGATGGAGTTTGTCAATGACCTTGACATTGCGGCAGACGGTACGATCTGGTTCAGCGATGCCTCGCGGCGGTTCGACCAGGGAAACTGGAAACTGGACATGATGGAGGGTCGTGCGACTGGCCGACTCCTCAGCTACGATCCTGCGACCGGCGATGTGACTGTGCGACTCGATGGCCTGATGTTCGCCAATGGCGTCGCCCTGGGACCCGACGATGATTTCGTACTCGTATCAGAGACCTGGCTCCGGCGAATACAACGGCTGTGGCTGAAAGGTCCGCGCGCCGGCGAGTCGGAGATTTTCGTCGCCGGCCTGCCGGGCTATCCCGACAATCTGTCTTTCGACGGCGACAAGCTGTTCTGGATAGCATTGCCCTCGCCGCGGCAGGAGAGAATGGAAGACCTGGCCGGCAAGCCACTGTTGCGATCAGTCCTGATGCGCTTGCCCGCGTCTTTCACTGAAGTCGAGTTGCCGCCGGTGGCGTGGGTACTGGCGATAGACGCCGAGCGGGACGTCGTTTACAGCCTGAAAGATACCAGTGGGCGATGTTATAGCGTCACCAGCGCCAATGATCTGGGCGGCAGCCTGTTCATGGGCAGCATCGTTATGGGGCATGTCTGCCGCCTCTCATTGCCACCGCCGCGGGCAAGGCGTTGACAGGGTCAGGGCCGGGCCTGATCCGGGAACAAAAGAAAGCCCGGGCGCACTCTCCGCCCGGGCTTTGTCAGCGTGCGGCTATCGATCAAGGCTTGATGTACGCGTAGCCCATCGCCTGCAAGCGCGCCACCTCGGCGACGCCGCTCGGAACGATGTCCTCTGCCTCCACGTTGTAGAGATCATTTGTGACGTCTACCTTGCGACCGTTGATTGTGTTCTGGCAAACCGCGAAAGAGACGCCCTGTTCCTTGAGGCCGTCGATTTTCGCGGTCATCTCCTCGGTAGCGTTAGCGTGCTTGAATTTTGGCAGATGCTCGAGCGAATCCGGCTCCAGCAGTAAAGCCAGTCCGTTACCGTGGACCACTACTTTCAACTCGAGATTCTCCGCACCGACGGCGTTAATGTGATTCTGGACGTTGCGCATGGCACCCGCCTGCGTCTTCGGGTTGTCGTAGTTGATGTGGTAGACAACCTTCTGCTTGCCGTAGCCTTCCCCGGCCAGCGCGAGCCCCGATACCATTGATGTTGCGATGACCATCGCGATGATCCGAATAATCGATATCACTCTCATTCCCCTTGCCCTCATGACCTGACCTCGATCGCTGAATATATCAGCAGTATCAGGATCTGACAGAATCCGGAGGGGACGGTTCGGTTCTGGTGAATCGGCCAGAAGAGACCTGCCAGAGCTTCGCCTCAGTCCGGGGGTGGCTCCTGCGGTGCCCGGCAGCGCGGTCAGGGAGCGAGGCCCGTATGTCGGGCGAAGGCGCCGGCTGCAGGGGTTGTTGCGATGCGGCGGGAATTGGCATTGCCTTATCCATAGTTGCACAAGCATCGCTGATGCCAAGGTCATTCCGGATCGGGACGCGCGTCCACCGGATATGCGTTGCCATTTAACTGCCGGACCGGCGGTCGAGACAGCTTCATGAAACGCTCGGATATCGGCGTGGTGGCACCTGGAGCCA
>Ga0316191_10002722_pt1 | contig 12928 bp, 12 predicted proteins | sample Eddworburr2cm_MG_FD_204928 | JGI IMG/M metagenome (GOLD analysis project Ga0316191, IMG submission 204928) | Coastal sediment microbial communities from Maine, United States - Eddy worm burrow 2 cm | ecosystem: Environmental > Aquatic > Marine > Coastal > Sediment | place: USA: Maine...
CAGCGATCGAATTCTGGCTTTTCGCTGGCATCAAGCTGGACCTTATCTTCGGACGCGACAAGTTTCAGGATAAACCAGCGCTGCTTTTGCCCGACGCACAACGGTGTGCTGCCGTGACGCATATATTTGTCGGGTAACCGGTATCTGAGCCACTCGTCGGTCGACCCCAGCACTTCAACATGTGCCGCTTCCAGCCCGACTTCTTCTTTCAGTTCCCGGTACATGGCTTCCTCGGCCGACTCTCCCTTCATCATCCCACCCTGTGGAAACTGCCAACCCTTGCTGCCAACACGACCCGCAAGCAAAAGCCTGCCCTCCGCGTTGCACAAGATGATGCCAACGTTTGCCCGGAATCCTTCGGAGTCGATGCTATCAGTGCTCATGCCGTTGAATCTTGCACGATTCAATATGCCTGTCCAGACCGGAGTTCGCGATATTCACAAATGCCGGCGAGTATGGCTGATGGGAGATTTGCGGTATGTTGTGTGACCACTTTCCAGACGCACGGTGCTTGATTTGACCTCGACCCGACCGATATTGCTGCTAGTCGGGCTCACTCTGTTTCCCGTCGTCGCGATCGTCATCGCACTGGTGTTTGGCAGCGCCGACATCAGCCCGGAGCAAACCTGGCAAGCGATCATTGGCGACGCGCCGGAAAGCATCCGCAACATCGTTATCGACTTGCGATTACCGCGCGCGCTTACTGCGTTTGCCGTCGGTGGTCTGCTTGCTGTCGCCGGTGTGCTCATGCAGGTACTGCTACGAAACCCTCTGGCCGAACCGTATATTTTGGGCAGTTCCGGTGGCGCAGCAGTCGCCGCACTGCTTGGCATGATGCTCGGCTGGGGTGCCATCGCGGTCGATTTCGCCGCGTTTGGTGGAGCGATAGGCGCAACATTGCTGGTGTTCTCGATCGCAAGAGGAACTGGAAGTTGGACCCCCGCCCGCCTGCTGCTGACCGGCGTCGTATTGGCGGCAGGATTCAGCGCAATTACAACGCTGCTGTTGGCCCTGAGTCCGGACAAGGAATTACGCGGCATGCTGTTCTGGCTAATGGGCGATCTGAGCTTCGCGGCGACGCCCGCCCGTTCATTATGGCTGCTAACGATCATTACCGTGCTTGGCACAGTTGCCGCACGACACCTGAACGTCCTTGCGCGAGGCGATTTACAGGCGGCGATCGTCGGATTGCCGGTGTCCGCGTTTCGGATGGTTATTTTCGCCGTCACAGCATTGGCGACTGCTGTCTCGGTCACTTCCGTTGGCGTCATCGGCTTTGTTGGCCTGGTCGTGCCGCATATGATGCGCTTGCTGGTCGGCAGCGATCACCGAATTGTTTTGCCCGCATCCGCGCTGGCAGGCGGCACATTACTGATCATTGCTGACACACTGGCACGTACGGTCATGGCACCGCGACAACTGCCGGTCGGTGCGCTAACCGCGACACTGGGTGTGCCTTTGTTCCTGATTCTTATGCGTCGAACAAGCCGCAGCAACTGATTATGCGGCACTAGCGATAGTTCGCCCTTTCCATAAGCTTGATTGCGTCAGCCTGGTATTCGCCCGCGGACGCAACATTCGCAGGACTGGCGTCGAATTCGCCCCATGCGGCCACAATGGGATTTGGCCGTACCGCCGGGTTCGCAGGATATTGCAGGTTGTCGACATCGAGAAGTCGCTGCCCTGTTTCACCCGACATCCACTCAAGCAGCGCTTTGGCGCCGTCCGGGTTTCGCGCGTGACGGGTAACCCCGGCGCCGGCCACATTGACGTGCACACCACCGGTTTCTTCCGGCGGCCAGAAAATGGCGACTGGAATGTCAGCATTTTCTCTCTGCAGTCGACCGATATTGTAAGCGTTGACGATACCAAGCTGGCACTGCCCGTCCTCGATCGCCTGAATTAGCTTTGTGTCGTCAGGAAACACGCTTGTAGCAAGATTATCGACCCAGCCACGAACCATAAATTCGGCGTCGCGCTCTCCCATCTGGGCGATCATCATTGCAACGAACGACTGGTTGTACACCTTGTCTGACGATTGCAGGCAAAGTTTGCCGCTCCACTTCTTGTCGGACAGTCCTGCGTAACCCGTCAGTTCCGATGACTCTACTTTGCGAGTGTCGTAAACGATCGTTCGGGCGCGAACAGACAGAGCAAACCATTGGTTCTCGGGATCGCGCAATTGGCTCGGTATATTGCTTTCGAGCGATTCCGAGTAGGTGGGTCTCAGTTCCCCCTGATCGGCTGCCTGCCACAGGTTGCCAGCATCGACCAGCAGCAACATGTCTGCTCGTGTGGTGTCACCTTCAGCTTTCAGTTTTTTGATGAGTGCCTGATCACCGTCAATGACGTAGTCAATCGGCGTGCCCGTTTCAGCGGTATACGCGTCAAAGACAGGCTTAATGAGTTGCTCAGGGTGAGATGTGTAGACAACGACAGCGGGTATTGAAGCAGCGTCTTTTGCTTCATTGTTTTCGGCAGAATCGCCGCAAGCAGCAGCAAGCAGCACTATCCCGAGCAACGCAAGAATCGGGCAACGAACCAACAACCATTGTCCAGGTTTCGACACTATTTATCGTTCCGGTGAGTTAAAACACTTCCCAAGGCGAATGCGCATGCCCGACATCTGCACCGCGCTATCGACGCAACGCCATATATTCCCTGCCCTTTTCCATCAACGAGACGAATCCTGCTTCATCGCCATTGGCAACCAATTGCCTGATTCGTTCGGTTGACTCGCATAGCGCCTCCAGCGGCCCGAGTCCAAAATCATTGAGATTCTGAATTTCAAAATAAAGATGTGGGTTATCGCGAGCCACCGCGGCTGACACCAGCAATTGGGCGTCGAAAGTTGTCGATGACATGGTCGCAAGCTTGGGCGCCGCTTCACCGCTTTCCGCCAGGGCGGTGAAGAAAGCGACGTTCAAAGCATGAGACAGTCCAAGCACATATGCGATGAGGCGATCGTGATCGTCGAGCCCCATGTCCAGTTGCTCCACCATGGTCGAGTCAAATAATTCCTTTGCGCTTTCGGTTGCGTCCTTCGCTCCGACATCGACGAAAATGAGATGACGACCGGACAATAACTCGGTATCGGGTCCGAACATCGGGTGTAACGAGGTCACCTTGCAACCGCTGGCGCTAAGCGCCAAAAGTCCATTTCGAAGCGGCGACTTCAAAGAACCAATATCGAAAATAAGCCCCGCCGGCTTCAGCTCTGCCAGAGCCGTCAAAATCTCACCGGATATCGCCAACGGTGTCGCAATCACGATGACATCGTAGTCAACGCCGGCATCCCGCCAGTCGGAAAAACGTCCGGCGCCGGTTTCAACTGCGGTATCGGCGATATCCGTTTCGAATCCCTGTGAACGAAAAAAATCGGCGAACCATCCGCCCATTTTACCAGCACCACCAATAACAAGTGCCCGTCTGCCGTCACCCTTGCCTTCCGCAATTACCCGGTCCTTTTCCTGGCTGGCAAGCGACGATTGAATCAGGATAGTCATGATGCCATCGGCAAGATCCGGGTCCAGTTTCAGTTCCTTTGCCTGCGCGCGCGCCATATCCAGCACGTTTTTTTCACGCCCGTAGTCGCGAGTCGCCTTTCCGCTCGATCGCTTGTGCTTGCCTATCTCACCGACAATTTGCTGGCGGCGCGCAATCAGCTCGACCAACTGGCGGTCTACCTCCGATAAGCTCGTTCTTAGTTCGTGCAGTTTCATCGCTTCAGATTCTCATCAGTCACAGACTCCTTTTACAGGAGAGTGGCAAACGGCGGCAAGTGAATAAGGGCAACATAGGACGACGAGGTCTTCCGCTTTCGTGATGGCAGCAATCGTGCGACTATTCAGAGCGCACAAAACCATTCAAATAGGGAGTACAAAATGAAAACGCGTGCTGCGGTTGCCTGGGAAGCTGGCAAGCCTCTTGAAATCGAGGAAATCGAAGTTGCCGGCCCCAAAGACGGTGAAGTATTGCTTCGAAATGTGGCGACCGGCGTTTGCCATACGGATGCGTTTACGCTGTCAGGCGAGGACCCCGAGGGTATTTTCCCGGCGGTACTTGGTCATGAAGGTGGCGCCATCGTTGAAGAAATTGGTGCGGGCGTGACCAGCCTGAAAGTGGGAGACAAGGTCATTCCGCTTTATACACCGGAGTGTGGCGAGTGCAGCTTCTGTACTTCAGGCAAGACAAATTTGTGTCAGGCCATTCGCGTGACGCAGGGCCAGGGACTGATGCCGGATGGCACTTCACGCTTCTCGCATAATGGCAAACAGATTTTTCATTACATGGGCACATCCACGTTCAGCGAGTACACGGTTTTGCCGGAGATCGCTGTCGCCAAGGTTAGCGACAACGCGCCGCTGGAAAAAGTGTGCCTGCTGGGCTGCGGAATCACGACCGGAATTGGCGCGGTAATCCATACTGCGAAAGTTGAGCCGGGCGCCACGGTCGCCGTTTTTGGCCTCGGCGGAGTAGGTTTGAGCGCGATTCAAGGCGCGATGATGGCGAAGGCGGGACGCATCGTCGCAATCGACATCAATGAAAGTAAATTTGAACTGGCGAGGCAAATGGGTGCAACAGATTGCGTTAATCCGAACGACCACAGCGCACCTATACAGGAAGTGATCGTCGAGTTGACCAACGGCGGCGTAGATTATTCGTTTGAGTGCATCGGCAATGTCAACCTTATGCGCGCAGCACTTGAATGTTGTCATAAAGGCTGGGGCGAATCCGTGATCGTTGGCGTCGCCGGCGCCGGCCAGGAAATTTGTACTCGTCCGTTTCAGCTGGTTACCGGGCGCGTCTGGCGCGGGACGGCGTTTGGCGGTACCAAAGGACGATCACAATTGCCAGGGATGGTCGACCAGTACATGAGCGGCGATATCAAGGTTGATGAATTCATAACGCACACGATGCCGCTTGAAGATATCAACAAGGCATTCGACCTTATGCATGAAGGCAAAAGCATCCGGTCGGTCATTCATTTCTGACTCCCAGATGACCCGGGTCGCCGTCGCAACTACGTCGCAGCTGGCCGCCGATGCCGCTGCCGAGGTCGCGGACGCCGGCGGCAACGCCGTTGACAGTGCAATCGCGGCCGCTTTGCTTACGATGAACACCGAACCCGGTGTTTGCGCGCTGGCAGGCAGCGCCTTCATAACAATCTGGCCGGCGGACGGCGATGCAGTCACCATTGACGGCAATGTCGCAATTCCCGGCTATGGCAATCCTGCCTTCGACGCGGGATTCGGCAGTCAGACCGTCAACCTGGAATATGGCGGCGGCGTGGAGACGCTGGTCGGTGCCGCGTCAGTCGCGGTACCTGGATCGCTTGCTTCGCTGGAAATGGCCAGCCGAGACTACGGGCGACTTTCCTGGAGAAACCTGGTCGAACCAAGTATTCGCGCGACAAAGCAAGGTTTCCCCTTGTCGGCGGCGTGCTACCACTACTTACAGTATTCAGGCGAGCCTATATTTTCGCGGAGCGCAGACGGGTATCAGGCGTTGCACGATTCGGACGGCACACTCCGACCGGCGGGCAGCCGAATTATCGTCCCACACCTGGCCGAGAGTCTCGATCTGATTGCCCGGGAAGGCAGCCGCGTTTTCCACGAAGGTGAAATCGGACGGCGTATTGCTGACCACCTGCAGGAAAATGGTGGCCTCCTGACTGCGGACGACATGCAGCGCTATGAACCCATCGTCCGTACGTCGCTGCAGGTCGATATGAGCGATTGGTCAATTGCCACCAATCCGCCTCCGGCCATTGGCGGGTCGATGTTGTGTGCCATGTTGCTCGGGTTCCGGAATACGAAATTCACGTGCTGGGATAAGTCGGCATTGCTGCACCTGATAAATGTTCAGCACGCGGCATTACGCTATCGAACCGACATACTTGATGTGAGCAACGATGTAATGAAAGACATCGAAGCAATGCTTTCGCTGGCACATAGTGGCGAGCTTTCATCCGGGACCGTATCTGGATCCACGGTTCATACGTCCGCGGTGGACGACCACGGACTTGCCTGTGCCATCACCGCATCGTCCGGTTATGGATCGGGCGAAATGCCGGAGGGCACGGGTCTTTGGCTAAACAACTGCATGGGCGAAATTGAGCTGAATCGCGACGGCCTGGATGCGGGTCCGATCGGTAGTCGCTTGCCCTCCAACATGGCGCCGACGGTGGCCCGCAAACGCGACACCGTGCTCGCCGTCGGGTCGCCCGGCGCTGACCGTATTACCACCGCCCTGCAACAGTTCCTGATTAATTTCGTTCAAATGGGAATGCCGCTCGCGGCTGCTATCGATCAATCCCGTATGCATCTCGAAGTGCGCGGACCCGAGACCGTGCTGGCCATCGAACCCGGCCTCGACTTGCCTGATATTTCGATGAAGGTTAAGCAATTCACTGAAAAGGGCATGTACTTCGGCGGTGTCGGCGTGGCACTGCATGACCCGGTTCACGGATTCGATGTCGCCGCTGATCCGCGGCGTGAGGGTGGCACCTACACCAGCAATGCGCGATGATTGTCACCACTACTGGCGTCGCAAGAGTAGCGGCGAATACCGGTTGTCGAAATCCATTTGGAGCTGCAGGCTCGGGAGAACGTTGTGACCAATCAATTCCTCGCAGATCGCTTGCCTGATGAATTGCCACCGGACCCCATGCGTTGGGCTGATGCCTGGATAAGGGAAGCTCACGATGCAAAATTGCGACGAAACCCCAACTCGATGACCCTGGTCACACTGTCAACCGAAGGTAATCCGTCGGCGCGTATTGTTCTCTGCAAAAATTTTGTGGCGGATCCCGGATACCTGGTTTTTTTCACAAATTACAATTCACTAAAGAGCCGCGAAATTGCCGCAAACCCAAAGGTCGCAGCCGTATTTCACTGGGATGGACCGGGGCGACAGATTCGCATTGAAGGTGTCGCTATCCAGTCACCCGCGGAAGAAAGCGACGCGTATTTCGCTACCCGTGACTGGGGCGCACAAATGGGCGCGTGGGGGAGCGATCAAAGCGCGGAAATTGAATCCCGCGATGCACTGGTGGCGCAAATTCGATCACGAGCCAGTGAACTCGGCATCAATCTGGGCGATGATCTGGAGACCCTGGCGTCCGGCGATGAGCCGAGTATTCAACGACCGCCTCACTGGGGCGGATTTCGAATCTGGCCCAATGCGATCGAACTCTGGGTTGATGGTGCGGATCGTATTCACGATCGGGCGCTTTGGAAACGCAACCTCGTACGTTCATCCGAGCACGAGTTCACCGTTACGCCCTGGGTGGGAACCCGACTACAGCCTTGATGGTCTGAGCTTTCTATGGGTGACAGCGTCATCGAACATCGTGTCAGATGTCCGTTTTGTTCGGAAGCAATGAGTATTCTTCTTGATATATCGGCCGGGGATCAAAATTATATCGAAGATTGCCAGATTTGCTGCCAGCCAATGCAAATCAGTTTTCAGTCAGACGACGATGAGCTTATCGCCGTGCAGGTGGACTGTGCGAGCTAGACAGGAAATTCGCTCCCTGATACTGGGATGCGTTGCGGCCCTCATGCCGCTCGTAACGTCAGCGCAGACGATTCTCACAGAAGGCACCAACATTAGCGCCGACGCGTCCGCGTCGAATGGTCGCATCGCATTCGATCTTCTTGGCGGCATCTGGATTATTCCGGCCAGTGGTGGACAGGCGAAGGAACTACCAAACACGGTACTGCCCGCGCGTTCGCCCAGATGGTCGCCGTCTGCAAAGCAACTCCTGTACCAGGCGGTTTCGCCAGACGGAAGCCGGCTCTGGTTGCACGATATGCAGAGCAATATTCCGGCGCCGCTCACCAATGGCAAAACAAGCGACCGGCACGCCAGCTGGCATCCGGATGGTGAGAGAGTCGTTTTCTCGTCTGCATCTCCTGGCAGCGGACTGGATATTTGGGAACTCGATATTCCGACTGGTCTGCGCTGGAGAATCACCAATGGCACCGGAGACGAAACAGAACCAGCCTGGTCTGCAAACGGAAAACATCTCGTTTATGTGATGCATGATCAGAGTGGCTGGTCATTGATGCTGCGAAAACAGGGCGAAGCAGAACAACGATTATTGCTGTCATCGCAAGCTATTCACGCACCGTCCTGGCGTCCTGACGGCAGTCTCATAACGTATCTCAGTGAATCCGATGCTGGCTATAGGCTGGACATGGCCATTCTTTCTGATCCGCCTTTGATTCGTCCGTACAGCGATATTCCGCAAGACTATTTTTTGTCGCCTGTCAGTTGGCTTGACCGGCATCGAATGGTTTACGCGGCCGACGGGAAATTATTGTCACGAGACTTTGGATCACGGCGAGCCAAACCGATTCATTTTCGCGCAAATGTAAATAGTGCAGCTGAACGCACGGAGCGCGTAGTCGTCGATCGACGATTGCCTATCGTCACACCACCGAACAACCGGTTGGTTATTCGGGCAGCACGACTATTCGACGGCCTGCAAAACGGCTATCAAAACGACATTGACGTGCTCATTGACGGGGCCACGATCCATGCAGTTGATACCCGGCACGAGTGGTCCGATGCAACCATTCTCGATCTCGGCGACGTAACCATCCTGCCGGGATTCATAGACATTTATTCCGCGCTGCCTGAAGGCGAAAGTGCTGGTGCCAGCCTGCTTGCGTACGGCATCACGACCCTGGTGTCGGACGATCCGATCGGCTCATTGCAACCAGACTTGTGGCATGGGGAGATCAGTCCCGGACCCAGGTTAATCGCCGCAGGCAATTTTGCACTGCAGAGTAATCAGTCGGGTGCGGACGTGTATCTGGCGACAGTGCCGGCGAATACGATTCTTGATAGCGGCCCGCGACAGTCGATCAGGCGCTGGCAAGAACAGGGAGTGCCGGTGCTCGCCGAAAACTGGACTGTCGGTCTGGGACTGGGGGCCGACCTGCTCCTCGGCGCCGATACCCTTCCGTCTTCCCCGTCGGGCGTTCAGTACCAGGATATGCGAGTCGCTGTCAGCAACGGTCCGGTGATCCTGGTATCAGGGCTAGCAGATTCCGGCACACCCGGGCTAAGCCAGTTGCTTGGCTCCCGGCAGGCGAAGCGATTTAATCACGATGGCTCGTCGGTACGGCACTATGCCGAGCTACCAAACCTGGGATCGGAAAATTCGTCCATCGTAGTCGGCAGCAAGCCCAACGGCCTGCCACCGGGTCTGGCGTTTCATGCAGAATTGAGAGCACTCGCCGCTGCCGGACTCAGTGGTGCCCAGTTGCTGCGAGCGGCAGGCGCCAACATCGGAAGAACGCTTAGGCTGGAGACGCAAATCGGGGTCGTGACGCAGGGTGCTTTGGCCGATCTGGTCCTGGTCTCGGGCGACCCGTTGTCGAATGTCGCTGACACGCTGAAGATCGTTGCTGTCGTGCGTAACGGGCGCTTCTACAGCCTGGTACGACTGCTTGAATCCGCAGAGATGCTATCCGCCACCCCGTAATCCAGCACGACTGTCGGATAACTTGACAGAATGGTAAGAAAGTGGCGGCGGACCGCGTCACCCACGAAACAGTGTGTTTTGCGAAGATTCATTCATGGCAATCGCTTTGGTCATCCGAAAAAAATAAGCTAAAACTCCAATAATTCAAGTGCTTACGGATTATTGTTTTCGCGCACCGTAATGTGCAAACGCACATATCGTCGGTTTTTTTTACATATGCACATCCAGTGTTAACGCGGACTCCATACGGTATGCGATAAGCCTATGAAATTACAACACTTCTCGAACGCTGGCATAGGAATTGCTTTTAATACTATGCCCAAGCGAAGTGTAACTGGAAACGGCAACCGGAAAATCGATACAAACAGGATTTAGACGCCAGAAGAACAATAAAAATAATAATAAAATGATCGAGATCCAATAATAATTATAACGTTCTGTATCTGGTTACCGAATAAACAGTTACCTCTTTGATAATAAGAAGAGTCATTAGCCCCGCTCTCCGCGGGGCTTTTTATTGGGCGCAATTTAATACGGCGCCGCCTACACAGTCAGGACTCGACTACATTGACGACAAGATGAGTTTCAGCGTGCATCGAATTCGTAATCAGGCAACCCCTTTCTGATTTCTCCATAAGAAGGTTTGCACGAGCAACGTCTGCTCCGGCCGGAACCCTCACCGTCGCGTTAACGTCGAAGCGCGTAAATTGCGTCACTCGATCCACCGACTCCAGCGTGCCATCAACAGTGCATTCCATCGAAATCCAGTCGAACTTCGACGCCCTGGCAATCGCGCGAAACGTCAGAATGAAACAGTCGGCGACGGATGCGACAAGCAAGGTTTCCGGTGACCATTGATCACCCGGCCCACCAAATTCCGCAGGCGGTGCGGATACCAGCGGAGGCAGCTTGTCACTCGGATGTTGAATATTGGAGTCCACTCCGGATGATGCGGACACGACGTAGTTATGGGGAAGTTGCTGCATGACTTCGTTCCTGTATGACGGTAAGAAAAGCTGGGATCTCCACGAAATTCCTGCCCCCCCAAATTCAGTATGATGCGGTAAGGTGCCCCTAAATGTTAGGCGATAATTGTGATTTTCAAGGGAATCGTGGCACTTCGAATGCTCCTGAGAGTCTATATTCGCCATCTACAATAATATTGGACAAACCATGAAAATCGCAATGTCGTTTATTACCGCATGCTTTTTGTTAGCCGGCTGCGGCGAATCCTCTCAACAAAGCATTCCCGATGAGCAGCAGCCCGCGACCGAAGAAACTGCCGTCGACACTCGTTCGGTTTATGAGGCAGCGGTGAGTAACCCTGCACGCCCGGAGAAAGACAGAGAACGGGACGCCACGCGAAAACCGGCAGAAGTACTCGAGTTCATCGGCGTCGGCCCCGGCATGCAGGTTCTGGATTTATTTTCCGGCGGCGGCTATTACACAGAGGTTCTGTCCTACGTCGTCGGGCCTGACGGTGGCGTGACGGCTCATAGCAACGAGGCATACGCACAGTATGTGGGCGACGAAGTAATCTCACGATACAGCAATGATCGATTGCCCAATGTCGAAATACTGATGGCAGAGAACAACGAACTGAAACTCGACCCCGATAGTTACGATGCGGTAATGATGATTCTTTCATTCCACGATATTTTCTACGTCGATCCGAAGAACGGCTGGCCTAAAATTGACGGGCCGAAACTGCTTGCTGAATTATTCAAGGCACTGAAGCCCGGCGCTGTCCTCGGCGTTGTCGATCATCATGCGAAAGCGGGTTCCGCGCGGGAAACCGGCGGGACATTGCACCGCATCGATCCGGCAATCGTTATTGCCGACATGGAAGCGGCCGGTTTCGTGCTTGATGACAAGAGCGACGTACTCAGAAATATGGACGACGACTACAACAAGAACATGGCAGATCCTGCCGTTCGGGGAAAAACCGACCGCTTTGTTATGCGATTTATCAAGCCTGAGTAAGTACAAGCAATAAACTGGGACCTGGTCGCTGTACTCGATTCCCATCGATTGGCCTAATCAACAGGGTCTGCGCCACTATTCGCTCGTTACCGTGCAGTCTTTCGTTAATTGATGCAAAAGTTGCGACTATGTTCAAGGCTATTCGAATATTTGTCCTGCTGCTCATCTTACTGTTTGTATCAGTAAGTACATGGCTAACGCAGGCTCGCAGTACGGACTGGGATAACAGTCTGTATGTAAAGGTCTATCCGATCAACGGCGACGGCAGTGATATTTCGGAGGACTACATTTCCAAACTCGAGCTCCGGCACTTCGCCAGCATCGAGAGCTTCATCACTCGCGAAGTCGAACGCTTCGGTCGCAGCCTGGCAAACCCTGTGCGTATGGAACTCGGCTCGCCGATTGGCGATCAACCACCAAAACTGGGAAACAATCCCGGAGCGCTGAGCGTGATGTGGTGGAGTATCAAGATGCGCTGGTGGGCAAGCGGTGCAACCGATGATCAGGACAGGATTGATCCAGACGTGCGAATTTTCGTCCGTTACCACTCACCCGAGCAGGAAGTCGTGCTGGAAAATTCAGTCGGCCTGCAGAAAGGCATGGTGGGAATCGTCAATGCCTACGCGAGCAGACGACACGCTGGCGCAAACAACGTCATCATCGCCCACGAATTTTTGCACACACTTGGTGCGACAGATAAGTACAACCCGGCTGATGGTCTGCCACGTTATCCGGATGGCTACGCCGAACCCGAACGCAAACCGCTCTACCCCCAGCGTTTCGCAGAAATCATGGGAGGACGCATCGCCCTGGCAAAAGACGACGCGATAATTCCAAAAAGCCTGAAGTACGTGATCATCGGCGACGATACCGCTGCGGAAATTCAGTTACGCTGAACGGTAATTGCGCGGTCCGTGAGAAGCGCACAAATTTTCGGCATACTGTGCCGTCATGAGCACTCCCGATTCACCTTCATTTTGCTGCCGCGGACTAACCGTCAGTGTGCCAGGCCGCACGCTCGTCAAAGACCTGAACCTCGACCTCAATGCCGGCGACTTCCTGGCGGTGCTTGGCCAGAACGGCGCGGGAAAATCTCTGTCGTTACATACGCTTGCAGGTCTGCGAGATGCGGAGTCCGGCGCCACCACAATTAATGACCTGCTGCTCTCGGAGTTGTCACGACAGGCTGCGGCACAGAGCCTCGCATTGTTGCCACAATATACCGAGGATATTTTTCCGGCCTCGGTGATGGACACGGTCATGATTGGCCGACACCCGCATATCGGACGCTTTCAATGGGAATCGCAAAGCGACATCGAAATTGCCCGTCAATGTTTACAGAAGATGGATCTTGAGGGCATGGCCGATCGCAATGTTGAGACACTGTCCGGTGGCGAGCGAAGACGACTCGCTATCGCCCAGGTGCTGACTCAGATGCCCACCATT
>Ga0316191_10002723_pt1 | contig 12926 bp, 11 predicted proteins | sample Eddworburr2cm_MG_FD_204928 | JGI IMG/M metagenome (GOLD analysis project Ga0316191, IMG submission 204928) | Coastal sediment microbial communities from Maine, United States - Eddy worm burrow 2 cm | ecosystem: Environmental > Aquatic > Marine > Coastal > Sediment | place: USA: Maine...
AGACGAGGGGTACAAGTCTATGTGCTGATCGACGGCTACGGATCCAAGGACCTGCCGCGCAGCATACGGGATCGACTGCGGGCCGACGGTGTACAGATTCTCACCTTCCGCCCCAAAATATCCCCCGGGACCTTCCGGCGCCGCCGCCTGCGCCGCATGCATCGAAAAATCGTGGTGGTGGACCGCGAGATCGCCTTTGTCGGGGGGATCAACATTAATTCTGACTCGGTAAAAACTGACGACATGCCCCCTCGCTATGACTTTGCAGTCGCCGTGGAAGGACCGTTGGTAGATGTAATCCGTCTTTCTGCTCAGCGTCTGTGGTCCATGGTTGCATGGAGCACTTTTCGTAAAAGAAAGTTAAGGACCGGGGCACTGCCAGTGTCGTCCTTCACCGGGGGTACAATGAGCGCAGCCTTCCTGGTGAGAGACAATTTTCACCACCGCCGGGACATCGAAGCGGCTTATCTGGGGGCGATTAAGCAGGCAAGGTCCGAAATCATCCTGGCCAATGCCTATTTTTTACCGGGAGTCGATTTTCGGCATGCTCTGACGAATGCGGCAAGGCGCGGCGTGCGGGTGGTTCTGTTGCTGCAGGGGAAGTCTGATCATCTACTCCAGCATTATGCATCTCAGGCGCTCTATGGCAGTTTTCTCGCGGCGGGAATTGAAATTTACGAATACCACAAGAGTTTCCTGCATGCCAAAGTGGCGGTGGTCGACGGGTATTGGGCGACGGTGGGATCGTCGAATATCGATCCATTCAGCCTGCTGCTTTCCCGAGAGGCGAATGTAGTCGTTAACGACGAAGCCTTTGCCGCGAGCCTTACGCAAAGCCTGCTAAAGACCATGGAAACGGATGGCCTACGGATCTTGACAGACAACTGGAGACAGCAACCCGCAGCTTTACGGTTCCTGAGTTGGCTGAGTTACGGTTTGTTGCGCTTGATGATGGGGATCAGCGGTTATGCCCGTGATTTCGACCGGGACAAAAGCGAATGAACTGCTTTCTTGAGAAGGTAAAGGACCTTTCTTCTCGAGTAAGCTGCGTGCTGCGTCTCAACGGTGCTCCTTTAACCGTATAGTCCACAGACTGCTAGGTGACACAGATGCTACCGCAGCTTGCTCACTTAAACCAACCGTGCAAAGTTGCATTTACGAATTGAACCCAGGCTTTCCACCTGACTAAAACCCGGGAACAAATGCTACGCTATCGTTTCATGCTGGCGGGAATTTTGTTTCAGATAATTTTCTCCAGAGCCCTACTCTGCCTGCCGCCGTTACAGTGGGTGCTCGGCACCAGCCCTGTAAGTGGCGAGGCGTGCCTGACCGCATGGCTCGGCATCCCCTTTATCTTCGGCGCAGACGACCTAAGCAAGCGACTCAGCCAGCCAGGACGATCGTTAATATTAAGTCCTCTCATACCAGGAATGTTTTGAGATCAGTTCGCAAAAAGTCATTGATATGCTACAGTTAAGAACATTTTTAAACGGCTTTAGCCTTCATAAAGCACCAAGGATCAAACAGGAAGTGCGGCCAATAGTCAAAACAAAATTACAGGACAATACCATCAAACCATATTTTCAGAGCTCTGATCCTACACGCCTCTGCGTTAAAAGGCCCTCGCTCTGGCGTGGTCCCGGTACGCTGCTCAGGCGAAAGCAGACCAACCTAAGGAGATCATAGATGAGCAAACATAAAAAAGATTGCTGGAAGCCCGACAAACACCCGACTCACATGTGCAAGCTCTTCAAAGAAGGGTTGATGATGGAAATAGACCAACAGTCGGCAAGACCAACCGTCGCCTGTGCCAAATGCGGCGCCAAGGCAGACCTGGCTGAAGCCGTCTGCCAGCCGAAGCCTCTTTAAACGGCGTGAATGTCAAGGTGCAATCGCCCTCATTTTATGCCACAATCCCGGGGAATCAGAAGACAGACTGGTAACATACACCCATTGCTTGCAGGTAATGCCATGAATATCAGCCCTCAAAATGACCTGGCCAGAAACACCTTGGCCATCCTGTTTATTGTTGCTCTGATTTTGACCTGTTTCTGGATCATGCGACCCTTCCTGCCCGCGATCATCTGGGGTGCAATGATCGTGATCGCCACCTGGCCGCTTATGCTCGCAGCACAAGCACGTCTGTGGGGAAAACGCTCGCTCGCTGTCGCCGTCATGACGGTCGCGCTATTTCTCCTTTTCATTATTCCCTGTTCGCTGGCCATCGGCACACTTGTGGAGAACGCTGACCAGATCGTCACTGGCGTAAAAATGCTGGCAAACTTCACCATCCCGCCACCACCGGAATGGCTTGAGCATATTCCCATGGTCGGGTCGCTGCTCACCGAGGGCTGGCAGAAAATTCTGGCGGCTGGACCCGAGGAGTTGACCAGACGACTGGCGCCGTTCGCCAGCAAGGTTGCCAAGTGGCTAGCCTCCCAGGCTGGCAGTTTCGGCGTTATGTTCATTCATTTCCTGCTGACCGTGGTCGTTTCTGCAATCATGTACGCCAACGGTGAAACAGCAGCGGACGGGATTCGCCGGTTTGCCCGCCGTCTGGCTGGTGATCGCGGAGATGAAGCTGCGCGCCTGGCGGCCCAGGCCGTTCGTGCGGTCGCTCTAGGTGTAATCGTCACCGCGTTAATCCAATCGTTGTTGGCCGGCATCGGTCTGGCTGTCGCCGGCATGCAGTATGCCACCTTGTTGACCGCCCTGATTTTTGTACTTGCCATCGCCCAGATCGGCCCCTTTCCGGTGCTCTTGCCATGCATCATCTGGCTTTACTGGCAGGGTAATCCCGGTTGGGGCACTGCGCTTCTGGTCTGGTCGTTATTAGTCGGCAGCCTTGACAACCTCCTGCGCCCGGTGCTGATTCGCCGGGGTGCCAACATTCCACTGCTGCTGATCCTGGTTGGTGTTATCGGCGGGTTGATCTCTTTTGGGTTTATCGGACTCTTTATAGGCCCGATGGCGCTGGCCGTGAGTTTCACGCTGGTTGTAGACTGGGTGCAGATTAACAATCCGGCGACAGCCGTGGAGACAACAACGCAAGAGTCCTGAACGTTTACGTAACAATCAAACCTGCAATACTTTGTCCTGGACAAGCACAGCCTCGTTCTTGTTTCCGCTCTATGGCTCGTGTTATACCTGCGCAAAAATATTTCAACCTGGATCTTCCGGCAAATCACAGATCCAGATGCAACCCTCAAGGAGATTAAAATGTCTGAAAGCGCCAACCCGATCGTCCGCATCGAAACCAGTATGGGCGACATTGTTCTTGAACTCGACGCCGTTAACGCCCCGATTACCGTGGCCAACTTCATCAGTTACGCTAACTCCGGATTTTACGAAGAGACGATCTTTCACCGGGTCATTGATGGTTTCATGATTCAAGGTGGCGGCCTTAACGCAGACATGCGTGATAAGGACAACAAACAGTCACCGATCAAGAATGAAGCCGGCAACGGCCTGAAAAACGATCTCGGCACAGTGGCCATGGCCCGCACCGGGGTTGTCGATAGTGCGACAAGCCAGTTTTTCATCAACGTTGGTGACAACTCTTTTCTCAATCATACCACCCCGACTCCTCAAGGCTTTGGCTATGCTGTGTTCGGCAAGGTGACAGACGGTATGGCTACGGTCGATGCGATTCGCCAGGTCAAGACCGGCAGCAAAGGGATGCACCAGGATGTTCCGACAGAAGCGATCACCATTCTGAAAGTCACTGTCGAAAACTAGTTTTCGTCCGGTAATATTGCTTTTACCATCCGCGCTTCCCGGGTGGTAAAAGTTAATAATTTCTCAGCCGAGAGGTGTCTGCTATAATACCCGCCATGGCATCCCCCGAACTGATCAAATGGTTGTCCAGCTGTTATTACGGCCTCAAGCTCTTTCCTTTCCTTAAGGAACGCCGGGAGCGATTGCTTGATGGCCGGCAAAAGGGGTTTGTCGGCATCCAGATCGACGGCCTGGCTTTCCCCTACCTGCAACAAGCCCTCGACCGGGGCTATCTCCCTCACCTCGAGCGCTACCTGCGCCGAGGCCACAAGCTGGTCGAGTACCGGGCCGGCCTGCCGAGTACCACGCCAGCAGCTCAATCAACCTACTTCTATGGCAGCGATCACGCTATCCCGGCCTTTCGCTGGTTCGAAAAAGAAACCGGGCAAGTTATTTCCTGTAATGATCCGGACCACGTCCAACTCTTTCGAGAAAAACTTTTTGCGGAAGAGAAGGGTCTACTGGCAGGCGGCGCTTCTTATTCGAACATTCTGGACGGCGATGCTGAGCGCAGTATTTTTACGGTCTCCTCACCTCATCCACAAACGCTTTTCGGCCGCATTGGCGGTTCTCGCATCATCCTGCTGCTCATGGTCAACCCTTTGCGTACCTGTCGCATGTTTTTTGCTTCCTTCGTTGAGTACTGGGCCAACCGTAAGGACGAATGGCATCATCGGCACAAGAAAAGCTGGCGCACCCAGCAGGGGCTCTTCCCGTTCATCCGCATTTTCTGTAATGTGATTCTGCGTGAGATGCAGACCTTCGGTGTGATAGCTGAAGTCTATTCCGGTACTCCACGCATCTATACCACCTACAGTGGCTACGATGAGATAGCCCACCACTTCGGGCCGGAATCCTGGCCGGCACTGAAGAATCTGCAGTATATTGATCGGCGGATCGGCGAAATCATTCGCGCAATGGATCATGTGCCTGGGGCGGATTACCTGTTGGTCATCCTCTCAGACCATGGCCAAACTCCTGGCTATCCCTTCCAGAATCGTTTCGGCGCCACCCTCGGCGATGCCATCAGCGCCTTTCTGCGCGAGAACCAGACCGCCTCGGTTTTGTCCGGCTCCCTCGAGTCCACCATGGCGCAGTTTGGTTATCTTCGAGACGAACTACAGGCCCGGCAGAAAAGCTGGCGACATCGCATCTATCGCCGCACCAAGGATCACCTGCAGAAGAAGATTCATGCCCTGGTACCGGAAACACTCAAAATCGATCTGGACGGCGAGGTTGTCATCACCTATTCCAGTAGCCTGGCTCATCTCTATATCACCGGTTCACGCGCACCACTCAACTGGAAAGAGGTGGAACAGGCGCAGCCATTATTGTTGCGCTTTCTACAAAAGCACAAAGGCATCGGTTTTGTTTTGGCACGGGGTGAGGAACAAGGGGAGTTGATGATTTTCCATCAGGGTGGAATGCTCTGTGTGACGGATAACCCGCGCTTTCATCAACCAGAGTTAGAGTTTCTCCGGCCGTATGGTGCGCCTTACGAGTTGCTCGAAGAATTACATCGCTATGGCCTGGGAAAACGCTGTGGCGACCTGGTCCTGTTTGGTGCCCTCGATGAAGAAGGCATTGCCTGCTTTGACGACCAGGTCGGCGGCCATGGATCAGTGGGAGGCGAGCAATCCCGACCGTTTATTATCCTTCCTCTTGACCATCCTGTTCTCGGCAAGGGACTGCTAAGCGGCTACGAGTTCATCTATCGTGACATTTTCCGTGCCCGGGTCGGCGCAGATCTTCCTGAGAAGAAAAAGCCTCAGGCTAAGGACGCATCTCACCGCTTTAACCGCCAGTTCCTCGATTCAGACTTTATCCTGCACGACTGACACTACGTACTTGAGATAATTCCCTTCCGGAAAACTGGCAGTAAAAGGAAAGTCCTCCGCCTGACCCGACACCTTGATGACTTGCAGTTGTCGTCCTGCCGCCAGACTGCCTTTACGCAGTTCTTTCAGGTAGTCTGCAAGCAACATTTTCTGCAGGTTCGACGAAGTCACCAGTAATCCGCCAGGAGTAATGATCTTGAGGGCTTTCTGCACCAGTTCCGCGGTGCCACCGCTTGTCGTGAAACGGCTCTTGCTGGTCGTTGAAAAGCTTGGAGGGTCCATAAAAACAAGATCGAAACAACGCCCCTCCCTGGCCAGGCGATCGAGTTCGACAAAACAGTCGCCGGTAACAAATTCATGGTCCTCAGGTGAAATCCCGTTGAGACGGAAATTTTCCTGCGCCCAGTCCAGATAGCGTCCGGCGGCATCTATGCTGGTCACCTGCACGGCACCTCCAGAAGCAGCAGCCAAGGAAAAGGCACCAGTATAAGCGAAGAGATTAAGTACGTGGCAAGCGGCAGACAAACGACGGAACTCCCGCCGGTTTTGCCGTTGGTCATGAAAAATTCCGGTGTGCAGATCTTTTACCAGATCGACGTGATAGAGCAGACCGTTTTCGCGAACGACCAGGTCAGCCGGTGCGGCCTTCCCGGAGAGCAGACGCCCTTGAAGCGTTCTGCTGTTTTTCCCGGCAGCAAGCTTGCGCGTCTCCTGAGGACGATACTTGCTATAAATCCCCTGCGGAGCATAGACGTCCTGTATGGCGGTTGCAAGCAAGGGTAAGTGTCTCTCCCAAGCTGCTGTGTAGTACTGGACCATCAGGAAATCGCCGTAGCGATCAATAGTCAAGCCGGGTAGTCCATCCCCCTCCGCATTCACCAAACGGGCGACCGTCGTATCACCAAAATCGACCCAGTCGCGGCTTTTGCGGGCTTGCTCCAACCGGGCGACTAACCAGTTCCGATCTAAAGCGTCAACAGTTGTTGACAAACGCCGAGCGATAATGCGCGCACCGGGATCATAAAGAGCCGTCCCCAGGGATGTGCCGCTTTCTGAGATTAATTCGATCGTGCTGCCACATGGCGCTTGCGGCCAGCGCGAGGTATAACGGTCAGCGATCACCCAGGGGTGGCCAAGATTGAGCATGCGTACCGTTTCCGAACCGACAATGCAACTAAGAGGTCTGGTGTTATTGGAAGTCATGGATAAATCCTGGGTAATGAATGCAAAAACGCCAAGAAAAAACGATAATGACGCAATGTAAAAATCACGTTTGTTATGTACGTGTCCAGTGAGCAAAGCGAACGATCAAGTAAAGCAGGTATACACCTTACCTGAAAGAGACCAAAAGCGAAATCATTCCTGACTAGTGTACAGGTCAAGGACATAGGTAACCTATGTCTATAACTCGTACCCTAGGCCCGTCTGTGCTATCATTTTTCCCCATTCCCACAGGAGGCCGCCATGGATAAGGAGACGAGAACCAAAGGTTCACAACATATTGAACAACTCATGCAGCAACTCTCACCTGAGTCGGAGCGCTACAAGGTGCTCGCTACGGCAAAGCAGTTTAAATCATCATGGGTTGAACTCGGCGAATGGCTGGCCAAGATCAGCAGCAAAAAACGTTTTTCCGAATGGGGGTTTACGTCGTTCGAAGATTATTGCACCAGGGAGGTCCGCATCCGTCGACAGACCGCTGAAAAACTTCTGTTGGCGTTCCGCTTTCTCGAACGTAAAGAACCAGGGCTTCTTGAGCGCAAAGAGGGACGCCCCCTTCCGGACTATCGATCAGTGGACCTGCTTCGCCAGGCCAACGAGGAGAAGCATTTCAGCCTGGCGGAATACAGCGAACTGCGCCAGGCCGTCATCGAAGATGAACGCGGGCACCCAATGGTTGTCAAACAGTTCCGCGATCTGATGCACAGTCGCCAACCTGGGCAAAAGACAGTTCACCAGCAACGCAATGCACTGATGGCAGCCAAGCGGTTGGCAACCACTTTGCAGGAGATCCCGGGCGTGCCTCATGAACTGTCTCAGGCGTTGGAACAGCTTATCGGTTTTTTACAGGAGAGGCCGGAAGAGAAGTCTGCGAAATGCGAAACCATGGAGGACGGCGATTAGCAGCAAGCCCCTGAAGCACTTCTGAAGCAACTAATTCATAGTGAGAAAAGAACAGGGCACCCCTTGTAATGAAGAGTGCCCTGTTGTGTACCACTAATTCTGGAAACTACTTAGAGAATCTCGACCAGCTCTACTTCGAAGGTCAGATCTTCACCGGCAAGGGGGTGGTTGGCATCGAGCGTTACCTCGACATCATCCAACTCGATGACAGTAACCACCATCCCTTCACCATCGTCGCTGACCAGTTCGAGGTCGTCGCCAATCATCGGGTTGAGCTCTTCTGGAAACTGGTTGCGTGGAACTGTGGAGATCATTTCCGCATCGTACTTACCGAAAGCATCTACAGCCAAGATGGTAAGGGTTTTCTTATCTCCGGGCGACATCCCTATCAGGGCGTCTTCGATCTGTGGAAAGAAATCTTCGGCACCGACCGTCAGTTCCATCGGCCCGCCCTCCTCGCCACATCCGCAGCCATCGTCCTCGCACCCGTTGCCATCCTCCTCACAACTGCAGTCATTGTCATCGCAACCACAGCCATCATCCTCACAATCGTCTTTTTCGTAAGTCGTATCGAAGAGGGTACCGTCTTTCAGTGTCCCGTTAAAATTAATTTTGACCCGGTCGCCCGGTTTAACTTGTTTAATCGCCTGTGCCATGATGAGTCCTTTCCCTGTTCGGTTATGTAGATAAATTTTCGCACTGTTATCACAGGACAGATGTGATGACAAGGGAACAAAGATCAGCAGGTGAGGAATCTTCAGATTCACCTTGCAAGAGGGGGTTTGATTCATTAAAACCTCACGAGCATTCTAGTTTTTAATCAGAGAGAACATTTCCTGACAAGCTTTTCCCAAAACTGGTGTTATAATCGGATGCTAATCAAGAAGGAGTATGAAATGACGCGCGAATTCAAGAATAAAGTCAGAGAACAGTTCGGCCGGGCTGCTGACGGATACATTCACGACAAAGGCTTCGCCACTGGTGACGATCTGGAGACCATGGTGCGCCTGCTGCAGCCTATGCCCGATGACAATATGCTCGACGTTGCCTGCGGCGGCGGGCATACGGCCCTGCGTTTCTCGCCACTGGTCCGCAGTGTCGTCGCATCGGATCTGACCATGGTCATGTTGAAGAAGGCCCAGGAGCATATCAGTGAAGAAGACGGCGTCGACAATATCACCTTTCGCGAAGCGGACGCCGAAGACCTGCCTTTCCCGGCTGGTGCCTTCACGCTGCTGACCTGTCGTGTCGCCCCCCACCATTTCCCTGATATTGCGCGGGCCTTGAGCGAGTTCCATCGCGTACTGCGCCGCGGTGGACGGATTGCCATCGTCGACACGGCTCTGCCTGGTGATCCGGAGATTGCCGAATGGTATCAGACCATGGAAAAGATGCGAGACCCGACGCATATCCAGGCCTTTACCGAAGAGGCCTGGCGCGAGATGATACAGGAGGCTGGGTTTATTCTGCACGAGACTGCAATCATCCCGAAAACCCATGATTTCCCGACCTGGGCAAAACGAGCCGGCCTAAAGCGAGATGAGATTGCCAGGCTCAACAAGTTTTTCGTGGATGCTCCGGATAAGGTTCAGGACTACTTCCAGATTGAAACCTTTGCCGGGGAAGTAGAAGCATACACGGACCGCAAGGTTCTGATCTATGCCAGCCGACCACCTAAGAAGTAGCTCAAACCTGTATACTCTGATAAAAGGCGTCCCGTAAACCGGGGCGCCTTTTCATTGACAGGGTGTGAAATTATAGAGCCAGGTAACTGATAAGCCGTATGACCCCGTACAAAACTTTTGTGCTATTCTTTAGACACTTTGTAACGCTGACGATGAGAGGCCACAGCATGAACTTTTGCGTCGCCAAAAAATTTCTCACCTGCCTGCCACTTTCGATTCTCTTACTGACGACACCAATCCCGGCTTTGGCGCTGGATGTCCAGTCACTGATCCGCGAAGTCGAGCAGCAGTACATGGGCACATCCTCACATGCCCGAACCACCATGCAGGTAAAGACCTCTCACTGGGAAAGAACCCTGGAGATGGAAGCATGGTCGCTGGGGCGCGATTATTTTCTGATCCGCATTCTCGAACCGGCCAAAGAACGGGATGTCGCTACGCTCAAGCGGTATCGGGAAGTATGGAACTTCCTGCCCAAGGTTGACAGGGTCATCAAAATTCCGCCTTCGATGATGGGCGGCAACTGGATGGGAAGCCACATCACCAACGATGACCTGGTCAAAGCCAATCACATTGACGAGGACTATAATCTTCGCCTGCTTGAGGAGACTGCCACGCATTATCTTATAGAGTGTATGCCCAAAGCAGAGGCGGCTGTCATCTGGGGCAAGATAGTCTACCGGGTCCGCAAAGAACCACGCGTACCGGAACAAGTTGACTATTACGACGAAGAGATGGTCCGTGTGCGCGAGACACATTTTGATGACGTTCAACAGATTGGCGAGCGCATCGTGCCTTTGCGTCTGACAGTGCTCCCTCTGGAAAAGCCCGAAGAGACGACAGTCCTCCAATACCATGATTTGGTTTACGATCTGCCTCTGGATGAAACTTTTTTTTCGCTGCGAAGTCTCAAACAACGCTGACCATGCTTCTGACTCTGGCCTTCCGCAATCTCTGGCGCAACCGGCGTCGTACCCTGCTGACTCTTTCAGCGATGGTGGTATCAGCTGCCCTACTGATTCTTGCCCTCGGCGTCTTCTCAGGAATGTTCAAAGACATGCTGGCCTCGGCAACCGAGCAATATTATGGTCATCTGGTCATTGCCCGTCCCGACTATCACCAGCGTCGAGACCTGTTTGCCCATCTCCCCGACAGCATTGTCGACCGGTTGGATCTGGATAAAGCGAGTGAGATTACCGGAAAGTCTCCGCGCTTGCGTAGTTTCGGCCTGCTCTCGCGCCCGGAAACCAGTCAACCGGTTGAGTTGCTCGGTATCATCCCTGATTTGGAGCGACAAGTCACCTCGCTTCAACAGCAGTTGACGGCTGGGCATTACCCAACAGCAACAGAGCGCAACGGCGCCCTGATCGGGCAGGGCCTTGCTCTCAAAATGAGGGTTAAGCCCGGTGACGAACTGGTTTACGTTACCCAGGCTGCCGATGGTTCGATCGGCAATGACTTGTTGATTGTCAGCGGCATCTTTGCCACCGGTGATAGCCGTCATGACAACAACCTGGTGCTGGCACCTCTGGCTTGGCTGCAGCAGGTTCTTGCTTTGCCCGGACGTATCCACGAAGTTGCGATGGTCGTAGCTGAGCCAATGAACGCGTCACAGGTTGCCGATCGACTGACAAAAAACCTGCCTGAAAACATTGAAATTCTCGACTGGGGTGACCTTCTGCCAGAGATGCGAGAGGTCATTGCTGCCTACGATGTCAGCCGCATGATCATTGTGACAATACTTTATCTGGCCACCGGCCTGGGCATCCTCAACACCTTTTTCATGTCGGTTATGGAGAGGACCCGCGAATTCGGCATTCTCATGGCACAAGGAATGCGCCCCTGGACAATCCGCGGCCTGGTCTTATTAGAGACACTGCTGCTCGGCGGCATAGCACTGACCATCGGATTGCTTTGCGGGGCCATCATGACCCTCTATATGCAGCAGGTTGGCATCGACCTGTCCGGATATATCACGCCGGTCACATACGCCGGCGGCACCATCCTGCCGAGGCTGCACGCGGTTTTTGCAGCAGGGAATTTCCTCGTCCCTGCCGGCATGCTGCTACTCGTCAGCCTGGTCGCAGGTTTTCTGCCGGCCAATCGGGCAGCCAGGCTTGATCCGGTGGTGGCGGTGAGGGATATTTGAAAGGTCAAAAGGCAACGCCCGTTCGCTGGGCATTTAGCCATTAAAGAGAAAACTCGAGCACAACTATGGACTACCTCCATCTGGCCTGGAAAAACATCTGGCGCAACCGGCGCCGCACCATTATCACGCTGACAGCGATCGCATTCAGCATTATGCTGGTGCAGGCGTTACACAACCTCTCTGCGGGCGTCTATGCAGGCATGATCGACAGCGGGGTCAGGGCTGGTTCGGGACACGTCGCGGTTTATCATAAAAACTACCTTGAAAGCCGCGATGAATCACTGTATTTCATGGATAACAACCTGATAACCGAGATTGAAGCCATTGACGGAGTAAAACAGGTTCTGCCGCGCCTCTATATCCCGGGCCTGGCCCAGTCCAGCCGGGAGAGCCGCGGCGTTGTGCTGATCGGTGTCGATCCGCAACGTGAACGTCAGATCAATCCTTTTCTCAAAGCATTGCCCGAAGAGGCCATTATCCGTTCCGCAGCTTCACGCGACGCCATAGTCGGCTCACGTCTGCTTGACGAACTACAGATCAAACCTGGCCAGAAATTCGTCATCACTGCCCAACATCAGGATGGGACCTTGCATAGCGAACTTTTGTACGTGCGTGGGGTGGTCAGCTCTGGCATGAAGAATATTGATAGTTCACTGATCATGATTGGCCGTGAGCGGGCAGGCCTGCTCACTGGCAGCCCCAGTTCGGTTCATGAACTTGCTGTCATTTTGTCGGATCCAGACTATGAAAAACCGGTACATAAATCCATCACTGCAATACTCGGTACTTCCCCAGACATCGAAGTGGTCAACTGGGAACGTGCTATGCCGAACCTGGCCAATGCCATCAAGCTTGATTACGCCAGCCAGAAGTTCATTTTCCTGATAATCCTGCTGATCGTCACGATCGGAGTGATCAACACTCTGCTTATGTCGGTAATGGAACGTATGCGTGAATTCGGCGTCATTCTTGCCTTGGGCAGTAAGCCTAGGACCCTGCGTGGCATGATCATGCTGGAAGCATTGACGATAGGGCTGTTCGCAGCCGCCATAGGTTCGCTGTTAGGTAGCCTGGCAACCTGGTACCTGGTTTCAGTAGGCATCGACCTGGCAACATTCGTCCCGGAAACGCTCGAATTCGGCGGAGTCGTATTCGACCCGATTATGCGCGCAAGCTGGAACCCTGGCTGGATGCTACAGATTGCCTTCTACGTGGTCGGGCTGACATTGTTGGCCGCCCTTTATCCGGCCATCAAGGCAGGGCGCATCACCCCGGTGGAGGGGATGCGACACCATTAACTCTCGAAGGGATAAGCGCTCAACGCTAAGATGCGAGACAGCGTTGATTATATCC
>Ga0316191_10002724_pt1 | contig 12925 bp, 9 predicted proteins | sample Eddworburr2cm_MG_FD_204928 | JGI IMG/M metagenome (GOLD analysis project Ga0316191, IMG submission 204928) | Coastal sediment microbial communities from Maine, United States - Eddy worm burrow 2 cm | ecosystem: Environmental > Aquatic > Marine > Coastal > Sediment | place: USA: Maine | collected...
GCCGGTCAGCCGCCTGCCGCTGAGGATGTTGAATCAGCGGTGCAGCGGCTTCAGAATGAGGTCCTGCGCGCGCAGTCGCGGGCACCGGAGGCCAACGAATGAGAGTGCTGCTGATCGAAGACGATATCCCGATCCAGGAGCTGCTTCGCGCCTATTTCGAGGCGAAGGGGCACGCCGTCGGTACGGCGGCGGATGGTGTCGAAGGTCTCAAGGCGTTCAATGCGGACCTGCCCGAACTCGTGCTGCTCGACGTCGGCCTTCCCAGGCTCGACGGCTGGGCGGTGCTCGAAGCCATTCGCGCCAGTTCGGCGGTCCCGGTCGTGCTCCTCACGGCGCTCGATGATACCGAGGACGTCGTCAGGGGACTGGCGATGGGTGCGGACGACTACCTCACCAAGCCTTTCGACGTTCGGGAACTCGATGCGCGCGTGCAGGCCATACTAAGGAGGCTCGAGGCTTCCGGGACGCGTGCGCGGCTCGACGTGGGGGCCATTCATATCGACGATCGCAGCAAGACCGTGACGGTCGGCGAATCGTACCTGTCGCTGTCGCCGAAGGAGTACAAGCTCCTCAAATTGCTGGCGAGCGAGCCGGGGCGCGTATTTTCCAGCGACGAGATCATCGCCCATCTCTGGCCGGACAGCGACCGCGCCGCGGCCAACGATGTGAAGCAGTACATTCACCTGCTGCGCAGCAAGCTCTACCGGTCAGCCGACATCGGCGACCCGATCGAAAATATCAAGGGGTTCGGCTACCGCTTGAACGGTTGACGCTGCCTGCGCCCTGCACTTTAACCCGATTTTGACTTCGCGATGACGCGCCTTCTATGGCTGCGTACGGGTTGCTGTCGGACAATAAATGCCAGATGCGGGCGAAAAGGTAATGTCGATCGATCAGCTGCAACCGTCTCCCTCAAGCAATACCACAAGTATTGCGAACCCGATGCGGCGGGTACTTCGGTATCCGCCGCTTTTTATTGTGCGAAGTGGAATCGTGCGGACGGGGATTCGCCGAGGGATTACTGCCTGCGCGGATCGGCGCACTCGTCCTTGCGGTTGCAGCCGCCGCACTTCATGGAGCGTTTTTTCTGCTCGGGGTCGTGTTTGACAAGCCAGAGCTGGAATACGGCCCAGCCCGCGCAAAGGGCGACAACCGCGAGCAGGGGGACGATGTAGCTGGTCATGACGGCTGCGGCTCCTCAGGACGTGCTGAACAGCCCGGCAAACCCCATGAATGCCATCGACAGTATCCCGGCGATGATCAGGTTCATCGCGGTTCCCTGGATGAGTTTGGGGATGTCGGACAACTCGGATTCCTCGCGCAGGCCGGCCAGCAGTACCAGTGCCAGTGTAAAGCCTATACCGGCCCCGAGCGCATAGACGATCCCCTCCACGAAACCGTAGCCGCGATTGGTCGCGAATATCGCGAGCCCCAGGATTGCGCAGTTCGTCGTGATCAGCGGCAGGAAGATACCCATGGCGCGGAACAGTGCGGGACTGAGTTTCTTGATCAGCATTTCTATGAACTGCACTGTGCTGGCGATAACGACGATGAAACAGATCAGGCGGAGGTAGGGGGCGTGTATCAGCACGTAGGTATTCAAAACCCAGGCACAGACGGCGGTCACCAGCATGACGAAGGTCGTTGCCAGCCCAAGGCGCGCCGAGGTTTCCAGGGAATTGGACACGCCCAGAAACGGGCACAGTCCGAGGAAATACGCCAGGACGAAATTGTTGACCAGCAGTGCGCTGATAAAGATCCAGAGCAGGTTGTCCATCAGCTGCCACTCCTTTCGGCTTCGGCGACGTCTGCCAGGAATTCGTCTTTCTTGTACTTGAACCAGTTGAAGAACAGCAGGATCACGCCGAGCGTGAGGAACCCGCCCGGCGGCAGGATCATGACGATCCAGGGCTCGAAGTTCTGGCTGAACAGACTGAATCCGAACAGCTTCCCGTCACCGAGAATTTCGCGAATAGCGCCGAGAGATATCAGCGCCAGCAGAAAACCGGCGGCCATGCCCAGCGCATCGAAGACGGCGAGGCGGGTCGGATACCGTGATGCAAATGCTTCCTGGCGGCCGAGGATCAGGCAATTGGCGACGATCAGCGGAATGAAGGCGCCGAGTTCCTTGTGCACCTTCGGCACCAGCGCGAGCAGCGTGTAATCGGCGATAGTGACGAAGGTCGCGATGATGATGATGAAGCAGGAAATTCGCACCTGCTTCGGAATTACGTGGCGGAACAACGACACGAGGAAGCTGGAGCCCACCAGGACGAACAGCGTCGCGCCGCCCATCGCCACGGCGTTGATTGCCGAATTCGTGACGGCGAGCATCGGGCACATGCCGAGTACCTGGACGAAGACGGGATTGTCCCGCCAGACGCCCTTCACGAATTCTTCATAGGATTCGTTCTTCTTCATTGCGCCGTTCCGCCGTCTCCTGGTTCGCCGGCAAACGGCGGTTCCGTGCCCGGCGCCGGCAGTTGTTCGGCCCATGATTCATGGGTTTCGTTGATGATCCTGACCACCGCCTTCGAGGAGATTGTCGCGCCCGTGATCGCGTCAACGTGATTGGGCTGGGTAGTCGTGCCTTTTTTCATGGAGACGATTTCCGGCTCGACCGACAGATCACTGAACTCGGCGACGAAATCGGCATCCTTGTAGATCTTGTCACCCAGGCCCGGCGTCTCCCTGCTCTCGAGTATCTCCATGCCGACGACCTTTTTTTCACCTGGCAGGTAGCCGTACAGGAGGCCGATCGTGTCCTGGAACCCGGGACCTGCCCCCGGCATTGCGTAGCCGACGAAGTCACCCTGATCATCGTAGCCGCCGTAGACTACCGGCTCGTCCTTCTCCGGCTCCGCCACCGTCATGAACGTGCCGTCGCGATAGACGAGCGGCTGCATACGGCTCACGTCGTCGGGCAGCACCTTGAACACCGCTTCCCGAAGTTCACGTGCCTTGTTGGCCGTAATCGTCGGCAGTGTCGACTCGTAAATGCCGATGATCGCAACGCCCGATACCAGCCCGGCGATCGCGAGCGTCATGACGAGCCGCAGCGAGCTCGGCGCAGGAGGCTGACCGACCGCTTCCGTGCTCATGGTTTCTTCTCGACCCGGTGACCGAATACCCGCGGTTGCGTGTATCGGTCGATGAGCGGCGTCGCGGCGTTCATGAGCAGGATGGCGTACATCACGCCCTCCGGTAGGCCCCCGAAAACCCGGATCAACATCACCAGCACACCCGTGCCGATGGCAAAGATCCATGCGCCGCGTGGGGTAACGGGCGACGTCACCGGGTCGGTCGCCATGTAGATCGCGCCGAGCAGCAGGCCGCCCGAGAACACCGAGAAGAGCGGCGTGGGAAACCGCTCGGCATCGAAGAAGCCGAGGCACAGCGAGAACAGCATGACCGTGCCGAGAATGCCGACCGGAATGCGCCAGTCGAGGTCGCGCCGCAACCAGAGGTAAACGCCGCCGAGCAGCAGCAGGACTCCGTTGGTCTCGCCGAGTGATCCGCCAATCTTGCCGAACATCAGGTTCGTCAGCGGCGTGACTTCCTGCTCGAACTTCAACAGGCCGAGCGGCGTCGCCGACGATATGCCATCGACGGAGACCTGCATGAACGGCAGCGCGAGATTGCCGGCGTAAACGCTGAAGAACCCACCCTCCGGGTGGGCCGAGACCCAGGTGGTCATCGCGATGGGGAACGTGGCCAGCAGGAACGCACGCCCGAGCAGCGCGGGATTGAACAGGTTATGGCCGAGGCCGCCCCAGATGACTTTGCCCAGCGCGATGGCGACGAAACCGCCGAGAAACGCCATCCACATCGGCAGGCCGGGCGGCAGCGTCAGTCCGAGCAGCAGTCCGGTAAGGATGCCGGTCGCATCGCGCAGCGACTCGCTACGGGCGGCGCGGTCGGCGAACAGCCATTCCGCCAGTACCGCACCCGCGATGCTCGAGCCGATCACGAGGATGGCGCTCAGGCCGAAGAACCACAGCGCGGCGCCGGTTGCCGGCAACAGCGCGATGATGACGTCGCGCATCGCCTTCGGCGTCGTCATTCCCTGGCGCAACAGCGGCGCGTGAAACAGCAACAGGTCGGGATCGCGCCGTTTCATTCGTCCGGCTCCTTGCGATGCCTGAGATCGTCCTTGGCGGTGCGAATCAGTTGCACGATCGGGATGTTCGACGGGCACGCGAACGTGCAGCAGCCGCACTCCACGCAATCGAAGACGTTATAGGCTTTCATCTCGTCAAACATGCGCGCTTTCGACAGGCGCGCCAGACGCGACGGGTTCAGGAAATACGGGCATGCCTCGAGGCAGCGTCCGCAGCGAATGCAGGGATACTCCTTGCGGCGTGCGGTTTGCTCCTCGGTGAACACGAGCACGCCGGAACAGCCCTTGAGCACGGGAACGTCCAGGCTCGCAATGGGCCTGCCCATCATCGGCCCGCCCATGATGATCTCGCGGCTGCCCGGCTTCAGGCCGCCGCAAAACCGGACCACGTCGCGAACGGACGTGCCGAGCGGCACGATCAGGTTTGCAGGGTAGGTGACGCCCGGGCCCGCGACGGTTACGACCCGTTCGATCAGGGGCATGCCGCGCAGGAAATAGTCGGCGATGGCGACGACGGTGCCGACGTTGTTGACGTTGACCTCGACATCGCGCGGCAGGCGCCCGGCCGGCACTTCCGTGCCGAAGACACTCTTGATCATCATCTTCTCGGCGCCCTGCGGATACTTCACCTTGAGCGTGACGATGCGCACCGGGTGGTCGGGCGAGACATGCCGGGATATGGTTTCGATGGCTTCCGGCTTGTTCGCCTCGATACCGATGACCGTCTCCTCGGCACCCAGTTTCTGCCGCAGTATTTCGGCGCCCTCGAGCAATGCCTCGGGACGCTCGACCATGAGTCGGTGGTCGGTGGTCAGGTACGGCTCGCATTCGGCGCCGTTGATAAGCAGGTGCCGGATCTTCACACCCTCGGGCACGGAAAGTTTGACGTGAGACGGAAAAGCGGCGCCGCCCATGCCGACGATGCCGGCCATCTGCACGGCCTCGATAAATGCCTCCAGCGACAGGGAGCGCCAGTCGGGCGCGGCGTCGGGATCGACTTCCTGTGTCGCAAACGGATCGGCTTCGATCGCGATCGCGGGCGCGAAACGGCCGTCGACGCCGCGAAAGTCGCCGACCTTGCTGATCACGCCCTTGACCGGGCTGTGCAATGCCGTCGACACGAAGCCCCCGGGTTCCGCGATGAGCTGGCCGCGTTCGACCGGGTCGCCCGCCGCCACCACTGCGCGCGACGGCACGCCGATATGCTGCCCGAGCGGCATGATGAAGTGCCGGCCGAACGGGACTCGCTGGATGGGCAGTTTCTCGGTCTGCTCCTTGTGGTGAGCGGGGTGAACCCCGTGCTCGAAATTTCGGCGTAGACGGCGGAAGACTCTCATTGCCGTCAGCTCCGCTTCTGCGATGCGAGTGCCAGCAGGCGGCTGCGTATCTGCGCGGCAATCTCGGCCTGGGTCTGCTCCCGGATCGCCTTGATTTCGGCGTCTGCGGCCTGCTTCTGCGCGTCGAGCTCCGCCTGGTGTTCGGCGGCGATGGTGGCGCGAATGTCGGCTTCGACGCGCGCCGTGAACGGTGTGACGACGCCGGCGAGCTCCTGCAGCGTCTGCCAGTTGGCGAGGCAGCCGGCCGCCACGTCCGCCAGGGACTGGCTGACCGAGAGGCGCCGCTCCTCTTCGCCGTTCGCGACGGAGATATACGGTGTCTTCTTGTCGCGGGCGGTGTCGTCCAGCTGCAGCCATTCATGCAACGGCGTGGGGCCGGTCGCATCCGCGCGCAGCGGGGCAAACTGGTTTTCGAACCGGCTTTGCGCCAACGCCCACTCGGCGCTCGTACGCACCTGGCCGTCCTCCTCTTGCGGCGCAAGGAGCGATTCGGGCCCGGGGTTACCGTCGAGCGAAATACGTGACCCGAACACGCCTTCGCCGTGCGGGTCGTAACTGAACAGCGGCAGCGTGCGGCTGTCGACCGCCAGTCTCGCAAGCTCGAGGGTCAGCCGCGTTTCGAACCCGTGACGCATGGGGCTCGGCGCGTAAACCTGCAGCAGCGCCGGTCCGTCGCTGGCGAGCGCCCGCAGCATACTCTCGCCGAGATGTGCAGCATCGGCGATCGACGTCTGTGCAACAAAGGCTTTGCGCTGCGCCAGCGCGAGCAAGCCGAGGCCTGCGCGCGGATCGTTGGATTTCGCCTGGCCCAGCCCGAAGCCGAGGTCGCTGAGCACCAGGATCTTGACCGGCAGACCGGAGTTCAGGAGCCAGATAAGCTGGCCGAGGCCCTGTCCGGCGAGCATCTCGTCGCTGCCGATCAGTACGAGAGGGGGGCACAACTCGAGTTCGTCAGGTGCGAGGTCCTGCCAGCGAAGAGCCGACAGGGCCGCACGTTTCCAGTCGATGCCGTCGGGATGGTCGATCTCGATACGCGCGAGTCGCAGCAGCCGGACGATGTCCGTGGTTTCGTGCAAATGCCCTTCGACGAGGCCAGCCGCGAGCTGCGCCGCGTCCCCCGTCATATCGATGACGACCGGCGCCTGGAACGGATTGTGCGGAAACGCACCGGCCCAGGCCGCCGCACTTCCGCCGGCGACCGCCAGTCCGTAGCGCGCGCGGCCGAGCCCGTGCGCGCCCGAGACGAGATTGTCGTGCGCCGTCGTGATACGCCTCGACAGGTCGATCAGGCGCAACAGGTAATCGGTGTCAATGGAGTGGTCGCCGCCCGAGTCGCGGACGCTGTCCGCGAGTTCGCGCAGGTCGACCCGCGGGCTGCTGGTGGTTCTGAGCTGTTCGCTCACGGCATCGAGGTCATCGACGGCCAGCGTATGCGACAGGGTCTCCTCGATCAGTTCTTTCAGGGCGTCGCCCGTGTCGGCCAGTGTTTTCGCGAAATTCTGCACCAGCGGCTGCTGGTGGAATTCGGTCGCGGCGAGTGCGAGCCTGACGGCGATCTTTTCCCCCGAGCCTGCTTCGGCCGGGTCGCCGCCCGACATGGCGAACTGGCAGTAGCGAGACAGCAGTATCGACGACATCTTGCCGATCTCGGCGTTGTCGGTAACGCGCTCGATCGTCTCGGACGCCGTGTCCGGCGTCGCCGAGAACACGGTCCAGCGGTCCCGCGCCGCCGCCAGCATTTCCGGGTCCTGCTCGACCGGCGTCAGCGCTTCGTCCTCGCAACTGCGGATGCAGATTCCGCAGGACTTGCAGGCGTCCGGATTGATGACGATCGACAGCAATTCCGCGCCGTCCTTCTTCAGCGCTTCCGCGTCATGGAAGAACGGCTTCGTGACGGCGACCGGGAGTGTACCCAGTTCGCGAACAATCGCTGCCACACCCTCGTCGATGGCTTTTTTGCGGTCCTCGTCGAGCGGCATCTTGTCTTTCAGCCAGGTGTAAGCGTCTTCGAGGAGGGCGCCGAAGGTCGGTGCAACCTCGTCCGCTTTCTTGTTGGCGGAAATGATCCGTCCAGCGAGTTTCGACGCGACGGGGCGTACGGCGTCGGCGCCACCGAGGCGGATGCCGGCGTCGATGAGCGCGGCCGGCGTGGAGGCGACGACACCGATTGCGCTGTCCGGACAGTTCGTCCAGCACCGGGCACAACCCGTGCAGGACGCCGGGTCGAAGACCGGCATGCGTTGCCGCTTGCCGCTCGTCGTGTTGAAGGTGGCGCTCAGCGGCGGCATGGTGCCTGTCGCGAGGAAAGGGTCGGCGGTCAGGCGGTGTGCTTCGCCGTCTCGATACAGTATGCCTGTCTGGTCCCAGAACCTGGGCAGGCTTGCGAACACGTCGTCGCCGCGCCCGAGATGGCGGACCGCGGCCGGCGCTTCGCCGTCCCAGCCGGCACTGTCTGCAGCGGACGCCGGCAGGGCGTCGGTCGTTTCGCTCGTTTGCCCGAGCCCCCCCTCGAAGGCCTGCATCATTGCGTCGCGACGTTCCTGCGCGACATCGTCGAGCATTGCGCGGCGCGCCGTGACAACACGTCGTGATTTGTGATCGATCAGCTGCGCATCGAGCAATGCAGCGAACAATGCGCCGAGCAGCCACTCCGCTCGATCCGTCCCGGCCTCCGGATCGGGTGCGCAGGCCCGCTCCTTGCCGTTGATATGAATCTGCCCGAGGATCGTGTCCAGGGTGACGTCGGCAACGAGGCCGTCGCCGGGGTCGCGGAGCTCGTCGTCGCCAACCACCAGCCAGTCCGTGTGGACGTCGCCCCAGCTGTCCCAGGCGACGGCCGGCCGGCTGCGTATGCGCCCCTCTTCGAGCTTGTGCAGCATCGCGGCCGCGGTTTCGAGCAGTGTCCGGCCGAGCCTGCCGTCGTTTCGCCGGACCGCAATCACCATCGATCGCGGTGCCACGTCCGTCACGAGCTCGCTCGATGCGCGCACGCCCCGGGCTGCAACGTCCGGATAAGCTCGGCGCAGGGCGTCCAGCAGCACCTCCCGCTTGGGCTGGCCGCCCGACCGGTCGTCGAACGAGATGCCGAGAAACAGCGGTACCGCTGCGGGCAGGTCCGGTTTCGTGCACAGATCGGCGAGATCGGCGACGCAGAGCGGGAGTCCGCCGACGCCGTATACCACCGCCTGGCAACCCTGGTCCGGGCCCGAGCGCGAACGCTCGAGGCTGGCCCGCACTTCGCGCGTCAATGGCGGGTCGCCCGCGAGCGACGCATTCACGCGTTCGAGCACGAACGCGCGCCGGCGCCCCTGCAGGGCTGCCACGATCGCCTCGCCCGGGAAGGGCCGCAGGACATGGATGCCGAGTACGCCAACCTTTACCTTGTGATGCTTGCGGATGTAGTCGGCTGCACATTGCGCCGTTTCGATGGCGGAGCCCTGTGCGATCAGGACGGTCGTTGCGTCCTTGACGCGATAGCCGGACACGGTCTCGTTGCGGCGGCCGGTCTTGGCTTCGAATTCACGAAATGCGGCGTCGAGCGACGTGCTGACGAAACTGTCGAAAAACGGTCCGCGGGCCGCCGCCCCCAGGGCAAAACTTTGCGTGTCGAACAGTGCACCGCTCAGCACGGGCTCATCGAGGTCGTGCCAGGCGGGTACCCGCCGCCGCGAGTCGCCGAACAGCAGTCGTTGCGCTTCGGTCGGCGATTCGATCCAGTCATCGGGTGCGCCGAGCAGGCCGTTGACCTGGGCCGGCGATAGCAGCCGTACGTCCTGGGCCGCAAGCGCGGTTTGCTCGCCGTCCATGACGATCATCGCCGGCACGAGCGTCTCTTCCGCGACGCGCCGACCGATATAGGTGAAGTCGACGGCTTGTTGCACGTTGGCGGCGAGAAACACGCAGAAACCCGCGTCGGCGCCGAGGTGCACGGTCTCGTGCCCGGTGCCGGGCGCCGAGCCATGTGCCGCCGCCGCGCGGGCGCCGACATGCAGCACGAGCGGCACGTATTTTCCGGCCGCCGAAATCAGCAGGTCCTGGGACGCCGCAATGTCGGTACCGGAGACGAACGCGGTTGTGCGGCGCCCAGACAGCGCGAGGCCCGTCGCGGCCGCGAGGATGCCGCGCGGCCCTTCGGCGGTCTGCGCGGCCAGCGCCTGGCCGAACAGGTTGGTGCCGTGCGCAACCTCACCGAGCCACACGTCGTCCGCGGCACAGACGGGTTCGCCACCGCCGAGCACGGCATGCGTGGCGATGCCGGCCTCCGACAGCGCGACGGCCGTGTTGCCGTCGAGCACGGTATCGAGGCCCTGTTCGCGGATGTCGGACCCGGCCGGTGCGCCGAAAACCTTGCGATACCAGCGGATCGCCGTGTTGCGTAGCGCAGCCATCAGCCGTTCCCCACTTTCCTGGATTCCTGGTCCTGGAACTGTTCGCGCTCGAGCCAGACGATCGCATTGGTCGGGCAGCGAAACACAGCGTCAGGCTTTGGCTCGCCGCCGGACGAATAGTCGATGACGGGGAGCGTATCTTTCATCGTGATCAGGCCCGGAGCGGCATCGGCGGCACAGCGGCCGCAGGCGTTGCAGGCCACGTTGCAGAGTTGCGTCGCGGCTTCGCCCTCGAGCGGGATATTGCACTGCACATAGAGCTTCTGGCTCATCGGCAGCACTTCGAACAGGTCGCGCGGGCACGCCGCCGTGCAGTCCGGGCAGGCGGTGCATTTTTCGGTATCGACCTGCGGCAAGCCGTTGGCGTTCATGTGAATGGCGTCGAAGGTGCAGGCGCGCTCGCAGTCCGCCAGACCCAGGCAGCCCCAGGCGCAGCCCTTGCCGCCGCCGGAGACCAGCGCCGCGGCGCGGCAGCCCTCGAAGCCCTGGTACTCGGCGATCTGGTTCGCCTGGGAGCGGCCGCCCGCGCAGCGCAGCCTCGCGACCAGTTTTTCCTGACTGCCGGCGTCCACCTGCAGAAAGTCAGCGATCTCCTCGATGGCTTCGGCGGAACTCACCGTGCACTGGCTCGGCTTCACCTCCCCGGCCACGAGTTTCTCCGCGAACGGCAGGCAGCCGGGCTGCCCGCAGGCGCCGCAGTTGGTGCCCGGCAGGAGTTCGTTGGTTCCCTCGATTCGGGGATCCTCGTCGACTTTGAGAAAGCGCTGCGCGATGGCCAGGATCGTGCCGAAAAACAGGCCGATGCCAACCATGATTGCCGGTGCTACGAGGATGCTGTTCATCAGTTGTACGGTGCCGCGCGGGCCATGAGCTCTTCGAGGTTCGGTTCGTTCTTATTCAGCGGTTTGCCCGGATGAATGCACTTGGCCGGGCAGATCTCCGCGGCCTTGACGAGGTCTTCATAAGTGCCGGCTGTCGGATCCTTCAGGTACGCCTGCTTGTCGTCGTTGTAGGCGAACATCATCTTGTTGATGCCCATGCAGTCGTCGCAGGTCGTGCACGCCGGCGTGTCGAGCCAGGGCTCGTCGAAGCTGAGGTCTTCCTCGGGCTCCTCGACTTCCTCCGGTTCGGCTTCCGCCGCCGTTTCCCCGGCTTCCGGCTCCGCCTCGGTCTCTGCCGGACGGGCTGCCGGCATCGTCGCGAGCTGGCCGCCGCCGGCGACCACGCCGGAGAGATCGGCGCCCATGAGCACGTCGACCAGCTGCCCCATGGCTTGCCCCGCCGCCTCCGAGCGGACCGCTTCCAGTTCCTCGGCGTGTTCCTTTTGCAGCTGTTCGCGCTCGGCCTCCAGGGCGGCGCGCTGCTCTTCGATGATCCTTTCGATCGCTTCTTCGACGTAATAGTTCTGGATGCCGGCGAGTTCCTGCAGGCTGTGCCAGTGATTGAGACGATCCCGGCAGGCGAACACGAGCGCGCGCGATACCACGAGCCTGACGAGCACCCCGTCTTCGCCGATGCCCCAGACGAACGGCACCAGGCGGTCGAGGCGTTCGTCGTCCACTTGCAGGTAGTCGGACACCGTGACGAGTTCGTCCGACTCGAAGCCTGCCGGCACCATGCGGAAATGCTCGTGCAGCGCCGGCATCAGTAATGCGTAGTCGGCAAACGTAAATGCCAGGTCCATGGTCGTCTCGTCGCCGTCCGCGCTGCGGTATTCCAGCGTCTCGATGGGCCAGTCTTCGTCGGGCTGCGGATTGCCGTCGAACCTGACGCGTTTGGCGGCATGATCGCCGGCATCCGGATCGATGAGCAGGAAGGGATGCGCGCGGCCCTCGAGCGCCGCGCTGGCAACGAACCAGGGCTCGAGGATCGGCTCGCTGGATTTCGTCTGCGTGCCCCTGTTGATGAGGTGCAGGCTGGTGCGGTTGCTGGCGATTGCGCACAGGAATCCGGACAGCAGGTTCTCGTGGCGCGCCGCTGACGTCTGCGCGACGACGACCTGCCGGTGGCCGATGCCGAAGTTCGCGAGTTCGAATCGATAGGCGTCGAATGGGCCTTCGCCCGGTTTTACCGCGGGGTTATCGTAGGCACGCACCCAGGTGAGCACGTGCACCGGCAGCCGCGAACCGAGCAGATGCGAGAAGGTCGGCAACCCGTCAGTCGCGAGATAATCCGCCGACTCCAGCGCGACGGCGCGCGAGACGAGCTGCATTTCCCGGTCGGAGAATACCTGCCAGTCGAAACTGGCGAACCAGGAATCGTGTACGGGCGGATCGTATTGGTCGTCAATTTCCAGGTCGGCGATCCGCATGGCAGCGAACAGTCGGCCGAAGCGTTCGGCGTCCTCGAGGAACATCTCGCTCGCGGTGGCGCACGCTTCGTAGCTTTCCACGACTTCCACGTCGGTTTGTTCGGCGAACCACGAATTGCTGACGCGGCCTGCGATACGAACCAGCACGGCGTTGTCGTCCCAGGACCTGAGCACGTCGAGCGCGCCCTCGATCCTCGATCGCCGTTCCGGCGTCATTTCCTGCGAGCCGTGCGAACGCTTCCCGAGCATGCCGGACAGGGCGTCGCTGTCCAGGTGGCGCGCGGCCGGACCGGCGCTGCTGCTCACGCTGCCGGGTTCGTTGCCTGCAGTCGACTTGGACTTTTCGACGCGCAGCAGCGATTCCAGCGCGGCGGCGCGCCTGTCGACGTCGCGGCGCAGTTCGTCGCGGCACGGCGCGAGACGGTGGCGGATCGCGTGCACCAGCAAGTGCAGCGGTACGTCGGGACCGTAGGCGAGGTACTGGCTGCCTTCGGCAACCGCGGCCCCGAGTCTTGCCAGGTCGGCAGCGAGCGTCTCCCGGTTGCTCTCCTTGAGGTCCAGGTGCTTCTGCAGCGCGTCTGCCGCCTCGGCGAACAACGACGGCGCGTCGACCGGATCGGGCCCCGTCAGCTTCTGCCGCAGGTAGCGTTCCAGCCAGGGCAGGTTGTCCTTCAGTATCTTGGATTGCTCCGCGCTCGGCGCAAAAGCCTCGATCGATGCCGACAGGTGCTCGCCGAGCGGCCTCGCCAGTACCGACTCGTCACCTTCG
>Ga0316191_10002726_pt1 | contig 12922 bp, 10 predicted proteins | sample Eddworburr2cm_MG_FD_204928 | JGI IMG/M metagenome (GOLD analysis project Ga0316191, IMG submission 204928) | Coastal sediment microbial communities from Maine, United States - Eddy worm burrow 2 cm | ecosystem: Environmental > Aquatic > Marine > Coastal > Sediment | place: USA: Maine...
CGAAGTCATTTCGGGCCGGAACCGGTCGACCGCCGGCAATCGCCAGGTCTATGGACAGCGTCCAGCGGATCTGCAGGCCAGGGTCATAAAATTCGGTCGCGATCGGCTCATCCCTCAATTCGAGGTGCGAGAAAAGTCCGGGTAACACCGTAGTCTGCCAGGTGAGTCGATAGCCGAATCCAGCATCACCGGCGAGAATGCTGCTGGCCAGCAGCGAACGGTCATCGTACTCGTTCGGGTACCAGATCGTTCCCAACTCGCCGGTCGTTTGCGCATTCTCACCGCTGAAGCGAGCAACCCGGCCGAAGAACTCGAGCTGCGGGTTCTTGAAGAACCGGTATTCCGCCCGTTCTCCACCACTATCATGGGTGAACTCGAACCAGTCCCGCTCACGATGGGAGGTGCGCAGGTCGACCCGATACGAACCGTCGAAATCAGGCCACACCTTGAGGATGTTCAAGCGATTGAAGCGCCAGGTTAAACCGGGCAGCAGGTAGTCCTCATCCCTGGAGTCCGAGTCTATGGACCGGCCGTGCATCCCGACAGAGATTCTTGGCGTCACCCAGTATTCATAGCGAAGCTCATTGAACGAGGATGACGATGAAAACTCCGAGCGGAAAGCCTCCCCGAAGTTCTGCAGCCGCCCGGAGAACTGCCAACGTTCGCCCCGGCCGTAGACATCGGCGGAATACCCCTGGGCGCCCTCATGCTGGCCAATAGACGCCGTGGCGGCCCAGCTTCGACCAAAGGACGCTGATGCGCCGACCACCTGATGGACACGTCCAGTCGCCGACTGGAGTCCGGCTTCCAGGGTAAGGGATTCCGTCAGACCGTATCTGACGAGCCCGAAGGCTGCCTCACCCTCCGGCTTGCGCAGAGAATCCAGTGGATTGCCGTTGCCACCGACACCGGCGAATCCCACCGTCTGGCCCCTGTCCAGGAGCAGATCGATCGGGGTTCTGGTGAAGTCCTGCACGTCGAGCTCGACGAAGGACCGTTGATCGAGGATGTGGACCTTGACCGTTTGAAACTGCAGCGAGTTGTTTCTCACCTGGTCGAAGCGATACGTGCCATCCAGATTGACCCGCACCCGGGCAATGGGGCGTTCGTTGATCCGAAGCTCCGCAATGGCACCCGGTTGCGAGATACCTTCGATCTCCTTCACCGGAATCCCGAAACTGCGCACGAAATGACTTCTGGTCTGATCCTTTGACGGATCAAATTCGATCCGATCCGAGCTGTAGAGCCCCTGGGCACCGGTGGTTTCTACGGTCGGCAGCAACGGATTGATCAGAACCTCCTGGTGACCAACAAGCGCCTGAACGTGATTGAAATCCCGGAGCCAGTAATACTTCTCTGCCCGAGCATCTCGACCGTCCTGGGTTTTCACTTCACCCTGCCAGATCCCGTCAGCAAGCCGTCCGCGGAGGAGCAGATCCGAGTAGCCATAGGAGCGCTCCTCATCGAAGAACTGGGTGTGATCCAGCCGTATCTGGGACAAACCGAAGGCTGATGGATGCACGTCCACATTCGCATACTCATCCGCAAATAGATCACCTCGTTCTCCGGCACCCTTCTGCCACCACGGCAAGGTCAGCGAGAAGGCGTAGCGTTCCTGGGAAAACTCCCAACGCACCTTGAGCACCTCATCCAGCATATCCACATGAAAGTAGGTCTGACCGTAGATATCCCGGAAGAAGTGCAGCTGAGTTTCCACCTCCCCGCCCGGCGTCTCGAAATAGAAACTACCCCCGCGGGTCGATCCCCGCACACCCATCTCTGCAAGCAGCGAGCTGGGCAGGTAGTAGGCCTCGCCCAGGCGATAAACCAGCTGTGCATCGAGCTCCCGGCCATCGACAAAGATACCAACCAGCTCGCTCTGAATTGCGCTCTCCTCCAGTGCCGGTTTCTGAATCGCGAAAGCGCCGTCCAGACCAGCGAACAGAAGACCTCCATCCACGGACGGCACGGCCGCGGACACGCGCGCAGCCGCAAGCAGCAGCAGTGCTGCCGAAAGGCTCAATGCGTATCTCGTTGGCGTCCGTGCCATGTTCAGCTCTGTACGAATGTGTCTCCGATCAATCCGAGTCCACGATCAGGAGATTGGAAGGCGAATGCTCGATAGCCTGCTGTATCGTCTGCCCACCGGCATCTATACGGACCACGAGCATGTACTCACCGTCATCCGGAGGCGGCGTCAGATTCGCTACGACCGTTCTGCGGGTCCCGGCGAAGACGGGCTTGGTGGCGAGTCGCCCACCTGACAGCTCGTTGGGAACTTCATGACCCGGATTACTCACCATCCGCCCGACCTGGCGAAACGCCCGCGACTCCGAGTGATAATCGGACATCGGCCACCACAGGTAGTAGCCACTCGGTTTAACCTGGGCGTTGCCGAGTGACGAGATGTCCAGCGCGATGGTCCTGCTCTCCCGGTCGTAGTGGAGGTCATTGAAGACAGCAACCGGGTTCGGGTCGCCCGCGATTGCGTAGATCGGCATGCCGAGACGGAAGTTCAGCTTCACACCGGCGTGTGAAGTATCGACCAGCTCAGAAAAGAAGAGCATTGCTCTGTGTTCACCATCCCCTTGCAGACGATCGCCCTGAATCGCGAAACGAACGGTCTGTGACCCTCCCGGCGGAATGGTGAACTTCACCGGATTGATGATCATCGCCGTCGGCAGGGTCCCCGCTTCCGGTGCCAGCTCACGGAAAGCGTTGTTCTCATCCAGATCAAAACCCACCAGGCTCGAACGCACGACGATCTCGCGATCGCTGAGATTCAGCACAGTCGTCGAGCCGGTGGTGGTACCGATCGCAACGCAACTTCCATCCGGGAAGGCGAAATGCCGATGCTGGGCGGAGGTGCCTTCACACCTTCCGCCGCCTGCACCAGCACACCGGCAAGAGCCAGTGGCAACGGGATCAGGAGGAATATGATTCTGGTGAACGTGTTCATGTTCAGAGTCCTGTGACGGTGATCTGTATCGTGGCGGAAGCGCGACCGGTGGCGCTGTCGAGCTGGGTGAGATCCAGGTCCACGGGGAGGTCGCCGGTGCGCAGGGTCATGCTGCACGGCGAGTTCTGTATGCCTGAAATGATGCCGCTGGCGGTCTGAATACCCCCGACGGCCGTAACAATTTCGTAGGTTGCGGTCCCGTAGATACCGCCGGCACAACCCACGCCTCTGGCGCCGATAGCACCACGCAGATTGATGGTCTGCAGCGGGTTGAAACCGGGATCCGAGATGCCGACCGGAACGATCCCGGTCGTATCGCTGAGCGTCAGGGTGCGGCTTCCCAGATCCATGCAGTAATCATCGCCGCAGGCGGAGCTTGCCCCGAAGGCTCCGGCGAGCGCCGACGCGTTGAGATTCACGTTGATCTGGCCCCGATGATAGAGCAGGAGAACGCTGGGCATCTGTATCTCCAGCGGCGCCTGAATGATCTCGGTCGCGCCGCCGTTGAAGGTGACTTCCACGTCTGCTGTGGCTTGATAGTTTCCATCAGCGAGGGCGCCTTCGAGCTCCAGATCCATGCGATAGCCGTAGAAGAGGCTGTTGGGACAGCGATTGCCGAAGCCGCCCCGATAGACCGGCTCGAATCCGGTGACCTGAATGCTGCCGCCACCCGGTGTCGACGATGCAAAAGCGCCGGGCAGCGGAGAATTGATGTTAAGGGTGATGTCGAAGTCCTCTGGACCGACGCATGCTTGTCGCTCCGCCCGGGACAGCCGGATCGTGATGGCTACTGTCCGATCGATGCTGGCGGTCAGCATGCCGCCACCACCGACACCCGCCGTGATACCCACATCCACCGGCTCGGAAAAATCGGTCAGCTCGGCGTTGAGCGTGCCTTGATCGAATACCTGCTCTGCACCGTTGCCGAGGGCGGTGCCGTTGTGGACGATATCGCCCGTGCGCAGTCGAACGTTGGCACCAAAGTTGATCCTCTGCACGGTATAACCATGGGCGCTGGGTGGCGCCACCTGCACCAGGCCAAGGAGGCATATCGAGAGGATTGTCTGAAAAAGAGGAAGCCTGACGACAACCGTGCCGGCAGGCTTCTCTCCGCGGATGCTCACGTCCATTTGAGCCCCCATGTCAGAAAAGTCTGATCAGTGTCGGTTAAACACCCGTTACCGTGACATCGAACACTGCCTGCACGGTGGTGGCACCGGCTGCGACATTGTTGAAGTCCAGGTTGAACTGCAGGTCACCCATGGTCATACCAAAGGAGCAGAGTTCAGTATCGATGCCTGCCAGCGGCGTGGCCGGACTAATGGTGACACCCGCGTCGCTGCCGCCATCACCGTAGGAAGCGGTGTAGCTGGTGCAGCCAAGTGCGCGCACGCCAACCACGTCTTCCAGAACGAAGTCCGCCGCGGTCGCGCCCAGACCAGGGTCGCTTACCGCCTGAGTGACAGTGGTCGTAGGCGTGACCGCTGTGACGTCGATGGTCGCCGGGGTGGGCTGGTTGTCACAGTAGTCCGTGCCGCCAGAACAAGCCGTTGCGGTACCACCAACCAGGAAACCAGCCAGGCCGGATTCCAGAATGTTCAATGTGATCGAATCGTAGTGATACATGACCAGTACCGTTGGCAGGCTCACGTCCACCGTGACGTTTGCCTGAGCGGCATGGGCCGTAGAGTTGGTGATCGCAGCCGCACCCAGCAGCCCGACACCCAGCACTTTCTTGAATGTTGATTTCAAGTCCATTTTCGAGTCCTTCACTTCGTTGTGAGTTTTTCAAGTTCGTGTAGTGCAAAGCGGGGCTTTGATCAGCTACATCCGGGGCGCAAAATTCTCATAACGACGCCGGGGCATCCATGCCGCAGGCAGCGAAAACGCTTGTTTTTACTGGGTTTCTAGCCGATTTGAGAACCACTTCTCACTTCCGGTCGTTTAGAAATCGCCCTGGTGGCCGATAGCTTGGCGAGGCATGCGTTGGCATCAGAGATCCGCCCGGCAGAAGGCTCGCCGGTGGGCCGGGTCAATTGCGCTTACAAGAAGGCGACGGCGTCGACGGAGGAAGGTGGAACAATGGTCCGGATATGAACACACCGATCGAAATAACCAACCCGGCCAGGGTCGCGCTGACCAGCATTCAACGCACAGCCTGCACTCTGTTCGTGATCGGCCTGCTGGGTTTCATGAATGCCCTGCTCAGCGAAAAGGCGGTTGCCGACGAGCACTGGTTCCTGCTCGAGTTCACAGACTCGAAACCACCCTGCCTGGACATCACCGAGGGCAGCCGGTGCATCGGCACCGCGCCGAAGACGTCCGTGTTCGAGATGCGCGATGGGGAACGTCTCGAGATGCCCACCGGCACCCCGGTGCCGCCCGCCTGGGTCGCACTGGATCGTTTGTGGGTGTACGCGCCTGCGGTCACCGCCGCCTACGGAAGACGCGCCATCGAGCTCGCCGCCACGCCAATGGGCGCCCGTCTCGTCATCGAAGACGGTGAGTACCACTACCTGCAGTCGATTCCGCTGTCGCGCTGGACAGCGCTGGAAACCCGCAATCAGCCGAAGCTCTGGGTCCGGGTCAGCCCTTACTCGCCATGAAGCCGGTATTCATGCAGCGCCAGGCCGGCGAAGCTGGGCCAGGCGCTCCACAGTGACTCGAGCTCTTCCATGAGACGATCCATCCGTGCCAGATCCCCCTTGAAGGTGAGATGGCTGCCCTGAAACAGGGACTGCCGGACGAATCGATAACCGGCCCCAGCCTGCAGCGTTATGGGTGCGTCGAACAGCATCAGAAGATGCTCGTCCCCGAGCTGCAGATGCCAGAGCGTTCCGACTTGGTCAGCACGATAGTGCCAACGCTCCTCATCCCTAATCGGGCCGGCTTCCAGTGCGATCCGCACGTCGACGTCATTCGTCACGCCCCAGGCAAGAAACGGCTCGGCGAACTGCTGCAGCTGATCCGGGTCGGTGCGGTAGTTCATCACGTTCAGGCTCTGAACATGAGGCGCCAGCGCGTCGAGAAGCGGCCGTTCGTCGAGTTCGAGTGAAGACCACCAGAACGGCACGGCAACTTCCAGCGGCACCTCGAGCGCGTCGTCAAGCGCAGCGATCGTCTGCACATAGGCTTCAAGCCAGTCGCTGGTGTGCAACGCGAAATCAGCCAGCAGGTAAGGCTCGATATCGTACTGGACGCCACTCAATCGCCTGTCCGGCGGCTGGTTGGCATTGAACTTCACCAGCGCCAGAGCCCGCTGCACGAATGCCAGCCGGCCCTCGGGCAGCACCGCATGCGGATCCCCTTCAACAGCCCAGACCTGAATGCCGCGTTCGCTGGCCGTACCGATGAATCGCGCCAGGGCAGCGGCCTGGGAAACCTGGTCCGCCGCTATCGGCACCGAGACGTAGACGACGGGCGTGGACAACGCCTGCAGCTCTTCCAGCAGACGTTCGGGACTCTCCAGCCATTCCGACGGCCGCCAGATCCAGATGGAACGGGCCGGTTGGCGATCTGCCTGCCTGGTTTCCAGCCGCGGACTGGACAGAGTCAGGCTGCCGCCCGCGTCCGGGCAGCTCAACGTGAGCGCAAACAGGGACGGCGCTCCGATTTCGGATACCGGATCCAGCGCATCAGGCAAGGGAAGGCTCGCAGCTTCGGTGATGCGATTCTCACCCGGCAAGTCGGGAAGATGACCAAGCCGGCACGGACTCTCGAGCGGATGATGCGCCCCGTCCGCGTAGCCGAGGCCGAACGTCGCATTCGCGGAATAGTCGAACGCCAGGCTGACTTCGACACCGCCCGGCAGCCGGGCGCCGTCATTGCGCAGCACGACCCCGGCCGGTCGCTCGCCGGGTGCGCAATTCAATTGCAGGGAATCGGCGGAGAGGCTCGCCTGAGCTCTTTCTTCCACCCCGTAGGCGCGGGGGTTCAATCGGCTGAACAGATCGGCTTCGAGCGGCAGCGGTATTCGACGAGCCACCGGCGGGTCCGTAACCACCACCTCGCTGATCCGGAGCCGTTCATCTGCCTCGACTCCCTGCAGGATCACACCGCGCGGGAGTCTTGCGGCCTTCGCCTCCGGGATCAGGCCGAACCAGCGCACGCCATCGACACTGGTGGGAATCCGTAGGCTCGCACAGTCCGGATCCGGACGCTCGCCGAGCTCGAGCCAGCGGCGACTGCCGTCGATCTGCAGGTACTCGCGCGCGAAAGCCTCGCGGCTGCGGATCACACCGGCTGTCGACACCTTCGCGGTGTCCTCGCTACACAGCTGAATCCAGGCCCCCTCCGCCGCCAGTCCGGCCCTGGGTCCGGCTATCAGCCCGAAGAGAATAACCAACGGATAAAGCGGGACACTGCAGCGCAGAAAAGGGCTCAAACTGTGACCGAACCGGTGGATGGAACGAGCTTATCGGCCGGCATCCACCAATCTTGACGGCCCGGGGCACAGTCTCGACACAGCAGCGTGTCTGAACTGTGAACTGGTTCGAATTCGCACCTCAACTCCTGTTCCCTCGAACCGATAAATAGAGGATGAGCACGGATATGACGCAAAAGGATCTGCGGCCGGGTGAAGAGCGCCCCAGTGCGGCCACCCCCAGTCCGACCGCATTGGTCGTGGAAGACAGTGAACACGTCGCCTATCTGCTCGAGTACATGCTCGAGCGGGAAGGATTCGACGTGCTGGTCGCCAACAACGGTCGGGAAGCCGCAGACTGCATCGCCGCTGAGCCAGCCAGAGACATCGTTCTGCTGGACGTGATGCTGCCGTACAAGGACGGCTTCGAGATCGTTCGGGAGATCCGTTCCTCGCCGGTCTGGCAGGACACACCCGTCATCATGCTGTCAGCGCGTTCTCTGGAAGAGGATGTCGTCCGGGCACTGGAGGCAGGCGCCAACGACTACGTGATGAAGCCCTACAACCCACGGGAACTGCTGGCCCGGATCAAACGCAACATTGCCGACCGCAGCACCGGTCCAAAATCCGGCCAACCACTCAAGGCACCGCAGCGATGAACGGGGTGATACCGGCTTGCCGCTGGATACTGCTGCTGGCACTGCTGCTCCCGCTGCCGGTTCAAGCCGAACAGGCGCCAGCGGCGCCGATCGACGGGCTCGCGAGTGCTCAACGCTTGCTGGACCGCGGTGATCACGAAGGCGCCCTGACCGAGCTCGACAGCTGGCTCGCCACCTATCCGGATGATGCCCAGGCCCGCTTCCTGCAGGCCCGCGCGTTAGGCTGGTCGGGGCGTTACGAAGACGCGCTCAACGACTGGGAAGCACTTCTGAATGCCGACCCCGGCAACGTCGATTACCTGCTCGGCAAGAGCCAGGTGCTGGTCTGGATGGGTCGCGCAGACGACGCGCTGCCGGTTCTGGCTCGAGCCCGGGCAATCGCGCCGGATTACGAAGAGCTCTGGCGACTCGAGCTCAACGCCCGAATCGCCTCGACCGCGACTATCCCGGAGAACCGACAGACCGCCGAGTTTGCAGCCAAAGCCCGGGAGCGCTTTCCCGGCGCCGACTGGGCGCACTATGAGCCGCCGAGTCGAGCCCGCCTCGACAGTGGCTTCATCTATGACAATCTGAACAACGGCTACAGCAGCTGGAAAGAGCTCTACGTAGCGGGCAACTACCGGCTCACCGACCGGGCAACCCTGTTCGGTCAGGCACGCGCCACGGAACGATTCAGCCAATCCGATCAGGAAGTCACGGCGGGAATCAATCTGTCCGTCGGCGACAGGTGGACGCTGACTGCGGATGCCAGTGTGGCGCCCGATGCAAAGGTATTGCCCTCCTGGAGCCTGAGCGGCCAGGCAAAACGCACCCTGCCGCGAGGCTTCGGCATTCAGGCAGGCTGGCGACACGCGGAGTACGCCCTGTCCCGCCTGGATCTCATGACCGCCGCGGGCGAATACTGGTTCGACAACTACCGCGCTGGTTACACCCTCTATGCCGCTTCCATCGATGGCGGCCCGCTGATCTACAGCCATCGAGGTCAACTGGATCGCTACTACAGGGATCGCAGCCGGGTCAGCCTGATCGCTTCCAATGGCGAGGAAGTGGAAAGCATCGGCAACGGCTTTTTCGTGGTCAACGAAGTTCAGACCCTGACGCTGACCGGCCAGCACTGGCTGAGCCAGCGCTGGGCCCTCACCTGGGAGCTCGGCCAGGCCTGGACCACCCTCTATGACAAGCAGCGGTTCCGTGCTGGATTCACTCGGCAGTTCTGAGTCCATCGTCCAGGTTGCGTTGCTGAGCGGCCAGTTCGCGCTGCTGGCGACGGCCATCCTGCTCGGCTACGCGTTCCTGCTGCGCGCCTCGCTCACCCTTCGCAACCGTCGCCATGCGGCCTTCATCAGCGTCTGGCGTCCTATTCTTGCAGACGTCGTCAGCGGTCATGACCCGGATCAGACGACGCTGCCTGCGCTCAAGCGGCGCGATCTGGCGTTTTTTCTGCACGAGTGGAACATTACCCATGATTCGATTCGAGGCAGCGCTGAAACCCGGCTCAATGCTCTGGCGCGGACGCTCGGCGTCGACCAGCAGGTCTGGAAGATGCTCGACCAGCATCAGGTCCGACACAAGCTGGTTGCCACCGCAACACTGGGCCATCTGGGCGAAGTCAGGGCCTGGGAGCGGCTCCGCAATCTCATCGAGTCCAGTAACACGCTGTTGTCTCTGCTTGCCACCAGCGCGCTGGTTCAGATCGATGCGGATCGCGCCCTGCCCCTCGTCATTCCACACATGGCGAATCGGGAGGACTGGCCGCCGGCCAGGGTCGCGACGATTCTGCGCCGGGCCGGCCCGGATGCGGTCTCAGAGCCGTTGGCGAAAGCCATACTCGAAGCCAGCCCGGAGAAAGCCAACCGACTCCTGGGCTACCTGGATACCTGCCACCTGGCCGTGGCGGACGAGCTGACCCACCGGCTGCTCAAATACTCGGACGATGACTACATCATCACCGCACTGCTGCGCACGCTGGACAACCCCCGCGAGCTGCCCATCGTAAGAGAGCTGCTCGCGCACGAGCGCTGGCATATCCGAATGTTATCGGCGATCGCGCTTGGTCGCATCGGTGAGCCGGAAGACACCGCTACGCTGATCGATCTGCTGTCGGATCAGGCCTGGTGGGTTCGATACCGGGCGGCGCAGACGCTCGCGAATCTGCCGTCCATGAGCATCGAGCGACTGCGCGAGATTCAGGCCGCCCAGAGCGATCGCTACGCCCGGGACATCCTCGACCAGGTCATCGCCGAAGAGACGCTGTGATGAACCTCGAGCAGTTCGTTCACGGCGCCCAGTGGCTGTTTCTCGGCTACTTCGTGTTCCTGAACCTGGGCTACATGTTTCTGAACCTGATCGCCATGTTCAGCCTGCGCCGCTACATGGAAGCACGCGGTGTCGACAGCCTGCCGAGCGTGTACTCGAACTTCGAGCTGCCGACCAGCATCCTGGTGCCCGCTTACAACGAGGAAGCGACCATCACCAGCTCCATCCGGGCCATGCTGCAGCTGAAGTATCCGGAATTCGAGGTGGTGGTGATCAACGATGGTTCGAGCGATGGCACCCTGAACAGGCTGATCGACGAGTTCGAGCTCATCCCCTTCCCGGAAGCGTACCGGATACGCCTCAAGACTCAGCCGGTGCGGACCGTCTACCGTTCTCGCGTCTATCCGAACCTGCGCGTGATCGACAAAGCCAACGGCGGCAAGGCGGACGCCTTGAACGCCGGAATCAACGCCGCCCGCTTCCCCCTCTATTGCGGCGTCGATGCGGACTCGGTGCTGCAGCCGGACAGCCTGCAGCGGATCGTGCAGCCTTTCCTCGATGATCCGACCACCGTCGCCTGCGGCGGCACCGTCCGCATCGCCAATGGCTGCCGGGTCAGCGGCGGCTTCATGGAGAAGATCTCCCTGCCCAGGAACCCGTTGGCACTGCTGCAGGTGGTGGAGTACCTGCGCGCCTTTCTGTTCGGCCGCCTGGGCTGGTCGCCGATCAACGCCCTGCTGATCATCTCCGGTGCTTTCGGCCTGTTCAAGAAAGAAACGGTGATCGCGGCCGGTGGCTACAGAACGGACACCGTGGGCGAAGACATGGAACTGGTGGTGCGCATTCACCGCAAGCTGCGCAAGGAGAAGCGCCCTTACCGGATCACCTTCGTTCCGGACCCCATCTGCTGGACGGAAGTGCCGGAGGATCTGAAAACGCTGAAAAACCAGCGCCAGCGCTGGCAGCACGGCCTGGCCGAAAGCCTGACCATGAACTTCCGTATGATGTGCCATCCGCGCGGTGGCTGGGTGAGCTGGTTCGCCTTCCCGTTCATGTTTCTCTTCGAGTTTCTCGGCCCGCTGCTCGAGGTGAGCGGCTACCTGTTTTTCGCCCTTGCCTACCTGCAGGGCTGGATCTCCATGGAGGCTTATCTGGCCTTCATGCTCGTCGCCGTGGGCCTGGGCGTGCTGCTCTCCACCAGCGCTCTGCTGCTGGAGGAGCTGTCGTTCCATATCTACCCGCGCGCCCGGCACATGGCCGTGCTGTTCGCTGTCGCCATCTTCGAGAACTTCGGCTATCGGCAACTGAATGCGTTGTTCCGCCTGCTCGGCCTGCTGCGCTGGATGTTCCGGCGCAAAGCCCGCTGGGGAGAGATGCAGCGCACGGCGCGCTGGTCGACGCCTGCACCAGAGAAATCCCGGTCCGAACCGACGCCACCCTGAGGCCCCGGCGCTTCACAACCGAACACACGGTCCGATCTGTGATCCAGGTCACATAAGAAAGGTCAAGTTAAGCCGAGGTCGGTCGATTCAGAAGGCGTGGTACTGCATCAGGAAGAAACACGGTGATACGTTCAGACAAATCCTTCGGCGCGCGTTGCGTACATGGAGATAAAACAGGCAACCGCACTGGCAATGCCCTCAGACACGGGGTGCTGGCTGCGCTGGCGTCGTTATGTACGGCTTGCGGGGGCGGCGATGCTTACCAGAGCTTCAACGCAGACTCACCGTTTTTCGGGGCTGACGAAACCACCGACACCGCCGCAACTTTCAACAACCCGGCGCTGCTCGACCCCCGCGTCAACTACACCGACGAGACCATCGAGATCGAAGATCCGGAAGCCACCATCGACGCTTTTGGGCTTGGTGTTCAGAAATCCCTGGAAGCGGATGGCGGCGACCGCTCTGCTGTCATTCAGGCCGTGGAGAGTATCGAGCTGACGCCGGTCGCAGAACTCTACCCGCCGGAAGTCAACGGGGTGGTGCTGCAGGCGACCTCCATCGCGCTGGATGGCGGCGACAAGGGCCTGGTCAGCTACAACACCCAGGGTGAGCAACGCACCGGCGCGATCGACTGGATTACGGAATTCAGCTCCAATCGGCCAAGGCTGCGCTCCCAGATTCTCTTCAGCGATACGGACATCAGCGCGGTGGCGACCCAGGGCAGCGTCGTCTACGCTGCCGCCGCCACGGACGATCCATCAGCAATGATGCCCGCTGTGCTGCATCGACTGAGGCTGCAGAACGATCGCTTCACCCTGAGGAACGCCGTGCGCGCCCAGATGTCCAGTTTTGCGGCGACCAGCGTCTTGCGGGTGGGTAATACCGTCTACGCCACCTCCGGCAGCGCCGGGGAGGTGGTGGGTTTCACCAACAACGATCTGGCTGAGGAAGGCGCCTATGCGCTGCACGATGCCCGCTGGGTCGCCTGGGACAAGGATGGCAAACGGGTCGTGATCGCCCAGGGCACGCCAGGGCAGTTGTCTCTTTTCGAGGAAGAAGAGTTCTCCGGCGGCACTATGACACTGCTCGACAGCTTCCCGTTCCCCGGCGCCGATGTGCCGGAAGCGAAGACGACAGTGGATGTGGCCGGTAGCCAGGCCTACGTTGCCGCCGGTACCGCCGGCGTGCAGATCGTCTGTCTGGATACTGGGGAGGTCGTCGGTTCCGTGCCGCGGCCCGACCC
>Ga0316191_10002727_pt1 | contig 12921 bp, 13 predicted proteins | sample Eddworburr2cm_MG_FD_204928 | JGI IMG/M metagenome (GOLD analysis project Ga0316191, IMG submission 204928) | Coastal sediment microbial communities from Maine, United States - Eddy worm burrow 2 cm | ecosystem: Environmental > Aquatic > Marine > Coastal > Sediment | place: USA: Maine...
AAAAATAATTCACCCAGTTTGAAGGCTGATGGTTGGCATCATAGAAGTGATGCTTTATCTTCAATTATTATTCTTATTGGTATATTTTTTGGATCAAGATTCTGGTGGCTGGATGGTGCATTGGGAGTGATGGTATCTGCCTTGATCTTTTATTCCAGTTATGAAATCATCAAGAGTTGTATTGCAGATATTATAGGGAAATCGGCTGATGAGGAAACGGTTCAAAAAATAAAGCACCTGGTTGAGGATAATCTTTCCCAAGATGTACACCTTCATCATGTACATATGCACATTTACGGTGACCATAAGGAATTGACCTGCCATATTGAGCTACCCGCCCAAATGTCATTAAAAAAAGCCCATGACATCGCTAACGATATTGAAGAAAAGATCCGTCAGGAAATGCATATTGAAGCCACCATTCATATGGAACCCCTGGGTGGTTAGTGGTTGAGTGATTGAGTGATTTATGTTTTGGGATCAAATTATTTTAAACAGACCGGTCGGTTTACGAAAATGTATTAAATTTTTATATAAGTAGATTGTTTGTAATTTCTTGTTTTTAACTTCTGAATATTAAAAGAATGACCAATGCCATTTAGGCGGTTATTGTTATTTGATCATTTTACTATTCTACCTCGCCAACTCCCATAACTATTTCTCCCCCTTATAAGAAAAGGAGATTTCGTTCAAAGAACTAATATATAATTTTGTTTTTTCTTATTGGCCGGAAAGATGCCTGTTTCAAGACGCAATCTCTTTTTCTTCCTTCCGGCTTCCTACCTCAGACATCAGATTAATATGACCGAATAATTTACTTCTTGGCTCGTAACGGTCAATAATCTTACCTAAGAATCCTGCTTTTTAACTTTGCAAGTTGAAATGCCAAAAGGAAGATATAGTGGGCAGACACTTACAAGACTTGTTAAAAGAAAGACTCCTGAAAATACAATCAATATGATTCCAAGTGTTCCACTAATGATTCCCTGTACATAAAGATAAATTACAATAGCCGCGATCAATACTCTAAGGATGCGGTCAACATTTCCCATATTTTTTTTCATAGTTGAAAATTTTATTTATACAAATCTATGCTTATACATGATAATAGTCAGTAACAAATGTTACACAACTATAATAATTTAATCGAATTTCTTGTAAGCTCAATTTTGCCTTCTTTTTCAATTTTTTTCAATGTTCTTGATACTACCTCCCTGATAGTTCCTGTATCCTGAGCTATTTTCTGATGGGTGATATGTAATTCCATGGTTTCTAAATTCTTTGATTTCTGGATAAGATATTGAAGGAGCCTTTCATCGAATTTTTTAAAAACAAGTTGGTTGATGGTGCCAATCAATTCATTATACCTGTTATGATATAGATTGTGGAAGAAATTATTAAAAGAGGGGTAATTGTTTAGAAGTTCCTGAAGTATATCTCTGCTTACCAGTAATACTTCCGTAGGCATCTCTGTAATTGCATAAATACTGCTTGTAGAATTGGCAATGCATGCGGAAAAAGACATGATGCAACTTTCACCTTCTTTTATATAATATAAAAGTATCTCCTTATCATCTTCTTTTTTTGTGACTTTTAGTAATCCACTTATAACCAAAGGGATGTTATTTACATATTTACCTTCTTTTAATATAACTAGACCAGCTGGTAAAGAGGCATATTCTCCTTTTTCTTCCAGAAATGAATACAATTCAAGAGGATAGCCAGGTAAAAGAGTTCTTAGCAGATGACTTTCCATAGGTAAAGCAGGTAGAATATGTTCTTTCGATAAATTTATACATAACTGATATTTATTAATTATAAATCTCCAGTTATTTCAATATCACAATGCTAATCCTACTTCAACTGATAATAATTCTTTAAACTCTTTTCTTATTTAGTCACCTTAACACCATGCCAAAAGGCTATATGATCTTTGATCATCTCCGCCAGTTTCATAGGCTCCGGATAATACCATGCTGCATCTTCATTTTCATCTCCATTAATTTTGACGTTATAATAGGAGGCTTCTCCTTTCCAGAAGCAATGTGTATTTGTTTTACTTTCTTTAAGATATTCTTTCTTGACTGAATCAATGGGAAAGTAGTGATTCCCTTCAATCATTATTGTTTTATCGCTTTCAGCAATTACTTTTTCGTTCCAGATCGCTTTCATAATTATTTTTATTTTTTCCTCTTCTAACTAGATTCAGAAGAAAAGGATTTAGAAAGGAATATAGAATAAGATATATGTCTTGAATGCGACCTTAAAAGGTTAAAAAAATAATAAAAGGGTATCTACATTTAATCTTTTAGTATTGATTCAATTTCCTTTAACTCGAAGCTGGAAAATTCTAAATTTACCAGACCGGCCAGGTTATTTTCAAGTTGCTTAACCGAACTGGCTCCAATAAGTACTGAGGTTACACGAGGATCTTTCAGGAGCCAGGCAATAGACATTTGGGCTAATGATTGTTTACGCTTACCAGCAATTGTATTAAGTTTTTCAAGCTTGAGAACCAGTTCCGGAGTGATTTGAGATTTTTGTAGGAAACCATGCGATTTGGCCGCTCTGGATCCCTGGGGGATACCTTTCAAATATTTATCTGTAAGCAGACCCTGAGCCAAAGGAGAAAATGGGATACATCCTATTCCTTTATCTTCCAGTACATCGAGTAGTCCGTCTTCCACCCATCTTACCAACATAGAGTATTTTGGTTGGTGGATCAGGCATTTGGTCCCCATTGATTCCAATATTTCAACCGCCTCTTTTGTTTGTTCGGCTGAGTAGTTGGACAAACCCACATACAAAGCTTTTCCTTGTCGTACGATTTGATCGAGTGCGGACATCGTTTCCTCAAAAGGAGTATCCGAATCTGGTCGATGAGAATAGAAAATATCAACATATTCCAGGCCCATTCGCTTTAGACTTTGGTCAAGACTTGCTATAAGATACTTACGGGATCCCCATTCTCCATATGGTCCTGGCCACATGTCATAACCAGCTTTTGAAGAGATAATTAATTCATCCCGATAGCTGGCCAATTCGGTTTTTAATATTTTACCAAAATTCTCTTCCGCTGATCCGGGAGGAGGCCCGTAGTTATTGGCCAGGTCAAAATGGGTGATACCTTTATCAAATGCTTTGAGCACTATTTCTTTACCCAGTTCAAACTGATCAACTCCTCCGAAATTATGCCATAAACCAAGTGAGATTAAGGGCAGTTTGAGACCACTTCGGCCACATCTTTTGTATTCGGCATTTTTATATCTGGAACTGTCAGCTAAATAATTCATAAGATGGAAAGATTAATGTTATTATTGTTATTACAATTATAGAGTTAATATAATTGAATCCAAAATCGTGGGATTACATATAAATACCTTATAATTTTTATTTCAGCATTAATAAATAATTTCAGGTGTCTAGCTTTCATTTATTTTTCTTCTGGCAGGTTTAACAGCAAGGATAGCACCGCAAATCACAAGGAAGGCACCTCCAAAACCCAGTGATGATATCGTCTCAGGAAGGATCCAATTTATGCTCATCTCAGCTAAAATAGACATGATCAGAAAGGTGATAATTGGATTTAGTGTAACAATAATACTTACTTTATTGGCCTCAAGATATTTAAAGGAAGCAGCTAAGGCCCCATAGGCTATTAATGTGTTAATACCTAAAAAAATCAACAGGTACCAATGCCAACTTTCAAGCGTTTGAAAATCGTTCGGACCTATAAATGGGAGAAACATGAAAATTGGTATTGCATATATAAATAAATTAATCTGTTGAGGGGGATAGGATTGAACCATCTTTTTTTGAAAGCTGGCGTATACTACCCATGAAATAGCGGCAACCAGTATAAAAATTACTCCAATATTAAAGGTGTCTTTGTCCTTGATTAAATTAGTCAGCTGATCATTATAGAAGACCAAAAGACCAATACCAGCTATTAAAAATCCAAGCATCTGACGTTTTGAAAGGGTTTCTTTGTAAATCACTACTCCAACAATGGCCATAAGAATTGGGCCTAGTTGAATGATGACCTGTGCATTTCCAGGGCTGGTAAAATTTATTCCTTGAGTAAATCCTATGTAATTAAATCCAAGAAAAATCCCTGTAACTATTAGTGCCAGAGGGGGTTTTAATAGTATTCTCAGCTTTTTTTTATCAGTTATTAGATAGTATAGAAACAGGACTGAAAATGCTATTACGAATCTGGACCATACTATTGCATAGGGACTGATTACGTTAACTGCTATTTTTAAAGCTATAGCCAGAAAACCCCAGAAAATGGCTGTCGTAGATGCATATATGATTCCTAAATATCTTTTCTGGGGATCTATCATAGTCTTTGATTCACAGGCTGGCAAAACTACAGCCTGTAAAAGACTAAATCAGCAAATAAATAATAAAAATAAGCAGCTGTTCTAATAATCAAATTACAATAAATAAAATTCGAAAAATTAAACCGGAGTCCTGTTCCGGAACCCACGAGAGAAAGGTAGACCCGGAAAGTAATAGATAGATGTCTTTTTTTTAGCTTATATTTGATTTTATATGGAGATCTCGTTGTGGGAATGGAATCACTACTCCATGCTCTCTAAACTTTGCATCGATTGTAAAACGTAAATCACTCCGGATTACCCCTACTTGTGGCAGCTTGTTGGACCAGAATTTTAATTCAAATATTAAGGCTGAATCACCAAAATCCTGAAAAAAAACTTCTGCTGGCCTGGATTTATCCACATCTGGATGTTCTTCAGATGCTTCCAATAATAATTTTTTAACCAGCTGTACATCAGATCCATATTGTACTCCAACGGCCACAGTAAAACGGGTTGATTCTCTATTATGTGACCAGTTAGTAATATTATCATTAACCACTTTAGAATTGGGTATCAGAATGGATATATTATCCCTTGTAACCAATTCAGATGTTCTTATATTTATTTTTACAACTCTTCCAATCACGTCACCCACTTCCAGAATATCTCCTATAGCAATACTTCGCTCAAATAATAATATGATCCCTGAAAAAATGTCATTAAATGTTGACTGTAAACCCAGTCCAATCCCAACCAGAAGTGCAGCTGCCCCACCTATTAAAATTGTTAACTTAATACCGATCATTTCCATTCCAATTAATATGGCTGATACAATGATGATGTATTTTACAATTTGATATAAAGCCAGAGTTCGGCCCTCGTCAAGGCCTTTTTTATTGATTTGGATTCGTATTAATCTGCTTGTAAATTTGAGAAGGAGGTTGACGAAAAGGGCAAATAAAATCAAACCCAACAAATGGTATACTCGAATTACATTATTGTCCATTGTCAATACCGAAAGGTTCAATATATTTTTCAGCTCAATTAAAAACGCATTAAAATCTTCCATCTTTAGATCAAATTTTTATTTTTTACAATGTGTTAACGCCATTTCTTTTTTTTGAAAAATACATCATCATTGATATGGCAGCAATATATAATACTATCCAGAAAATATGATAGAATATCGATATTCCAATTTAGGAAGATAGGAGAAATTCTTTCCATAAATTCCAGCGATGAATGTCAAAGGTATAAAGACCACACTAAATATAGCAAGCACAAGGAGGATATCATTCAACCTGCTAGAAACATTTGTATGATATACACATAGCAAATGAGAAAGATTATAACAATAAGCCTCGTTTTTTCATATGCTTCCTGTGGGATTTTCATTATTGGCACTTCGGAAATAACTTGTTTAGTAGTATCAGTAGATTTTTTGATTTCCCGGGCGTATGAATTTTTTGGTAGATCCTAATAAAAAGTTAAACGAAGATGAGAACTGGTTTTTGTTATCGAAATAAACAGGGCATGGAAACGGTTTTTTTAATATTTTATTATGAAAATATTCGAGTTCTATATTATAAATTACAATGATTGTGGAACAATAAATGTAATTTGGCTGAATTGCTAATGTTATTCAAATAAAGCTTTCATCTCCTTTACCATGGCCTTCCATATCTTCTAATTGGTATTTTCGAAGGACCCTGTGAGTAAATCGAAAAAATCCTAAGCCCCTATCACCTTCAATTCATTTTCTAGTTTATAAAATCATGTCAATTCGCATACGAAAGCAGTTTACTTCCTGCCAATATCGTTGCATTTATAATTCACTTTTGAGCCGCCGATTTATAAACATCCTTGGTATTTAGTAAAGTTTTGAGTTTGATTAAAACATGATTAGCTTTTCAATTTCAGGAGCTATCCGTTGTGGTTTGTAGTATGGAGCAAACCTTCTGATCACATGACCATTCCTGTCAACCAGAAATTTTGTAAAATTCCATTTAATTATTTTTGATCCTGCAATCCCTGGCGCTTCTTCTTTTAAAAACTTGAAAAGTGGATGGGCATCTGATCCGTTAACTTTTATTTTGCTGGTCATCGGAAATGACACCTTATAATTAAGATCACAAAATGATTTTATTTCTTCATTAGTCCCTGGATCCTGATTTTGGAATTGATTGCAGGGAAATCCTATGATTGTAAATGACCTGTTTTTATAGGTCAGGAATAATTTTTCCAGTTCGCTAAACTGTGGTGTTAATCCACATTTACTTGCTGTGTTAACAAGTAATAATACCTGATTTCGGAAATTGCTCATTGGCAATATCTTCCCATCAATGTTGATAATTTCAAAGTCGTATATGGATTTAATTTCCATGGCATAATTAATTAACTATTAGATTTTTTTTAAATCCTTAATAATCTAATTACTAAAGATAAAAAACATGTTCATTCAAAGCGTTAAGAGATTTTTCTTTGTGGATGCTATCCACCAGGATGGAGATATTGTATTTACTTCCACCATAGGATATCATTCTGACAGGGATTTCTTCCAATGCTTTGAACACTTTTTGAAGTATCTCTTCTTTCTCGATAATTTTATTGCCAACAATGCATACTATAGATTGATTAGTATCCACCATCACTTCTCCAAACTGATTCAATTCTTCTGAAATCTCAGCCATTCGACTATTGTCATCAATTGTCAGAGAAACAGCTACTTCAGAAGTTGTTATCATGTCAATTGGTGTTTTAAAATCCTCAAAAATTTGGAAAATTTTTCTGAGGAAACCATAGGCCATCAGCATTCGGCTTGATTTTATTTTAATTACGGTAATTCCATCCTTAGCAGCGATCGCTTTAATTTTATCTTCATCCTCTTTACTGCTGATAAGTGTTCCGTCTGCTTCCGGATCCATGGTATTTTTTAACCTGGCAGGCACATTGAATTTCTGACATGGCCATATTGAGGATGGATGCAATATTTTCGCTCCAAAATAAGCAAGCTCGGAAGCTTCATTGAAAGAGAGTTCTGAAATCGGATAGGTCTTATCAACGATCCTGGGATCGTTATTATGCATGCCATCAATATCCGTCCATATCTGAACTTCAGTTGAATCAGTAGCAGCACCTAGTAATGTTGCTGTATAATCACTACCTCCACGTTGAAGATTGTCAATTTCTCCATCATGATTTCGACAGATGTATCCCTGAGTGATGAGAATATCAATATCTTTATTTTGATCCAGAATAGGATTGACATGGTTTCTAATAAAAGCAACATCAGGTTCCTTGTCCTTATCAATATACATGAAGTCCAGTGCAGGAATAAGGTTCGAATTCATCTTCCTTTCTTCCAGAAGAAGTTGAAATAGTTTAGTTGACATTAACTCCCCTTGTGCCAACAATTCATTATTCAATCTATTATTAAAAAAGGACCTTGTCAGACTTTTAAGAAACAAGAAATGCTTATCAATAATGTCTCTGGCTTTATTTTGAAAGAGAATATCTGAAAGTAAGTCATTTATGAAATCCTGATAATGATTGTACAGGTTTTCAATTATCTCATCGGCTTTTTCTATGTTATTCTCAAAAAGATTTTCACCAATTTCAACTAATGTATTGGTCGTACCAGACAAAGCGGACAGAACCACAATTTTTTTTTCAGGATCCAGGGTAATTAATCTTGCAACCAGGCGCATCCTTTCCGGTTGACCTACGGAGGTTCCGCCAAACTTCAATACTTTCATACTTTCAAAAAATCAAAAATTTAACATTTTAATTGCAGTCATAGCTGCTTCATCACCTTTATTGCCATGTTTTCCTCCAGCTCTGTCTAGTGCTTGTTGGGTAGTGTCCGTTGTGAGTACACCGAAAATAACAGGTTTATCAAATTTTAAAGCCACATCTTTTAGCCCTTGAGATACAGACTGGCATATAAATTCAAAATGCCGTGTCTCACCCTGGATGACACATCCAAGGCATAGTATAGCATCCACATCATCTTTTTGTGCCATTTTTTGAGAAGCAAGGCTTAATTCAAAACTCCCGGGTACATTTTTTCGAATAATATTCTCCCTGGTAGCGCCATATTCCATCAAGGTATTATAGGCTGCCTCATAAAGTGATTCAGTTATTTGCTCATTCCATTCGGATACGATAAGTGCAAATTTTTTAGAGGATATATCTGTTGATGAAATAAGAGTCTGTGAGCTCAGGTTTTTTTCTTTAGTAGCCATAACAATAGTATTAAATAAAAAAGGGATAAAGCATCAAAGCAATATCCCTTTTTTTTATTTCAGGTCAGATTACTTTGATGCTAGTCCATCAAGCCTGGCCTTCTGTTTTTTTGCATTTTGGAATTCACTTGATTCCGGGTACTGGGTTATAATAGTATTGTAACAATCACTGGCTGATTCAAATTCCATTAATTTTTCATAAGCCAGTGCTGCTTTAACCAGATATTCCGGACTAATATATTCATTTGATTTTCTATCTGAGGCATTTTCATAATATTCGGCTGCTTGACGATAATCTCCTAATTCCATATGGGCATCTCCGATTAGAGAATATGCTCTTGCCTGAATAATTATATCATCCGCTGAAAAAGAAGAAAGGTGTTCAATTGCATTTTCATACTCTCCAGTTTTAAGATAACAGGCTCCAGCATAAAACTGAGAAAGATTTGCTGCCTTTGTCATACCATAATTATCAATAATATCCAGAAAGCCATAGTTATTTCCATCGCCATTCAAAGCTTTTCCTAAACTGTCTGATTCAAAATAATATACAGCCTGAAACATGTCCACTTGCGCCTGGTTTTCCTGGTTGTTCAGATAATATCTGAATAAGAATAAGCCAGATACAATAATTGCAATGGTTCCGAGTGCTATAATTACAGTTTTCTTGTTTTTTTCAAGAAACTGCTCACTTTTGGATAACTGTTCGGCCAACGCTTCAGGGCTCTCCAGGAACTCGTTCCCTTTCTCCGCTTTCTTCTTCTTCTTATACTTTACTTTTGCCATTTGTTAATAATTAGGGTGCAAAAATAATATTTTTAAAGGAATTTAATATCAATAGGCAATTTAATCCTTTATAAAAGGATAATCTTTCTGAACATATACGTCTGTAAAGATTTCACTAACAGAAGGATATGCTGATTCTTCAGCGAATTTGACTGATTCTTCTACTTTTACTTTAGTTTCTTTGTGAATCTTTTCAAGGTCATCCTCTGTAGCATATTTCTTTTTCAGGATTGTTTCCTTCACTTGCTCGATAGGATCTCTCTTTTTATAAGCGGCTAATTCTTCCTTTGTCCTATATTTTGCTGGATCTGACATGGAATGGCCCTTATAACGATATGTTTTTAGCTCCAGCAAAGTAGGTCCCTCACCTTTTCTTGCTCTTTCGGCTGCTTCAGCAATAGCCATATGAACTTCTTCTACATTCATGGCATCCACAGATTTTGATGGCATATTATACGCTTCTCCGAGTGTGAATAAATCATGGACATTTGATGTACGTTGCACCGAGGTGCCCATAGCATATCCATTATTCTCGATTGCGAAAATTACCGGGAGTTTGTAATGCATACCCAGATTTAGTGATTCATGGAAAGCTCCCTGGCGAACAGCACCATCCCCCATATAAGTTATGCAAAGCTTGTTGGTTTTATTATATTTTTCAGCGAAAGCAAGTCCAACACCAAGAGGTATCTGCCCTCCAACAATTCCATGTCCTCCAATGAAATTATTTTCTTTATCAAAAATATGCATGGAGCCTCCTTTGCCTTTGGAAATACCAGTTTCTTTTCCGTAAAGTTCAGCCATGATATATTTTGGTTCGGTACCTAATGCAAGCGGATGTGCATGATCACGATAAGCAGTGATGTATTTATCCCCTTTTTCAAGGGCAGATACAGCCCCAGCAGCACAAGCTTCCTGTCCGATATATAAATGACAAAATCCCCGAATTTTCTGCTGTCCATACAACTGACCAGCTTTTTCTTCAAATTTTCGCATTAAATACATACTTTCATACCAGTACATATAGGTATCCTTTGAAAAACTCGGCTTAGCATTTACCTTTGTTTTTCTGGTTGAAGCTGATTTGGTTTTAGTTGCCATAACGAAATATTTATCAACATTTAGTAACTACAACAGGTTCAATCTATTAAAATTGAATTTTCGTAGAGTGCGAAATTAATTAAAAAACTTCCAACAAAGAAATTTAATGTATCTAGAAGATATACGGCTGATTAATTTTAGAAACTACCTTGATATAAAAATGTCATTTAATGATCAGATCAATTGTCTGGTTGGAGATAATGGAGTAGGAAAAACAAATGTCCTGGAAGGAATTTATTATCTGGCACTCACAAAAAGTTTTCAGAGTACCTCGGATTTACAGACGATCAAGCATGAAACAGATTTTTTTTCCATAATTGGCAATTTTAATAAGGATGGTAAACAAAAGGGGGTAAAATGCCAGATGAAACGCGGGGAAAAGAAAACCATTTCAATGAATGATATATCCTATAATAAAATTAGTGATCATATTGGTATTTTTCCAGTCGTACTCATAACTCCTAATGATACCGATATAATTAGGGGCGGAGGAGAAAATAGAAGAAGATTCGTTGATAGTGTAATTTCTCAATTGGACAGAAAGTATCTGGACAACCTTTTGAAATACAACCATGCCTTACGGCAAAGAAATTCAATCCTTAAAAACACGCACCATCAGGATCATATGGATATCGACTTAATTGATCCTTATGATCAACTGATCATGCAAATTGGTTATCAAATATACCTCACCAGGCGTAAATTTATTGCTACCCTTTCAAAATTATTAAAGGAGATTTATTCAGATATTGCTGATCATAAAGAAGAGGTGAAAATACAGTATAAATCTGACCTGGATTCCGAAAATTTTAATGTTCTTTTTAAGGAAAGTTTGTCAAGGGATATTGCTCTTCGAAGAACATCATTGGGAATTCACAGAGACGATTATGTATTTGATCTTGACGGATATCCTATGAAAAAATATTCCTCACAGGGACAACAGAAGTCAATGATTGTTTCGTTAAAAATTGCTCAATTTGAAATCATCAGGAATGAAAAAGGATTTAAACCCATAATATTAATGGATGATATTTTTGACAAACTGGATGATGCCAGGATAGAGAAGATATTGAATATGGTTGCGGGACATACTTTTGGGCAAATTTTTGTAACTGATGCCAGACCTGAGCGTACCTTATCAATTTTTGATAGGATAGAAAGTAATAAGTCCATCTATCAGATTGCTGATGGGAAGGCAGATCTTATTTATTCTTAAGCATATAGTCCAGTTTGTTATTATTAAATAATTCTTTTTTAACTCTAATAATTATTAATATTTATGAAAACCATAATTCATTCGTCAAAAGCTCCTGATCCTATAGGTCCCTACAGCCAGGCGGTACGTTCAGGAAATACCGTTTATATATCCGGTCAGATTCCAATTGATCAGAAATCTGGTGAATTTAAAATGGAGGATATTGAATCTGAGACTCACCAGGTTATGAAAAATATTGGCTATATCCTTGAAGCAGCTAACCTGGATTATCATAATATTCTTAAGTGTTCCATATTTATAAAGAATATGTCTGATTTTTCCAAAATAAATGATGTTTATGAAAAATATTTTAAATCAGAGCCGCCTGCCAGGGAAACAGTTGAGGTAAGCCGTTTGCCTAAGAATGTAAATGTAGAGATATCTTGTATTGCTTACATTGAATAAAATTTACATAACTATGCAGTAAAGATTGGGGAATAGTATTTTTGTATTAAAAGAAAGTTTATGATTAAAGGAGTGAAGGTAAGATTTGCACCAAGCCCGACAGGTCCATTGCATATTGGAGGAGTAAGAACTGCATTATATAATTATTTATTTGCAAAAGGAAATAAAGGAAGTTTCATTCTCCGGATTGAGGATACCGATCAAACAAGATATGTAAAAGGAGCGGAGGAGTATATATACGATTCGCTTGAATGGTTGGGAATAGTTCCGGATGAAGGTTTAAAAAGCGAACCTTTTCGTCAGTCTGAAAGAAAGCCCTTATACAAGAAATACACTGATCAGTTGATTAGTGAAGGGAAAGCATATTATGCATTTGATACACCTGAGGAATTAGAAGCAATGAGGGATAGACTAAAAGCTGAAAAAGTTGTAATGCCTCAATATAATAGCCAGGTCAGGAGTACAATGAAAAACTCACTCACGCTTTCAGAAGCTGAAGTAAATGGGCTTGTTAAGGCTGGTGTGCCATATGTGGTCCGTATAAAAGTTCCTCAAGATTCAGAGATACGATTTCAAGATATGATACGGGATTGGGTTTCAGTTAATTCAAGTACTTTGGACGATAAAGTATTAATGAAATCGGATGGGATGCCTACCTATCATCTAGCCAATGTAGTTGATGACCATCTGATGCAGATAAGTCACGTAATCCGTGGTGAAGAATGGTTGCCTTCAGCCCCGCTGCATGTGTTATTATATGAATTTTTAGGATGGACTGAAAGCATGCCAAAATTTGCCCATTTAC
>Ga0316191_10002728_pt1 | contig 12917 bp, 10 predicted proteins | sample Eddworburr2cm_MG_FD_204928 | JGI IMG/M metagenome (GOLD analysis project Ga0316191, IMG submission 204928) | Coastal sediment microbial communities from Maine, United States - Eddy worm burrow 2 cm | ecosystem: Environmental > Aquatic > Marine > Coastal > Sediment | place: USA: Maine...
GGATCTGATCCAGCGGCAGCTCGGTAAGGCCTTCCTCGATGCGCACCAAATTGAGCGCGGCTGCCAGGTCCGGCGCAGTGTCCGCCAGCGTGCCGTCCAGATCCAGCAACAAGCCCCGCAACGCGCGTGGATTACTCATCGTCGATCGGCCTTCGGGTGTGCATCAGGTAATTCACATCTACGTTGCCGCCCAGGGTGCACGCACGGGTGAGCGGGTTGTAATGCATGCCGGTGAGTTCCTCCATATCGAGTCCGGCCGTGCGCACCCACTTCGCCAGCTCTGAAGGCTTGATCAACTTGGCGTATTCGTGCGTGCCGCGGGGCAGCAAGCGAAGTACGTATTCGGCGCCGACGATAGCCATCATGAACGCCTTGGCATTACGGTTGATCGTGGAGAAAAAGACATGGCCGCCAGGACGTACCAAGTCACGACAGGCCTGCACGACCGAGGCGGGCTCTGGCACATGCTCGAGCATCTCCAGACAGGTGACAACGTCATAACGATTGCCAGTGGCGGCTTCCTGTTCCGCGGTATGCTTGCGGTAGTCGACGTCCAGGTCTGTGCCGCTCAGATGCAGGTGGGCCACGGCTAACGGCGCCTCGGCCATATCGATTGCGCTGACGTTTGCGCCGAGCCGGGCCATGCTCTCAGCCAGAATGCCGCCGCCGCAGCCAACGTCGAGCACATCCTGGCCCTTCAACGGCGCGTGTCGCGCAATGTATTCCAGACGCACCGGGTTGATGTCATGCAGCGGGCGAAAGTCGCCCTGGGGGTCCCACCAGCGTTCGGCCAGTCCGTCGAACCTCGCGATCTCCTGCACATCCACGTTTTGTCTCGCGTCTGTACTCAATTTGATTCCTCCTCGCCGGATCCGATGCGCCGGCCCCATGCGGCTGCGCGCGCCAGAAGACTGTCCGTGTCGATCCTGGTCAGACGACCACTGCTAAGCAGCTGGCGACCACCGACCCAAACATCGGTGACCTGATCGCGATTGGCCGCATAGACGATCTGTGCAACCGGATCGTAGACCGGTTGGGTATTGAGTGCCGACAGATCGATACAAGCGATATCCGCCCATTTGCCGGCCTCCAATGAACCGGTGACTTCGCCAAGACCCAGCGCGCTGGCGCCGTTGAGGGTTGCCATGCGCAAGCTGCTGGCGGCATCAAGCGCCTGCGCGTTCCCGGCTGTGTGCTTTGCCAGCAGACTCGCGGTGTGCAGTTCACTGAGCATGTCCAGGTCATTGTTGCTGGCCGCACCGTCCGTCCCGAGCGATACGTTCACGCCGGCGGCCAGCAGGCTGTCGACCGGGCAGGCGCCACTGGCCAGCTTCATGTTCGATTGCGGGGCGTGCACAACGCTGATCCCGGCTCGCGCGGCTGCGTGAATCTCGGTTTCTTCCAGTTGAGTCATGTGCACAGCCTGCAGCAAGGGCGTCATCAAACCCAGGCGGGCAAAACGGGCCAACGGTCTCTCGCCGCAGGCCTTTATGCTGACCAGAATCTCGTCCGCCGTCTCATGCAGATGGGTGTGAATCGGCAGCTCGAGCTCGTCGGACAGCTTGCGCACCTTGACCAGCGTGTCATCACCCACGGTATACGGTGCATGCGGCGCAAATGCACTGCTGATCAGAGGATGCCCTTTGTATTCGTCCGCCAGTGCGAGACCTTTACTCAGATACTCGGCAGCTGAATCCGCCCAGGCGCTGGGATGGTCCAGGACGATCAGACCGACGCAGGCCCGAATGCCCAGACGCGCCGCTGTGCGTGCTGTCACATCGGGAAAAAAATACATGTCGTTAAAACAGGTCGTGCCGCCGCGGAGCATTTCGGCAATGGCCAGTTCACTGCCGTCGGCGACAAACTCGGGTCCGACCCATTGCTTCTCAACCGGCCAGATATGCTGTTGCAGCCAATCCATCAGCGGCAGGTCGTCGGCCAGGCCGCGCAGCAAGCTCATCGCGGCATGGGTGTGGCTGTTGACCAGGCCCGGGATCAGCGCATGGTCGGGCCGGTCAATCACATCCCGCGCGTCGTAGCGCGATGCGGCCTCGGCGCCTGGCAGCAGGTCCATGATGCGTCCGTGATGCACGACCAGACTGTAATGCTCGCGCGGGACACAGTCCGGCGCCACCGGTATCACCCAGCGGGCATTGATCAGTGTGTCGACTTTCTCCATCCTGTGCGGTGACCTGTGGCGTGCGTCCAATTGGCTGTGCGCATTGTATGCGAGCGGGCCCGCGGCCGTCTTTGGCCGTGAGTTGTTTATGGTCAAGAGGCCGGGAATGAGGGCCGGGGAATGAAGCGATGATTGCAAGTATGGAGAGCCGGGTCTGGCAACCGGTGGCGACGGCCGACTGGCAGGATGACGCCTGTGTCCTGCTGGATCAGCGGGTGCTTCCGGGCGTCGAGCGCTACCTGCGTCTGGAGACGCCGGAAGCCGTGGCCGACGCGATCCGTGAGATGGTGGTGCGCGGCGCACCCGCGATCGGCATCACTGCGGCCTACGGGGCGGTGCTCGCCTATCGCCAGGCAGAGCAGGCAGACCAGGCAGAGCCAGATCAGGCCGTGTTGGAGCGTGGTTTTTCGGTACTCGCGGCTGCGCGCCCGACCGCGGCGAATCTGCAATGGGCATTGAACCGGGTGCGCAAGGCGGCGGGACCCCCAGCGCTTGGCGCCTGGAAGCGCGCTCTGGATGCCGCCCGCGAGATCCACCGCGAAGACATAGAGATGAACCATGCCATGGGTCGTCTTGGCGAGGCGTTGATCGAAGGCTGCGCGCCGGTGGTTACGCATTGCAACGCCGGGGCCCTGGCCACCGGCGGTTTTGGCACCGCTCTTGGGGTTATTCGTGAAGCCTGGGCAGCCGGAAAAGTGGAGCGGGTATATGCCGGCGAGACCCGGCCCTGGCTTCAGGGTTCGCGGCTGACGGCATGGGAACTTGCCCGGGACGGAGTGCCGGTAACCGTACTCACGGATTCGGCGATGGCGCAGATGTTCCGGCGCCAGCGTCCGGGCTGGCTGATCGTTGGGGCCGACCGGGTCGCCGCCAATGGCGACGTGGCCAACAAGATCGGCACCTATAGCCTGGCGCTGACTGCCCGTCATCACGGGGCCCAGGTGATGGTGGTTGCGCCATCCTCCACTGTCGATCTGGATACCGGCAGTGGTGATCAGATCCTCATAGAACAGAGGGCCGGGGCGGAAATCTGGACCGCCGTCGGCGAGGCGCCGCCGCCGGAAGGGATCTGCTTCGAAAATCCGGCCTTTGACATCACCCCGGCGGGGCTTGTCGATGCGCTGGTGACCGAAAAGGGAGTGGTCAAAAATCCCGATCGGGAGTCTCTGGCCGCGGTAATGGCGGGTCCCTGAGCATGGGCCCGGGCCCGGGTCCGGGTCCGAGTCCGCGAGTCGCCGTCGGGCGCCCGCCGAAGGGTCTGAACGTGGTACCATATGCCACTTTTCAAGCGTGCCGAAAATCCCCCGGCCGACCACCCCTAAAACCAGAGAAATCAAGCCCCCCGTATGGCAGAAGTCGCCCGCGAAATCCTCCACGTCAATCTCGAAGACGAGATGAAGAAGTCCTACCTCGATTACGCGATGAGCGTCATCGTCGGGAGGGCGTTACCTGATGTCCGTGATGGCCTGAAACCAGTCCACCGCCGCGTGCTCTTTGCGATGCGGGAGCTGGGCAATGACTACAACAAGGCCTACAAGAAATCGGCCCGCGTGGTCGGTGACGTCATCGGTAAATATCATCCCCATGGCGACACCGCGGTCTATGACACGATCGTTCGCATGGCGCAGCCGTTCTCGATGCGTTACATGCTGGTGGACGGGCAGGGCAACTTTGGTTCGGTGGATGGCGATGCCCCGGCGGCCATGCGTTATACCGAAGTACGGATGGCGCGCATCGCCCACGAGCTGCTCGCCGATATCGAGAAGGAGACGGTGGATTTCGTCGCCAACTACGACGAATCCGAGTTTGAACCCGCGGTTCTGCCGACCCGCCTGCCCAATCTGCTGATCAACGGTTCTGCCGGTATTGCTGTGGGTATGGCGACCAATATCCCGCCGCATAATCTGAATGAGGTGGTCAGCGCGTGTATCGGGCTGATCGACGATCCATCACTGGACATCGACCAGTTGATGGAATACCTGCCCGGGCCGGACTTCCCGACTGCGGGGACGATCAACGGCGCCAGCGGTATCCGCGAGGCGTATATGACCGGCCGCGGCCGCATCTACGTGCGCGCACGCACTCACATCGAGGATATCCGCGACAGCGCCAAGCAGGCGATTATCGTTACCGAGCTGCCGTACCAGGTGAACAAGGCCCGGCTGCTCGAGAAGATTGCCGAGCTGGTGCGGGAAAAGAAGCTCGAAGGCATCACCGAGTTACGCGATGAGTCCGACAAGGACGGCATGCGCATGGTGATTGAGCTGCGCCGCAGTGAAGTGCCTGAGGTAGTGCTGAACAACCTGTTTAAACACACCTCTATGCAAAGTGTGTTCGGCATCAACATGGTATCGCTGGTCGACGGTCAGCCGAAGCTGCTCAACCTCAAGCAGATGATCGAGGCATTCCTCCGCCACAGGCGCGAGGTCGTCACCCGTCGCACCATTTTCGAATTGCGCAAGGCGCGGGACCGGGCGCACGTGCTGGAAGGCCTGGCTGTAGCGCTGGCAAATATCGATGAGGTCATCGACCTGATCAAACGCGCCGCGTCGCCGGTGGAGGCCAAGGCCGGGCTGCTGGACCGCTTGTGGGCGCCGGGTGTCGTGACCACGATGCTCGAGCGCACTGGCGCACGCGCCACACGTCCGGAAACTCTGGCGGCGGAATTTGGCCTGGTGGAAGGCGGCTATCGCCTTTCTGAGACCCAGGCGCAGGCCATCCTGGACCTCAGACTGCATCGACTGACCGGTCTTGAGCAGGAAAAAATAGTAAATGAATACAAAGATTTACTAGAGAAAATTCATGCTCTGCTAGAGATATTATCCAGTCCTGATCGCTTGTCCCAGGTGATCCGTGGCGAACTTGAGGAAGTGCGCGATGCATTCGGCGACGCGCGTCGCACAGAGATCCTGCAAGAGCGTGTCGACCTCACCCTGGAGGACTTGATCCCCGAGGCCGATATGGTCGTGACCCTGACCCACGGGGGTTACGCCAAGTCGCAGCCAACCGGCACCTATCAGGCGCAGCGACGCGGCGGCCGTGGCAAGTCGGCCACCCGCATGAAACAGGAAGACTTCGTCGACAAACTTTTTGTGGCCAATAGCCACGACACGCTGTTGTGTTTCTCCACGCGCGGCAAGATGTACTGGCTCAAGGTCTATGAACTGCCTCAGGCGGGTCGTGGCTCACGTGGCAAGCCGATGGTCAATCTGCTGCCGCTGGAAGATGGGGAGCGGATCACGGCGGTGCTGCCGATTCGCGAGTACGAGGAAGATCGTTTCGTATTCATGGCTACGGCGCACGGCACGGTGAAAAAGACGCCGTTGCCCGCATTCTCGAGGCCCCGAACCAATGGCATTATCGCGGTGGATTTGCGTGACGACGACGCGCTGGTAGATGTCGCGCTGACCGACGGCAGTAGCAACATCATGCTGTTTGCGACCAGTGGCAAGGCGATTCGTTTCCGCGAAGGCGACGTGCGCGCAATGGGCCGCGGCGCGGCCGGCGTGCGCGGTATCCGCCTGGGCAAGGGCGAACGCGTGATTTCCCTGATCATCGTCGGCGACGGCGAGATCCTGACAACGACTGAGCACGGCTATGGCAAACGCACGCCGCTCGACGATTACACCGTGCAGGGACGCGGCGGAATGGGCTTGATTGCGATCCAGACATCTGGCCGGAATGGTCCCCTGGTGGGTGCCCTGCAGGTCAACGACGATGACGAAATCGTGTTAATCAGCAGCTTTGGCACGCTGGTGCGGACTCCGGCGGTAGAGATTTCGACCATGAGCCGCAATACCCAGGGCGTGCGGTTGATCCGTCTCGACAAGGGCGACACGCTGGTGGGTCTGGATACCTTGCCGCGCGGCGGTGAGGATGACGACGACGAGGAAGCCGGCGACAGCGACGTCGAATAATCAGCAGTATTCAATACGCATTACACGGAGCAATCATGGCACGGGTGTTCAATTTCAGCGCCGGTCCGGCGGCACTTCCCTTAGAGGTACTGGAGCAAGCCAGGCAAGAAATGACCGACTGGCGCGGATGCGGCATGTCGGTGATGGAACTGAGCCACCGTAGCAAGGAATTTGTCGGGATTGCGGAGCAGGCGGAAGCCGATCTGCGTGCATTGCTGCAGGTGCCTGCAGAGTACAAGGTCCTGTTCATCCAGGGCGGCGCAACCAGCCAGTTCGGGGCCGTGCCGTTGAATCTGGCTGCGGCTGACGGCAAGGCCGACTATGTGGTCACCGGAAGCTGGTCGAAGAAGGCTTTCGCCGAGGCCCAGCGCCTGTGCGATGCGCGCGCAGCCGCAAGCTCCGCCGACAGCAGCTTTACCGAGATTCCGGATCCGGAGCAGTGGCAGCTGCGATCCGATGCGGCCTACCTGCATTACACGCCAAACGAGACCATTGGCGGTGTTGAATTCCATTCCATTCCCGACAGCAATGGCGTTCCGCTGGTGGCGGACATGTCTTCAACCATTCTGTCGCGGCCGCTGGATGTGTCTCGTTTCGGGGTGATTTATGCCGGCGCGCAGAAGAACATTGGCCCGGCAGGGCTGACCATCGTTATCGTGCGTGATGACCTTGTGGATCGCGCACGGGAGTCCACGCCACAGATGCTCGCCTATGCGCCGATGGCGGCGGCTGGCTCGATGCTGAATACGCCACCAACCTACGCCTGGTATATGGCCGGACTGGTGTTTCGCTGGCTGCTGCAACAGGGTGGTCTTGATGGTATGGCACGGGTAAACCGCGAGAAATCAGAATTGCTGTACAAAACTATCGATGACTCACCGTTCTATGCCAATCCGGTTCGCGAGGACTGCCGCTCCTGGATGAACGTGCCGTTTACGCTGGCGGACGCGAACCTGGATGGCACATTTCTCGAGGAAGCCAAAGCGGCCGGCCTGACCAATCTGAAGGGGCACCGCTCTGTCGGTGGTATGCGCGCCAGTATTTATAACGCGATGCCGCTTGGCGGTGTTCAGGCGCTGGTCGACTTCATGGCAGACTTTGAGCGCCGCCACGGCTGATGGTCCGTCTCAAATGGCGCATCGCCCACGACGCGGTCTGCGATGCTGCGGTTTGCGCCAACAAGGATAGCCATCACCGGCAAGACGTGTTTGGCAATGACCCTCGGCCGTGAATATGGCCGGCCGCCGACCAGACATGCTGGATTCATTCCACGCAGAAGACCGCCTGGGACGTATCCATCGATGGTGCGACGCGGCATAATGTGCGGGTCGCGCCTTCGGGTGCAAATTCTGGCTGCAGGTAGAGACACATGAGCTTCAAGATCCTGACCTTGAACAACATCGCAATCGCCGGGCTTCGGCGATTGCCCCGCGACCGCTATGAAGTTGCCTCGGAAATCGGGCATCCCGACGCGATCATGGTCCGTTCCGCGGATATGCATTCCATGGGGATTGCCGATAGCGTGAAGGCCATCGCTAGGGCCGGCGCAGGCGTCAACAATATCCCGCTGGAGGCAATGACCCGGCGCGGTATCCCGGTTTTCAACGCCCCCGGGGCTAATGCGAACGCGGTCAAGGAACTGGTCATCGCTGGTCTGTTGCTCGGCGCGCGAAACATCTGCCAGGGCTGGAACTATGTGCGCGAGCTTGAAGGCGATGACGCTGCGGTCAGCAAACTGGTTGAAGCAGGCAAGAAGAAGTATGCCGGTTTCGAGTTGCCGGGCAGGACGTTGGGCGTAGTAGGCCTTGGCGCCATCGGCGGCGAGGTGGCTAATGCCGCTCTCGGTCTGGGGATGAAAGCGATCGGTTTCGATCCGCAGCTTACCGTACAGCGCGCGTGGCAATTGTCTTCCGGAATCAAGCAGGCGACGACGCTGGATCATTTGTTCAGCCAGTCGAATTTCGTCACCCTGCATGTGCCGCTGAATGACGCCACCCGTAATCTGGTCAATGCCGAACGTCTGGCACTGATGAAGCCCGGCGGCATTCTGTTGAATTTCGCCCGCGGCGGTATCGTTGATGATGACGCAGTTCTGAAAGCGCTGGACGCCGGGCATCTCGCGGCTTATGTCAGCGATTTCCCGAATAACAAGATCCGCAAGCATCCCAAGGTGACGGCGCTCCCGCATCTGGGGGCGTCCACAGGGGAGGCAGAAGAAAATTGCGCGGCGATGGTGGCGGACAACCTGCGTGAGTTCCTGGAGAACGGCAATATCCGTCATTCGGTCAATTTTCCCGAAGCCGTGATGCCGCGTACCGAAGGTCAGCGAATCACGATCTCTAATCTCAACGTGCCTAATATGGTGGGTCAGATCTCTACCCGACTCGCCGAGGCGGGGGTCAATATTGTCGATTTGCTGAACAAGTCGCGTGGCGAAATTGCCTATACCCTGGTTGATGTTGAAGGCGAGGTGCCGGAAGCGACGCTGCAGCAAGTAGCAGGCATTGAAGGCGTGCTAAACATGCGTGTGGTCTAGGCAATGAATCGATGACAGACGGCAAGGCAACGCCACCGGGTCTCGATTCAATCCGGGCCGAGATCGATGCTCTGGACGAGCAAATCCAGACCCTGATCAGCGCGCGCGCGCGGGCTGCGCAAGCAGTCGGATCCAGTAAGGCGGGCGACAAGCTTCGGACCCGGGATTTCTATCGGCCGGAACGCGAGGCCCAGGTGTTGCGCAAAGTCGTGGAGCGGAATCAGGGCCCGTTGCGCGACGAGGAAATGGTCAGGTTGTTTCGCGAGATCATGTCTGCGTGCCTGGCTCAGCAAGAGCCTCTCAAGGTTGCGTTCTTGGGACCGGAAGGGACCTTTACCCAGGCCGCGGTGCTCAAACATTTCGGTCACTCCGTCAGAGCACTATCGCTGTCCACCATTGATGAGGTATTCCACGAGGTGGAATCCGGCGTGGCCGATTTCGGCATCGTGCCAGTGGAAAATTCGACCGAGGGCACAGTCAACAACACGTTGGACATGTTCCTGACGTCGCAGCTGAGAATTTGCGGCGAAGTCGAGCTGCGAATCCGCCAGCATCTGCTCGGCAACGTGGAAAGTGTTGAAGGCATCACGCGCGTCTATTCACATCAGCAGTCTCTGGCGCAATGCCGCGCCTGGCTTGAGCAAAAACTGCCCGCGGCCGAGTGCGTCGCGGTGAGCAGTAATGCGGAGGCAGCACGGCTGGCGCGAGACGAAGCAAATTCCGCCGCGATAGCCGGCGAGGCCGCGGCGGACGTGTATGGCCTTCGCGTGTTGATGGCCAATATCGAAGATCGGCCGGACAACACGACCCGGTTCCTGGTTATCGGCCGGGAATTGTTTCCGCCCAGCGGTCGCGACAAGACCTCGCTGCTGCTGGCTGCACGGCATAAGGCCGGCGCATTGCACGATATCCTGTTCCCGCTCGCGAAACACGGGATAAGCATGACCCGTATCGAATCCCGACCTTCCAGTCGCGGCAAATGGGATTATGTGTTCTTTGTTGACGTGGAGGGACACGCGGAAGACGACAAAATCGCCGCTGCGCTGAAAGATCTGGAGGTCTCGGCGTCTCTGTTCCGGGTGCTCGGCTCCTATCCCTGCGCGATCCTTTAGAATCGGGTCCCTCGCCGCGAATCGAACCGAGCAAGCGTCGGCGATTGAGGAGACGATGTCATGAGTAATCCCTATCTGCGTCTCGCCGCGCCCGGCGTCGCCCGGCTGAAGCCGTACCTGCCCGGCAAACCGGTCAGCGAACTCGAGCGCGAGTATGGCGTAAGCAATATCGTCAAGCTGGCATCGAATGAGAATCCGCTGGGTCCAGGCAAGCGCGTGCTGGATGCGATCCGCAATTGTCTTGATGGCGGTTTGTCCCGCTACCCGGATGGTGGAGGCTTCGATCTCAAACATGCACTGGGTCGACGTCATGGCGTGGATCCCGGATGCATCACGCTCGGTAATGGATCAAATGACGTACTGGTAATGATTGCGGAGGCATTTTTGCAGGAATCGCTGGAAGCGATTCACGCGCAATATGCCTTTGCTGTCTATCCCATCGCGATTCAGGCAGTGGGGGCGACCGGCAGGGTGGCGCCGGCGTTGGCGCCGGGGAGCGAGGGCGCCTACGGTCACGATCTGACCGCGATGGCCGATCTGATCAACGATCAGACCCGGCTGGTGTTTATCGCCAATCCCAACAATCCCACCGGTACCTGGCTGCGGGCCGAGCCATTGCGCGAATTTATTGAACAGGTACCGCAGCACACGCTGGTGATTGTGGATCAGGCCTATGCCGAATACATGGATGATCCGGAGTATCCGGATTGTGTCGACTGGTTGGATCGTTTCCCGAATCTGATTGTTACCCACACCTTTTCCAAGGCGTTCGGACTGGCCGGGCTGAGGGTCGGGTATTCCGTATCAGCACCGGGGATCGCCGAGATCCTCGAGCGCGTGCGCCAGCCGTTTAACGTTAACGTGATCGCCAACGTCGCGGCCCTGGCGGCCCTTGAAGATCGTCAGCATCTGGCGCATTCGGTGGACCTCAACGCCAGTGAGCGTCTTCGTCTGCAAGACGCGTTTACCGACATGGGACTGGGCTATGTCCCGTCGGCGGGGAATTTTGTGCTGGTGGAGGCAGGCCCGGACGCAGCTTTAATTTATGAGGCACTGTTGCGCAAGTCAGTCATCGTGCGCCCGGTGGCTAACTACGGACTTGATCAGCACCTGCGGATCAGCATCGGCACGCAAACCGAAAACGATCGCCTGCTGGATGCCCTTACACAGGTATTGGGTGCCAGCGCCGAGAGCGAGCGTGGCTGATGACACCTCGCTATTGCTTCGGGCCTCGCCCGTGAGTGCTTCCAGTTGGGTCTCCGCTCCGACGCACCGTATTGGTGGCAGTTTGACGGTGCCCGGAGACAAGTCTGTTTCTCATCGCGCACTGCTACTGGGCTCGATCGCGGCTGGTCCGATAGAAGTCGAGGGCTTTTTGGACAGCGCGGACTGCCGCGCGACGCGGACGGCTGTCGAGGCGCTGGGCGTGCGCGTCGAGAGTATCGGCAATGACCGCCTGCGTGTGACCGGGCCGGGCCCGCGTGGTCTCCGCGAGCCCGCACAGCCGCTTGACCTGGGAAACTCGGGTACCGGTATCCGCCTGTTGACCGGTCTGCTGGCCGGATTGGGGATCAAGGCCGAGTTGACCGGCGACGCCTCGCTGAGATCGAGGCCGATGGAGCGGATCGCCGCGCCGTTGCGTCAGATGGGGGCCAGGATCGAGGCCCGCGATGGCCATCCGCCAATCCGGCTGGCCGGTAGCGCCCCGCGCAATGGAAGCCTGACCGGGATTGACTACACTTTGCCGGTGGCCAGTGCTCAGGTGAAGTCGGCGATCCTGTTGGCCGGACTGTCCGCATCCGGGACCACGGTGGTACGCCAGCCCGCAGTATCGCGCGACCACACGGAACGCATGCTCCAGTCTCTGGGCGCGCCGATCGTATTCGACCAGACCCATGCAGCGATAAAGGGCCCGTGCGTGCTCAGCGGTGGGCATATCGGGGTTCCCGCAGATTTTTCCTCGGCGGCGTTTTTTCTGGTCGCGGGTTTGCTGCGCGCCGAGGAAGGTTTGTTGATCCGCGGCGTTGGCCTCAACCCGACACGCACAGGTTTGCTTGATATTCTTCGCGCCATGGGCGGGCGGATCGAGATCCGCGATCAACGCCAGCTCGGCGCGGAGCCGGTCGGCGATCTCTGGGTGCAACGCAGCGTCCTGCGCGGCATCGATGTGCCGCCGGAACTGGTACCGCTGGCCATAGATGAGTTTCCCATTCTGTTCGTCGCTGCCGCTGCCGCTGAAGGCTGCACGCGGGTACGCGGGGCTGCGGAACTGCGGGTCAAGGAGTCCGACCGGATCGCCGTGATGGCGCGGGCACTTTCCGACGTTGGGGTCGGCGTCAATGAGACGACCGATGGCATGGACGTCGAGGGCGGCGGTCTTCGAGCCGGCAGAGTGGACAGCGCCGGGGATCATCGGGTGGCCATGTCCATGGCGGTGGCAGGCCTGGCCGCAACGGGGCCGGTGCAGATTTCGGACATACGCAATGTCGATACCTCGTTTCCGGGTTTTGCCGAACTGGCCCGTTCTGTAGGTTTCGCGCTGGAGGCAGAAGGATGATCGCGCCGGTTCTGGCGGTAGACGGGCCCAGCGGCGCGGGCAAGGGCACGATCTGCCGTCAGGTTGCGGAGCAGATGGGTTGGAGGCTGCTGGACAGCGGGGCTCTTTACAGGCTGGTGGCGGTAGCCGCTGGAAGCCATCAGGTTTCCCTGGATGATGCCCCGGCGCTGGCTGGACTGGCCGCCCGGTTAGATGTGGAATTTGCCGTCGACAACGCCGGCGGAGAACGCGTGCTGCTCGACGGCCGGGATGTGAGCGCCGAAATTCGGACCGAAACCTGCGGCAACCTGGCTTCCCAGGTGGCTGCCTTGCCAGCGGTGCGAGAGGCTCTGGTTACCTTGCAGCACAGTTTTCGACGCCAGCCTGGGCTGGTGGCCGATGGCCGGGACATGGGGACGGTGATCTTTCCGGATGCCCAGGCCAAGGTGTTTCTGACCGCCAGTCCGGAAGCCCGTGCGCAACGTCGGTATAAGCAGTTGATAGAGAAGGGTTTTGATGCTAATCTTAGGAGTCTTTGTACGGAGATCGCGGAGCGCGATGCTCGTGATTGCCAACGCGAAGTCTCGCCGTTAAAGCCAGCAGATGACGCGCTGGTAGTCGACACTACACGGTTGAG
>Ga0316191_10002729_pt1 | contig 12916 bp, 12 predicted proteins | sample Eddworburr2cm_MG_FD_204928 | JGI IMG/M metagenome (GOLD analysis project Ga0316191, IMG submission 204928) | Coastal sediment microbial communities from Maine, United States - Eddy worm burrow 2 cm | ecosystem: Environmental > Aquatic > Marine > Coastal > Sediment | place: USA: Maine...
CCTTCGCGTGCATCAGCGCGTTGCCGTCTGGCCCGGCGCCGCGCGGCTTCTGCGATGGATACGACTTCGGGCATGGATGTCTCGCCAACCTAAAGTGCCATTCTACTCAAACCCGGATCCCGGCGTTACACTCGTGCGCTCATTTGAAACGGGATTCCCGATGCTCGGCGAGTTGGATTCGGCACGCTATTTCAACCTGACTACCTATCGCCGGGATGGCCGTGCGGTGGACACGCCGGTGTGGTTCGCCGGTACAGGGGGTACCTATTACGTGTTCTCCGCGGGGGATGCCGGCAAGGTTAAACGGCTGCGCCGCAGCCCGCAGGCCAGGGTCGCCGTCTGTGACGTCCGCGGAAAGCTGCAGGGCGACTGGATTCCTGCGAACGCGCACTTGCTCAGCGACCCGCAGGCTGTTTTCAGCGCTCTGCAGGCCTTGCGCGGGAAATATGGTGTTCAGATGCGGATAGCCGATCTGCTTTCCAGACTGTCGGGCCGTTTCAACAGGCGTGCGTACATCAGAGTCGATATTCATGACCAGTCCAAGTGAGCGCAGCCGGGTGCGTCGTAATGCGCGCCGCGCGGAGTACGCACCCGACATCGTCAACGGCATTCTGGATGCGAATCGGATCTGTCACGTCGCCTATGTGGACGGCGGCGAACCCAGAATCATCCCCACGCTTTATATGCGCAGGGGGGAGTACGTCTATCTGCACGGCAATCGTCAGAGCGCGCTGCTGCGGCACCTGGCCGCGGGCGGCGTCGCCGCCCTTTCGGTAATGTCGGTTGAAGGCATCGTAGTGGCCCGAAGCGGGTTTCACTGCTCGATGAACTACCACTCCGTGGTGCTGTTTGGTCACGGTGAGCCTGTCCCCGACGCGGATCACGAGCAGGTGCTGGAACAGTTTGTCGAGGCGCTCATCCCCGGACATCTCAAGCAGGTGCGTCGAGCGACGCCTCAGGAGCTTGCTGCGACTCTGGCGGTGAGGATACCGCTGCATGAGGCGTCCGCAAAAATACGTACGGGTGATCCCAACGATGACCCTGACGATCTGCAGGCCGATGTCTGGGCCGGAGTTATTCCCCTGCTCACCAGTTTAGGCTCACCTGTCCCCAGCGGCGATCTGAAGGCAGGCATCTATATGCCCGATTACGTGCGCGACTGTAAGGTCGTGCCGTGACCTCGCCCCTTGCCGACCTCAAGGTTCTGGATATGTCGAGAGTGCTGGCGGGTCCTTTTGCCGGCCGTATGCTCTGCGATCTGGGCGCGGACGTTGTCAAGCTGGAGCCGCCGGAAGGCGACATAACTCGCCTCTGGGGCGCCAGCGTCAACGGGGTATCCGGGTATTTCAACCAGCAGAATGCGGGTAAGCGGGGACTCTGTGTCGACCTTTCCCTGCCGGAAGGTGTGGAGCTGGTTCGCGCCCTTGCTGCGGTGGCCGATGTGCTTGTTGAAAACTTTCGTCCCGACGTCATGGGACGCCTGGGTCTTTCCTACGAGGTGCTGAGTACCATTAACCCGCGTCTGGTGATGCTCTCTATCTCCGGCTTCGGCGCGGACGGTCCCGAGTCGCGGCGGGCCGCGTACGCTCCGATTATTCACGCTGAATCCGGAATCATGGACCGTCAGGCGCGGAATGCCGATTCGCATCCCGTGGACATGGCGCTGTCGATCGCGGATACCAACGCCTCTCTCCACGGCCTTGTGGGCCTGCTGTCTGCTCTATATCTGCGCGAGCGGACGGGTCGCGGACAGCATGTGGATATCGCCATGATCGATGCCACGCTGGTCACCGACGACCACGTGCACTATGCGCTGGACGAGGCGTTCGATATGAAGCCCATGCCTAACGAAGTCTGGAACACGGCGGGTGGTCCGATGATCATCGCCGGTGACTTCCGCTTTATCTGGCGCTGCCTCGTTGAGCGTTGCGGGGTGCTGGATCCAACGCCCGGCGGCGCCAGCCTCGGCGAGAAGATTGCTGCACGTCGAGCTGCGGCGCGACACTTTTTTCTGCATAACTGTGTTGATCGGGCTGCGGTGATCGGTGCCCTGGACAGAATGAACCTGGCCTGGGGAGACGTTCGCACTTCAAGTGAAGCGTTGAATCTGCCCACCGTTGCACACCGCGGTACTTTCGCCGAGGTAGATGATCGCGCAGGCGGGGTGCGCAAGGTAACGCAGTCGCCGTATCGGTTTTCTGACGCCCGGTCCGAAGTGCGCGGAGGCGCGCCTCACCAGGGCGAGCACAACGACGCCGTGCTCGACGACTGGCTGAAACCCGACATGGAGCAAAAGGTGCGCTGGCGGTCTGCCCTACTGAAAAAAAATATGACTCCCGAGACCTGAGGGATGGGTTACGGAGTTGGCATAGATTTTGGTACCAGCAACTCGACGGCGGCCGTCTACGATGGCGATCGCGTCCTGCTCATACCGCTGGAGGGCGATGATCCCATCATGCCCTCCGCAACCTACATCGATCGGGATCTGCAGACGCTGACCGGTCAGGCTGCCATCGATCGGTATATTCAGGACAACACCGGACGCACGGTCGAGATGATCCCGGAAGTCATCGGTGAGACCAGCGCTTTCGTGGAGCACGGAGATTCCGAGAACCCTGCGCCCGTGGAAACTGTGACGAAGAAGATCTACGGCCTCCCGCTTACCGACAGCGGGTTGCAAGGCAGGCTGTTCCGGGGCACGAAGCGGTTGCTGGGCGACCCCAGGGTTCGCCGGCTTATGGTGTTTGGCCACCCGTTTCGCCTCGTCGCGCTGATCACGCCGCTGCTGCTTCGTATCCGCAAAGCCCTTGAGGGTCAGGTAGGCGGGTTCTCCGAGGCGCACCTTGGCCACCCGGTGAACTTCGAGGGCCGCGATTCGCTTCGCAACACGACCGCGTTGCAGAGGTTGGCGGAGGCTTATCGATATGCGGGCATCAAGGCCCCCCACTTCTATCCGGAACCCATTGCCGCCGCGGTGAGCTATCTGACCGCCAACCCGGGCGTTTCCGGCCGCTACCTGCTGACGCTGGATTTCGGCGGTGGAACGCTGGATTTTTGCGTGCTGCAGCGCGACGGATCCCGATTCGACGTTGTAACGACCTACGGTATTGCCCTGGGGGGCGATCACATCGACCAGCAGCTTTTCCGGGTGCTGTTGTTCCCACTGCTCGGTCAGGGTGAATACTGGCGGCGACGCGGGATGGACCGGGAGATCGAAACGCGTTTTCCGTTCGAGGATTATGAAGCGCTGCTGCTCAACTGGGCGGTGACTTATACCCTCAATCAGAATCGCTACACCACTCCGGTAATGGAGCGGCTGGAGCAGGGTGGGCCCGGCGCCGAAAAATTCCAGCGCCTGAACGAGCTGATTCAACGCAATCTCAGCTACGTGGTCTTTCAAGCCATCAAAGATTTCAAAGCCGAACTTTCCTATGCGGAGCGGGCTGTCCTGGATATTCCGGACATTGACGTCGAGATCACGCTTACGCGCGATGAGTTCGAGAGGATCATTGCGGATCAGCTGGCGGAAGTAGCCGAGGCGCTGGATATGACGCTGCAACGAGCCGGGCTGGCCGCCAGTGAGATAGACATCGTGCTGCGAACCGGAGGGTCGAGCCTGATTCCGGCGGTGCGCGGGCTGCTGGAAGCGCGATTTCCCACCCAGGTGGTTGATCACGACCCGTTCACCAGCGTTGCTGCCGGGCTCGCCATTGCCGACTACCAGGGCCTCACCTTTGGTGTCCAGCCGGCCGAACGCGGCTGACGGCGTCCGCAAGCCTGCTGACAAACGCAGCGTACAATTGGTGAGCCGCCAGCGTCCTGCCCGGGAGAAGGAATACGCCGCCCTGGCTCCGACGCTCCGCGCTACCCTCGATCGGTGAAGTTGCCCCACCGAGTCGCGCAAGCGCACTCGGCCGGGTCAATTCCCCTCCCTCGGCGTCGCCACATCGGCGGCGTATTCCTTCTCCCGGGCAGACCGCCTTCAGACAACAACCGCTTGCGTTTGTCAGCAGGCTTGCGGAGGCTGCTAGAGCTCGGGCGGCGGCTGCCACTCGGGGTTGAGCGCGCTGAAGAAGGCGTTGAGCATTCGGTAGGTGAGGCCCCAGACGAAGTGTCCGCGTTCGAGACGGTAGCCGTTAAAAACGGTCGGCTGGCCGGCCAGGGGTTTGGTCTCGGTATCGTGAAAATCGCCGCGGACCAGCGGCGCCAGGGGTGCCCAGACGACCTCGTCCACTTCGTAGTTGATGGTGAATCGGGGATCGCCGCTGAGCTCGAATACGTGTGGCGCGATGATCATGTCCAGGGTGCGGCCACCGGGCATGGCGCGGTGCTGGTCGATGGCGCCCAGATAAGCCGCCCCATCCAGATTCAGACCGATTTCTTCCAGGGTTTCCCGCATGGCGGCAGCTTGAAGATTCTCGTCTACGGGGTCGAGATGGCCGCCGGGGAAGGCCATGTGGCCTGACCAGGGGTCACCCTTTTTCTCCGCACGCTTGATGAACAGTATCTCTTCCCCGGCAGGCTGCGTGCGCAGGATTACGGCCACGGCCGCCTGACGGGTATGGGGACCTGGCGTATAGCTTTCCGGCTCGTACTCGGCGAGCCGCTGTCGAATAAAGTTCAAGCGGTACACAACTTATATATCATAGGGTGTTCTCGGATCTTTTATCGGTGTCGGTGATGAAAAAAAGGCGCGCAGCCGTGAGCCAGGATGATCGGGCGAATATGTGCTTTGTGTGTGGGCCTGGAAATGGCAGCGGGCTTCAGGTTCGTTTTCGCGTGGAGGATGGTGTCTGCCTGGGCGAGTTCACACCGGCAGAAGAACACATGGGCTACGACAGCCTTACTCACGGCGGCATCATTTTCAGCCTGCTTGACGACGTCATGGCCAACTGGCTGTGGTTGCAGGGCATCAAGTGCTTTACCGCCCGCGCCGATATACGCTATCGCGCGCATCTGCCTATCGGCACGCCGGTCCGCCTCGAAGGCCGCTGCTTGCGGCGCAAGGGGCGACTCTCGCAGATGGAAGGTAGAGTTGTTCGCATTGACAGCGAGGAACTTGTGGCAGAGGCCACCGGTTCCTTCATGACGCCGGAACGCTTCGACGCACCATCCTGAGAACTCAAAGGAGAACCCCATGGCCTACGTCACCGTCATCGCTATGCTGGCGCTGATCGAGTACCTGTACTTCGGAATTCTGGTAGGGCAGGCTCGTGGCCGCAGCGGTCTTCAGGCACCCGCCGTTACCGGAGATGAAAATTTTGAAAGGTTCTTTCGCGCGCACTACAACACTCTCGAGCAGCTGATCGTATTCGTACCGGCGCTCTATGCGTCCGGCTACTATGTCGGCCCCATTTTTGCGGTGGCAGCGGGCGTGGCATTTCTGATCGGACGCGCCCTGTACTTCCGGAGCTATGTCAGCGACCCCGGCAAGCGGGGCCCCGGTATGATGCTGACCTTCCTGGCGAACGGCGTGCTGGTGCTCGGCGCTCTGGTTGGCGCGCTGCTGGGTATCCTTTAGGAGAACCTCAGTGTCGGGATAGCCAGTCGAGGATCAGGCGGTTGGTTTGTTCCGGCATCTCCTGCTGGATCCAGTGGCCGCAGGGCAGGGTGTGTACCTCTGAGTCGGGAGCGTAGGTGCGCAGGCGCGGATTGGGTCGCACGATGTCGTGCTCGCCGTGGATCATCAGAACCGGCTGGTTCACTATCTGCGGCAGGTCCCGGGTGGTCTCCCAGTTGCGGGTGAAGTTCCGGTACCAGTTGATCCCGCCGGTGAACCCGGAATGCTCGAAACTGTCGACGAATATGCGGAGATCCGCTTCGCTCATCAGCAACTCGCCCGGCATAGCCGGTGCGGTGGCCAGCTTTAGCAGGCGCATTCCGGGACCCAGGTCCACCGGGTCGCTCTGCCATTGACGGGTGCGGTACAGGTTGCGCAGAAAGTTTTCGGTGTTTGCTGCGAAGATGGCGTCTGCTACGCCGGGCCTCCGATTGAAATGCACGATGTAGAAATCGGCGCCCAGTTGCGTTTCCCAGAAGCTCACCCAGTCCGAAACGCCGCGCTCGAGAAACGGCACGCTCATATTGATCACGCCGCTGACCCGCTGTGGATGCAGCATGGCCATGTTCCAGACCACGATGGCTCCCCAGTCGTGACCGACGAAAACGGCATCTTCCAGGCCGTAGTGATCCAGCAACCCCACCAGGTCCCCGCAGAGGTGATGGATGCCGTAGTCCGCTACCGCCTCCGGTCGGCTCGAGCGGCCGTAGCCGCGCTGGTTGGGGATGATGACGCGGTATCCGGCATCCACGAGAGCCGGTATCTGATGGCGCCAGGAGTAGGCGAGTTCCGGCCAGCCGTGGCACAGCATCAGCGGCCGTCCGCCGCCCGCGCCGAATACTTCCAGCGTTATCCCGTTGGTGTCGACAAACTCGGGCTGGGGAAACGCCACGAACCCTCCTGTGGGCGCAGGTGCGATGAGCGGTTAGTCTACGGGCAGGTTAACGGCCGATCTACAAGACGGAGAATCAGAGCATGAATCAGCGCGAGACTCACAGCCTGGGCGTCGGCTATCTGCTCTGGATCTTCGGATTTCTCGGCGCGCACCGTTTCTATTTCGGCCGCCCTGTCAGTGGGACTATCTACTTTTTCACCCTGGGGCTGCTTTTCATCGGCTGGATTGTGGATCTGTTTCTTATGCCCCGGCTCGAGGCATCGGCGGATCGCCGTTACATCGCGGGCGAGAAAAACTACACCCTGGCGTGGGTTCTACTCACTTTTCTCGGTCTTTTTGGCATGCATCGGTTTTATCTGGGCAAGATATTCACTGGCATTCTGTATCTGCTTACCGCTGGACTTTTCGGGATCGGCTACATCTACGACTACTGGACCCTCAACGAGCAGATATCCACGATAAACACCGAGCGGCGCTAGGTGGCACGGTTCCAGTTACTGGCTCATGTACCAGCCCCCGTTGGGGGACAGCACCTGCCCCGTCATGAACCTGGCTTCATCGCTGGCCAGATACACGGCGGCCCAGGCGATGTCGTCGGGTTCCCCCAGACGGCCCAGCGGGGTTTGTGCCTCCAGCATGAAGTGCAGCGGCTCAAGGGGATCTGTCATGTCGGTATGGATCCAGCCGGGGGCCAGCGCGTTGACGCGGATGTGTGGCGCCAACTCGTGGGCGAGGGCGCGAGTGAAACCCAGAATGCCCGCCTTGGCCGCGCTGTACGCAGGCCCCCCGGGTCTGCCAAAGGTGCCCATAACGCTACCCATGTTGATGATCGTCCCTGCCTGACGAGGTTGCATGAGCTTTACCGCCTCCCGGCAGCAAAAGAAGGTGCCGTCGAGGTGCACGCCGATCATCCTGTGCCAGGACTCGTCGGTCGCGTCTGTAATGTTGCCGCCCAGGCCGTCCTCCACCGGCTCGCCTGCCTGGATGGCGGCCGCCATGCCGGCAATGCGAGCCAGGGCAACATTGTCGCCGGGGTCGATACCGCCGATGCCCGCGTTGTTTACCAGAACGTCCAGCCGGTCCGTGATATCGCGCAGCTGCGAGAACATGGCGGTTACCGAAGCGGCGTCGCTGACGTCGCACGCCAGCGCGGAACCGCCCAGCTCATCCGCCACGGCCTGGGCGGCGGCCAGATTCAGATCGTTGATGATGACGAAGGCGCCTTCTTCGGCAAACCGCCTTGCAATTTGTGCTCCGAGGCCTCTGGCGGCCCCGGTGATCAGGGCGTTTTTTCCTGACAGGCGCTTCATAGTTGCTCTCCCTGTTGTGTTGCATCGGGCTCCCGAGGGCCAGATGCAGTTTGGTTGAATCGATAAGCGACTGACAAGTGCCGGCTGCCCTGACGGTGCCTCAGAAGGCGGCTGTGAGCTATGATCACGGATCGCGATCACGGATGAGAGGACGAGGATGCTGCAGATGCTCTTTGCTGGTGTGTTGTTTCTTGGCACCCACCTGGGTATCAGCAGCACGTCCATGCGCGGTCGGCTTGTTGCCACTCTGGGAGAGCGTGGTTATCTGCTCGTCTACTCGCTGCTGGCCCTGGTCACGTTGAGCTATCTCATCTGGCTGTACGGGGAGCTGCCGCGACATCCGTATTTGTGGCTCCCGGATCCGAACCTCTATATGGTGGCAAAGATCGTCATGCCCTTCGCCATGGTCTTGTTCCTCGGCGGTTTCATGGTGCGTAACCCGACCACGGTAGGTATGGAAGGCTCGCTCCAGGGAGACGGCGGGCAGGAAGGTCTGGCCCGGGGTGTCACCCGCATTACGCGGCATCCGTTTCAGTGGAGCGTGGTGCTCTGGGCGGGGGCTCACCTGGTTGCGAATGGCGACCAGGTGTCGGTCGTTTTCTTCACCACCTTCTTGGTGCTGGGTCTGCTGGGAGGCGTGCTCATCGATCGCAAGAAAGCGGCGGCTCTCGGTGCTGACTGGCAGGGGTATGCCCAGGTCACCTCCAATGTTCCCTTTCTGGCTATCCTCTCCGGGCGCAACCGATTGGTATTCCGGGAACTGATCGCGCCGGTGCTTGTCGGTCTGGTGGGCTATGTGGTCATCTTCTGGGGACATGACTGGATCGCCGGGGTACGGCTTTACTGAAGCGCCCCCGGAGGCCTCGTCTGACCCTCAGCTGATGGCCTGTTCGATGCGCTGACGCAGCGTTTCCCATTGACCCAGGAAAAAATGGTTGGCACCGGCGATAATGTGGCCCCGAATGCCCTGCCAGGCGGCCAGGGCGTCCTGCCTGGCAAATTCATCCGCGTCACCGATGAAGATGTCCACCGGGCAGCTGAGGTGAAGCTCCGGGAACGCCATGGAGCCAACCGGAGGGGCTACCAGCAACACCCGGTCCGGCTCCGGCGTGCCGGTGAGGGATTGCCAGACAACGTTGGCACCGAACGAGTAGCCGCCCAGCCAGAGCTGGCTTGGAGAGTGTTCCGACTGCAGCCATCCGACTGCTGCACGCAGGTCTTCAACCTCCGCGCCGTTGCCATCGTAGCGGCCTTCGCTGTTGCCGACGCCGCGGAAATTGAATCTCAGGCAGCTGACGCCATTGGCCAGAAGCGTCCGCGCAAGGCAGTCCAGAACTGCATCGTTCATCGTGCCCCCATACAGCGGGTGGGGATGACACAATACCGCGTGCGCCCGCACGGGACCGCTTGCGGCATCAAGACGCGCCTCAAGGGCGCCTGCTGGCCCAGGAATATCCAAGGTCTTCTGACTCTCATTCGAGGTAATCCAGAGGCCAAGTTAGCAGTTCGTGAGCGGGCGGGGAACTGGGTACGTCACTGGTTGCGCGTGGTCGTCGGCGCGGCTGAATCGCGAGCGTTGGCGGAACGGCGTGCAGGCTCTTGAAATTTGCGCCGATGACCTTATGGTGCGCAATCGACGGTCGACTCACAAAAATATTGGAGAGGCAGCATGATCGAAGCGGACCGTTTGAGCCGTCGGTACGGAGAATTTCTAGCGGTCGACAGTGTGTCCTTCGCGATTGGACATGGCGAGATAGTCGGGCTCCTCGGACACAACGGGGCCGGCAAGACTACTATCATGAAGATGCTCACCGGGTACCTCGAGCCGAGTTCGGGTTCGGTCCGGGTGGACGGCGCCGAGGTGGAGCTGCACCGGCAGCAGGTACAGAGTCAGCTCGGCTACCTGCCCGAAAACCTGCCGCTGTACCCCGAGCTTTCGGTGAGCGACTACCTGGCCTTTACCGCAGAGCTGCGAGGCGTTGCGGCCCCCGGAGCTGTGCGCCGGGCGGTGGAGGCAACGGAGCTGGAAGACAAAGCCCTGGACCCCATCAGCACGCTGTCCCGGGGCTACAAGCAGCGGGTAGGCGTGGCTCAGGCGATTATTCACGAGCCCCGGTTTCTCATCCTGGACGAGCCGACCAACGGTCTCGACCCGGGACAGACCCAGCACATGCGCCAGCTTATCCGGCGGCTTTCTGAGCACGCGACGGTGATCCTTTCCACCCACATCATGCAGGAGGTTAGCGCTCTGTGTGACAGGGCCCTGATCCTCCGGGGCGGTCAGCTGGTGCTTGATGAGCGTCTGGAAGATCTGCGCGCCAGCAACCGCCTGAACGTCCGAACGTCCAGCGAGGGAAACCTGCTCGAAGTCCTCTCCGGAGCCCCATACCTGACGTCGCTCGAACAGGCTCGGGATGGTAGCTGGGAACTGGAGGTCGCAGGCGACTTGGACCAGGCGGCGCACGGCGTCGCTGTCGCCCTCATGGACGCCGGTCTGCCCGTCTACCAGATCGCGGCCTTACAGAGGGATCTGGAAACAGTCTTCAGAGAAGTCAATGAAAGCACCGGCCTGTCAGGCCGGGACGAGCAGGTGGAGGACCAGAATGCGGCTTAATGTGATCCGTCGGGTCGCGCGTAAAGAGCTGACCCTGTTTTTTTCCTCTCCCGTGGGCTACCTGTTTGTGCTCGCGTTCCTTGGCGTTACGCTGTTTGTGTTCTTCTGGGGAGAAGCCTTCTTTGTCCGGAACGTGGCGGATGTTCGACCCATGTTCGAATGGATGCCGGTGCTGCTGATTTTTCTGTCCGCGGCCCTGACCATGCGCATGTGGAGCGAGGAGCGGCGCACGGGGACGCTGGAGTTCGTTTCCACGCTGCCGGTTAGCGGCTGGGAGTTCGTTCTTGGCAAGTTCCTCGCCTGCTGGACCCTGCTTGCGCTGGCCCTGCTGCTGACCCTGCCGCTGCCGATAACGGTCTCCCTGATTGCTGACCTGGACTGGGGGCCGGTGCTTGCCGGCTATCTTGCGGCCCTGTTGCTGGGTGCCGCTTACCTGACCATCGGGCTATTTGTCAGCGCTCGAACCGACAGCCAGATTGTCAGTCTGATCATCGCCTCCTTCGCGTGCACGGTTTTCTACCTCATCGGCAGCCCGATCCTGACTGACCTGGTGGGTGGGCGTCTTGCCGACGGGCTCCGGGCCATGGGCAGCGGCTCTCGATTCGAGTCCATAACCCGGGGCGTACTGGATGTTCGGGATCTCTACTACTATGTCTCGCTGTCCGCCGTGTTCCTGGCTATGAACGTCTACAGCCTTGAGGTTCAGCGTTGGGCCAGGGACGGGGCCCGGTCCCGGCATCGTCAGTGGCGGCTGGGCACCGGACTGCTGGTTGCCAACCTGCTGCTGGCCAATGTCTGGCTGGGGCAGTTCAGCGCATTGCGCGTTGATGTGACGGAAGGACGCATCTACTCCATCTCCGAGGCCACGCGCACCTACCTGGCTCAGCTCAAAGAGCCGATGCTCATCCGCGGCTACTTCAGCAGCAAGACTCACCCGCTTCTGGCTCCGCTGGTGCCACAGATGCGGGATCTGCTTACCGAGTTCGAAGTGGCGGGCAATGGCCGAGTGCGGGTGGAGATCGTCGACCCGGCGGAGAACCCGGCGCTGGAGGACGAGGCAAACACCAAATACGGTATTCGCGCGGTTCCCTTCCAGGTGGCCGACCGCTATCAGTCGAGTCTGGTGAATTCGTACTTCGATGTCCTGATCAGCTATGGCGACCAGTACGAGGTTCTCGGCTTCCGAGACCTCATTGAGGTGAAAGTTGTCAGCGAGTCGGAAATGGACGTGCAGCTGCGCAACCCTGAATACGACCTTACCCGCAGCCTGAAAAAAGTGCTTTACGGTTTTCAGGGCGGCAGCAGCATCTTTGATAATCTTCAGGCGCCCGTGGAGTTCGTTGGTTATCTTTCGGCAGATGCGCGCCTTCCTGAAGCCCTGGCCGGGTTCCGACCGGTGCTCAGACAGGTGCTTGAATCACTTGGCGAGGAGGGCGGGGATCGTTTTTCTGCAGAGCTTCTCGACCCCGAAGCCGGGGATGGGTCCCTGGCTCGGGAAATCGAGGAGAACTACGGGTTTCAGCCGATGGCGGCCAGCCTGTTCGACGTCAATCAGTTTTACTTCTATATGACCCTCACCGACGGCAGCACCGTGGTGCAGATTCCCCTGCCCCAGGCGCTGTCGGAGGAAGCTACCCGACGCAGCATCGAAGAAGGCCTCAAGCGTTTCGCCAGCGGCCTGCTGAAGACCGTTGCCCTGGTAGCGCCTGAAGCGCCGTCACCGATGATGGGCATGGGGCGCCCCCCGGATGGAAGCCAGTTCCAGCAGCTGCGGGATTTCCTGCAGAACGATTTCAATGTGGTGAGCACCGATCTCTCCGAAGGGGTCGTGCCGGAGGAAGCGGATCTGCTGATGGTGGTGGATCCGGAAGCCCTGGATGAGAAAGCGCTGTTTGCCGTGGATCAGTTTCTGATGAAGGGTGGCACGGTAGCTCTGGCCACGTCGCCTTTCGCGGCAAGCCTCAGCCAGCAGTCCCTGGTAGCTGCACCGCGAACGTCCGGTCTGGAACCCTGGCTGGAACATATGGGTGTGCGGCTGCAGCCGCAGATGGTCATGGATCCGCAGAACGCGGCGTTCCCGGCGCCGGTAACCCGTCAGGTGGGTGGGTTCAGCTTTCAGGAGCTGATCATGCTGGATTATCCGTACTTTGCCGACATTCGGCCGCCGGGGCTTAACGAGGACGTTGGCGTCGCCGGCGGCTTGCCGCAGGTAACCCTGACCTGGGCTTCACCCATCGAGGTTGACGAAGCTCGCAACGCCGACCGGTCGGTTACGCCGCTTCTGGAAAGCTCTGCGGGTAGCTGGGCGTCCGATGACCTCGATGTCATGCCTCGGGTTGGCAGTCAGGGGCTGTCCGGCTTTGCGCCTCAGGGCCCCATCGGACCTCGCACTCTGGCGGTACTCCTGGAAGGGCGATTCGACTCCTATTTTACGGATAGACCTTCGCCTCTGCTCAGCCCGGCTGAGTCGGATCTTGCCGATGAGGCGGAACCCGATATCGCGGCTGCCACCTTGGAGGGCGATGCCGCCGGTTCCT
>Ga0316191_10002730_pt1 | contig 12910 bp, 12 predicted proteins | sample Eddworburr2cm_MG_FD_204928 | JGI IMG/M metagenome (GOLD analysis project Ga0316191, IMG submission 204928) | Coastal sediment microbial communities from Maine, United States - Eddy worm burrow 2 cm | ecosystem: Environmental > Aquatic > Marine > Coastal > Sediment | place: USA: Maine...
AGCAATCCGGATGGCGCCGTGCCATGGCCCGGCACGCGCAGCCCCAGCACCGTGGCGCCGGAGCCATGCAGGCGCTCCGCGATGCTGCGCATGCTGTACGGAGAGTCCGACAGGCCGTGCAGCAAGAGCACCGAGGCCCGGGGTTGGTCCGCCACCATCAGGAAACTACGATTCCAGTTCGGCGACCAGCGTTCCGGGTCCGACAGGCTGCCGCGCTTGTAGCGATTGATGCGGTCATCGCCTGCCGGGCCGGTCTGGGCGTAAACCCTGTCGTTCAGCTGTGAGAACAGGCGATCTTCCAGCGAGAGATAGCCCGCGAAGCTCGCCACCGGAGAGTTTTCAGTGAATTCCTCGTCCAGCTCCGCCAGGTGCCAAACCTCGAGGTCCGGCCGATTGTGCAGGTAGAGCACGAAGACCACGAGCAAGGTCAGTACGGTCCCCGCCAGACCGCAGAGAACTATACTCAGCGTACGACGAACCACGAGGCGCACACGGGACAACATCGAGATCCTCCAGCAGTTAGTCCGCGACTCCACCACCAGTGCGGCATTTGGTCAGCTTGGACGATAGCCGCCTGTATTTCAACGCCGTTGGCGGAGCGAGACTTTTCCCTGTGTGCGCCCGCTCGCACTGAGCGTAGAATCAAGGGAAAGGAGCACGGCTGCACGGAGGCCTCACCAGACACACATGGGAGCAAGCCATGAAAATCAACGAAGGTTCGATTGACCGGATCGTTCGCATCGTCGCCGGGCTGGTGCTGATCAGCCTGGTCTTCATCGGGCCGCAGAGCCCCTGGGGATGGATCGGCGTAGTGCCACTGGCCACCGGGCTGATCGGCTGGTGCCCGGCCTACACGCTGTTCGGCATCGACACCTGCAAGATGAAGAAGGCCCGGTAGCGGGAACCCGGCTCGCTTCGCGCCGCGGCGGCCGCCCGGGCCTCGGCTCAGCCATCTCCGAGCCGGCGCAATCACGCCCTGGGCTGCGATTCCCTATGGTGGCGGCCCCGAACCCAATCTGTGCAAAGTGGCTGGGAAGGTTTACAATGAGTATGAGCAAAGCGGAGGGGCAAGGACGCTTTGCACAAAGCCGACGGTTGTTTTCTACGATCCGACGCCTGTCTCTCTAACCGCTACTTAATCAGGATGATGAGGGCTTTCAGGCCCGCTTGCAGCTTGCTCACGCTGGCGTGCGGCTCATTTCGCCGGACGCCCTCGTTTCTGGAAACTGATAGTGGGGTACTTATGCATCGCCTTGTCATGAACCGCATCCGGGGATTTTCTATCCTTGACCTGCTGATCATCTTTTCCATTGTATTGATCTGTGTCGTCATCGGCACCCCGTTGGTCACCAAGTACTCGATCCAGGTGCGCATGGCAGAGGCGCTCTATGAGGCCGAGCGCGCCCAGTCGATGGTTACCACGTATTGCGCGGTCAGCCCTTCCGTCGTCGAACTGAATTCTGCCTCGACAGGTTACGTCTTGCATGACTCGGAATATGTGAAGAGCCTGCAAATGGGCGGGCCCTGCGTCGCCCCATCGATCACGGTCGTGACCCAGAACACGGGCATCTCACCCGATCCGACCATAACGCTTACCGGCACCCGGCTCAGCGACACCAGCCTGCTCGCGTGGGACTGCTCAAGCAGCAGTAATGATTCGTACGTATCTGAATCTTGCCGTAAATACGTTAATTCCAATTAGGTTGCTTTTTTCTGCTCACGGGACATACCAGAACTGGCTGAGCCAGTGGTAGCGCCGGCCGTCGCGCGCGGGATACGTGCAGTTGTAGCGGTCGCGACCCCTGGCCAGCGGCGCTGACGCCTTGAACAGGTGGTTCTCTTCTGTAACCTGGCGTGACAACGGCGCACCCGAGCCCACGAAGCAACGGACGCGATCGATTTCCGGGAACAGGCGCAGCCTCAGCGATGGGGGGTTTTCGGTGACTACCGGGTCAGAACGCTCGAGCACGTCCGGAAAGGGCAGGCTCTCGAGCTTGGTAATCATCAATGCAGAATCCGCGAAGGCCTGGTTGACCGGGAACCTCGGCAGCGCCTGGTGGCTGTTCCAGCGCGCGATCGGCCCGGACTGCTGCCCGAAGGCCGGGTAGCCGGCGCCGGCCAGCGTTTCCTCGGCCAGGCCGTCGAATTCACCGTAGGGCCAGGAAAAAATCTTCTTGCGGCAAGCGCCGGGCAGCTCGTTGTCGATGCGTTCCTGGGCCTTGCTCAGCTGCTCCAGGATTCGCTGCCGGCGCGCCTCATTGGCCTCGCCGGGCCGCGCCAGCAGGCTTTCGTGATCCACGCCGTGATTCAGGATTTCGGCGCCCCGGCCACAGAGCTGCCGCAAGGTTTCCCAATCGAGCAGGTCGGGAACCCGCTGATCGATGCCCCCGGTACTTACGAAAACGCTGAAGGGAAATTGAAACTCCTCCAGCAGAGTGACAGCTCCAAGCAGGCTCCGGTAGCCGTCGTCAATGGTGATAACAGCCACGTGGTCCGGAATCTCCGCCCCGGCCTCGAGGATAGCGACAAGACGGGACGCCGGCCAGACTTCGAAGCGGTTCTCCACCAACCATTCGAGTTGCCGGCGGAAGGTCGCCAGGCTCAGATTGGTGGATGGATAGCGGTCGTCGTCGAAGCGATGGTAAATCAGTGCGACGGCAGCCTCGGCGCTGCGCAAGCCGGTGACGGCGCTGACCGCCAGGGCCAGGACAACCCCTGCCAGTGTAACCGTGATCCTCATGTGTCGAACCGTTTCGCAACTGCCGGTCTTCCATGATAACCCCGCAGAAGCTGGTCCAGGAGGAGCGACCGCACCATTCTGTCAACGGGCTCCGCGTTGGCCTACACTGCGACTTTCACTCCAGAGGGTTGAACCATGCATCCGCTCAAGCGACCGTTTTTGCTTCTGTTATTCTTGATCGCCGGTCCGGCCGTTGCCGCGGAGCCGGTCACCGGCCCCGTCATCGCCGGCTATGGCCCGGTTTTTGCGGTGCCGGACGGCAGCTTCAACCTGGACCCGAACCAGCAATACAAAGTACTCATGGATATCGGGAAAGGCCCCGATGATCCGGCGGAGTTGAACCGTTCCATCGAAAGCGCGGCACGCTTTCTGAACCTGCATGCGCGCAACGGTATCAAGCCGGAGAACCTGGAGCTCGCGATAACCCTGCACGGCTCTGGCGCGCGCGCGGCGCTCAATGAGCGCGCCCACCTGGAGCATTTCCTGGTTCCGAACGGCAGCCAGGGGCTGGTGGAGGCGCTGGGCCGCGCCGGCGTGGCCATCTACATCTGCGGCCAGACCGCCGCCTATTACGGCTACGCGGCGGATGACCTGTTGCCCGAGATCACGATGGCTGCCTCTGCGATGACCGTGCACGTGCGGCTGCAGCAGGAAGGCTATCGCGCCATCCTTTTTTGAGCTGGGCGAGCGCAACCGCCAGCCATGCTCAGCTACCGCCACGCCTTCCTGGCCGAAGCCCTGCCCTGGCTGGCCCACCATTTGGCGCTGGATGACCATGCTTCGCACACGCTTGAATACCAACTGCCCTGAAGCGGGACCTGGATCCTGCGATTCCGGCCGCGAAAATGCTATCTTGGACACTTGCAGCTGAGAGGAAATCACGCGATGCCCGCAACTACTGCAGCGAAACTGCACCGCTGGGACGACCTGCCGCGCGAACGGCTGAACAGCCATCTCGAGCGACGCCTGATCACCGGCACCAACATGATGGTCGCCCACGTTTATTTCAAAAAGGGCGGCGTCGTGCCCAGGCACAGCCACCACAATGAGCAGATTACCTACGTGCTGGAAGGCGCCCTGAAGTTCCTGCTGGGAGAAAACCAGGATGAAGAGGTCATCGTGCGCGCCGGCGAGGTCCTGACCATCCCGCCTAACCTGCCGCATAGCGCCGAGGCGCTCGAAGACACGTTGGACGTGGACATTTTCAATCCGCCGCGAGAAGACTGGCTGGACGGTAGCGACACCTACCTGCGTGGATAGCAGTAGCAAAACGAGGACAGAGACATGGATCTGGGCATAGCCGGCAAGAATGCAATCGTGTGCGCCTCCAGCAAGGGTCTGGGCAAGGCCTGTGCGCTGGCGCTGGCCCGTGAAGGCGTGAATGTCTGGATCAGCGCCAGGCACCAGGAAGCTCTTGACGAAGCAACCGCCGAGATCGCCGCAGCCGGCGGCGGCGCCGTGAAGTCCCTGGTCGCCGATATCACCACTGACGAAGGCCGCGACGCGCTGCTGGCCGCCTGCCCGGCACCGGACATCCTGGTCAACAACGCCGGCGGACCACCGCCGGGCGATTTTCGCGACTGGCGCCAGCAGGACTGGTTCGAAGCCGTCAACGCGAACATGTACAGCGCCATCGACATGATCCGGCGCTGCCTGGACGGCATGGTGGAGCGCAGGTTCGGCCGCATCATCAACATCACCAGCGTGGCGGTGAAAATCCCGGTGCCGACCCTGGGGCTGTCGAATGGAGCCCGCGCCGGCCTCACCGGCTTCGTATCCACCATCGCCCGCGAACCGGCCGAGCACAACGTCACCATCAACAACCTGTTGCCCGGTTATGTCGCCACCGACCGCATGTGGAGCGTGCTGGAAGCCGGCGCCCGCGCCACCGGCCAAGACCCCGAGGCATTCCGGAAGGCGCATTTCAGCAAGGTCGGCGCGAAGCGGCCGGGCGAACCGGACGAATTTGGCGCCACCTGCGCTTTCCTCTGCAGCCAGCAGGCAGCCTATATCACGGCGCAAAACATCCTGATGGATGGCGGGCTTTATCCGGGTACTTTTTGAGTTAACTGATCCAGAACACCCGGGCGCTCCCCCGGCTGCATGATAATCAAGTTTTATCCTGGAGCCTGCCCGATGAAAACCAGTCACGCCAACATTTTGATGTGTGTAGGCATTCCACTGAGTTGCCTGGCGCTGGTCCTGGCGGCCTGCGGCCGTCAGCCTGAAGAACCCGCAACCGGGCAATCAGACGTGGAGACGGCGACCGCAGTCGCACAAACCGCCACCCCGGCAGAGCCGGCCGCGGTGAACGCACAGCGAATCATCAACGCGGACCGGGAACCGGGCAATTGGATGAGCCACGGCCGCAGCTATGACGAGCAGCGATTCAGCCCACTGGCCGTGATCAACGACAGCAACGCCGAACGGCTAGGCCTGAGCTGGTATTTCGATATACCGACCGACCGGGGCATGCAGGCAACGCCGCTGATGATCGATGGCGTCCTCTACGTCAGCGGGTCCTGGAGCATGGTCTACGCCTTCAACGCGGTCACCGGTGAACTGCTGTGGCAGTACGACCCGCAAGTGCCCCGTGAGAAATTGCTGGAACTGTGCTGTGACGCCATCAATCGCGGCGTGGCGGCTTGGGACGGCAAGATTTTCGTCGGCACGCTGGATGGGCGGCTGGTGGCTCTCAACGCTGCCGACGGCAGCGTAGCCTGGGATGTGAGCACCATTCCCGAGGGCAGTGCGTACAGCATCACCGGTGCACCCCGCGTCATCAAGGGCAAGGTGATCATTGGCAACGGCGGTTCCGAGTTCGGCGTACGCGGCTACATTTCGGCCTACGAAGCAACGACGGGCAAATTGGCCTGGCGTTTCTACACCGTGCCCGGCGATCCCTCGCAGCCATTTGAAAACCCGATCCTGGAAATGGCGGCGAAGACCTGGACCGGCGAGTGGTGGAAGCTCGGCGGCGGCGGAACCGTGTGGGACTCCATGGCCTATGATGCGGAACTCGACCTGCTCTATATCGGAGTCGGTAACGGTTCGCCCTGGAATGCGCAGATTCGCAGCCCCGGCGGCGGTGACAACCTGTTCCTGTCGTCGATCGTGGCCCTGCGTCCGGATACCGGGGAATACGTTTGGCACTACCAGGAGACCCCGCGGGAGTCCTGGGATTTCACCGCCACGCAGCACATGATCCTCGCCAACATCGAGGTTGGGGGCAAAGAGCGCAAGGTCATCATGCAGGCGCCCAAGAACGGCTTCTTCTACATTCTCGACCGCGCGACCGGCGAATTCCTGTCGGCGGAGAAGTACACCCTGGTCACCTGGGCCAGCCACATCGATCCCGAAACAGGGCGCCCGGTCGAAGCGCCCGGCGTGCGTTACGACGGCGGGCAGCCGACGGTCAACTTCCCCGGCTTCATGGGGGGGCACAACTGGCAGCCGATGAGCTACAGCCCCCGTACCGGGTTGGTCTACATCCCGGCCCAGCAGACGCTGGCTGTATACGCGCATGACGCCGAGTTCAACTACCGGCCCGGCTTTTACAACACGGGGATCGACTGGACCAAGGCCATGATGCCGGAGGACCCCGCGGAACGGGCCGGCATCCTCGACCAGTTCACCGGCTTCATCTCCGCCTGGGACCCGGTGGCGCAAAGGGAAGCCTGGCGCATCCCCCTGGGCACCATGTGGAACGGCGGCATCCTGTCGACGGAGGGCAACCTGCTGTTCCAGGGCAACGGCACCGGCCGCTTCGTCGCTTACCGGGCAGATAGCGGAGAGGCTCTGTGGGGCTTCGATGCACAGACCGGCATCATGGCGGCACCGATTACGTACGAAGTGAATGGCACGCAGTACGTCGCCGTCGTCGCCGGCTGGGGCGGCCTGGGCGTGCTGATCGGCGAGATCGGCAAGAAAGCCTCGGCCATGGTCAACCGCAGCCGGGTGCTGGTCTTCGCGCTCGATGCGGACGGCGCCCTGCCCGAGCCCAAGACCTACAGCCGCGGCACACCCAATCCGCCGCCGTTGGTCGATGACCCGGCGCTGGTGCAGCACGGCAAGGAGCTGTACCACCAGAGCTGCTTTGCCTGCCACGGCGCCGACGTCATTTCATCGTCCAGCCAGATGCCGGATCTGCGCTACATGAGCGCCCAGAAGCACGAACTGTTTCTGCAGATCACCCTGGACGGCATCCTCCACACGCGGGGCATGGGTGCGTACAAAGAGTGGGTCAGCGAAGAGGACGCCAAGGCCATCCACGCCTACGTGATCCAGGAGTCGCACCGGCTGATGGGGGGAATGAATGCGGAGAGCGATTGAATCTGCAGCGCACATGACGGTCTCTTCTGGCTACCGGCAGCCGCCGGCAGTCAGTCGACTTATTTCCGCAGCGGGTTGACGCCCGCCAGAACGGCGCCGACAAAAGGCAGCAGCACTGCGGTCTGCAGTCCGAGCCACCCGTTTCCCGCAACCCCGCCGAGAGCCAGTAACGCCAGTCCCGCACAGATCAACAGCGCCGCGGTGACCAGCCGCCAGGCAGGGTATATGCGCTGACCGACCCCACTCCTCTCGAATCGCCCGAACCCGAGCGCAAAGGGCAGCAGGGCCAGCACGTAAACACCCAGCCACACGGGCCTGATGGCCCACCACGAGCCACTGCCGGGTATCACCCGCAACCCGACATCGTCGAGCAGCAGCGCGCCGCCGATGGCCAATGTCGAAGCGGTCAGGTGCCAAAGAAACACCGTCATGATCATGCCGTTGACCAGAACCACAGCCGTCCACGGTGCGGCTCTTGCCAGCCAGCGACGCATGGGCGATTCGATGGACAGTAGCAAGCCGCATTGCACGATGCCCAGCGCCAGCATGGCTATTTTCGGCGGCAGGGTGTTGCTGACGTCCTGCCCGGGCACACTCACCATGCTGATCGGATAGGGACCCAGGGTAATCAGGCCGACGAGAAGCACAGTGCCGCCCAGCACCCAGGTCAGCCCCTGCCGCGCCCCGGCCATGTAGCCATCCCGCCAGGCATAGCCCAGTTGGTGAACCGCCAGCCAGACGAACCCGTAATTCAGCCAGCCGACCACCCGCAGATCGGCTGCAAAGAACAACAGGTCATCGATGACCGCGGCCAGAACCAGCACGCCGAAGGACCAGAAACCATAGCGGCGCCAGGCCGCGAATGAAACGGGAACGAGCACCACCACCGCGACGTAGACAGCAAGAAACCAGATCGGTATCAAGGCCATTTGCGAGGCGACTTTCACCATTTCAGGATGTACGCCCATCCGCTGAGCGCCGGCGGCGAGAAACATCCACATGACAATCAGGGGCAGTACCGGCCCGGCCAGGCGCTGCAGGCGAACCTGCAACCACTCGCTGTAGCTTTTTCCATGCCGTTGCGCGGAAGCCCAGGAAATGCCGTTGGAGTAACCACCCACCAGGAAGAACACCGGCATGACCTGGAATGCCCAGGTCATCCAGCGCGTCCATTCCTGGTGCTCCAGCATGCTGCTGATATGGACGCCACCCGCATCGACGTAGGGGGCCGCCATCAACCAGTGCCCAAACACCACCGCACCAATGGACACGGCCCGCAGAAAGTCCACGTAGCGGTTGCGTGATTCCGGGGTCTTGGCGGCCAGGGCAGCGGCCTGCGTCCAGATGTTTTGGTTAGAAGCATTCATGTCATTACCGTCGCTCATGCGGTGAGATTAGCAGATGAAGGGCGTATTCACGGACCCGGTCTGAATTCAGGCTTTGCTTGCCAGATGCGGGACCGCCCGCTCGGAGTAAGCACCACTGACTGAACTCCAGCCAGCGGCTGCCGCCACCAGGCCACACAGGAAACCCGCGGCATGCGCGGTTGGCACGCTGGGCCACGCCGTAGCGGTCAGTAACGCCTGCCCAGCGCCGATCTCCACGACAATCTTCAGCGCAGCACCCACGCCCGTCAGCAGTACCACCGGATGCCTCGATTCCCGCCACAGCTGAACCAGGCCATAAACCAGCAGGGCGTTCAGTATGCCGGACAGTCCGCAGTAGTAACGCAGTGTGGGAACACCCCACCACAGCCAGGCATCGACACCGATCGAAGCGACCAGCAGCACCAGCGGCAGCCGCCATTGCAGCCGAGCCTCGAACAACGCACCAAACAGCAGCAGCGCGGCGATATCCCAACCCGCATGGCTGAGATCGCTGTGAACCCAGTGTCCTGTCAGCAATCGCCACCACTCGCCGCCAGTAATCGCCACGCGGTCGAATACCCAGTCCCCGGGTGCTGCACCGAGGACCAGGTAAAGGGCGGCAGCCGCCGTCACCAGCCCGGTGGTTCGCCACGGCAGCGCCATGCTGCTGCGGCCTGCGGCAGGCGCAGGCAGGGTGTTCACCGGCAGCCCTGATGTGCCCAACGGCGGCGCGATACGACCCACGCGAGAGGCAGCAGTAGCAGCAGGGCCCATGCATCCATTGCACCACCGCCACTGTGGCTGGCACGGTTTGTTGCATACATGGGCTGCTCTGTGTCGACCCGCCGTGATACCGGCGCACGATCACCGCGCAACTGCCGGGCAGCCTCTTCGACGGCACGCCGCGCCTGGTTGGAGCGGTCGATGCCCAGCTCCTCGAAGACCTCGTCATGCACCACCACCATGGCGGTGTAATCCGTTACCAGGCCGTACTCGACACCCAGGTCGACGACGGCTTGTCGCAGATCGGCGTCTTCACCGAAGTCATGCATCTCCCGCATGGCCTCCTCGACACGGGCGTAGGCCCACAGCCGTTCGACCTCGGGGTTGTCCATGGCCACGGCCGGGAAGGCAAAGCGGGTTTGATAGAGCTTGTCCTCGCCCGAGATGCGACCAGTGAGCCGAACATCCGCCAGCCCATCGCCCCAGTAATGCCCGAAGACCACGAGTTGCTGGCCGCGATACAAGCTGCCGAACTCACTGGGCGTCAGATCGGCCGTCTTGATCCCTTCTATCTCGATCTGCACATCGTGCAGCGCTTCGTGGGTCACCTTGGACGTCGCGGCCAGCAGCTGTCCGACGATGTCATCGCTGTTGGAAATGTTGGCGGCAAAGCCGTTCGATGCCTTCGCCAGCCCCTCCAGCAGCGGGCGATTGGCGCTGTTGCCCAGCACGAAGGTGAACATGCGGATGTCCTGCCGCCTGATGAGGTCGATTATCTGGCGTTGCCGGGTTTCGCCCACATTGGCGACTCCGTCGGTGACCAGCACCAGCGCGCCGGTTCGGTCGGCATCGAGGGAATTGAGACCCTGATCCAGGCCGGCGTACAGGTTGGTGCCATTGCACGGACCGAAAGCCAGCAAAGCCTGGCTGTAATGCGTCACCGATTGCGGTGTGACGTTGACAAAGCCCGGCGTCAGCTCCCAGGAGCGGTCATTGAACAGCACGATGCGAAAGCGATCTTCCGGGCGCATTTTTTGCAATGCCCGCTGTACGCCATCGACCAGGGTCGCGTATTTGCCCTGCATGGAGCCCGATACGTCCACCACGAACACCCAGTCCTTGCCTTCCTCGATGGGTTTCAGGTCATCACCGGGAGTAACCACCATCATGAACGTACCGCGCTTGCCGTCCACCGGCTTGTGCGCGACCAGGTCCACACTACCCGGCAGGCCGGCCTGGTGGCGCCAGTAGACGACCAGGTCCTGATCCAATGTGAATGCAGTGGCGCCGGCATTTGGGGGAGCGAAGGCATCCGCATCCGGCACATCCGGGATCGCCTGGGCGGGCGCATCGTCGATGCCGGATAGCCGGTTGCCGAGGTGCACTGACCACTCGCCGTCGCTCTGCGACTGGATAACCGCCCGGGGCTGGTTGGGCATCCGCAGGGCCGCAACCGGGTAGGCTGACTTGACCCGCAGATCGAAGCTGAATTCGCCCGACACCTGCTCGTTGGCCGTCCAGAAAGCGAGCTTCGCCTCATCGACACCGCCCTCTTCCAGCGGATAGACATAGCGGCCGATGCCGGTATCCACTTGCGCCGGCTGGAGGTACACGATGCGCACCCGCGTGTCCTGCATGGCGCGCACCGGCGACACGCGAGTTTCGAAGCTGCGGTAGCTGTCTTTCTCGGTGATCCCGGCATCGCGCCCGGCAGCTTTTTCCTGCTCATAGAGCTGGCGCGCGTCTTCCCGTTCCAGCACTTCGCCGGTGACCGGCCGGCCGTCGATCCACACGGTGAGTTCAACCACCGTGCCGTGCTCCGGCACGGGGAACGAATACTGCGCCTCGAGATCCCGCGCATGGGGATTGACGAAAACTTGCTCGACGGTCGTCACGGCGTAGCCATCCTCGATCAGGACGTCCACCCGGTGATCGCGGATTTCCAGCGCCGGCAGGCTACCGTCGCTGGGGGTCAGCAGACCGGCAGCGTGGATCGGGCTGGTAAACAGGAGTGTGGCCAGCAAGGCCAGCACGGGTCGGAAAACCATTGTTGCCATGTATCTGTTCATCTCAATCTCCTATTTAATGAACACTGTTCAATATAATTTCCAAAAAAACCACTCGCCAAAGCGGGTGGGGACTTGCATTCTGAACAGTGTTCATTTATACTGTAGCACAGCACTGAACGGTGTTCAATAGATTTTTTACCCTGCCCTGGCGGCAACAGGAGCGAGCCAAAAGACCATGGCAAGACGCAGCGATCACAGTCGCGAAGAACTCCGCGAGATGGCCCTGACGGCCGCCGAAAAAATCGTTGTGGAGCAAGGCTATGAGGGCTTGAGTGCCCGCAAGGTCGCGGCTCAGATCGGCTACACGGTGGGGACCCTTTACCTGGTTTTCGAGAACATCGACGACCTCATCCTGCAGATCAACGCCCGCACGCTCGACCGCCTCCATGCGCGGATGACACAGCCGCACGCGAACTCCATTGACCCCCGGGACTACCTGGTGCAACTGGGCCAGGCCTATATCCGGTTTGCCGATGAAGACCCCCATCGCTGGGCCATGGTGTTCGAACACCGGCTGGCCGAGGATCGCAGCCTGCCCGCGTGGTACCAGGAAAAAGTCGCACGCATGTTCGCGATGGTCGAACAAGGTCTGCAGCCGCTGGCTGGAAGACACTCGCAGGACGATGTCCTGCAGGCGTCCCGAGCACTTTGGGGTGGTGTGCACGGTATCTGCATCCTGGCGCTATCGGACAACCTGGGGGTCGCGGGCGTTGATTCAGTGCAGCAACTCACGGAGTCACTGATTCGCAATTATCTCAAGGGCTTTACAGGCGACTGAAACCCAGCTGTCAAGGTGAGCGACCCCCCAAGCTGCTTTCATGCCTGGGAATGGATCCACTTCAGGAAGGCCACATCGACCCATTCGGCCGCTCCGGCGTCGCCAGACAGTACGGTGAAGGGGGTGTCCGGCTCACCGAGGCAGTCCAGCACGATGGCGGCGCCGGTGAAATCCTGGCTTCGTGTCGATCGATTGACCGTGATCAGGGTTTTCAGGCCGGCCGCCCGGGCGGAGGCCAACCCGAGCTCAGTATCCTCAACAACCAGGCACTCCGCCGCCACGAGCCCGAGTTGCTCGAGCGCATAAACGTAGATATCCGGCGCCGGCTTCTTGTTCGCTACGATGTCGCCGCAGGCCAGGACATCGAACCAGCCGATGCTTTGCTCGCCCAGTGTTTGCGCCAGCAACACCGTGACGTTTTCGAATGTGGTGGTGCTGGCGATGGCCAGTATCAAACCGGCCTGCCGCGCCTCCCTGATCAGCCTCCCGACGCCGGGCCGCAGGGGAATGGAGCCCGATCGCAACAATTCGACATAGCGCTCTGTTTTCCGCGCGTGCAGCCGCCGAATGAATGCATCCAGCTCCGTCGGCGGGTCGAACTCGGGCAGGAAGTCCTCGATGAAATAGCGGATGCGTTCCTTGCCCCCAAAAACCGCCAGCAGACGGTCGTAGAGTTCCTCGTCCCACGACCAATCCAGCCCGGCGTCGGCAAAAGCGAGGTTGAACGCCACGCGGTGACCATCCTGCTCGTTATCGGCCAGGGTACCGTCGACATCGAAGATCAAGCCCCTGAGCTCGGTCATAACCCACCCTCACAGCAACCCTGTCCATTGTGCAGCCTCTCCATCTTTCACTTGAAGCATTTATACCCGGCCCCCTGACCACGATCAGCACGAGTCGC
>Ga0316191_10002734_pt1 | contig 12904 bp, 11 predicted proteins | sample Eddworburr2cm_MG_FD_204928 | JGI IMG/M metagenome (GOLD analysis project Ga0316191, IMG submission 204928) | Coastal sediment microbial communities from Maine, United States - Eddy worm burrow 2 cm | ecosystem: Environmental > Aquatic > Marine > Coastal > Sediment | place: USA: Maine...
AGATCTCCATTCTGTGGGCCCACGGCGCCAAATGGAAAGCCGAGAACCCTGGGTTCGCAGCCTTGTATGTGACGCCGACAGCCCGCGGAATGGACGAGCGAGCATCATGCGTCCGTGAATCTGCGAGAATCCACGTCAATCCCACCCGCCAATGGAGGCAAGCGATGTCCAAGCTGAAGGAACTCGGAGCAGCAGGTCAGAGCGTCTGGCTCGACTTCATCCGTCGTGACATGGTGTCGAATGGCGAACTCGACGCCCTCATCGAAGAGGGAGTCACGGGTGTCACATCGAACCCTTCGATCTTCGAAGCAGCCATCGCCGGTTCCGACCTCTACGACGAGACGATCGCGTCCGCCGATGGTGACCCGCTCGCCGTCTTCGAATCACTCGCAATCGCCGATGTGCAAGGCGCCGCCGACGCACTGCGCGGCGTATACGACGCCACAGACGGCTTTGACGGCTATGTCAGCCTTGAGGTTTCCCCCACCCTCGCCGACGATGCCGAGGCGACGATCGCAGACGCCCGCCGCCTCTGGGATCGTGTCGACCGCCCCAACCTCATGATCAAGGTCCCGGCGACCACGGCCGGAATCGTCGCCATCGAGGAGCTCATCGCTGCGGGCATCAACGTCAATGCCACGCTGATGTTCAGCATGGAGGACTACGAGAACGTCGCCATGGCGTACGTCCGGGGTGCCGAACGCACCGAAGTCCCCGAGCGAATCGCGTCGGTGGCGTCGTTCTTCGTGAGTCGCGTCGACAACACCATCGACGCCGAACTCGACGCGATCGGCACCGACGAGGCGCTCGCCCTCCGGGGCATCGCCGCGGTGGCGAATGCAAAACTCGCCTACCGCCGCTACCAGGAAATCTTCGACGGAGAACCGTTCGCTGTCGCTCGTGCACGGGGCGCTCGCCCGCAGCGTCCCCTGTGGGCTTCGACCTCGACCAAGAACCCGGCCTACTCAGATGTGCTCTACGTCGACGAACTCATCGGCCCCAACACGGTCAACACCATTCCGCCGGCAACCGTCGACGCCTTCCGCGATCACGGAACGATCGACGCCACTGCGCTGACGACCGACGTTGCCGGAGCCGAGGCGCACATCGAGAGACTCGCCGCTCTGGGCGTCGACGTCGACGGCATCACGGCTGCGCTGCAGGTCGATGGCGTCGCATCGTTCGCCAAGGCGTTCGATGGGCTCCTTGCCGCGATTGAAGAGCAGCAAGGCCGGTCATGACCGTCGCTGTCGCGATCGACGCGGGCGATCTCCAGCCTTCGATCGACGCCAGGCTCGCTGCCTGGAGCAAGGCGGAATTCGGCGTGCGTCTTTGGGACCGCGATCCGACCCTGTGGTTTGACCCGCCGCGCGATGAGATCGCGAACCGACTCGGTTGGCTCACGCCGGGTGGGCGAGAGGGCCTCGGCCCGATCAAGGCGTTCGCCTCCGACGCAACGGCCGAAGGACTCACTGACGTCGTGCTCCTCGGCATGGGTGGATCGAGTCTCGCCCCCGAGGTGTTCACTTCCGTGTTCAGCGACGTCGACGGACCGAAACTGACGGTCCTCGACTCAACGCACCCCGATGCGGTCAAACGCGTCGCCGACGCCGTCGATCCAGCTACCACGCTGTTCATCGTTGCATCGAAGTCTGGGGGGACGCTCGAAACCCTCTCGTTCTTCCGGTACCTCTGGGCACGAACGAGCGACACCGTCGAGAATCCGGGAAGCCGCTTCGTTGCGATTACCGATCCCGGCTCATCGCTGGCCGACCTCGCCAGCGAGCGAAACTTCCGGGCCGTGTTCCTCGCTCCCCCGGACGTGGGTGGACGCTTCTCAGCCCTGATCGAGTTCGGCCTCGTGCCTGCGGCACTCATCGGCGTCGACGTGAGCCGCCTCCTGGCGGCGACGGACGAAGCCGCGTTCGCGTGCGGACCGGACGTGCCCGTCGAAGACAACCCTGCGCTTCGCCTCGGTGCGGCGCTCGGCGAGTTCGCGCTCGCCGGGAGAGACAAGGTGGTCTTCGAACCGCAACCGCAATTCGCTGCCTTCCCGGCATGGATCGAGCAACTCGTCGCCGAGTCGCTCGGCAAAGACGGCAAGGGGATCTTGCCCGTGGCCAACGCCAGTCCGTCACCGGCGTCCGACCGTCTGCCGTTCGTGGTCGGTCTTGGCGGAGCGGTTTCGGAGAAGCAGCCGTCGATCACGATGACGCTCGACAATGTGTACGACCTCGGTGCCGCCATGTACATCCTGGAGATGGCGACGGCCGCTGCCGGCGCCATCCTCGATGTCCATCCGTTCGATCAGCCTGACGTGCAACTGGCGAAGTCGCTCGCCCACACAGCAATGACGGATGGTATTGACGGAATCGACGTCGACGAGTGGTCGCTCGATACGGACGACACGGTCGCACATCTCAGGACGCTTCTGTCGTCTGCAGGACCCGGCGGCTACGTCGCCATCCAGGCCTACCTCCCGGCGAACGGGGTGACGGTGCAACGACTCGATGTGATTGCCGACACCATCGCTGAAGGGACCGGCGCTGTCGTCACGATCGGCATCGGCCCGAGGTTCCTCCACTCAACCGGCCAGTTCCACAAAGGCGGACCGGCCGGCGGCGTATTCCTCCAGATCGTCGACCACCCGACGAACGACCTCAAGGTACCGGAGACCGAGTTCACGTTCGGCGAGTTGATCGCCGCCCAGTCATTCGGCGACCAGGCCGCCCTGAAGGATCGTGGTCGTCCGGTCGGCATGATCTGTCTCGGCGACGCCGGAGCAGCCGACCTTCCTCGTCTCAAGGAAGCGATCACAGCGGCACTGACATAGGAGAGGCGCCTTTGGTCTCCAATGCCAGCGGTGCCGACGCGTTGAAGGGCCGCCCGATGGGCGGCCCTTCAACAGTCGTCTTCGGTTCTCGACGGACTACGCGAGACCGAGCGCCCGGACGAGGAAGGTGGCCATCTGACCACGGGTCACCAGGTCCTGTGGGCTGTACGTGGTCGCCGACGTGCCGACGGTGATGTCGGCGGCGTAGATCGCCTCGATGTCACCCTGGAAGACCGACGACGAGATGTCCGTGAACGGTGTGGCTCCACCAGCGCCGAGCTGGAAAGCCCGGTTGATGAACGCCGCCATCTGACCGCGTGTGACGCTGGCCTCTGGGAAGTACTTCCCGCCACTGCCAACCGTGATCCCGTACTGGGCAATCGAGTTGATATCGTCCTCGAAGATCGAGCCGTCATCGTCCGTGAAGAAGTCCCTATCCGAGAGCGGAAGGTTCAACGCACGGCGCAGGAAGGCTGCCATCTGACCGCGGGTTACGTCGTCATCCGGCCGATACGACCCATCCACGTACCCCTGCGTGATTCCCAGGTTGGCCATCTTGATGATGTTGTCACGGTGCACCGACTCCGCGATATCCGAGAAGCCACCAAGGCCTTCCGAGACACCGACGATCAGCGTGAACGTGCTCGGGAAGGACCCGATCGCGTACACGAAGGTGTTCGCACCTTCAGCAACCGGAAGCGCTACCGATCCTGAAGCCGGAAACACCTGCGAACCGCTGCCGGGAGGCGAGTTCAACGTCACCTCATAGGTTGCGGCAGGCACATCCGCCGCTCCACCTTCACCGTTTTCGACGTCCGAGAAGAGCACGCCACCGTTGGCGAGCACGTCGACTGCCGGGGCCTCAGCGGTGTGACGAACCGTCACGCGGCCCTCACCGTCGTCCGTCGCTGACAGGTCGTCGATGAACACCGATGCAGTTGGGTTACCGCTCGCATCGAGGTGGGCAACAACAGATGCGTTTGCGCCCTTCGGCACTGCGACGCCCGAAGCGACGATCGCTGCTGCATCACTGAGCGGGTCGGCGCCCGCGGCGTAGATCGAGATGTCGTAGGTCCCGGCCGGCAGGAGCAGCCGAGGAGTGATGGTCTCGGGTGCAAAGCTCGGGATAGTCAGGTTGCCGTCGATATAGACGTCGACCGTCAACCCAGGCACGCCATGAACGATGCTCACGTTGCCATAGCCCGACGGAGCGCCGAGCGTGATCACCTGAGGGACAACCGTGAAGTCGCCGGGTGCGCCGCCGGCATCACCGATGGCGTAGGCGATCACTGCGGTGTTGGTGCTGACGGGCACGGGGATCGTCCCGGTGCTCGGGAACACCTGGGTAGCGGTACCGGCCAGATTGATGCTGACGCCATAGGTGCCGGGAGGAACATCAGCAGCGCCCGACTCGCCGTTCTCCACTCCAGCGAAGAGGACGGCGCCTCCCGCAAGGATGTCGACCGCCGGAGCCTTGGCGAGGTGACGAGCCGTGACTCGGCCCTGCCCCACGTTGCTCAGCGTCGTGTCATTGTTGAAGACCGAGATCGTTGGTACTCCCGACGCGTCGAGGTTCGCCACCGCAGTGACGTTGCCGCCGGATGGGAGGGCAATCTCGCCGGCGAGAATCGGGGTGTCGGTCGACGGAACGTCGCCGTCCGCCATGATCTCAACTTCGTAGCTTGCCGCCGGCAACTCGAGTGGGCCAGCAAGAGTCGTGAACTCGAAATCGTCAATCGTCAGGTCACCGTCAACATACACGTCGACAATCGCACCTGGAATACCGTGTAGAACGCTCAGCTCAGCCTTCCCCGGACTGGCAGCGGACGCGGGGGCCACCGCGAGCGCTGCAAGCATGAAGACGGCCAAGAGCACCGTGATAGTTCGTCGCATTGCTTGCTCCTCTTCTTTGGCGGAGAACTTCCCCACCTGAAACGTGTTCGGAACCAGACCGTGAAGTGGATGAAATCCCTGCAGGTCTCTGCTGTTTTTCGCGGTCTGCCTGCGGCGGAACGTCGCGAACACCGACCAAGACGATCGAACGCGAGGAGCATGCGGCAACGCTTCCCTTGGCGCGTATGGCGGAATCGGCGCGAACGGACGGAGCTGTGCCTCCGGTCTAGAACGGCAGGCCGAGCGAGCGAGTTAGAAACTCCATGTAGGCGGCAGCGTTCCGACTCATCCCCGCATACTGCTCAAGGAAGTCGGGTGCCGTCACCGACTTGCGCGATACCTTGGTCGAAGCGATGAAGTCCTTGCGCTTGAGATCCTCGACCAACGGATTATCCGGATCGAACCCTCGCGGCGGCCGCTTCAACGACTCGCCTTCCATCGCGTAGATCGAGGCGAAATCCGGGTCGGTCGTCACCGCCGTCCAGACCTTTGGCCGGTCGACAATGCCCTGTCGGATCGCGAGCGCCGACGGACCATCGGGCCGCCAGAGCCCGACGCCCACGAAGCTCCCCGTGGGATCGAGGTGCAGGTAGAACCCGGGAGCATGCGCGTCCTTGGCCGCCTCATGCCGGAACTGGATCCCCATATGCGTCTTGTATGGCGTTTTGTCTTTCGAGAACCTGGTGTCCCGGTAGATCCGGAATAGTGATCCCCCGACGGTGCGATCGTCGGCGACGAAGTGCGGGCTGATCTCATGGAGATAGGGTTCGAAGTCGCGGATGAACTGGAGGCCCTCATCCTTGACATAGCGGTCGTAGCGGTCCCGATTCTCCGCGAACCACTCTCGGTTGTTGTTCGCAGCGAGATCGGTGAGATAGGTGAACAGTGCCGGCCGGAAGGAGCGATTCGTAGATGGCATGCGCCCAACCTATCAATGCCGGCAAGCGGATGGAAGGGGTTCGGACCGCCGGCTCAGCCTGCCGATGGCGGCCGGTGGACGTCGACCGGAGTCGTCGTGATCACGGCCTCCCCTGCCATTTCCACCAGGCGCGGCAGCACGGCTTCGATCCTCTCGACCGTATCGACCGCTTCGATGACCAGCGGCAGATCCTCGGAGAGTCGAAGCACATGAGTGGTGTGGAGGACTGCTGAACCGCCGTATCCAGCCACGCCGCGTATGACGGTGGCACCGGATATCCCGGCCGCCAGGAGAACGTCGACGATGGCTTCGTCGAGCGGATGACCGTCATCGCGATCGCTCTCGGAGATGTAGATGCGAAGCAGCCGGCCGTCGGGAGTGGTCGCCATGTGTCCCATGCTAGAACCACTGACCGATCGTCAACCCGAGACCGGCAAGAGCAACACCTGCGATCAGGGGGATTGCGAGATTCTCAGCGGCGCGCCGGAGACCGGCTCCGCCACCGGACTCGGCAGCCAGGACGGTCTCGACCATCCAGGTCGAGAACGTCGAGTAGCCGCCGAGAAAACCAACACCGGCACCGAGCAGGACAAGGTCCGGAATGTCCCGCCCAACGGCGACGCCAAGCAGCAGCCCCGCTCCCAGGGCACCGGTGAGGTTGACGACGAGGGTGCCGACCGGGAACGTGGTGCGCCACAGACGCTGAACCGCCCCGGACACGCCGTACCGGGCAAGGGCTCCCAGGGCGCCGAACGCACCGATGACCACCCACGTCACTTCGACCCTCCAAACCGCACTCCGAGGAGCGCCGCGAGGAAGCCGACCGCGATCGATCCGGCCGGGTAGCCAATCGCCAGGAGCCAGTCCCCCGCCCTCGCGAGTTCGAGTACCTCGGTTGAGAACAGGGAGAACGTGGTGAACGCACCCAGGATCCCGACGCCGACAAACGGGATCAAGAACGGTGAAGAGTGAGAGCGGCCGGCATGCCGGGCCACGACGTAGCCGAGAACGAGCGAACCGAGAGCATTTACGAGGAATGTGGACCAGAGCAGGTCGAGTCTTGTCGCATCGACAACGTCGATGACGGCAGCACGTCCGATGGCACCGACCGCACCGCCAGCTGCTACCGCGAGCCGTCGTCGGCCGGTGATCGACGTCGAGAGGCTCAGTCGGTCGGTCACGGAGGGCGGTGACGCTACCACTCATTTACCCGGATGCGGCCGATGCCGTCCCTACGATGCCGTGTCCGGCAACGCATTCCGAGGAGGCAATCATGGAGAAGAAGTTCAGCCCAGGCGACATTTTTGACCTGACGTTCACCAAGTTCGTAACGCCGGTTGTCATCAAGATTGCCTTCATCGTCGTCCTGGTATTCGCGGGACTGCTGTGGCTCTTCGCCATCATCGGCGGATTCAGCAGCAGCTTCGGCGCCGGTCTCGGCGGCATCGTGTTCGGTGGCCTTGGATTCCTGCTGTTCGTGTTGCTCTACCGCATCATGTTCGAACTCGTCATGGTGATCTTCGCCATCAAAGAGAACACGGATCGCCTGCCGTAGTCGGTCCTCGATGGCCAACGCATTTCGCCCCGGTCACACGGCCGGGGCGATCCTGGTCCCAGACTGGGGCAGCCCGATCGCTCCACCACTCGGCTACTCAACCGGCGGATCGCACTCGCTCACACCGCTCGCGCTCTGAGCCGATACGCCCTCTGCGATCACCTTCTTGACCTTCGACCGGATCCGCCCGAGATCCGGGATCGGGTGGTACCTGGCGTCCCGCTCGGGGCCGTAGTACGGCGGATTGAACCCGACGGAGGCGATCTGATCGAAGTCGAGCGTCGCCGCCGCACGGACCAGGTCGGGCAGGAATGCCACCGGTACGTCCGTCACCACGTAGTTCTCGATCGCGCCGGCAATCGCGGGGAATGATCGGAAGAGCGTCCACGGGTCTGCCTCCCCCGCCACTGCCCGCAGGAGGCATCGCTGTCGTTCCATGCGTGCATAGTCGGACGAGCCCTTGCGCGCCCGCGCATAGGCCAGTGCTTCGGTGCCGGAGAGATGGTTCATGCCCGGCTCAACGTCGACGGTCGCCCACCTTCCGCCCTCCTCCGGGGGAGAGACCTCAGATTCGAGCGCCTCGTGGACATAGACATCAACACCGCCGACGGCCTCGATCAATTCGACGAATGCCTTCATATCCACGAGCACGTAGTAGTCGATGTTCAGGCCGATCATGTGCTCGACGACGTCACGGAGCGCCGCCATGCCCGGGTCTACTTCATTCGGGTAGGACCGGGTCCACTTGCGCGTGTATGGGTACAGGGCGTTGATCTGCTCAGGGAAGCAGTGACACGAAGAGAATCCCGGCTGGTCGAGGACACCGTCCCCGTCGGCGTCCGTCCACGTCGACGGATCGTTGATCGGTGAGATCCTGCGCTCGAAGTCGACGAACGCATTCCTGAAGCGCTTCGGCATCGGAATCTGGCCCATGTTCCTGGGAATGCCGAACAGCGCGGCCTCCCCGGTCTGCAGGTCCATGGTCGCCACCATGATTGTGTCGGTCCTCAGGCCGCCGCGCCCGGGACCGGAGTCGCCGCCGGCCAGGAGGAATGTCAACCGATCAGCGTCCACTCGGTCTTCGAACGGCAGGAACGGAGCCGGGGATGTCCCCGACGTGATGTCCGGACGCGCAGCGATCGCCTCCGGATCCCCGATGCCGGGCCGAAAGATCAGGTTCCGATTGGGAGGGCCCTCGGTGGTCGTCGTAGACGGCGGGATGCTCGTCGTGGTCGTGGTCGTCTCAACCGTCAGTGGATCCGGAACGATGTCGGCTTCAACCGACGGCGGGGCGAGCGTGACGGACGTCGAGTCCGCGCCCTCGGCAGAGACGAACACCCGATCGATCAAGCGCACGCTCTGGAATCCGTAGACCCCGAAGATCAAGTGCGGGAGAGCGACGAGAGCAATGAGCACTCCCAGGACGCCGAGGGACCAGCGACCGGCTCCATCCGCAGCAAGGCGGTACGCATCCCCGATCGCAAACACCCGCCAGGCGAGCACCACGATGTTGACAGCCAGGAGGGCCCAGAGGACAGCGGGGCGAACGACGGCCTCGAGAACTCCAACCACCCCACCCCACGCTCCGAACAGCACCGCGCCAATGAGGAGCAGCATTGGAGACGCGACCAGGAGCCCACGCCGCAGTCGCCCCGCATACCACTGCCCCGAACCCGGGATCAGCGCAGAGAGGGCAGCCGCCAACCCGGGCTTCTTCGCGTCCGGTTCGGGTTTGGCAGTCAACTCGCCGTCCATCGGGCACAACCTATCCCAGAACCCGAGGAAAGACGACCCGGGAGAAGTCGCCAGTCACCGGTCACCAGTCGCCAGAAAGACAAGCGAACGGCTACGAGGTACGAGGTACGAGGTACGAGGCACGAAGCGTGCAGGGAATCGGACTGGGGATCGGGGACTGGCGACTGGCGACTGCTAGATCCGGCACTCGGTGTCTCTGCCGGTCTCGGTGGGGGTTGAGGCGTCGGCGCTCAGGATCTGCTGGACCTTGGCCCGGATCGCCGCAAGGTCGGGGATCGGCTGGTTGCGGTGGTTGCCCGTTGGGGCATAGTCGGGCGGCGTGAATCCCACGGTGACAATGTCATCGAAGTCGAGCGCGGCCGCCTGCGCGACAAGCGTTGGCACATAGTCGAGCGGGATATCCGTTCGCACGGACGACTTCACCGCTCGAGAGAGGGAGGCAAATCGACGAACGATCGTGACCGGGTCGGCGCTCGCTGCAACCGCTTTGAGCATGCATCGCTGGCGCTTCATGCGGACATAGTCACTGCTGGTCTTGCGCTCCCGGACGTAGGCGAGCGCTTGATGGCCGTTCAACCGACGCCACCCGGGTCGGATGTTGACCTCAATCCAATCTTCGCCCTCACGGGCCGGCGAGACCTCGGCCTCCACCGAACCCGTCACGTACGTGCGAACGCCGCCGAGGGCGTCGACCACCCGAACGAACCCCGACATGTTGACCAACGCGTAGAAGTCGATGTTGATCCCAAGCAGCATCTCGACACTATCCCTGAGCGTCGCCATGCCCGGGTCCACTTCATTGGGATAGGTGTCGGTCCACGTGCGAGTGAACGGATAGATGGCGTTGATCTGGTCGGGGAAGCAACTGCATGGAACGAACTGATCTGGCACACCATCACCGTTGTCGTCAGTCCACTCCCGTCGCTCCTCCCACGGTGTGAGTCGTTGCTCCAGATCGATGAATGCCAGGCTGTACTCCGGATTGAGCGGGACCTGCACCATGTTTCGCGGAATGCTCATGAGCGCCGCCCGACCCGTGAGCGTGTCAAGCGTCGCGACCATGATCGAGTCGGTCCGGAGACCGCCACGACCCGGGCCTGCATCACCGCCCGCGAGCAGGATTGTGATCCGATCGATCCCCTCGGTATCGGCCGACGGCATCAATTGTCTCGCTTCGACGGGGGGCGCGATGATCTCAGGCCAGGTCGCGATTGCCTCCGGATCTCCGAGTCCGCTTCGGAAGATCAGGTTCCTGGTGGATCGCGGCGTCACGATGACCGGTGCAGCCACAAGCGCCGGGTCCGGTACCGAGATGATCGCAGTGTCGTCGGGAGCGAACGGTGCGGGACGCGGCGGCGACGCTTCGACGAAGATCGGGGCTGCGACCTCGCCGTCGACAAACACCGACTCGAGCAGGTCGATCGCTTCGAGATCGTACGCCACGAAGACAGCATGAGGTACTCCGACGGCAACGACCGTGACCGAGAGCACCCCGATGGCGAGCCAACCGGGCTTCCGGCCCAGCCGGTTGATCCGGAAGGCGTCGATCACCGCCCACTCCCGCCAGGCAAGAATCGCGAGATTGACCGCAAGCAACGTCCACAGTACGGCCGGTTGCACTACGAGTTCGAGGATGCGAAGAACACCGCGGGACCAGAAGGCGCCCGCCACCGCAACCAAGACGAACGTCGGGAGGAACGCGAGGATCGCTCGCCGAATCCGGCCGCCATACCATTGACCGGCGCCGGGGATCACCGCGGACAGCACCGCGGCGAGGCCGGGCCGATTCGATAGGTTGGTACTCGTTTCGGTCATTCCTCGTCGTCCCGTCTCCGACCGGGGATGCCCGATATGGAACCGCTCACCCCCGCACTCCCCACGCAACGTCAACGCTCAGATGCCCGGCACGGGTTCCCGCTCGACCGATCTCGCGGCCGCACCCGCCGTGACCCTCGGGTGCCGCCTCTCGTGCACCTCCAGCGCCGAACAACCAACACCAGAGGACGAGACCCCCAACCATCCGAGGCTAGCAATCGCTCCACCGCCGAAACTGCCGCGGCCCGATCGCGGTCGGCATCCACGCGGCGAAACAGGGCGTTAGCCTTCTCCCTACAACCGAGGGAGGTCGTGTGAAACTCGTCGAATGCGTCCCCAATATCTCCGAGGGCCGAGACCTTTCGGTGGTCGATTCGATCACCGCCGAAATCGTCGGGGTGGAAGGTGTCGAGCTGCTCGACGTCGACCCGGGCGCGGCCACGAACCGAACGGTCATCACCTTCGTCGGATCTCCAGAGGCCGTCGAGGACGCTGCGTTCGCGGCCATCGCGAGAGCCGCCGAACTCATCGACATGACGCGGCACACCGGCGAACACCCACGGATGGGAGCCACCGACGTGTGCCCATTCGTTCCGGTTGAGGGGGCAACACTCGAGGACTGCATCGAGATCGCCCACCGTCTCGGACGCAGGGTCGGCGACGACTTGGGAATCCCCGTCTACCTCTATGAACACGCGGCACCAGACGGCAGACGCTCGCTCGCAGACGCCAGGAGCGGCGAGTACGAGGGTCTGACGACGCGCGCGGATTCGCCGGACTTCGGCCCGGCGATCAACCCAACCGCCGGAGCGACCGCCATCGGAGCGAGGCAATTCCTGATTGCCTACAACGTGAACCTCAATACGACCAACCGCAAACTGGCGCATCAAGTGGCGTCTGCCGTGCGGACGCTCGGGACAGCGACTCGAGGTGCCGATGGGAAGATCATCAAGAACGAGCACGGGAGGACCGTGTTTGCCCCCGGTCGATTTGAGGAAGTCAAGGGTGTCGGCTGGTACATCGACGAGTACAACCGGGCCCAGGTGTCCCTGAACCTCACGGACACGTCGGTATCGCCGATGCACGAGGTGTTCGAGGCGTGCCGCGAGGAGGCAGCGAGCCGCGGCATGCGGGTCACCGGGTCTGAGATTGTCGGACTGGTGCCCCTTGGGTCAATGCTCGCCGCGGGCGACTACTTCCTCACGGCGCAAGGCCGTTCGACGGCCATCCCGGAGCGTGACCGCGTTGCAGCGGCTGTCGTGTCGCTTGGCCTCGATGAATTCGCCCCGTTCGACCCCGCTGCCAAGATCGTTGAGTACCGCTTCGGTGGAGCACCGACCGGATTGGCCGACAAGACGTTGGCCGCGTTCTCCGACGAACTATCGACCGAGTCGCCAGCGCCGGGCGGCGGATCGGTCGCGGCGCTTGCCGGCGCCCTCTCCGCCTCACTCTCGTCGATGGTCGCTGCACTCACGTTCTCGAAACTGGGGATGGAAGCATCCCGGCCGGCGATGGAGTCGGCGGGCCGGGACGCTCAAGTGCTGAAGGACTGGTTCCTCACGGCCGTCGACCGGGATACGGATGCATTCAACGACGTGCTCGCAGCGATCCGGATGCCGAGGAGGTCAGATGAGGACCGTGCCGCGCGGGATGATGCGATGGCAGAGGCGAACCTCAAGGCAACGATGGTGCCACTCGGGGTGCTCGAACGGAGTGTTGAGGCGCTCGAGCTTGCACTCGCTGTCGCCTTGGACGGCAATCCCAACTCGGTGTCGGACGCAGGCGTGGCGGCCGCCTGTGCACTTGCCGCGGCCGAAGGCGCGTCACTGAACGTGCGCATCAACCTGGATGGCCTGGAGGCCGACGTCAGCGAGATCGTCGAGCGGCACGAGGCAGCCCTCGCCAAGGCGAGGAATCTCTCGGTCCGGACAGCCAACGCCGTCGCGACCCGCATGTCCGACCCGCCGGCCTGACGACAGGTCGGTGCCCGGGACCCCCCGCGAAAGATGACAGAGAACTGTGATGCGAACCGAGCATTTCTGTCACAGCCCGCGGATACGTTGGTCGCGGAGGACATGAGCGAAGGAGTTGACCATGTCGAGTCTGCGAGAGCGCAACCTCCTGTATGCTCGGC
>Ga0316191_10002735_pt1 | contig 12904 bp, 11 predicted proteins | sample Eddworburr2cm_MG_FD_204928 | JGI IMG/M metagenome (GOLD analysis project Ga0316191, IMG submission 204928) | Coastal sediment microbial communities from Maine, United States - Eddy worm burrow 2 cm | ecosystem: Environmental > Aquatic > Marine > Coastal > Sediment | place: USA: Maine...
TACACCCTGTGCGCTGATTGAGTCGGCAAGGTCCTGCAGTGATTCCTGGTGCATATCAACACGCGGCTGGTACTTGCCGCGTTGAATAATATCGACTGGCAGCATCCGTAACGCGCCATCAACGGCGGCTGTTTCCGCAACCGGTTCTGTGGCCGGTACTGCCTTCAGCCCGGGCGGTGTGGCAGCCTCTGTTTGTTCGGCAGCCGGCGCTGCACGTGTTGCCGATCCCAGTAAGGCATCCAGACCCCTGCCCAATCCGCGTTTTTTTGCTGCCATGTCAGTTACCGTTCAGTGCAATTCAGTTATTTTTAACAGGGAAACCGGCCCGCCGGGGTGCTCAGGCGGCACCGGACTCCGGCGTTGTTTCGGCCACTGCCTCGTCAGCCGCATGGCGTCGCAGGTACTCGCCCGCCAGTGCCAGGTAGGCACGTGCGCCACGCGAGCCCTTGTCGTAACACAGCACCGGCAAGCCGTGACTGGGTGCCTCGGCCAGCCGCACATTGCGCGGGATGATGGTGCGATACAACTTGTCGCCAAAGTGCTCCTGCAACTGGGCTGAGACGTCGTTGGAAAGGTTGTTGCGCGCGTCGTACATGGTGCGCAACAGGCCTTCGATTTCCAGTTCCGGGTTGATGCTGGCACGTACCTGCTCAATGGTATCCAGCAGCGCGGACAGTCCTTCCAGCGCATAGTATTCACATTGAATCGGAATCAGCACACTGTGTGCAGCGGCCAGCGCATTCACCGTCAGCATGCTCAATGATGGCGGACAATCGACAATGATCAGGTCGTAATCGTTTTGCACGTAGGTGAGTGCGGCACGCAAACGACGCTCCCGATCATCCTTTTGCATCAATTCCACTTCGGCCGCAGTCAGGTCGGCATTACCAGGCAACAGGTCATAGCCGGCATCCGGGGCATAAACGATCACCTCGCGAATGTTCGCCAGCCCCATCATCATGTCATAGCCGGTTTTCTCAGCGTCGTGCTTGTCAATGCCGCTGCCCATGGTGGCGTTACCCTGCGCATCCAGGTCAATCAGCAATACGCGCCGCCCGGTTTCAGACAGCGAGGCGGCCAGGTTGACACTGGTGGTGGTCTTGCCGACCCCGCCCTTCTGGTTGGTTACCGCGATTATTCGTCCCATAGTTCAGGTAGCCTGTTAGTCTTTGCCGGCATGCATGATGGCCAGGTGCCGTTCTGCATCCAGCCCCGGAACCTTGAGCGCAACGATATCATCTATCAGCGACTTGTCCTCGAGACATTCAACCTCGGTCATGGGATATACACCCTTCATGGCAAGCATTTTGCCGCCGTCCGCACACAGGCGGGCAGCATAGCGGTAAAAATCAGGCAGGTCGGAAAAGGCGCGACAGGTTATGGTGTCAAACAGCTGCTGCGGCCGGTACTCCTCAATGCGCGCACCCTCCAGCGTGACATTTTCCAGGCCCAGTATGCCGAGCGTTTGCTGCACGAAGCGCAGCTTCTTGCTGCTGCTGTCCAGCAGCACAAATTCCTTTTCCGGGCAAGCAATAGCCAGCGGAATTCCCGGCAGTCCGGCACCGGTACCAATGTCCAGGATACGGTCACCGTGCAAGTATGGAAGAATGCTAAGGCTGTCGAGCACATGCCGTGTGACGATGTCCGCCGGCTTGCGCACCGAGGTCAGGTTATAGACCCGGTTCCAGTTCATCAGCTCGGCAACGTAGGCCATCAGCATCTGGTCATCACCGAGACGCTGCTCCAGACCCAGCTCGGCGAGGCCTTCATCAAGCAGCTCACCGTAGTCAACCACGCTGTTGTTTCGTGCCTTGCGGTTACGATTATAAAGTCCGGTATGCATGGCCTGTTATTGAAGCATTGTTGTTAAGCGCGCTTGCGTGTCGCCTTGTAGCGTTTCATATGTATCAGTAACAGCGACACGGCGGCTGGCGTAATGCCGGGGATGCGCGCTGCCTGACCAATAGTTTCCGGTCTCACTGCCCGCAACTTTTCACACGCTTCATTGGAAAGTCCCCTGACCACATTGTAATCGAAATCGGTGGGTAATGGTTGTTCCTGATGACGCTGTTGTCGATCGATCTCTGCCTGCTGCCGTTCCAGGTAACCGGAGTACTTCGCCTGAATCTCGACCTGCTCGGCAATATCGTTGTCACTGACAGCCGGCCCCAGTCCGTTAACCGCCGTCAGCGTAGCGTAATCCAGTTCCGGCCGGCGTAACAGTTCGCTGGCATGCTGTTCCCGTGCCAGCGGTTTTTCGAGACGTGCGGACAGCGCATCGGCCTGCGCAGAACCCGGCCGTACCAGCAGTGTCTGTAAGCGCTGCTGCTCGTTTTCGATGGCCGTACGGCGCGCGCTAAATACCCGCCAGCGGTGCTCATCAACCAGGCCGAGTTCCCGGCCGATCGGTGTCAGGCGTAAATCCGCATTGTCCTGCCGCAGTGACAGGCGGTATTCGGCACGGCTGGTAAACATCCGGTAAGGCTCCAGCGTGCCTTGTGTTACCAGGTCATCAACCAGCACGCCAATGTATGCCTCGTCACGTCGCGGCGTCCACGCCGCCTTGTCCTGCGACTGGCGCGCGGCATTCAGGCCGGCCAGCAGGCCCTGTGCAGCCGCCTCTTCATAACCGGTGGTGCCGTTGATCTGGCCCGCGAAAAACAGGCCGTTTAGAACCTTTGTTTCCAGTGAATGGCGCAGGTCACGCGGATCAAAATAATCATATTCGATAGCATAACCGGGGCGCGTGATGTGCGCGGCTTCGAAGCCGGCGATGGAATGCACCAGCGCCTCCTGAACCTCCCAGGACAGGCTGGTGGAGATGCCGTTTGGATAGACCTCGTGGGTATCAAGTCCTTCCGGCTCAATAAATATCTGGTGAGATGACTTGTCGGCAAAGCGCACCACCTTGTCTTCGATTGACGGGCAATAGCGTGGTCCCGCGCCTTCTATCGCACCGCTGTACAGGGGTGAATCCGCCAGTCCGGCGTGAATGATGTCGTGCGTGCGACTGTTCGTGTGGGTGATGTGGCAACTCAGCTGGCGCGGATGGTCCTGTGCACGACCGAGATAGGACATCACCGGAAGCGGCTGGTCACCTGCCTGGGACTGTAACTGGCTGTAGTCAATAGTTCGCCCGTCGATACGCGGCGGCGTACCGGTCTTCAAGCGTTCGACCCGCAGTGGCAGTTCACGCAGACGTGCCGCCAGTGCATTGGCTGGCGGGTCACCCGCCCGGCCACCGGCCATGTTGGTGGCACCCATATGGATTCGACCGCCAAGAAAGGTACCGACCGTGAGGACCACGCTGGCGGCATGAAACTTCAGGCCCATAACGGTCACCACGCCGCGCACCTGTTCCCCTTCAACAATGAGGTCGGCGACCTCCTGCTGAAATAACTGCAGGCCGGGCTGGTTTTCAAGCACCCGGCGTACAGCCTGGCGGTAGAGCACGCGATCGGCCTGCGCACGGGTAGCGCGTACCGCGGGTCCCTTGCTGGCATTGAGCACCCGAAACTGGATACCGGCCTGGTCAGTCGCCAGTGCCATCAGCCCGCCAAGTGCATCGATTTCACGCACCAGGTGGCTTTTGCCAATACCGCCTATGGCCGGATTACAACTCATCTGGCCGAGGGTTTCGAGGTTATGCGTCAGCAACAGGGTGCGCGCACCGCTGCGCGCTGCAGCCAGAGCCGCCTCGGTGCCGGCATGCCCGCCACCGACCACAATGACGTCATAACGTGTTGAACTGAGAACCACCCTGCACTCCTGCCTGAAAATTAGCCAGATTCTACGCCCTCGCCGGAAACTGAGCCAACCGGCCGTCAGTCACTGGAAAATTGCTTCGTTATGTCTGTTTATTGGAATATCTTGTGTTAAGATACGCGAAATTACACCATATACGGGAAGGCCATGAGACTTTTGGAATTCAACCTCGATGCAGGCGGCGCTAACCCTCAAGCAAAAACACCTCCAAAAACGCGACCCAAGCCGGCAGTACGCCCGGTTAAACTGGCAAAACCGCCGGTAACCCCGCACAGGCCTGCACAGCTCTATCCGCTGAATACACCCGAAACGGCAGCCAGGGCGCGCAAACCCATCGACCTGGAACAACTGCAGCAGCGCATCGAAGAACTGGAGCGCCGCATCCTGGCACGCAGCGGAGCTACACCCGAACATCCGGTCAGCCATGATCTGGAGGTGTTGAAAAAACGTGTCCTGCGCTTGCAGCAAAGCGTACATGCCGAGCTTTGGGCTGCCCGGCAACGTGAACACACCATGCTGGAAATGCTCAGCAAACCTTCGTTTAAAACACAAGTGACACAGCGTCTTACAAAATTCTGGCGGGAACAGTTACCGGCTGTTGGCCACTGGCTGATGCGCTCCTCACAGGGCTGGTGGAAAGACTGCCAGCCCGAATGGTGGGCTGCCTTTGCAAAGGCCTGGCAGGAATCACTCGACAAGGCGCGCGGTGTCCAGCGACACTAGCAAGTAATGGCTGCCTAGCTGGCAGCCGCCTGCAAGCCACCCCATAATAATTCCAGTTGCTGACGGTACATACCACCGATGGCTGCAGCATTGCTGTGCTGAATAGCCAGCGGCACACCATAAAAAATTGATACCAGGCCGACCATCGCGGCTGAAATAGCGGTATTTTCAGGTAAATCGCCCGACGCTATGGCGCTTTCCAGTGAGCTGCGCAACAAGCCTTCAAGGCTCTCGTCGGACAACTCGGCAATACCGTCCAGGTCGGAAAACGCCATCTTACGTTCAGCCGCTGTGATTTCGGGTCCTGCTCGGCGGACCCGCGACAAGGCCTCGTGCGCAATAATTTCCGCCATCAAACCCGGCTTCTTCTGAATCTGTATCGAGGTATAACGAAACAGTGCTTCAATAACAGCCAGGCCCTGACCTTGTTGTGCAGCCTGCCTGCCATACCAGTTCAACTCGAGTGTCCACAAACGATCCAGGTAAACAATCAGGTCTTCCTTCTTCGGGAAATAATTAAAGAAGGTCGCCTCGGAAATCTGCACCCGTTCGCACAGGGATTTCACCGACAAGCTATCGAAGCAGGCTGCTTCAAGATGATTGGTAACGGCCTCGGCCAACGCCAGGCGGGTCTTGGCGAACTTGCGTTCCCGCAGTGAAGGGTGTGCAGTCTCAGACATTGATTTAGTTTACCCTAAAAATAGTCTTAACATTATTAAATAAACATCAAGCATGTCAACTGCTTAATGCGTCCGGCCTGATCACCCGATAAAATCATGGAATAGCCCTGTTTTTTATATGGAAAGAGGCTAATCTATAGGATCCGTGCAGAATAAGGCACACCCGGGAAAGCATTTTTTACATTAATCATTTTAAATCAGAAAGTTAAAATTATTATAGAAATATCTAAATATATGGCTTACTTTTATAATTTCCACATTTTGTGCCGCAGCGGCTGAATTCCTGGCAGAGATAACATTAAAAATAAAGTCTTCTCTATATATAGCTGTTGTGCTCAATCCAGTTCCAGAACCAGCAAGCGGTAGCTTTTGTATTTTTCAAACACCGCCTGACTACGGTACCCGGAAAGATATTTGTACCGCGCCCGTGACAGCTTGCGGCGCGCCAGCCATTTCAGCAGCCGGGTGAACGTCGGATAGGCGCCCATTAAATAATCATCAATGGATAACAGGGCAGGGTGCAGGCGCTGTGTCAGCCACTCGTCCAGCAGGGCGATGTTAGGGCTTACACGCGTGGTCAGATCTTCATCCTGGCAGATATGAAATGCCGAGCCTGCAACCGCCCGGTAAAAATCAGCCAGTACATGTCCGCCACTGAAACTGCGGTCACCCGGCTCGCCATCACAATGCGCCGCCGTCTTGAAAAAATCACAAATCACCAGCCGCCCCCCTGGACGCAGCAGGCCAGGCGCCTGCCCAAAAATATCCGGCAAGGGTATATATTGAAAACTTTCGCTGAACAACAACACGTCATAGCGTTGCTGCATCTGCTGAAACGGCAATGCCTCAAAACCGGTTTCATACAATAGCGTGTTCGACGACGGCTGCGTCTGCAGGCGTTCACGCACCAGTTTGTTCAGCGGCGCAGACGGATTCACCGCGTCGACGCGGTATCCCCGTTGCAGCAGCTGTTGTAACAGGTGGCCGGTACCACAGCCGACGTCCAGCAGCCGCGCTGCGCTGTAGTCGGCCAGCAGACGCCCAAGCAGCGCCAGCAACATGGCTGTATAGCGCTGCTGGGCGAGGGCAACATTAGACAGCGACACCTCAAGATCGGCATCCCAGAGCCCGTAATGCAGATCTTCAACAGCGAGTAATTGCTGCGCCAGTACCAGGCCCAATTCCCGGGACGTCAGGTGCTTTTTATCTGTCATGCTGCATGTAGCCGATAACCGGGATATTTTTTATAACATTAACAGTTAGATACATACAAACATGATGCAAACTATAAATATACACAGTGTTATATATTTGCTTATTTACCAATACAGAAGCTGCTGAAGATACGTCCCAGTAGATCATCACTGCTGACCACACCGGTAATCTCGCCAAGCAGCTGTTGAGCCAGGCGCAACTCCTCTGCCAGTAACTCGCCAGCCCGCTGCGATTCAAGCGCTGCGATCCCGGTCGTGACCCGCTGACTGGCCCGCTGTAACGCTTCCAGGTGACGGCGGCGGGCGCTGAAGCCACCGTCGCTTTGTTCACTGTAGCCGACGCAGTCTTTCAGATGTTGACGCAAGGCGTCCACACCGGCATGCGTATGCAGCGAGAGGGCAATACTGTCCTCTGCAGCATCACCGCACGGCCCGGCATCGCGACCGCTCAGATCGATTTTGTTGAAGATTCGAGTATGCGGAACACCCGCCGGCAACTCAGCCAGGATCTCCTCATCCGCTGCGGTAAAGCCACTCTGATCGTCGATCACCAGCAGCACCCGGTCAGCCTGGCCGAGCATGGCGCGGGTGCGCTGCATGCCCGCCTGTTCCACCGGATCATCACTGGCATGCAGGCCGGCCGTATCAATAATGTGCAGCGGCAGGCCATTGATCTGGATATGCTCGCGCAACACGTCGCGGGTGGTGCCGGGTACTGCCGTGACAATCGCCGCATCACTGCCGGCAAGTACGTTCAACAGGCTGGATTTGCCGGCATTGGGTCGTCCCGCGATCACCAGTGTCATGCCGTCACGCAATAATTGCCCCTGCTGCGCACGTGCCAGCGTGTCGCTGAAATCATCCTGCAAGGCCGCCAGCAGTTGCTGCAGTGCGGCATCTGCCAGAAAATCAATTTCTTCCTCGGGAAAATCGATAGCCGCTTCGACGTACATACGTACCTGCGTCAGCGCCTCGATGAGTGCTTCCACGCGGCGTGAAAAATCACCCTGCAGGGATCGCACGGCAGCGCGAGCCGCCTGCGCCGTGCCGCTGTCTATCAGGTCTGCAATCGCCTCGGCCTGCGCCAGGTCCAGCTTGTCATGCAGGTAAGCGCGTTCGGAAAATTCACCGGGACGGGCAGGGCGCGCACCCAGCGACAGCACCCGCTGTAACAACAGGTCCATGACCACCCGGCCACCGTGACCCTGCAGTTCCAGCACGTGTTCGCCGGTAAAGGAGGCTGGCGCCGGAAAATACAGGGCCAGACCGGTGTCGATCAGGGATGCATCGGCGGCCCGAAAGCCATACACACCCGCATGGCGCGGCGCTGGCAGGCTGCCAAGCAGGGTGCGGGCGATGTCAGCTGTCTGCGGACCGGAGATGCGCACAATGCCAACGCCACCCTGACCGGGTGGCGTGGCGATGGCGGCGATAGTATCGGTGGCCGAACTGACCACGGCAACGCAGCCTGGTTTATTTCCCGCCGCGCTCAATGCGCCGCGTGATCACCCATTGCTGGGCAATTGAGAGCGTGTTATTGACCACCCAGTAGAGCACCAGACCGGAGGGGAAAAACGCAAAAAACACGGTGAAAACGATGGGCAACATCATCATCACCTTCGCCTGGATCGGATCCATCGGCGCCGGATTGAGGCGCTGCTGAATCAGCATGGTGGCACCCATCAGCAATGGCAGAATGTAGTAGGGGTCAGGCGAGGACATATCCGTAATCCACAGGATAAACGGCGCATGCCGCAACTCGACACTTTCCAGCAGTACCCAGTAGAGCGCTATAAAGACGGGTATCTGAACAACGATGGGCAGGCAGCCGCCCAACGGGTTGATCTTCTCCTTCTTGTACATCTCCATCATCGCCTGGTTCATCTTCTGGCGATCATCCCCGTAGCGTTCCTTGAGGGTTTTCATGCGCGGTGCCAGCTTGCGCATATTGGCCATGGATTTATAGCTGGTTTCGGAAAGCTTGTAGAATGCCAGCTTGATGAGGATAGTGACGCAGACGATGGCCCAGCCCCAGTTACCGAGCAGACCATGAAGGGTCTTTAACAACCAGAACAGCGGCTGCGCCAGCACTGTCAGCAGGCCGTAGTCAACCGTCAACTCCAGGCCGGGCGCCACCTGCTTCATCTCGTCCTGCAGCTTTGGACCTATAAATATACGGGTTTCGTACAACGCGCTGCTGCCGGGAGCCACTACGCGGTTCGGTGAAATCATGCCGATGACATAGCGGGCATTACTCAGCGTGTTGGTGTAATAATGGTCGGTTTCGTCGCCGACTGGAATCAGCGCACCGAGGAAGTAGTGCTGCAGCATGGCGGCCCAGCCACCGGTGATGCTACGGTCGAGATTTTCATCGAGCATGTCTTCAAATTTTATCTTCTCGTATTTCTCTTCCGGGCTGTAAATGACGCCGCCCATGTAGGTATAGATAAACGAGCTTTGGCCGGTCTCGGCAACCTGGGTGCGCTGCAGCTGGCGGTACTGGCGACCCTGCCATTCTGCCGCGCTGTTGTTGCGTACCTCGTGTTGCAGGTCGACCGCGTAGCTGCCGCGATGAAATATATAGCGCTTCACCACTTCAACACCTTCAGGACTGCGCCAGAGCATCGATACCTGCAGCTCGTCTTCAGCGTCCGCCATGCGGTAGCTGGTTTGTTCGGGCGTATACACCACGTGATGTGTCGGCTCGGTACCGACACTGGCACGCAGGCCGGACTGGATTACAAACAGGTTGGGCAAGCTGTCGTTTAGCAGTCGAAAGGGTGGTGAGTCCGGTTCGGTGGTGGCCTTGTACCTGAGCAGGTCTGCCTGCCGTAAATCACCACCGGTGGCATCTATCTTGATATGAAACAGGTCGGTTTCTACATCAATGAACTGGCCTTTTTTCAGTACATCCGTATCCGGCAGTGCCCGATCCATGCTGGCCATTTCAGCCGGCGCACCCGGTATATCCGCAGTATCAGCCGGACTGGCCGGCACACCGGCAGCGCTCGCTGCTGGCTGGCCTTCGACCACAGGTGCTTCGGCCTGCGGTGCAGGGCCATAGTCTTCCATCCAGGATTGCCATAACAGCAACAACACGAATGACAGGGCGACAAACAAAAACAGGCGTTGGTTATCCATGATTGTGTCCGGTCTCCTTTTCCGGTACCTGATCGATGCCACCGGCATGCCAGGGATGGCAGCGCAATAATCGGCGCAGGCCCATGTACAGGCCACGCAGCACGCCAAAACGCTCAACCGCCGTGATGGCATAACTGGAGCAGGTCGGGTAGTAACGGCAGTTGTTACCCAGCCAGGGACTGAGTAGCAGGCGGTAAACGTTAATTAGTTGGATGATGAACCAGCGCATTTTTCAATCAGTTTTATCCAGAGCTTTTCAAGAGCCTTGTCCAGGTCCCTGGCAGGGCAGGCTGCTACCCCGCCACGCCCCAGTACCACAATATCCAGCGGTTGCAATCGCGTTTGCCAGTGACGAAAACTTTCCCGGCTGACGCGCTTGATACGATTACGTGCAACTGCAGTGCGTGCCACCTTGCGAGAGATCGCCAGACCGAGGCGCGGATACGCTAACTGGTTGGGAACAGCCAGCAACGTCATCCAGCTGTTATTCAGTCGGTAACATTTGCCCTTGAAAACACGCTGGTAGTCTGCCGGCTCGGTGAGTCGTACCCGACGCGGAAAGCCTGCAGCGCCGGTGCACAAGGGTAAGGATTCAGACAGACAACCGGGCCCGGCCCTTGGCACGACGGGCATTGATAACGCGACGTCCATTCTTGGTGGCCATCCGGGCGCGAAAACCATGGGTACGGTTACGCTTCAATTTGCTGGGTTGAAAAGTTCTTTTCATGGCTCGCTGCTTCTAAATGTTTTCTCAAATAAAATCACGCCTTGGCAGGCGCGAAAAGGGCGCAAAGAGTACAGTTTCCCGAGGTGCGGTGTCAAGATCATTAAAGACTCAATGGCTTGGCATCAGGGTGTGGATAACTTTTTTCGACAGGTATAGACTCCCCATCCTGCTTTTGCGGATAACACAACAATACAGGGGATATATCAGGTGGAAGGTACGCTCTGGCAACAATGTCTGGTTCGACTGGAAAATGAGCTGCCCGAGCAACAATTTAACACCTGGATAAGACCACTGCATGCTGTCGAAAGCGGTGAAGACCTGCAACTGCTGGCTCCCAACCAGTTTGTTCTCGACTGGGTCCGCAAACACCATTTCAAGACGATTTCTCAAGCCCTGCATGATCTCGGTCCCGGTGCAGACACCCAGCTCAAGCTGGACATCGGCAGCAGCAAAAAAGTTGCTCTGCCGGCATCACCACCAGCGGCCGGACAGCCGGACAATGTCGCGAAAGTTGCGCAACACGCACACAAGAGCAATCTCAATCCGGATTTTACCTTTGACTCTTTTGTCTCCGGTAAATCTAACCAGCTGGCACGGGCAGCCTCCATGCAGGTCGGTGAAAATCCCGGCGGCGCCTACAACCCGTTATTTATTTACGGTGGGGTCGGGTTGGGTAAAACACACCTGATGCATGCCGTTGGTAACATGATCCTGACCAACAAGCCCGACGCGCGTGTCGTCTACCTGCACTCCGAACGCTTCGTCGCCGACATGGTCAAGGCCCTGCAACACAACGCTATCAACGAATTCAAAAACTATTACCGTACGGCAGATGCCCTGCTCATTGACGACATCCAGTTCTTTGCCAAGAAAGAACGATCACAGGAAGAATTCTTCCATACTTTCAATGCGTTGCTTGAGGGCCAGCAGCAGGTTATCCTGACCTGTGACCGCTATCCCAAGGAAGTGGAAGGCCTTGAAGACCGCCTGAAATCACGCTTTGGCTGGGGGCTGACCGCGGCGATCGAACCGGCTGAACTTGAAACCCGCGTCGCCATTCTGATGACCAAGGCAAACCAGTCCGGTGTGGAGTTACCCACTGACGTTGCGTTTTTTATTGCACAACACATTCAGTCCAATATCCGTGAACTGGAAGGTGCCCTGCGCCGCGTTGCTGCCAGTGCCCGCTTCACCGGACAGGCCATCAATATTGATCTCGCCAGGGAAGCCTTGCGCGACCTGCTGGCATTACAGGACAAGCTGGTAACCATCAGCAATATTCAAAAGGTCGTCGCCGAGTATTACAAAATACGCGTTGCTGACTTGTTGTCACCACGTCGCAGTCGCTCTATCACCCGGCCAAGACAAATTGCCATGTCACTGGCAAAGCAATTAACAACACACAGCCTGCCGGAAATAGGCGATGCCTTTGGCGGTCGTGATCACACTACGGTATTACATGCGACGCGCAAGGTAGTTGAGTTACGTGAAAGCGATAGCCGCATTAACGAGGATTTTAATAACCTGTTGAGAACTCTGACATCATAAGGTGGATAACATGTGGATAAAAATTAACGGCAAACTTATCCTTTGTTATCCACAGCTTTCCAACAGTGCTTGAGGGGGTCTGTACCCTGCTTTATTATTACCGTAAATAATTGATTAAATTACAGTTTATTGACTTTTCAACAGGATTGTTGTTGCCTAGTTATTGTAACAACAGAACTACTAACTTAAAAATTTATTAATCAAAAATTATGAAATTCAGTATCCAAAGAGAAGATTTTCTCAAACCCCTGCAGCAGGTAATCGGCGTTGTAGAACGTCGACAAACACTCCCGGTACTTGGCAATGTATTAATCAATGCCAGCAAAAAAAGTGTTCGTCTAACATCGACAGATCTCGAGGTTGAACTGCAGTCACATGTTAATGTAGCTGTTACCGAGATTGGTGATATTACGCTGCCGGCACGTAAACTGCTGGACATATGCCGTGCGTTACCGGCAGAAGCACAACTGGATATTTCCGTAAAAAATGATCGTGCCCTGATACGCTCCGGCAAGAGCCGGTTTACCCTGTCGACCTTGCCGGCCTCTGAATTTCCGGTCATCGATAAAATCAAAAGTGCGCGCAAATTTTCTGTGCAGGAAAAATCCCTGCATAACCTGATCGAGCGCACCGCCTTTGCAATGGCGCAGCAGGATGTCCGTTATTATCTGAATGGCTTAATGCTTGAGCCGGCGGGTGGTACTTTGCGCGCAGTTGCCACCGACGGGCACCGTCTGGCCATGTGCGAACTGATGGTTGATATCGGAGAGGGTGCCGATCAGCAGGTCATCGTGCCACGCAAGGGGGTTCAGGAACTGCACCGCCTGCTGGAGCAAAAAGAAGCTGAAATCCAGGTCGAGATTGGTAGCAACCACATTCGCATCACCACGGAAGACTTACGTTTTACCTCCAAGTTGATTGACGGGCGTTTCCCCGATTACACCCGTGTCATGCCCAGGAATGCCGACAAACGGTTACAAATTAATCGTGACCAGCTGCGCCAGGCACTGACACGTACCTCTATTTTGTCGAACGAAAAATACCGTGGTATTCGACTCGATATATCTGAAAATAATATTAAAATTCAAGCACATAACCCGGATAAA
>Ga0316191_10002736_pt1 | contig 12904 bp, 9 predicted proteins | sample Eddworburr2cm_MG_FD_204928 | JGI IMG/M metagenome (GOLD analysis project Ga0316191, IMG submission 204928) | Coastal sediment microbial communities from Maine, United States - Eddy worm burrow 2 cm | ecosystem: Environmental > Aquatic > Marine > Coastal > Sediment | place: USA: Maine | collected...
AAGGCGATCCAGGCCCTCGGGCCCGCCGTGGAGGCCCTTCGCCAGGGCCGCTCGTTGATCATCGCGCCTGAAGGCACCCGTTCGACGACAGCAGCCGTCGGCCGCTTCAAGAAGGGCGCCTTCCGCCTCGCCATGGATGCGGGCGTCCCCATCGTTCCCGTCGTGTTTCGCAACGTTCTCGACGCTCTGCCCAAGGGGGCATTCGTCGTACGTCCCGCCGTCGTCGAGGCGGTGGTACTCCCGCCCATCGATACCTCGTCCTGGACGCTCGACGCGCTCGACGATCGGATTGGCGAGGTTCGTAACCTCTACATCGAGATCCTCGACGATTCACCAGAGGCAGGGTAACCATCGACGCGATCCTTTGTTCGAGACCGACGATGCACTCTCATCAACGCAACCGGTCCGTCTGCTGCTCTGCCGCCTCGGTCCCTTGTTCACTCCGCCTGGCCGCTTCGGCGAGCATGTCTGCCGCACGCTTTCGGGCCTCGGCCACCAGTTGATCGGCCCGGTTGTCGGCTTCCGCGATCATCTGATCGGCGCGCTTGTCGGTCTCTTGGCGCACTCTCTTGGCGCCTTCTCGGGCTGCGATTTTCGCCAACGGGTTGACCTCTCCCTCTTTCTCGACCTGCGCGGCCCGCGCGTAGCCTTCTTTCCGGGCGGCGTCTGCAGCCCTTCTGGCCTCTTTTCGCACCTGGTCAGCGCGCTTTTGGGCTTCGGCGATGAGCTTCTCGGTCTGCTGCTCCACTTCCTTCAGTGCACGCGCCTTCTGTTCCGCAAGCTCCGCGGATATCGCGTCTGCAACCGCGCCCCGAAGCGCGTGTGAGTCGAGATCGACCGAGACGCGCGGCGCATCGATCGAGCCGGTGAGGTTCGCCCGCACCGCAACCGTCTTGGCCTTGGACAAATCTAGGCCGAGCGACTTCACTTCTTTGGCTAGCGTCGACGAGAGCCCGTCCAAGGGAACCTCACTGGTGACCTGGTACCTCATCTCCTGGTCTAACCCGTGCGTTCCGCCCACTTGCATCGTGATTCCCCGCGCCTTGACCGGAAAGGGTTTCACTTTCACCGCGCCATCTTCGATCTTGAACCGCGTCTTGAAATTTTGGACGTCGAGCGGGTTGGGGATTGCAGGAATGGCGCTGTTGAGCGCGCCCAGTGGCTTGAAGTCGCTACGGAGCTTGCTCTGGAGCGCGGCAACGAGCCCCCCGGCGTCGATCGAGTCGAGCTTGGGCGACAGATCGTCGCCGAGCGTTCCGCTGGCTTTGAGGTCCGTCGAAAAACGCCCATCGAGAAAGCGTGCGATCGGCGCGTACGCACGCATTGAGGGCAGGGCTTGAAAGGCCTCTGCGAAGCTCACCTTCTCAGCGACATAGTCCATCTCGTAGGTCGGGGGACCGGCAGATGGAGTGCTCACCGTGCCGTTGAGCTTCATCGTGCCACCGAGCGCCTTGGCGCGAACGCCCTGCAGGGTGAGCTTGCGGTTGCGAATCCTCCCCGTTCCCACGAAGTCACGGAGGACGAGATCTCCGTAGCTGAGCTTGCGAACATCGAACTGCAGCTTCGCATCTACGTTGTCAGGCAAGACGAACGAGTTGGGTTTCTGTGCCGCCGATCCTTTGGCCACTGGCTCGCCATTGGATAGGAAATCATCCACCCGCAGGTCATTCGACTTCAGCCATGCACTGGCTGTGATCGTCTGGTCCTCCATCAGGAAAGTGGTGAGCGGCGATGCCAGCCCATGGATCGCCACGTCGCTCTCGCCGACCTTCGCACGCAGCTCCTGAATCTTTGTGTTCTCGGGCGAGAGGGCGAAACGCGCCGTGCTGACCTGAATGGCTGGAGCTCCGGACGGCCGATAGAGCACGTCGGTGGCTTCGATATTTCCAGTTAGCTGCACGATCTGTTCGCCCCGCGTGCTGAGCTCGATGTTTGCGACGATGAGCCCGGCAAGCGCGTCGACGTCGGAAATTGGATACGCCTTGGCAACCTCGGCGAGATCGAATCGGCCGTTGAGCGTGAGGTCGACGTTTGCTTGCGACAGCGGCTTGGCGACGCTCAGGCTCCCTTCCGCGTGGCTCTTTCCCGCGACGAGGCCGTACTTCGGTACGGAGATCGTCATCTTGTCGAGATTGCCACCAGGGTGATTGAGCTTCGCATCGAGATTCAAGTCGGTGATGCCGAGCGGCAGGTCGGGGTACTTGAGCGCGCCATTTCGCACGTTTGCCGTCACCGAGAACGAGGGGACGTTGCCGTCGTCCGGCCCGAGCTGCCCCTTGATTGCGGCCGCCAGTGAAAACGCACCGCTTGCCTTCAGTCCCGCGAAGTCCGCCGCATACGCGTTTGGAATCGCGGAGATCAGCCCCTTGATCGGCAGTCCCTTCTCGGAAGCGAGCTGCAGGTCCACGTCGAGACCTTCGCCCGCCCAGCCGACGCGACCCGAGCCACCGATGGCAAGCTGGTTGACCGCAATCCGGATCTCGTCGAGCTCGAGATGACGCAGGTCGCTATCGATCCTAGCGTCGACGTCCACACGCGTCTTCGCGCTCATGAGGTAGGTGACCTGGCCGAGCTTGACCGTGAGGGCTTCGATGCGGGTCTCGGAGGCGAGCTCCTGGATCGATCCGGAGATCTTCGCACTCCCTTCGTGAGTGAGCCCCGCTGCGGTCACGCTGATCCCGGGCTCGTCGTAGGTGACGACGCCCTCGTCGATCCAGTAGTGCTCGATCCCGAAGACGACGTCCTCCGATTCCTCAGCGGTCCCCCCCGGAGCCTCGGAGGGCTCTGCGATGATGTCGAAGTTCGCCTCGCCGTTCTCGGTGACGATGAGATGAACCTCCGGGCGATCGATCCCGATCGATTCGACCTGAATCGCATCGTTCATGACTAGGGCAATGAGGTCTACGCCGGCTGCAACCGACTCTGCCGAGAAGAGCGTCACCCCTTCAAAGTCTCCTTCGCCGGTGATTCGCAGCACGCTGATCTCCGCCGTCAGGGTCGGAAAGGTCGAGAGCAGCGACGCATCGACGTCAGAGAAGGTAACCGTCGCGTTGAGCTGCTCGTTCAGCTCGGTGCGCAGGCGCTCGATGATGCGGTCCTTGAGGAGGATCGGCAGGAGAGCGAGGGCGACGATGATGGTGCCGACCAAGATCGTGACCCCGATCAACGTGATCTTGACCGGCTTGTTCATCCGCTCACCCCTCGTCGCTGGGCTCGCGTTCCGTGCCCACGTGACGCACGAAGAAGCCCAGCGCTGCGATCACCAGTGCGATCCCCCCGCCGTAGTTGAGTAGCGCTGCGGGTTCGGACGAGCCGGCGGCCTGGCCAAGAAACGCGACCGCGAGGGCAGCCACGATGACGCCGATGATTTTGTCCTCGAGGTCTTTCAGGCTGTTGATCTGCAGGCGCATAGGCAGCTCGATTTCGGCGTTGCTGATGAATAGCTTGTAGATCCCGATGGCCGCGATGTACGCGACCGTCCCGACCAGGAACAGATCGATGATCTCGATGACGGCGAGGGACATCGTCTTGGAAGCCTTCGCCGAGAAGTCGCCGGATTGGAGCACCTGAGCTCCTGCCGTCACGATGCGGCCGATGCCCATGATGACGACCCCCGCGGTCAGTAGCACGCACCCGATCACGGGAATGACGAGGAGAAAGCGGCAGGCTGCGAGAAGACGCGCCATCTTCTAGGACCTCGCCGGCGGTTGGTGCGGGAAACGCTCGATCATGCGACAGAGGCTAGCACAGTACCCGCGCGCAAAGCTCGCGATCTGGCGTGCCGTCCGGCGCCTGCGCGACGGCCCATCCGCGAGACGATCAACTTCGACTGAGCGGCGCTCGGCGCAGAGGTCCGAGCTCAGGCTCCCGCGCGAGCGCTTGGGTAGAACTGGGAATACCACTTGCGCAGTTGATGGACCGGGCCGTCGCCCCGAGATAACAGCGGCTTCTGCTGGTAGATCTTCCGTTCCCAGATTCCGATGTCCTGGCGCCACTGCGAAACCCAATTGCCCACGATGAATGCAGCCTGGAGCTTTGACACGTTGGAGTCGCCGAACCATCGGAAGCGGACGTGCTGCGTGAGCGGCGCGACGGGCGTGTGGCTCTGGAACATCACGAGGCGTCCAGGGCGGGCGTTGAGGCTGAAATCGAAGCGGATGATGCCGCCCGGGCCTTCGAGGCGGACGACCGCAACGGCGCCTGAGCCGGGGATCACCTTTCCACGAAACGCGAGCTTCGCGCTGTTTTCAAACCACGAAACGTGTGGTTCGCGATCGTCCCGTCTCCATGTCGCCTCGTGTTCGAGGCGCATGCCGGGCACACGTACGTTCGTCCATGGAACGCGCAGGTCTCCATGGACGGGCGCAAAATGCTGGAAGTCGACGCTGTTCTCGACGAATTCGAGCAGGTGCATGTGGACCGGCCCGGCGTCGTACTCTCCGCGGAAACGGAGATCCCCTTGCTCGATCTCGGGTAGTCGTTCCGGTCTGTAGCGCGGCTCGGGCGCGGGGCCAGGATCGAGATCAGCATGCCGGTGATAGACACAGACCCATCCGTGCAGCTCTTCAACAGCCCAGGATCTAGTTCGGTGCCGTGGCTCGGGGCGCTGCCCGTCGGGCATGTGAACGACGCGTCCCTCTCCATCGATCCGCCACCTGTGAAACGGGCACTCGACGCAGCCGTCGCGGACCACGCCATCCGCAAGATTCGCACCCATGTGCGGGCAGTAGGCACCAATGGCGCGGACCTTGCGTCCGCGGTCGCGAAACAGCACTACCTGATTCCCAGCGACGCGCACTTGCGTCGGCCGGTCGGACAGGTCTTCGACGCGAGCCACGACGTACCACGCCTCTGGGTAGGGAGGCGGATACGTCGCTTCACGCTCAGCCTGGAGACCGCCGTCTCCGCTCAACGCATTCACACCTTTTTGCGCGCGAGGAAGAAGTAGCTTGGCGTGAAGACCCCTGCCTGGCCGCCGGCGATGAGGGCGTCGGCGCCTCGGCCGAGCATTTCGCTGACCGCTTTGGAGCCCTTCGGAGCGATACCGAGCGCCTCCAGGCCGCCGATCGTTCGTCGCGCGATGCGCCGACCGATGCGCCCACGGCGCATTCCCATGAAGCTCGTCGATTCGCCCCAGAGAGGCAGGTACCACGGGGTTTCGGGGTCGCTCCGAGCTCCCGCGTCGAAGTGTTCGAGCACTTCGAAGCCGGCCGTTTCGAGCGCCTGAATCGTTTCGGGAATGCTGGCAATGTCGGGGAGACTGTCGCCGACTTCGATCTCGCTCTTGATCGCCTGGTGGTGAGCGTCACTCGGGTCGAACTTGTCGGTCATGCACCAGTCATAGCCGGTGAACAGGGCGCCGGGCTTCAGCGCGCGGTGGACCTCGCGAAATGCCCCGGCCTTGTCCGGCGCGTGGCACGTTGCCTCGATTGCATACGCGGCATCGTAGGTGGAGTCGGCCACCTTCAGATTCATGAAGTCGCCTTTGAAGGCGGAGCAAAGGTGCGAAAGGCCTGCCTTCGCGCTGTGGCTTCCCACTTTTTCGATCTGGTAATCGTTGTTGTTGACCCCCTCGATCGTGGCGCCCGAGAACCGAGCGATCGATCGCATCGGGCCGCCAACGCCGCAGCCCACGTCCAGCACCTTCATGCCGGGCTTCAGGCCGAGCCGAAGCGCGAGATAGTGCTCTGTGCGCGCGAGTGAGGCCTCGAACGCCTCGCCCTTGGCCCTGGGCCCAAAATGAAATGACTGACCCCAGCCATGTTCATAGAAATCAGTGACGACGTCGTAGTAGTTATTGATCATCTCGGCGTACTTCGCCTTACGCGCCTCGAGACCCCCGCCGTTCGACTCGTCGAAGAAGCCCATGTAGTTCTGAATGGTGCCTCCCACGCGACCGCGCTTGAGGTTGTCGGTGTAGAAGGTCTTGACCGTTTGTGTCTGTGTCATTGCCTCGGAGCTATCACGAACATCGCCGACCCGATGCAGCTATCGCGCGAGTCGTTCGATACGATCGGTGAATGGTCGTCGAGCGGGGGCGAGCGGCTGATAGGGGGCGGTTACAAACTGTAAAGCTCGCAGTCGCGCTAGCTGGCATCGACACGGTCTCGGCCTCGGAAACGGCCCCGGTCCCGGTCTTCTGCTATACGCCTCCCCGTGGATGACCTGATCCAAAAAGCCGCCACCCTTCAAGAGGCACTCCCTTACATTCGGGAGTTCCATGGGGACATCTTCGTCATCAAGTACGGTGGCAATGCGATGGTGGATCCCGAGTTACGGGACAGCTTTGCGCGCGACGTGGTGTTGATGAAGTACGTGGGGCTTCATCCGGTGGTCGTGCACGGGGGAGGGCCCCAGATCGACCAGATGCTCAAGGCGCTCGGTGTGGTTTCGGAGCGGCTCGACGGGCTCCGCGTTACCGATGACCACACGATGGATGTCGTAGAGATGGTCCTGGGCGGCAAGGTCAATTCGGAGATCGTCTCGTTGATCGCAGGACATGGGGGCCGCGCCGTCGGGCTCACTGGAAAAGACGATGCCTTCTTGCGCGCGAAGAAGGTCGACAAGATGAAGACCAAGAGCGGGAACTGGGTCGACCCAGGGCGGGTGGGTGCCGTGACGCAGGTCAATCCAGAGATCGTGCGCCGGCTCGTCGACGACGGTTTCATTCCTGTGATCGCTCCAATCGCGGTCGACGCCGAGGGCAATTCGCTCAACGTCAACGCCGACACCGTCGCTGGCAAGGTGGCCGAGGCGCTTCCTGCGCGGAAGTTCGTGCTGCTCACCGACATCGAAGGAGTTCGCAGCAAGGACGGTGAGGTGGCGAGCTCGCTGAGCGCGTCGGAGATCGACGCCCTCAAGCTCGACGGGGTCATTCAAGGCGGGATGATCCCGAAGGTGGACTGTGCGCTGAGCGCATTGGCAGGTGGTGTCCGTAAAGTGCACATCATCGACGGCAGGGTGCGCCATGCGGTGCTGCTCGAGATCTTCACCGACGAAGGCATCGGCACCGAAATCACGCGCTGAGCCTGCCGGACCAGGGTCGACGGCCTTGGGCAATGATGGTATGCCCCGGGCTTCCCAAAAGGCAGACCATGACCAGGCAGGATGACATGCTTCGCACCGCGAAAGAGGTTCAGCTCGGCAACTACGCGCCCGCGCCCTTCGTTCTGACGCACGGGGTTGGCCGTCGCGTAACCGATGCCTCGGGCCGTGAGTACCTGGACCTGTCCGGCGGGATTTCCGTGCTTTCAGTGGGGCACAGCCATCCGACGCTTGCGGCGGCCATTGGCGAGCAGGCCGCCCGCCTGATGCATGTGTCGAACATCTTTTACAATGACCGCGCCATCGAGCTGGCCGAGGCTATTTGCGCGCGAACTCCGTTCGACAGGGTCTACTTCTGCAATAGCGGCTCCGAGGCCAACGAGTCGCTGCTCAAGCTCGCACGCCGGTACCACCATGACCGCGGGGACGAAAAGCGGGTGGAGTTCGTGTCGACGGTCAATAGCTTCCACGGTCGGACCATGGGTGCGCTGTCGCTGACAGGGCAGACCAAGTACCACAAGGGTATGGAGCCGTTGGTGGAGGGCGTCAGCTTCATCGACTTCAACGACCTCGCAGCGCTCGACGCGACAGTGACCGACCGGACGGCAGCCGTCATCTTCGAGCCGGTGCAAGCCGAGGGCGGCATCGTCGTTGCCACCGATGAATTCGTGAAAGGCGCGCGGCGCATTTGCGACGAGCGGGGCGCGTTGCTCTTCTTCGACGAGATTCAAACGGGATACGGCCGGACCGGTCGCTTCCTGGCGCAAGAGTGGTTTGACATCGTCCCGGACGCCTGCTCGCTCGCGAAGGGCATTGGCGGAGGTTTCCCGCTCGGGGCGATGGCGGTGACGGAGCGTCTCGCTGGCGGACTTCCTCCCGGAAGCCACGCGAGCACCTTCGGTGGCAACCCGCTCGCCTGCGCCGCGGGTCTTGCCGTGCTGCACATCATGGACCAGGAAGGACTCATCGAAAATGCCCGGGCCCTCGGGCAGTATTTGGCTGGCCGGCTCACTGAGCTCGACGCGCGCCTTTCGAGCACAGTGGGTACGCGGGGCCTCGGCTTGCTGCAAGGCCTGGTCCTGGCCGACGACGTCGATCCGGGCGCGACGCTTGCGGCCGTTCATGCGGCCGGGCTGCTGCTCACGCTTGCGGGCGGCCATGTGGTTCGAATCTCGCCGTCACTCAATGTGACTGAAGAGGAGCTCGACGAGGGTCTTTCGATTCTCGAGAAGATCCTCACCGATGCACCGAGAAAGTCATGACACGGCACTTCCTGACGATCTTCGACCTCACTCGTGACGAGCTCCTCGGGGTTCTGGACCGGGCAGCCGAGCTCAAGGCCCTTCGCGGGACGCCCGCACACCCGCAGCCGTTGCAGGGCAAGTCGGTCGCGGTCGTGTTCGAAAAGGCATCGACACGAACACGCCTCTCCTTCGAGGTGGGGATTCACGAGCTCGGCGCGCAGCCGGTGACGCTCAACTCCCAAGACACGCAGCTCGGGCGGGGCGAGCCCATTGAAGACACCGCCCACATGCTGAGCCGCTACGTGCACGGGGCGGTCTATCGAACGTTCGGTCACGACCGACTCGAAGCGCTTGCAAGCCATGCGACGATTCCCGTCGTGAACGGACTCTCCGACAAGTTTCATCCGGTGCAGTTGCTCGCCGACATGATGACCATTCGTCAGAACTTCGGGCCGTTGCTAGAGGGTATGCGCGTCGCCTGGATAGGCGATGGCAACAACATGGCGCATTCGTGGATTGCGGCTGCCGCCGTGGCCGGCTTCGAGCTCGTGCTCGCCTGCCCGCCTGGCTACCAGCCAGATGAACAGGTCTTGGCGGAGGGACTTGCGCGCGGGGCGAAGATTCGCGTCGTCGAACGTCCCGAGGAGGCCTTGGACGGCGCGCGAGTGGTCACCACCGACGTCTGGGCGAGCATGGGTCAGGAAGGCGAGGCAGCGGAGCGGCAGCGCGCGTTTTCGGGCTTCATGGTGGACGACGCCGCGATGAAGCGTGCGGCCCCAGACGCGATCTTCCTTCACTGCCTGCCTGCCCATCGGGGCGAGGAGGTGAGCGCATCGGTCATCGATGGGCCGCAGTCCCGGGTCTGGGACGAGGCGGAAAACCGGCTACACACCCAGAAGGCTCTACTGGAGTGGCTCGTCGCCTAGGGCCTGCGAAGTGGATGTCAGAGGAACGGCCACGTTACACTGTTGGGGTAGGGGGCAGCTAGGCGTTCGATGGCGGAGGAGAAGATCCCGCGACAGGTCGAAGACGCTGATGTCGGGGCACATGACATCAGCGCGCAGGAGGCGTTCGTCCATTCCTGCATCGACGGAGTTCTCAACGTAGAGGACATCGCCGATCTAACCGTGCTCGCACCCGCGGAGGTGCTCGCGTCCATCGAACGCCTGGTCTCTTTGAAGATCGTCGAGTGGATTTCCCCCAAGGCGTCGAGCGCGCCGCCGGAGACGGAGCTGGTCGAAGATGTCGAGATCGACGGGGTGCTTCAGGAGCGGATCATACAAGCGTTCCACCGTTCGGCTAAGCTGAATCACTACGAGCTCCTCGGGGTCGCGATGGATGCGGAGCGCGCCGAGATTCGAAATGCCTACTTCGCGCTCTCGAAGGTGTTCCATCCGGACGCGTACTACGGAAAGCGCCTTGGGTCGTTCAAACCGAAGATGGAAGTAGTCTTCCGTAAGGTCACCGACGCGTACGAGGCCGTCGGGCGCTCGAAAAAGAGAGAGGCCTACGATCGCTACCTCAAGCAAAGTATCGCCGTGTCTGCCGCAGAGAAGCAGATGGACCGCGTGGAAGAGCGCGCCCAGGCCATGTCCAAAGCGCTGACCAAGGCGCCCGTTGCGGAACGTCAGGCGCAGCCCGTGTCAGCGACTGCGGCGGCGAGAGACTGGCAGCCGAGTGCGGCTACTCCGAAAACTGCGCCGTCGGTCGTGCCTGGAACGCCGGAGTACGATCGCATGCAACGTAGACGTGAGCTTCTGGAACGGAAGCTTGGCGGTCGACCCCAAGGGCCTGCTCGACGTGGCCGGCCAGTCCGATCGATGCCCGCGCCCACTGCGAAGGTTGGCCAGAAGACAGCGCTCCGGGACCTGACGCGATCGCTCAAGCAGACCGCAGTGCTCACCGGCGGCGTCGACCGTGCAGAGCATCACCTCGAGAATGCCCGCGTGGCTGAGGCCGATGGAGATCTCGCGGCGGCGGCGACCGCGCTGCGAATGGCAATCGCACTCGATTCGAACAGCGCCGAGCTGCAGCAACACTACCAGCGCGTCAACTCCAACTTGCGGGTTCAACTCCTCGACATCCACCGGGAACAGGCCAAGTACGAGGAAGACAACAACCTCTGGGCGGCTGCGAGCATTTCATGGGCGAAGGTGGCGGAGGCCGCGCCGGACGATCCTCTAGCCCCACGCCGGGCCGCGAAAGCCATCATGGCCGCCGGCGGCGACCTACGAAAAGCACGCGATTTCGCCCTCAGGAGCCTCGAGCTGGCCCCGGATTCCCTAGAGACGCGGGTTCTGCTGGCCCGCATTTACATCGGAGCGGGCATGGATGCGAGCGCCGCAAAAGAGCTCGATGAGGCTGCAAAGCTGGACCCGGGGCACGAGATGGTGAAAAATCTGAGGAAGCAGCTCGGGGGATGATGTGAACAACGCATCTGAGCGCTTGGAAGTGGGGCATGGAAAGAGTCATCGGGATTGACCTAGGAACCTTCAACTCGTGCGTCGCCGTGATCGAAAGCGGAACGCCCGTGGTCATCGCAAATCGAGGGGGCTACAAGGTCACCCCGTCGATGGTGGCCGTGACCGAAGGCGGCAAGCGTTTGGTGGGCCACATCGCAAAGCGACAGGCCGTCACCAATGCCGAGAACACCGTGTTCGCTGCGAAGCGTCTCATCGGCCGGAAGTGGGACACCCCGCAGGTCAAGAACGCGATCCAGACGTGCCCGTTCCACATCGTGGAGGGCCCGCATGGCGACTGCCGCATCAAGATGCGCGACAAGGTCTACAGCATACCTGAGGTCAGCGCGATGGTTCTTCAAGAGATGAAGATGGTCGCGGAGGACTATCTCGGCGAAGAGGTGAACAAGGTCGTCGTCACGGTGCCCGCGTACTTCAACGACAACCAGCGGCAGGCGACCAAGGATGCTGGCGCGATCGCCGGCCTCGATGTGATTCGCATCATCAACGAGCCGACCTCGGCTGCGCTCGCGTACGGCTTCGGGAAAAACATTGATCGCACCGTTGCCGTATTCGACCTCGGTGGAGGCACGTTCGACATTTCGATCTTGGAGATTGCAAGCTCTGGTGTGTTCAAAGTCCTCAGTACGGCCGGCGACACGTTCCTTGGCGGCGAAGATTTCGACCAGCGCGTGATCGACTGGCTCGTCGAAGGGTTCCAACACGAGCACGGGATCGACCTTCGGCAGGACCGCATGGCCTTGCAACGCCTCAAAGACGCTGCCGAGAAGGCCAAGTGCGAGCTTTCGGCGGTGACCGAAACCGAGGTGAACCTGCCTTTCATCATTTCCAGCGTGCGCAATGAGGCGCTCCACCTTCAGAGGCTGCTCACACGGGCCACGCTCGAGGAGCTCACCGCAGACCTCATCGACCGCACCGTTCAGATTTGCGAGCTCACGCTCGGCGAGGCAGGCCTCGAGAAGGACGAGCTCGAGGACATCATTCTGGTCGGCGGCATGACCCGCATGCCGAAGGTCCAGGAGCGTGTCAGCAAGTTCTTCCAACGCGACCCCTGCAAAGGTGTCCATCCCGACGAAGTGGTCGGGCTCGGCGCTTCGATCCAGGGTGCAGCGCTGGTCGACGATTCTCCCGAGATGGACGTGGTCCTCCTCGACGTCACGCCGCACACGCTCGGCATCATGGTCGTCGGCGGTTACTTCGAAGAGCTCATTCCGCAGAACACCACCGTTCCCACGTCTCGTAGCAAGCCGTTCACCACGGTGCGGGACAATCAAACGGCGGTGAAAATTCTCGTCTTGCAGGGTGAGTCGCGACGTGCCGAAGACAACGAGCTTCTCGGCGAGTTCATTTTGACCGGTCTTCGGCGGGCTTCGGCCGGCCAGATTGAGGTCGAGGTGACCTTCGAGATCAACGCCGACGGTATCGTCAGCGTCCACGCCAAGGACGTGGAGACCGGCAAGGAGCAGTCGATCACCGTGACAGCGACGAGCGGCCTCACTGAGGACGAGATCGACGAGATGATGGTCGACGCGTCGGACTTTGCGATCACGCGTCGCGAAGACGAAGCCACCGAGCAGGTCAGGCAGGAAGCGGAAACGCTCATCGCCGAGATCGAGCGCCTTTTCCCAGAGGTCGAGTCGATCGTAGCGGGCAGCGACTTCGGGCGCGACGCCATCGACAAGGCCAAGGGCGTCGTCGACAACGCGCGCACCCTGCTAGAGCATGGCGATATTGCCGGGCTCAAGGACGAGCTCGAGTCGCTCGGCCGAACACAGCGCATGTTCAAGGGCGTGGTCGGCAAGTCGGCTTGAGCAGTGTCGACGGGCAGACCGCGTTCGAGTGATTCCAACTTCCCGAGCGTGCTCGGTGCGGACGGAACAATCGACTTGGCCGGCGGGCTCGCCCGAGAGGGTGCCGGCGAAAGGCCGACCAGCCGTCCTTCGGGGGACGCCTGGGTGGTCGACCGCGATCGGCGCAGTCTCCTACCGCCCGCGGTGGGAGTCGAAGCTGCCGCGGTGCAGGAGGCCGGCGAGCCAAGCCCGGATGAGATTCACCTGGAGATCGCGGATCACTTTGCGCTCGGGGACTACGCGGCCGCGTTGCATTCCGCGGAGCTCCAACTCGGCCTCGATCCGA
>Ga0316191_10002740_pt1 | contig 12894 bp, 14 predicted proteins | sample Eddworburr2cm_MG_FD_204928 | JGI IMG/M metagenome (GOLD analysis project Ga0316191, IMG submission 204928) | Coastal sediment microbial communities from Maine, United States - Eddy worm burrow 2 cm | ecosystem: Environmental > Aquatic > Marine > Coastal > Sediment | place: USA: Maine...
CATGCGTCCCTCCCAGTCACGCACCAGGCCGGCGCCGAGGATGCGCATAAAACCTGCCAGCACCACCAGTCCGGGGCTCGATTCTCCCAGCACAGCGCCCAGAGCCTGGTCATATTCCTGTCGATTCATCCCCTCGTTCGCCTCAAGCACCGATCCGGGCACACCTGCCTTGGCGGCGCGGGTGAGCCCGTAGGCGTCCGGCTGATCGCTTATCACTGAAACGATCCGGACTGGCAGACTGCCCGACCGGGCAGCGTCCAGGATGGCCTGGAGGTTTGTTCCGCTGCCGGAGATCAGGACGGAGATCGGCAGCAATGTACTCATCAGACCAGTTCCACGCCCGGTTTGCCGGCCACGACCTCTCCGGCGAGCCAGGCCCTTTCGCCTTGGAGATTGAGGATTTCGATGGCCGGGTCCGCCGCCTCAGGGGGAACGACGAGGACCATGCCTACGCCACAGTTGAAGGTTCGGAGGAGCTCAGGGTCGGTGACATTGCCATGTTCCTGGAGCCACTCAAAGACGGCTGGCAGGGCCCAGGAATCTCTTCGCAAGCGGGCAGCGCAGGCCGGGGGCAGAACACGCGGCAGGTTCTCAGGCAGGCCGCCCCCGGTGATGTGGGCGACGGCTCGCAGGTCCAGCGCCCGTGCAACCTCGAGTACGGGGCGGACGTAGATCCGGGTCGGTGCCAGCAGGGTCTCTCCAAGCGTGGACTCCCCGAATGGGTCCGCGAGATTGGCGCCGCTCACCTCGACGATCCGACGGATGAGCGAATACCCGTTGGAATGAGGGCCCGAGGAGGCGAGCGCGATAATCGCGTCTCCCGGCGTCACGCGTGACCCGTCGATCAGCGCCGATTTCTCGGCGATACCGACGCAGAAGCCGGCCAGGTCATAGTCATCGCCCTGGTACATGCCGGGCAACTCGGCAGTTTCACCGCCGATCAGGGCTGCTCCCGCCTGACGGCAGCCGTCCGCGATGCCCGATACCACTGAGGTTGCCGTCTCGATATCGAGCCTGCCGCTTGCATAATAGTCGAGGAAAAACAGGGGTTCCGCGCCTAGGACGACGACGTCGTTGACGCACATTCCGACCAAGTCGATGCCGATCGTGTCGTGCTTGCCCAGTTCGAGCGCCAGTTTGAGTTTCGTACCTACGCCGTCCGTGCCGGAGACCAGTACTGGCTCGCGGTAGCCAGTCGGCAGTTCGAAAAGACCACCGAATCCACCGATCCCCGCCAGCACTCCGGCACGATTCGTTGTGGCTACCAGGGGCTTGATCCGTTCCACAAGGTCATTGCCGGCGTCGATATCAACGCCCGCATCACGGTAGCTTAGAGATGATTTGTCGTTCATATCGCTTGTCGGCCGGCTGGTGAGATGCGCCCCCAAGATAGTCGTTTTGCGGGCACTTAAAAGAAGGCAACTGTGATATTTTACATCACCCCACAGACCGGGAATCCATGTTGGGCACACAGTTGAGACAACATTTTCTCGCCATGTTGGCCGCGTCGCTGCTAGGGTTCAGCGTAGTCACTGCGGATGCGGCAGTCTCCTATCCGGGTTTGTACGAGGCCGAAGTCGCCCTGGAACAGGATACCCAGGCCCGCCGTGCCGCTGCCTTCTCCGAGGCCATGGGTGTCGTTCTGGTGCGGCTGACAGGCCGCCTCGATGCGGCTGGCAGTGCCGAGACTCGTGACCTCAGGCGGTCGGCAGAGCGCTATGTGCAGCAGTTCCGTACGACTCGGGAGGGCAATCTCTGGGTGGCTTTCGATGGTGACACGCTCGGCGACGCGCTGGCTGAGCTGGGTATGCCGATCTGGGGTGTAGAGCGACCGACCGTCCTGCTGATCCTTGCCGTTGACCAGGGTGGCGGGAAGAGATTCGTGCTGACCGCCGAGGATGAAGTTGCCGATCCGGAGACTGCCGCACTGCGCGACCGCATCGAGGAACTGTCCGCTCTGCGAGGCGTCCCGATCGTGATGCCGCTCATGGATGCTCAGGATCGCAGTGTGATTTCGTTCACCGAGGTCTGGGGGGGCTTCGATCAGGCGCTACTCGATGTCGGCGATCGCTACGGAACAGACTCGGTCTTGCTGGGTCGCCTGCAGACAGGCGTGGCTGATCGGATCCGCTGGACCCTGTACGACCAGGATCAGTCCTATCGATGGAGCGGAACCCTTGATTCCGGAATCCATCAGGCCAGCGATCATTTCGCACAACGTTACGCGGTCACTACGGGCGCCGCATTACTCGGAGAGATCGGGCTGCGGGTCAACGGGGTCGATTCCCTGGAATCGTACGCGCGCGTCCTCAGGTATCTGGAAGGTCTCACGGCGGTACGTTCAGTGTCGCTCCGACGGCTCGGGGACGACAGTGCTGAGTTCGGCATGAACCTCATCGGCAGCCTCGAGAACGTCGATCGAGCGATCCGACTGGGCGGGCTGCTTCAGTCAGAGGGCCCCGTGATATTGGATCCGGACGCCGCCGGTGGCGATCGGCCTGTGATCGTGAGTTATCGGCTGATCCATTGAGACCCAGGCACATTCCCAACGCCTTGTGCATCCTGAGGATGCTACTGGTGGCTCCCGTGGTCCTTCTTCTGCTGGAGGGACAGTACCAATGGGTGCTGTTGCTTTTCTTTGCCGCTGGCATGACGGACGGGCTGGACGGGTTTCTCGCCAAGCGATTTGACTGGAGGTCGCGATTGGGTGGGATTCTGGACCCGTTGGCGGACAAGCTGTTGCTGGTCGCTTCTTTTGTCACGCTTGGCTATATCGGTCTTGCACCCGTGTGGCTTCTGCTCGCCGTCGTCGCAAGAGACATCATCATCATCGCCGGGGCCACTGCCTACCGATTTTTTGTCGCAGAGTTCGAAGCCAGTCCGACACGGGTAAGCAAGGCTAACTCGGCGCTCCAGCTTCTCTACGTCCTGTCGGTCGTCGCAGACGCCGCGTACGCTGTGCCCGGCCGCCCGGTGGTTGAAGTGATCGGTTACGCTGTGTTGGCGACCACCGTCGTGAGTGGAATCGACTACACGGTGACCTGGGGTCAGCGCGCCTGGATGGCGCGACGGGCGCGGTGAGAAGTGGCGATGAGGCAGCTTCCACTTCCTATTGAGCTCAAAGACTCTGCCATATTCAGCACCTACTTCGCGGGCGCCAACGCGCTTGCCGTCGCACAGTTGAGATCTGTGGCTGAAGGTGCCGCTGGACCGGGAGTGTGGCTCTGGGGTCCGGCATCCAGCGGCAAGAGTCATCTTCTTCAAGCAGTGTGCGCCTGGACCGGAGATTCGGATGGATCGGCCGCTTATCTGCCAATGAGCCAGATGCGGCCTTTCGGGCCGGGGGTGCTCGATGGCTGGGATGATCAGCGTTTGCTGGCGATCGACGACCTGGATGTTGTCGCCGGTGATCCTGATTGGGAAAAAGCCTTGTTCAACCTGTATAACGGCCTGATCGAACGAGGTGGCGCGTTGGTCGTCGCGACGACAGACGGACCGTCCGGCATCGAGTTCGTTTTGCCTGATCTACGTTCCCGGCTCAAGGCTGCGGCGGTATTTCAATTGATCGAGCTGGATGAATCCGGCGTCGGGGCGGCGCTTCGACTCAGAGCCCAGCATCGCGGCCTGGAACTGCCTGCTGAAACGATCCAGTACCTGCTGCGGAGAGTCCCTCGCGATATGGTGTCGATGTGTGACCTGCTGGAAAAACTGGATGTCGAGTCCCTCGCGGAGCAGCGCAGGCTCACTGTCCCGTTTGTGCGCAGTATCATTACCGACTGAAGTATCTCAGCCCCGCCGATCCGGCCCGAGTCGTACCAGGCGGAGCTGCAGGCCGATCATCAGCAGGCAAAGTAGCATCGCGGCCGCGGCCCACGCATAGGCTGCTGGGTTGGCCACCAGTTCCATGACCGCGAATCCGAAGTAAAACACGCCGATCAGGCTGCACCATGTCGCAGCGCCGCGGCTGCCCAGAAAAATCAACGGTACCGCAGGGAGAATGGGTAGCCACAGCAGGGTGACCGCGAGCGCGGGCCTGATGGCGTGGGGTGGCGTGGCGATGCCCTGCCAGATTCCCAGCCAGACCAGGAAAGCGGCGGCGGATGCCGCGGCTAGGCGAGCGACGCGACGTTCTTCCCGAGTCACTTGCCGGTCAGGAGCAACGCGATCTCTGCCACGCGCGCGCCAAGGCCCTGCGCCAGCAGCCGCTCCTCGTCGGTGATGCGCGAAGATGGCGGCTGGCCAGCCACATGGCTGGCTCCGTAGGGGGTCCCGCCGGAACGGGTCGTACCGAGGGCCGCTTCTGTATACGGCAGTCCCACCAGAATCATGCCGTGATGCAACAGCGGCAGCATCATCGTAAGCAGGGTGGATTCCTGTCCGCCGTGCATAGTGCCAGTGGACGTGAATACCCCGGCGGGTTTCCCGGATAACGCCCCGGATAACCATAGCTCCCCGGTGCTGTCGAGGAGATATTTGAGGGGTGCGGCCATATTGCCGAAGCGCGTTGGGCTGCCGATGATCAATCCATCGGCCGCTGCCAGTTCCTCAAGGGTCACGAGAGGCGGGCCCTGCTGTGGCACTGCCGGCGCCGTGGCTTCTGTGACCGCGGAAACAGGCGGTACGGTCCTGAGCACGGCCTCGACCGATTCGACCCGCTCTACGCCGCGGGCTATATGTCCCGCCAGGGCCGCGGTCGATCCATGTCGCGAGTAAAACAGAATCAGGACGTTCTTCATTCAGGGATAATCTCCAGAACCTTCTCGGGCGGGCGGCCGAGCCGGGCCTGCCCGCCGCAGATAACGATCGGCCGCTGGATGAGCTTCGGGTTGTCGACCATCGCGTCCAGCAGCCGGGATTCAGTTGTCTCTTCACCGGCCAGGCCCAGCGCTCGATACTCGGGTTCGCCGCTGCGGATGAGGTCGGATGCGGGCATTGCGAGAGCTTCGAGCAAGCCTGTCAGTGTCGCCTTGTCCGGCGGCGTTTTCAGGTACTCGATGATCTCCGCATCCACGCCTCGCTCGCGGAGTAGCGCCAGGGTCTGGCGTGATTTCGAACAACGCGGGTTGTGATAGATCGTTACCTTCATGATTTGCCTCACTTTTCCATGACGATGGTGGTCCCGGAACGCTGGTCGCATGGTCTGCGATAGAGTATATTTCTGAACAATGACCGCGCCATCTCAAACCGGAACGGTACGACAAAACATGCCGCGACCGAAATCCAGGCTGACGGGGAAACTTGCTGTGGTTGCGGCGATGCTCGTCTTGTCGGCGTGCGCAGGACCGCCGGTGCAGGAGATGAGCGACGCCCGCCAGGCAATTCAGGCCGCGGAGGCCGCGGGCGCTCAGAAGTGGGCTCCGGTCCCGCTGAGCCAGGCTCGGGATTTCCTTGACAGCGCCGAGAAGAAACTCGAGAAGCGTGCCTACAACGGTGCCCGGAATGACGCCCGCCAGGCTCGTCAGAAGGCCTCTCACGCCCGGACGATCGCCGAGACGATCGGCAGCGATCGATAGGGCGCCGGGTCTCGCAGTCCGGGTTCAGGCGATGAGTGTCCGTTGTTGTCGGCGTTGCCTGGTTTCAGGGCGAGTGCAGGGCGTATTCTTCCGCGCCACTACCGCGAGCCGGGCGCAGCAACTCGATGTTACCGGCCATGCCGTGAACCTGCCCGACGGTAGGGTAGAGGTCCTCGCCTGTGGCACGCCCAATGCCGTAAGCGAGCTGTGCCTGTGGCTGCGTCACGGTCCGCCGGCGGCGCGCGTGGATGACCTCGAGATTGTCGATATACCCTGCGGCGATCAGGTCCCGTCGACGTTTTCGACCGGTTAGCCGGCTACTGTTGATACCACTTCGAACTGAGCCGTGTCAGAACCCGGTCCGGGTACCACCGCTTCCCAGTGCTGCCGTTGTAGCGAGCAAGTGCGCGTGGAAGATTGCCTGATTCCTTGTCGTAGTAGTAGCGCAGGATGGTGCATCCGTAGCGCAGATTGGTGGGGATTTCGAACAGATTGTCTTCAGGTCGGCCGATCTCGTCGACCCAGAAGGGCATCACCTGCATCAGGCCCCTGGCGCCGGCTTCAGACAAGGCGAAACGCTCAAAGTTGCTCTCCACGTCGATGACTGCCAGCACCAGCTCCGGCGGCAAATCCACTCTTCTGGCCTCCGCGTGAGCAAGCCTGAGAATATTGAGCCGCTCGTCGTGATCCGACACCTGGCGCTGCAGCCGCAGTGACATATCCATCAGCCAGACTTCGGCATCGAAGCGGTCCACGAAACTCGATGCCTGAGATGCGGCGACGATCAGCCGCTCCTTGAGGGCAGGGTCTACGGCCGTCGGGTTCGCCAGCGCGATTCCGCAGATGAAAATCCCCAGCAGCATCGCACGCCGCATCCGCTGTTACCCGCTGCCCAAAGCGTTCCGGACACGCTCGCTGATTTCGACTACGATGCCTGCAAGCGGAAGGCGACCGGACTCACTGTCACGCCTGTGCTTGTATTCAACTTGCTCGTCATCCAGCGCCCGCTCGCCGATGACAATGCGATGCGGAATGCCGAGCAGGTCACAGTCGGCAAACTTGACACCGGGCCGCGCCTTCCTGTCATCAAAAACGACTTCGATGCCCCGGGCTGTCAGGTCGGCGTAAAGAGTTTCTGCTGCCTCTCTGACCCGCGGTGACTTGTGCAGGTTGATCGGAATCAACGCGACCTGAAATGGGGCGATGGGTTCCGGCCAGATGATGCCGTTCTCGTCATGATTCTGCTCGATCGCCGCGGCGACAAACCGGGTGACACCGATACCGTAACATCCCATCAGCATCTGCCGCTCCCGGCCGTCTTCGTCGAGCACAGTCGCACCAAGGGCTTCGCTGTACTTTGCCCCCAGCTGAAACACGTGGCCCACCTCGATGCCGCGGGCGATCGAGAGGGTCCCATGACCGTCCGGGCTGACGTCGCCCTCCACGACATTTCGAATGTCGACGAACTCGGGCTCGGCAAGGTCCCGGGCCCAGTTGACGCCCTGAAGGTGGGTGTCTTCAGAGTTCGCTCCGGTCACGAAGTCCGACATGTTGCGGGTCGCGTGGTCTGCAAAAATGACGCACTCCAGTCCGACCGGGCCGATAAAGCCGGCGCCACAACCCGCCGTCGCCCGGATAGTTTCGGCTGTCGCCATCTGCAACGGTGAAGCAACTCCCGGGAGCTTGGCGGCCTTGATGGGGTTGAGATCGTGGTCGCCGCGAATGACCAGTGCTACGGCATGTCCGTCATCGCCTTCAACGAGAAGAGTCTTGGCGCACTGACTCGGGTCAATGCCGAGGAACTCGGTGAGTTGTCCGATACTGCGGACATCGGGAGTAGATACCTGTTGCAATTCAACGCCAGCCGTCGGGCGGTTGTCCGGCTGCGGCAGCGAAGGCGCCATCTCCACGTTGGCGGCGTAATCGCTCTCGTCAGAGAAAGCGATCGCGTCCTCACCTGAATCAGCCAGTACGTGGAATTCATGGGAGACATTGCCTCCGATTGCACCGGTGTCCGCTTCAACTGCCCGGAATCGCAGGCTCATGCGCCTGCAGATCTCGGCATAGGCGTCATACATGCGGCGGTAGGTTTGCTCGAGACAGGCTTCGTCCAGATGGAAAGAATAGGCATCTTTCATCATGAACTCCCGGGCCCTCATGACGCCAAAGCGGGGTCGGATCTCATCGCGGAATTTCGTCTGAATCTGGTAAAAGTTCACCGGTAACTGGCGGTAACTCCGCAGCTCGCGGCGGGCGATGTCCGTGATGACCTCCTCGTGTGTCGGTCCGAGGCAGAAACCGCGGTCGTGACGGTCGGTGAAACGCAGCAGCTCCGGGCCAAAGACGTCCCAACGACCGGATTCACGCCATAGCTCGGATGGCTGGACAACCGGCATCAGCAACTCCAGTGCCCCGGCGGCATCCATCTCCTCCCGGACGATGCGCTCCACTTTTCGGAGTGCTCTGAGCCCCAGCGGCATCCATGTGTAGAGTCCCGATGCAAGCCGGCGGATCATTCCAGAGCGCACCATGAGTTGGTGACTGATGATTTCCGCGCCGGAAGGTACTTCCTTTAGCGTGACGAGTGGATACTGCGAAAGACGCATGCGCTGTTCCTGCTGACTGGGCTAATCTACCGGATGTCCGGCGTGCGCCGTATTGTAAGGGTTCAATCGGGCTTTTGTACCTTAGCCGCCTCGGTGCGGTGTCCCCGGGGTCGTGCTGGAGCAGGACATGCAGACGTACTATGACATGAACATCGAACCGGCCTCGATTCTCGGGCGCCGCGTCGCCGTGATGGGCTTTGGAGCGCAGGGCCGGGCGCACGCATTGAATCTGCGGGACTCCGGAGTAGACGTGGTCGTCGGGCTCAGGACAGGATCCTCATCCCGGGGCATCTGCAAGGAGCTGGGCCTGACGGTGCAGACCCCGTCGAAAGCCGCGGCCAGCAGCGATGTGGTCGCCATGCTGGTACCGGACCAGATACAGGCGGCCCTGTACAGGGAGATTCTGGCCGATTCCATGACGGAGGGCTCAGCCATGGTGTTTGCCCACGGTTATAGCATCCACTTCAAGCACATCGAGCCGCGGCAGGATCTCGATGTCCTGATGGTTGCGCCGCTCGGCATCGGTGATCAGGTGCGGGCTCTGTATGAGGTGGACCGGGGTGTTCCGGCCTTGCTGGCCCTTCACCAGGATGCCTCCGGGGGGGCTCGGGATCTGGGACTGGGATACGCATGGGCGAACGGACACGGTCGCGCAGGCATTTTCGAGACCAGCTTCCGCGACGAGACCGAAACCGACCTGTTCGCAGAGCAAACGGTACTCTGCGGTGGCCTGACGCACCTGATCTGTGCTGCGTACGACACGCTGGTTGATGCTGGCTACCCCGAGGAGCTTGCCTATTTCGGGTGTCTCCACGAGGTGAAACTTATCGCGGATCTTGTCCACCAACGAGGCCTGGCCGGGATGCGGAAATCGATATCGAGCACAGCGGAGTTCGGCGACTACTCCCGAGGGCCGCGGATTATCAATCAGGAGAGTCGGCGCGCGATGCGCGAGATCCTCGATGAAGTCCGCGACGGTCGCTTCGATCGGGAGTTGTCCGCCGAGGCCGAGACCGGCTTCCCGGCGATCAGGGCAGGGCGGAAGGCGGCGCAGAGCCACTCGATCGAGCGGGTCGGGGAGCGCCTCAGGGCGATGATGCCCTGGTTGTCCGAAAACTGATTGCGCTGGTATGACCCGGGCCGGACGGTCTAAAGTGTAGGTTCAGGCCGGGTGCATCCCGGTGTTGATGCGGAGACCAGAGCCATCAGAAAAGGAATCTACCTGCTGCCCAATCTGCTGACCACGGCGGCGCTGTTCGCCGGGTTCTTCGCGGTGGTTGCGGCTATGGACGGTAATTTCCAGAAAGCGGCTGTCGCCATCTTCGTGGCAATGGTGATGGATGGCCTTGACGGTCGGGTCGCCAGGCTGACGAGCACCGAAAGCGATTTCGGCAAGGAGTACGACAGCCTTGCGGACATGGTTTCCTTCGGGCTGGCGCCGGCCCTGGTGATCTACGAATGGGGTGTCGTCAATCTGTCCCAGTTCCACTGGTTGTGGGGCAGGCTGGGGTGGCTTGCCGCGTTTTTCTATTCGGTCTGTGCCGCGCTCAGACTGGCTCGCTACAACTCCCGCATCGGGGTGGCCGACGAGCGTTTCTTCGAGGGCTTGCCGAGTCCTTCGGGAGCCGCCCTGGTAGCCGGCCTCGTCGGGCTGGCCAGCAAGTATGACTTAGGGGGAGGATCGGCATTCGTGCTGGCTTTCATGGTCACCGCCACAGCCGGTGCCCTGATGGTCAGTAACTTCCCTTACTACAGCGGCAAGGATTTCAATCTGGGCGGTCGCATACCGTTCGCCTATCTCCTGATCGTTCCAGCCGTGTTCATGGTGATCTCGCTGGATCCTCCTCTGGTCCTGTTCTCGCTATTCGCGTTATACGCACTGTCGGGGCCGATTCTGAGCCTGGTCCGATGGGTCCGGCGGCGCGACCGAGACACTGACAATCGGCCACGCAAGGCTGCCTGATCCATATCACCGATCATGGATCAGAGACGCGATCAGTACCTCGAAGCGATGGGCATCACTCGATGGGTGCCCCGCCGGGCGGCGGGCGAGTCGGGCGCGCCAATCTCCAACGGCGAGGACGCCATCCCGGATCTTGACTGGGAAGCTCTTCGCCACAGAGTATCGGCGTGTCGGCTGTGCGGGCTCCACGAGGGGCGAACGCAGGCTGTGTTCGGTGTCGGCAATCCGGCGGCTGACTGGATGATTATCGGCGAAGCGCCCGGGGCGGAAGAGGACCGCGTCGGCGAACCGTTCGTGGGCCGTGCCGGACAACTGCTGGACGCGATGCTCGAGGGCCTTGGCCTGTCACGGCGGAGCGTCTATATCGCCAATGTCCTCAAGTGCCGACCGCCGAACAATCGGGATCCGGCTGCGGAGGAAGCGAGTCAGTGCGCACCCTACCTTCAGAGGCAGATCACGCTGGTAGCGCCCCGTGTGATCCTCGCAGTGGGAAGAGTGGCCGCGCAGAATTTGCTCGGCGCGGAGGGTACCCTCGGGCGGATGCGGGGACGGATACATCACTACGGAGCTCAAGAGATTCCGCTCGTCGTGACCTACCATCCCGCCTATCTGCTACGAAGGCCGGCCGAGAAGGCCAAGACGTGGCGAGATTTGCTGTTGGCCGCTCAGGTGGTCAGCGGTAACTCAACGTGAGTGCTCAGCCGCAATTCGGACAAGCTTGCCTGCGCCCCATGCGAGCGGCCGATGTGCCGGAGGTCGCCCGGATCGAGCGCGAGTCCTACGAGTACCCCTGGTCGGAGGGCATCTTCAGGGACTGTCTGCGGGTTGGGTATCGCTGTGTCGTCTTGGCGGGGGAAGGCAATACGGTGGAGGGTTACGCCGTTATCTCAATCGGCGCGGGCGAGGCTCATCTGCTAAACCTCTGTGTCCATCCGGATCGGCAGGGATGCGGGCTCGGCCGGGACATGTTGGCGGCCATGATGGAGGTGGCGCGCCAGGCGGGCGCCGATCAGATCTTCCTCGAGGTGAGGCCGTCAAATGAAGCAGCGATGGCGCTGTACGATTCGACCGGATTCAAAGAGATCGGCAGGCGCCGGCGTTACTACCGGTCTGCCGGTGGGCGGGAAGATGCCGTGGTCCTCGGCAGACCACTCTGACGACGCGGTCTCCGCGGCGGTCACCGGGTGCGATACAATACGCCGCTTTTTCAGCCGCCAGCCAGCCAATGAACTCCCTGACCGACGAAATCTCCAGCAGGCGTACCTTCGCCATCATTTCTCATCCGGACGCCGGCAAGACGACGCTCACCGAGAAATTGTTGCTGTTCGGCGGAGCCATCAAGCTCGCCGGTGCGGTGAAGGGGCGCAAGGCGAGGCGGCATGCGACTTCGGACTGGATGGCCATGGAGCAGGAGCGCGGAATTTCCGTGACCTCGTCCGTGATGCAGTTCCCGTTCGAGCATCGGATCATCAATCTTCTCGATACGCCGGGGCATGGTGACTTCTCCGAGGACACCTACCGCACGCTGACGGCTGTCGACTCGGCCCTGATGGTCATCGACTGCGCAAAGGGCGTAGAGGAGCGCACGATCAAGTTGATGGACGTCTGCCGCATGCGCGACACGCCGATCGTGACATTCATCAACAAACTGGATCGCGATGGGCGCGAGCCGGTCGAGCTCCTCGACGAGATCGAGGAGGTTCTGAAGATCCGCTGCTCGCCGGTCACCTGGCCGATCGGTATGGGGCGCGAACTCAGGGGCATCTACCATCTGCTGGAAGACCGGGTCTACATCTACCGCTCCGGGGAGCATGGTGCACTCGGCGTAACCGAGACCATTGATGGCTTGGCAAGTGAAGAGGCCACGAAACTTCTGGGTGATCGCGCCGAGGAGTATCGCGAAGAGGTAGAACTTGTGCTGGGCGCCAGCCACGCGTGGGATCACGCGGCTTACCTGCAGGGAAAACTCACGCCCGTTTTCTTCGGATCGGCGATCAACGCCTTCGGAGTCCGGGAGTTGTTGACCGGTTTCGCCGATTGGGCTCCGGCGCCGTTGCCCAGGACAGCGCATGAGCGTCAGGTGGAACCGTCCGAGGCTCGCTTCACCGGCTTCGTGTTCAAGATCCAGGCGAACATGGACCCTGCGCATCGTGACCGGATCGCATTCCTGCGGGTCTGCTCGGGCCGATATACCCCAGGCATGCAGCTGCAACATGTTCGCAGCGGTAAAAAGATCCGCGTGGCGGATGCCCTGACTTTCCTGGCCTCCGATCGTCAGCATGCCGACGACGCTTGCGCCGGCGACATTCTGGGACTGCACAATCACGGGACCATCAACATTGGAGACACATTTACCGAGGGCGAAAAGCTCCATTTCACGGGGATTCCCAATTTTGCACCGGAGCTTTTCCGTCGGGCGGTCCTCCGCGATCCGCTGAAAATGAAGGCCCTGCAGAAGGGGCTCGATCAGCTTTGCGAGGAAGGAGCGACCCAGTTGTTCCGCCCATTGAGAAATAACGACCTGATCCTCGGAGCCGTCGGTCCCCTGCAGTTTGACGTCGTGGCGTTCCGGTTGCGGAGCGAATACGGCGTCGAGTGCAAGTTCGAGCCGGTGCAGGTGGCAACTGCACGCTGGATCCAATCCGACGACGCTGGCCGACTCCAGGACTTCGAACGCAAGGCAGAAGACAACCTGGCCAGAGACCATGGCAAGTGTCTGGTCTACATCGCACCGACGCGGGTCAATCTGGACCTGACCCGTGAGCGTTGGCCGGAGATCCGCTTCCGTCCCACCCGGGAGCAGATTATCGTT
>Ga0316191_10002741_pt1 | contig 12894 bp, 11 predicted proteins | sample Eddworburr2cm_MG_FD_204928 | JGI IMG/M metagenome (GOLD analysis project Ga0316191, IMG submission 204928) | Coastal sediment microbial communities from Maine, United States - Eddy worm burrow 2 cm | ecosystem: Environmental > Aquatic > Marine > Coastal > Sediment | place: USA: Maine...
ACCGGTATTGATACCGATCCTGAACTGTACCGGAAACAGGTTCATTGCTTCGCGTTGCCTGTTTTCATGCGTAACCAGTTGTTGTATCAACAGTGCACAGCTGACGGCATGAAAGGCATGGTCCGGGTCGTCTTCAGGTGCGCCGAAGACAAGCATCACGCCATCTCCCATGTATTTGTCGACAATGCCTTGATTTACGGCACAGGCACAGGTGATGAGACTGAAATAGCGATTCAGCATGCTCACCAGTTCTTCTGCCCTTGTTTTTTCCGAGATGCGGGTGAAACCGGAGATATCGGCAAACAGAACGCTGCCTTCGATGCGCTTTCCGCTCAGTGCCACGTTGTCGAGGTTGGAAAGTATCTGCCTGGCAACGCCGGGCGACACGTAGCGGGACAGGGCACTCTTGACCTGTGATTTCTCCAGCATGCCTTCGGCCATCTCGTTAAACGCTTCCATCAGCAGACCCAGTTCATCCTTGCGACGTTCCTTGAAGCGGAAGGTGTATTCACCATTTCCAATCGCTCGACTGGCGTCGACCAGTTTATCGATGGGTTGCGTAATGCGTCGACCCAGCGCAAAGGCCATGGCCATGCTCAGGGCGATTATCATCAGGGTTGCACCGCTAATGGCCTGCACTGCGCGACGTGTGGATTGTGTCATGCCGGATTGACTGAATGTCACCAGGGCATATCCGGCGGTTATATTCTGGAAGATTACCGGCCGGATAAATGACATGACCGTCTGGCGTTTTCTGCCCGTCAACGGTTGCCATACCCAGGTGCTGGAGTCGGAGGTCCCGCGGATTGCCTGTTGTATGGCATTGCGTGTCAACAGGTTGTTTTCCTCGTGCAGCACGCCTGCCCGGGAAATGATTTCGCCGTCGAGGCTGGCAATGGCTGTTCCCAGGACGCTGCCGTTGTTCGAGAAGCCGCTGGTGATGGCGTCGAGTGCGCGTTCATCATCTGCGAGTAGCGGTTCCTTGGCGGATTCCGCCATCAGTTGTACCAGGGTATACCCCTGTTCACTGATCTGGTCCTGCCACTGACGGGTTTGCTGCTGTACCAGGATAACGCCCAGCAGGGTCATGCAGCTGACGACCAGTACCGTAATAAAAAACGATAATTTGTATGCCAGAGGGGCGCTTTGCAGCCGTTCATGCAGCCGTAGCCAGGATGCCTTTGTCCAGTGACACAGTATTTCAAACCGTGTTCGGGTGATGATGACTGTCATCGATTTTGAGCGGCTAATGGTGCCTGCTGCGGTCACGGACACGTCACTATCGCGGTTGTCAGATGCTGGAATCTTCATGGTCGGCTGGCCGCACTGTTGCCAATCGCAGCCTCGCTCCGGTCTGTGTACAATGCGTTTCTATACGACCAGACAGACTGTAGGGATTGCTTATGCCACTGATTCAGCCCTTTGCCGGATTGCGACCTGTTGCGGGTCGAGCCGAGGATGTTGTCGCACCACCCTACGATGTCCTTAGTACTGCCGAGGCCCGTCTGCGCGCAGTCGGTCGTCCATGGAGTTTCCTGCACATTTCCAAGCCCGAGATAGACTTGCCCGAAGAGACTGATCCGCATGCGCCAGAGGTCTATACGCGGGCAGCGAGCAACCTGCAGGCCATGCTGCAGCAACAGATACTGGTTCGTGACACCGAGCCCTGCTATTACGTCTACCGCCTGCGGATGGGGGAACACTCCCAGACCGGACTGGTCGCGGCGGCCTCGGTAACTGCCTACGACAGTAACCGGATTCGCAAGCATGAATTCACCCGTCCGGACAAGGAGGATGACCGGGTACGCCAGATAGAGGCCCTGAACGCCCAAACCGGCCCGGTTTTGCTGGCCTACGAGTCTCAGCCGGATGTTGATGCCCTGCTCGAGGGCGTAACGACTGGCGTGCCGGATGTTGACCTGAAGGCCGATGACGGTATTGGGCACACGCTCTGGGTGGTGCGCGACCCTGCCATGATTGAGCGGATCAGCCGAGCCTTCGACGCCATGAAGGCGTTGTATATCGCGGACGGTCATCACCGATCTGCCGCGGCATCCCGGGTGGCTGCCGGCCTCGCTGACAAAGAGACTGCGGGCTGGTTCCTGACGGTGATTTTCCCGCATCGACAGATGCAGATCCTTGATTACAACCGGGTTGTCCGTGATCTTGGCGGGCTTTCCACAGAATCGTTTCTCGCACGCGTGGCAGAACATTTCCAGGTGACGCCCGCCGCCGCAGCCGTGCACCCACAGGGGCCCGGGCACTTCGGGATGTATCTTCCCGGACAGTGGTACCAGCTGGCCATACCCCCTGAAAAGATCCCTTCCGATCCTGTCGGTCGGCTGGATGTCAGCTTGCTTGCCGACCAGTTGCTGGCACCGGTGCTGCGCATTGATGACCCGCGTCGTGATACACGAATTGACTTTGTCGGTGGTATTCGAGGTCTCGCCGAGCTGGAGGAGCGGGTTGACAGCGGTGAAATGGCCGTTGCCTTTTCCATGTACGCGACGCGTATGGAAGACCTTATGGCCGTCGCCGACGCGGGGGAAGTGATGCCGCCGAAATCGACCTGGTTTGAACCGAAACTGGCTGACGGGCTGGTGTCCCTGGTGCTCGACTGATTCCGGTACCCGGGGGCAGGTAATTGCACGGCTGCCTTGCAGGTGGTGGTGGGATGTGTGACTGGGTTGCATCGTTGTCGGCCGCGCTTATGCGATTTCACCCTCGAAGTCATACTCGAGGTCCTTGCAGGGCTCCTGTACAAAATTACCCTGGATATAGTCCACACCGAATTGCCACAACTGAGCCAGACTGCCGGCATCATCAACACACTCCGCGACGGTTTCCTTGCCGAGTTCCTGTGCCAGTTCAAGTATTGCCTTGACCCTTGACTGGTTCTCCTTGTTGCCGGATAGCCCGCTGATCAGGGCGCCGTCGATCTTGAGGATATCAACGGGCACATGTTTCAGTAGTTGCGGCTGGTCACTGTGGCCGTAATGTTCAAATGCGACCCTGAAATGCAGGTTTTGCATATTCTTTACGAAGGCCATGGCGTTTTTCAGGTCGTCGATGGCGGTGCGTTCCGGAATTTCAAAAACAATACCCTCGCTGCCCAGGCTGTTTTTCTCGAGTTGTTCATTGATCCATACCGGCAACCCGGTATCAGTCAGTGTTGATCCGGAAAGTTTAATATAGAACAGGGTCTCGCTATTGTCCTTTCTTAACCCGGAGAGTCTCCGCAGGGCTGTTGCAATGATCCAGTGGTCGATTTCAGCACTGAGGCCGGTCTTTTCTGCGATGGACAGAAATTGCCCCGGCAGGATGGCATGACCGGCTTCATCAATGACCCTGAGCAGTACCTCGTAACGCTGGCGGGTGTCGCCTTTCAGGCTGACAATTGGCTGGTAGGCGAGGTAGAAGCGTTCTTCGTCAATGGTTGTGCGGATGATGTTATCCCACTCCGGCTCGCTCTCCTGTCCCATTTGTTCGCTAACGATGGCGCTGTGGTTGTGTATCTGGTTGCCGCCCGATGAGCGGGCGACCTCGCATGCCATGTCCGCGTAGGAGATGATTTTTTGTGCATCGTTTGACTTGTTGCTAATCGCACAGCAGCCAATGCTGCCGGTCGTGGTAATGGCATGACTGTTCACTTCTGATATGTGGCCGGCAATTCTGTGTAACAGGGTTTCACCCAGCGCCAGTGTCTTTTCTTCGCCGGTATCGTAATGCAGTAACGTAAAACTGTAATCGCCAAAACGTGACAGGCAATCCTTCTCACCGCAAGTATCCTCAAGGAGTCTGGCGATATCGCATAGCAGGGTGTCGCTGATTGAAATACCGTACTCTTCCCGTATTACCTTGAAGTTATCCAGCGTGATGTAGATCAGCGCCCGGTGCTCATTGGCACTGTGCTGTTCGTTGACGTGCTCTTCGAGTAATTTCATGAAGTGCTGGCGATTAGTCAGACCGGTTAGTGCATCGAGCCGGGAAAGTGTCTCGATCTTCTTCTCGAGTTCAGCATTCGAGGCGTTGACACGGATGACTATCTGGGTGCAGGGTTCTCCCTCCATTGTTGCCGGCGACAGTTCCATACTGCATTGAAAGACTTCGCCAGCCGGACTCAGGCAGTCAATATCAAGGCTGTTGGCTTCTGCGCGTTTCTCAATGTAGCCTTTCAGAAACCCCCTGAATGTATCGCGGTGGGCTTCGCTGACCATGTCCAGTACGGGTGTGCCCTCGATCTCTTCACGACTTTCAATGGCGAATAAGTCCATGTAAGGGCGATTGGCATAGACATGCATGCCGTCATGAATGTATGCAACTGCGTCACTGGAATTTTCAATCAGGGCGTGACAGCGGGCTTCACTGCCGAGGAGAGCGTCCTTGAGCATGTCCAGTTTCTGCTGCAGTCGCAGTACAGCAACTTCCCTGTTAAAGACCAGTTGCAGGTGATCCGGCTGGTCATAGGAAATCAGGCAGCTTATGCCGGACTTTTGTGCGGCGACGACATCGGCTTCAGATGCTTCATCGACAATAGCGATAACCGGAGCAGTTGACTCATGCTTGCCAAGCAGGGTGTTGACTTCACCATGCGAGGGGATTGCTGCGCCGCTGCCACACAATACGATATCCGGATGCTGGTCGTTGAGCGCGGCTTCGATATCGCTTGCTGTAGAGCCATGTTTGAACTGTATTTGGTGCCCCTCGTTGCGCAGCGCATTGACCAGAGACTCTGCGTCATTTTTGCTCTCCTCGATAATGAGGAGGTGTAAGTTATCTCCATGCTTCACAGCTGACCTCGCTTCCTCGATGACCTGTATGACGCCCTGTGGCTGGCATTGCACCCACCCGGACTCCGACTACAGGTTTTTCGGCAATATTGAGTAACTCTGAAGCATTCCCTATATAGTGGAACCCGCTTGCAATTCGGCCGTATTACGCGGATTCCGGGTGTTTTCCGGGAAAGTGTTTCCTGTTAGCATGCAAGTAACTGAAATCCAGTCGATTTGACTGCCTGATAAGGCATCGACCAGAGAAACTTTTTACAACGGAGCCCCTTGATGCACCCGATTACCGTCAGACCTGAAACAGCAGAAGATATTCGTGCAATTGATGTTGTCCATATCAGCGCGTTTGGCGGTGAGGCTGAAGCACAACTGGTCAGTGCCCTCCGGGAATCAACTAGTTACAATCGCGAGCTGTCGCAGGTGGCTGAGTTGGGTGGCCGTATTGTCGGCCATGTCCTGCTTACCCGGGTGCCATTGCGAAAGGATGGCGAGGAGAAGCATGTGCTGGCGCTGGGCCCGATGTCCGTTGTGCCATCACAGAGCCATCGTGGAATCGGCTCCGAGCTGATTAACGCCAGCATCAAGCTTGCGAAGGAAAAAGGTTATGGAGCAATCGTGGTGCTCGGGCACCCTGAATATTACAAGCGTTTCGGTTTTGTCCAGGCAAGGGAACTGCAGGTCAGCTGTAATTTGCCGGCGCCGGAAGATGCGCTAACGGTAATGGAAATCGTCGACGGTAACCTTGCCGGGGGGGGGCACGTCGAGTACCCCGAGCCCTTTATTTCTCTATATTAATTATTGATATCAGTCATTTATTGAAGTAGAAAAATGATACTGGGCAAAGCTCCCGGTGTTTTCCAGTTGCCGCGTCAGCTTGATGTTTTCCAGTGTGTCGGCAGTCTTGAGGGTAGCAATACAACCGGCCCGAAAGGGCAGGGTTGGCAACAGCAGGCTGGCCTGTTGTCTGAGGACCTTGATCTCTGGCAGCAGGATACCCTGCATCTTTCTGCCGGTATGGATGCCGCTTTCATTCATGTAGGCCCAAATGGCCTGTGCGCTCGGTGAAAGCATTTGAATGCCTAGTTCAAGTCCATAGGTGCTGGTGCACTTCATCCAGCGTACGACGCCCAGGTGCCACTCATCCTCACCAGGATTGTCCTGTTCGATAATCGCAACCAGCTCACCGACCTGGGCATTGGATGAGTCATCACTGTCCCAGAGCAGTGAATACCCACCGGCGCTGATATTGGCCATCGTCCATGATTCGATACGCGACGTGTCCATTGTGTCTTCGCTGGAAGACAGCGGTGCTGGTGTTTTTCCTGCTGTGATAATACGATGGCCGCTAGTGGCAAACGGATTGGTCTTGAATGTCGTCGAGGCCTCAAATGTTGGGTCCTGCAGGTAATGCTGGTCTTCGATAGTCTCTTCGCTGCCAATCGACTCTATGCCGGGCCCCAGCACATGCCGGTGGATTGCATTGAGCCCGACCACCAGACCGACCTTCGCAGTCTTGGCATGCCGGGCAAACCTGCGCTTGGGCATAACGCCCCATGCAAGCATCAGGCGTTGCAGGATGTCGGTATCACCAATGCCGATATAGCGGCTGGCATTTCCCGGTTGTTTTTTCTGTATGTCACGTATACGTTTTGCTATTGACGTCGTATCCAGGGTGCGACAATGACGATCCGCTGAGCCACTACCGTTAAGTGCCCGGTATGACGGGGGGGTGTCGGCATTCAGGTTGATTATGAACAAGCCCTGTGCCTGTTCACTCTCCATGTGGTACAGCCGGGTGATATCTGCCCAGCCCATGAGGGCGTTATAGACAAAATGAATTTCCTTCTGTCTCAGACGGTAGGGACAAGCCAGGGACATCAGTAGAATCTGCTTGTAGACTGTGCTGATCGTGCTCGGGGCAGGTGTGGACAGAGTGGCATCGGTGATCGGTTGTTCCGTAATGTCGTGTTGTTCAGCCAGGGCGTAGAGTGAATTAATCGTTTTCCACAGTCCTTCCGGGTACTGGATATAGACCTGGTAATTGGTCAGCAATATTTCGCTCAGGTAGCGTAATGACCGATGGATGGCCACCGTCAGAGGCGACGTTTGGCTATCGTCGTGGCCGAGGTCATCGGCCAGTATGCGGTAGCCGGTTGCCATCCGGTTGCAGAGCTCGACCGTTTGTGTCGCCAGTTGCAGGTTGTGGCCCCTGAGCGGAATAGGCTTTGCCAGAAAAACCTTCTTCATCGCCTCGGCTACACAGATGACAGAGGTTGCCAGTAGTTCGAGTGCTTCAAGCCGGTTTCTGGTCGAGATACTGAGTGAGTTGATCTGCTTTAGCGCATCATCAAGAAGTGACCATGATTTTTCGGTGTTGATCAGTGGTAACTCATCTACCCACGCCCTGACGACATCCGGCCTGGTGTTAAAGCTGCTGTTGGTGGTTTTTTTTCTGGTTGGGAGTTGTAGATCCATGTCTGGTGATATTCCGTTGTTTGCCTGTCACGATTCCCGGTAGTCCTGTCTGAGGCTTCAAGTATAGGCAACCGGGATTGTCTTGTCAGGAAACTGCAGCACAGTTACAGCGGTGTCTTGCCTGGTGCGCCCGGGATTTCCTGAACCAGCCGGGGAATCAGGTAGCCGGGCAGCATGGCACGGAGTTCGGCCATTATGGCGCGTGCCCGCTCGGCACTCACTTCGAAATGTGCCGCGCCCTGCACCCTGTCGAGCTGGTGCAGATAGTAGGGCAGCACGCCGGCTGCAAACAGTCGCTCACTCAGTCCGGCGAGTGTTGCGGCACTGTCATTGATACCACGCAGCAGTACCGACTGGTTCAACAGGGTAACACCGGCTGCTGTGAGTTTGTCGAGTGCATCGGTCACGCTGTGATCGATTTCTCCCGGATGGTTGCAATGTACAACGAAAATCAGCTTTAGTGTTTGTGCATTGATCCATGACAGAAATCCGCTATCGATGCGAGAGGGTAGCACCACTGGCAGGCGTGTGTGAATTCGCAGGGTGCGCAGATTGGACAGATTTGCTAACTGCTCGGTCAGGGAGTGCAGACGTGTATCGGTCAATGTCAACGGGTCGCCACCGCTGAGTATGAGTTCGGAAATGTCAGGATGCTGCGTGAGGTATTTGATGGTTGCTTGCCAGTGTCCAGGCACGGGGTTGGCGTCGCTATAGGGGAAATGCCGCCGGAAACAATAGCGGCAATGAATTGCGCAGGCGCCGGTCGTTGTCAGCAGGGCGCGACCCTGGTATTTGTGCAGCAGTCCCGGAACAGGCATGGTGTCCAGTTCATCCAGCGGGTCAGGCGTGAAGTCGGCGACCGCTTCCGTCTCCTGTGCTACCGGCAACACCTGCAACAGCAGCGGATCACGGCTGTCGCCCTTGACCATACGCTGTATAAATCCGCGCGGTACCCGCAGCGGGAAGTCGCTTTGCAAGGGCCGGATTTTTGCCGCCGCAGGGTCGATCTGCAGCAGCTGCAGTAATTCATCCACTGATCTGACGGCCATGGCCAGTTGTTCCTGCCAGGCCGGCCTGTGTTCCAGTGGCTGTATTCGCGGTATCATATACGCTATTTTCACTGATCAGGATTTACAAGGTTAGATAATCATATGGCATCTTACAGTACCAATGAGTTCAAGGGCGGTCTGAAAATCATGTTGGATGGCGATCCCTGCGCCATTATTGAAAACGAGTTCGTCAAACCCGGCAAGGGGCAGGCATTTAACAGGGTCAAGATCCGGAATCTCAAGACCGGCCGGGTGATCGAGCGGACCTTCAAGTCAGGCGAGTCAGTGGAAGCCGCTGATGTCATGGACGTTGACCTGCAGTATCTCTACAACGACGGTGAATTCTGGCATTTCATGGATACCAGTACCTATGAGCAGCAGGCAGCTTCTGCAGAAGCAGTGGCTGATGCGGTCAAGTGGCTCAAGGAACAGGACATGTGTGAAGTGACGCTCTGGAATGGCACACCACTGGCCGTTACTCCGCCGAATTTCGTGATGCTGACAGTAACCGACACCGATCCGGGCGTGCGCGGTGATACATCGGGTGGCGGCGGTAAGCCGGCCACACTGGAGACTGGCGCCGTGGTACGCGTGCCGCTGTTTATAGATGTTGGTGAGACGCTGAAAATCGATACCCGCAGCGGTGATTACGTAGGACGGGCCAAAGAGTAGCCTGGCGAGGTAAGTTGCTGTTCGTCACAATGGAACCGGATTCCGACTGGAGGCCGACGGCCTCACTGGATGTGCTCAAACTGAGAGCCAGCCTGCTGGCACGTATTCGTGCATTCTTTGCCAGGCTTGATGTTCTGGAAGTCGACACCCCGGTGCTGTCGCGTGCGGCCAGCACAGATCCGGCACTCTCCAGCTTTAAAACTTACTATCATGGTCCCGGGGCGGTTAAAGACGAGCCCCACTACCTGCATACGTCCCCGGAATTTCCCATGAAGCGACTGCTGGCAGCGGGCAGCGGCTCGATTTACCAGCTATGCAAGGTGTTTCGTGATGGTGAATCCGGCGCACAGCACAATCCTGAATTCACGCTGCTGGAGTGGTACCGAACCGGTTTCGATCACCTTGACCTGATGGATGAAGTGGAACGACTCGTCACGGATGTACTTGCGGATATCATGCCGATCGATTCGGTTCAGCGCTGGAGTTATCGTGAGCTGTTTGTCGAAGTTGCCGGTATCGATCCCTTCACCGCAACGGCGGCCGAGCTCAGTACTGTATTGCAATCAAGCTATGGCGTGACAGCAGTCGGTCTGGCCGTCGAGGATAAGGATGCCTGGCTGGATCTGCTGATGACCCATGTGATTGAGCCCCGGCTGGGTAACGGCCTGATATTCGTCCACGATTACCCTGCCAGCCAGGCGGCATTGGCGCGCCTGCGCCCCGGTAGTCCTCCCGTGGCGGCGCGTTTTGAGGTCTATCTGAACGGTGTTGAGCTGGCGAACGGGTTTCATGAACTGGCTGATGCACTGGAACAACGGCAGCGTTTCGACATTGAGCTGGAACGCCGCAGCGATGGCGGTTTAGAGACTGTCAGAATGGATGAAAACCTTTTATCTGCCTTGCACGCCGGATTGCCGAATTGTGCCGGCGTTGCACTGGGGCTGGATCGACTGCTGATGCTCGCCAATGGCTCGAAGTGTGTGCAGGACGTGATGGCTTTCCCCTTCGACACGGCCTGAAATTCAGCATAAAAACAGGCGGATTACTTGTATCCGGCCGTGACATCTCCGAGACTTGCCGATATGTCAGGAACAGCTGCCAGGGTCAGGACGGATGCAGACACGCTTGTCTGTTGTGGCCGCTGGTCTGTGAATGAAATATGTGCATTGCGCGCCGGGCTGGATACCCTGGACCTGCCGCAGTTCTGTGTGCAGGGACGCTAATAAGGCTGCTGACAGACATGCTCGCTAACATACGTGTGGTATTGCTGAATACCAGTCATCCGGGCAACATCGGTGCTGCTGCGCGTGCCATGAAGACCATGGGGCTGACGCGGTTATACCTGTTGAACCCAAAGCACTTTCCGGCCGCCGAGGCCACGACGCGCGCCTCCGGTGCGGACGATGTGCTGGCAAATGCAACAGTCTGTACGGATCTGGGTGATGCCCTGGCGGGCAGCAAGCTGGTCATCGGCGCGAGTGCACGCTGTCGCAGCATTCCATGTCCTGTCATTGAACCTGAATCCTGCGCCGAGCGCCTGCTCTCAGAAAGTGAGCGCGGCGATGTGGCCATTCTTTTTGGCTGTGAGCGGTCGGGGCTGAGTAACGAGGAGATTGACCGCTGCCAGTTCCTCGTGCAAATACCCAGCAATCCTGAGTATGGTTCGTTGAACCTGGCTGCCGCTGTACAGATAATCTGTTATGAAATCCTGGTAGCGCATCGGACGCACGATAAGTCAGATGTCGGTGCTGAAAGCCCGGACTATCAGCCCGCTGCTGCGGAGGAAATGGAACGCTTTTACGAGCATCTTGAGAGGGTGCTGATACAGCTTGGTTTTCTTAATCCTGATAATCCGCGTATGCTGATGCGCCGGTTGCGACGCTTGTACAACCGCGCACGTCCTGATGAAAACGAGATAAACATATTGCGCGGGATATTATCAGCGAGCGAGCAGAGTCCGGGGGAATGATGTCGGGCAGAATTTCTGGCAATCCGGCCATTACGCCCCAGCGTCTTAACATGTTTACTGGAATAAAATATCTAACGGTACTATCTGGGAACTGCACTAATCATGTTTGACAGGATTCGAGAAGATGTACTTTGCGTGTTTGACCGTGACCCGGCCGCCCGCAATACCTTTGATGTGTTGACAACATACCCGGGAATACACGCCGTATTGATGCATCGGTTTACCCACTGGTTGTGGTCAACAGGACTGAAATGGCTGGCACGGGTATTTTCAAATCTTGCCAGGTGGTACACGGGTGTCGAAATTCATCCGGGCGCTGTTATCGGTCGACGCTTCTTTATCGACCATGGTATGGGGGTGGTGATCGGTGAGACCACGGAAATTGGTGATGATTGCACCTTGTATCATGGTGTAACGCTCGGCGGTACCAGCTGGGACAAGGGCAAGCGTCACCCGACACTGGGTAATAATGTCGTTATCGGTGCGGGTGCAAAGGTACTGGGACCAGTGATGATTGATGATGGGGTGCGCATCGGTTCCAATGCCGTTGTATTGAAGGGTGTCCCGGCTGGTATGACTGTCGTGGGCGTGCCGGGTCGGCTGGTTGGCGCCACCCACGAACCGGATGACAAACGCCAGGCGATTGCAAAGAAAATGGGATTTGATGCTTACGGTGCCACCAGGGATATGCCAGACCCGGTTGCGACTGCCGTGAACGGTATTCTCGATCACATTCACGCCATGGATGAGCGTCTCGAAGAAGTGTGCAGGGGGTTGAAGGATCTGGGTGCTGAAGTCGGCGATCTTGATCTGCCAACACTTGATTCGTGCTCACTAAAGCACGTAGAAAATAAGGAAATTGATGCGGCTGTCGAATCACAGGATTCTGCAGCAAAGCCGGAATCGGATTCTTGATGTATACTTCCTTTGAGTACAACGGTTCAACCTTGGCAATCCATGGTATTCCATTTTGAAATTAACAAGTAAAGGGCGCTACGCCGTTACCGCAATACTTGATCTGGCATTTCATTCCCGCTCAGGGCCGGTTACCTTGTCTGATATCTCGAAACGTCAGGACATATCACTATCCTACCTGGAGCAATTGTTTACCCGCTTGCGTAAACGGAAACTGGTTCGCAGTACCCGGGGACCGGGTGGTGGTTATTCTCTGAATCGTCCGGCCAATGAGATTGCGGTTGCCGAAATCGTATCGGCTGTGGATGAAACCGTTGATACCACACGCTGCAGCGGTGCCAACAACTGTCACGACGGACACCAGTGTTTGGCACATGAGTTGTGGGATGACCTCAGTCAGCAGATCTACGGATTTCTGAACGAGATCAACCTGCAAGACCTGATGGATGAAAGCAGTATCAAGGGTGTCGCCGCCCGCCAGGATGAAATGATGAATGAGACGGACAATCCGAAGGTTACGTTAACGGAGTAATGTTTGACGGTTAGCGCGTATTGTTGAGTCATACCCGTTTTCAGAGCCGGAGCCGGTATCATTGGATTTGACGAATCCGGTACCGGCTGGAATCCCCGGCTCAAGCACCAGTCCTTATTAATAATCTCACTCCAGAAAGGCGTCCCAGAGCCTGGTTTTTGCTGTTTCTGGGACACAGCTCACACTCATTTGCGATTCTCATCACGGAAGATCCCCGACCCTTGCCGATAACATAAGCATCAAGTGTTATGAGATTGAAAGGAGTACGAGATGCACAAGGTATTCGCTATTGGTGTTCTGATTTACCTGGTAGGTGATCCAAATTTGAGTATGCTGGCCTCATTCAGCGAGGCAAGGGAAATGATTGTCGCGTCAGCGCTGGCTCTTATTGCTGTCCCATGGGTGGTTTCACAAATCGATAATTGACCTCATCCCGAGACGGCCCCGACACTGTCTCTTGTGAAGTTACCCGCAAGCCGGTCCTGTTCTTTCGAG
>Ga0316191_10002742_pt1 | contig 12885 bp, 8 predicted proteins | sample Eddworburr2cm_MG_FD_204928 | JGI IMG/M metagenome (GOLD analysis project Ga0316191, IMG submission 204928) | Coastal sediment microbial communities from Maine, United States - Eddy worm burrow 2 cm | ecosystem: Environmental > Aquatic > Marine > Coastal > Sediment | place: USA: Maine | collected...
GCTAAGGTTAAGCCCACGCTGGCGTCCCGTCCGGCGGATGGTAACAAAGCGTCGGGGTGTAGCTCAGCCTGGTAGAGTACTGCCTTCGGGAGGCAGGAGCCGGAGGTTCGAATCCTCTCACCCCGACCACTTTCAGCGTCCCCCCTGTTCCGGGCCTCCAGTGGGAGGCTCCACATGGTTGAGAATCCAGAGCCAGAAACAACTTGTTATGCAGAAAAAAACAGGAGGGCCAGTGCTGCCTGAGCTTCACTCATCAGAGACCGCCTGCCTCTAATTTGAGGCAGGCTTGATAGGCTTGGCCATACCCGGCGCCGGACAATAATTTAGCTATATGCAGTTCGTGTTCTGGAAGTCTCCCCGCTGAATAAGTATCCCATTCTGAGTAGCGTTTCTGTTCCCAACTCTTTACAGCGTCGTAGTAGCTATCGGCCGAGCCATTGTCCGCTATATCAGAGCGTTCAATGGTTGGTGTGGGGTTATCCGCCACATAGGATAAGTTCCAATCTTCATACTCTTTTATATAGGCAGCCACCGCTCGGCAATCCGTCTCTGGTTGCAGGGTCTCAATGTCACAGCCCGCCAAAAGGATTGCCAGCAGCATAACAAGTGCATATAGAGTTTTGTTCACGACCCTCACCTTAACGTGAAGGCGATTGTACCACCCTGCCGCATACAGCTAATGCGGCAGCAATCACTGAGGAGAATGGTGGGGGTGCACGCACGACCACTGGTGCCGCGCGAGTTTGATGGGCTGATTTGGGCTGTGACCTATTCCTTTTTCTTTCTTCGCCACTCCCACGGCGGCACCCTCTCCGCTTCGGGCAAGGCCCATAAACCTATGACCTGCTCCTGTGCTTTTGCTTCGAGTTCGAGCATCCGTGGATCATCTGAATACTTTCGATAGACCCATGCATGCCCCTCGGCCACCATCCAGGCATTGATGCCGGCAGGAACATGCCACTCATGCGCCCACGCGAATCCCCCAAGCCGCAGAAAACTGACTATAGAAGTTCGCGTCCGTCGTGGTCGCGCCGCGTAACCCCACTGCGGCGCTGGCGAAAGACTGCGCGCGCTCGAGCGTGATTTGCAGTGGCCATGCTTGCAGCAGGCCCAGCAGAATTACGCTTGCGAAAGCGTCACCTGCGCCAACAGTATCGACTACCTGCGTCGCCGACTCAGGTGCGACGCTAATCTTTGTCTCGTCGCCGAGCAACTCCGCGCCCCGGCTGCCGCGGGTTAGTATTAAGCCCTGCAGGCTATGCCGTTGTCGCAAATCGTCAGCCACATCCGCGCCTGGGCCAGCATCCGGACTCAGCAATGCCAGCTCATGTTGGTTCAGCTTGACCCATGTGGCGCCATCGATCATGTCGAGCACACCCTGCTGATGCCACCACGGTGCGCGAAGATTAACATCGACAAATCGCGGGACCGGCAATTGAGCGACGAGTGCCGCAAACGCTTGCCGTGTCGCATCGCTGCGCAGAGCCAAGCTGCCATGGTAAAGAACGGCCACATTATCTAACGCGGCGAAACCGGCCGACTCAATAAAGTCATAAGCGCTGCCGGCAACAATGTCATAGCTTGGCTCGCCGTCGCGGAAACTGATGTCCACGATGCCGGTGGGGTGCGACATATCCGACTGCAGGCAACTCGTGTCCATAGACCAGTCGGTCATGGTTTCGCGAATCTGTTCACCCAGGGCGTCTTGCCCAACGCGGGAAATCAGTAGCGGCGCCTGACCGAATGCCTGCAGGTTCCACGCCACATTAAATGGGGCACCTCCCAGCACGGCGCTGCCGTCGGGAAAGCGATCGAACAAAACCTCGCCGAAGATGACAGGCCGCTTGGCCACGCTATTTATCAATGTGCGACACCGTTGGCAGCGCTGCGGATCAGGCCATGCACGCTGAGCAATGTAAGGTTGAGCCCGTCCTTGTTCCGAATGATATTTTTCATGATCACCATGCTAGGGTGCATAGTATACAGAATCGGCAAAGCCTCCCGCAGATACCAGACACCGTCGGGTGCCTTGCTATAAATCAATTGCTAGAATGAGAAGCAATTACCGCACTCAAACGACAGGGATTTCGCGCGCACCAATCCGGCATCATGTACGAACAAGTCTCTCACTCATTGCTCAACGATATACTCGACGAAATTCAACCGGAGATCGACGGTGCGAATCTGCGGCATTTTTATGGTCGACTGGGTGCCAATTTCTACGCAATTCATACCCTTTTCGATGAGCTTTACGGACAGCGCGATGACTTTCACGAAAAAATGCGGCAACTCGTTACTGTGCTCGCGGAGAACTACACGCGCCGTTCAGCGGATCTTAAACGGCTGGACCTGGAACGCGAACATGATCACAACTGGTTTCTAAGCCAGGAGTGGACCGGCATGGCCCTGTATGCAGATGGTTTTGCCGGCGATCTTGAGGGCCTGCGCGAACGCCTGCCCTACCTGGAGGAACTGGGCGTTAACATGCTGCATCTCATGCCGATGCTCAAATGCCCTGAAGGAGCCGCTGACGGCGGTTATGCCGTGAGCAACTTCCGTGAAATCGATGAGCGTTTCGGGACACTGGAACAGGTCAGGGATTTGGCTCGCGACCTTCGGCAACGCCGTATGCTGCTTACCCTTGATGTCGTGGTCAACCACACCTCGAGAGAGCATGCGTGGGGGCAGAAGGCGCGTGAGGGTGATGCTAATTTCCAAGACTACTACTACACCTATGCGGATCGCGAAATTCCCGACCTCTTTGAGGAGGCGATGCCGGAGGTATTCCCGGAGAACGCCCCCGGCAATTTCACCTGGGATGAGGACATGCAGAAGTGGGTGATGACGGTCTTCCACACCTACCAATGGGATTTGAACTACAACAATCCGGATGTGTTTATCGAAATGGTGGATATCATCCTGTTCTGGGCCAACCAGGGCGCTGATATCGTGCGCCTGGACGCCGTGGCCTTCCTTTGGAAAAAGATTGGCACGTCATGCCAGAATCAACGCGAAGCCCACTTGCTCCTGCAACTAATGAAGGATTGTTGTCAGGTAACGGCACCGGGCGTGCTGTTCATCGCTGAGGCTATCGTAGCCCCGACAGAAATTGCGAAGTACTTTGGCGAAGACGCCATAATAGCCAAAGAGTGCGAGATCGCCTACAACGCCACATTCATGGCCTTGCTGTGGGATGCAACGGCCACAAAGAATGCCAAGCTATTAAACCAGGGCATACGCAGTTTGCCGCAGAAACTTGAGCGGGCCACATGGCTGAACTACCTCCGCTGCCACGACGATATTGGTCTGGGTTTTGACGATGAGGACATCCGCGCTGCAGGGTACGAACCTGCTCCGCATCGCCGTTTCCTGGTGGACTACTACACGGGTGGCTATGCAGATTCGGAGGCGCGAGGAAAGCCTTTTGGTCTCAATGACAAAACGGATGATGCCCGTATCTGCGGCTCGCTTGCTTCGCTCGCCGGCCTTGAAGCAGCACTCGAATATCAGGACCCTGTGCAAATTGACAAGGCCGTCGAGCGCATTCTCTTGCTGCACGCCATGATTTTGTCGTTTGGTGGCATCCCTTTGCTTTACTACGGTGATGAAATCGGCGCCCTGAACGACGTCAGCTACCTGGAAGACATGAGCAAGGCGAATGACAGTCGCTGGATACACCGCCCACGCATCGACTGGGGAATAGCAGAATTGCGCCACGTCAAAGGCAGTGTGCAGCAACATTTATTTGACGGCCTCAAAAGCATGATTGCTACCCGCAAGGCGACACCGGCGTTTGCTGATTTCAATAATCGTGAACTACTGGATACCAGCAACACCCATTTGTTCGTGTTCTTGCGCACGATGCCACAACAGCTCCGCGAGTCGGTGCTGGTCGTCGCCAATTTTGATGACTCGCCCCAATCGCTCGATCTCGCCAGTTTGCAAGGTCTTGAACCGCTTGATCTACTGCGGATTTCCGACCTGATATCCGGCGAGTCGCCCGTTCAGGCAAATGGGAACCTTGTACTCGGGCCGCGCCAGTTCCGCTGGCTGTCGTTTTGACAGAGTGCAGGCGAACCTTGTCACCCGACCCGTCACGCAATTAGTCTTACGATGAATCCAATTTCTCTTAACAGCTACCGTGCTCTCCCGGAACAGATGTTTAGCCAAGACATTCCGGTTGCCACGCGCAATCCACAATTGTTGATGTTGAACAATGAATTGTTAGGCGAATATGAAGTAGCTGACACATGGTTCCGCAGCACCGAAGGGTTAAGCATTCTTTCCGGCAACGCCGTCAATAACGACAACTCACCGATAGCCATGGCCTATGTCGGACATCAGTTCGGACACCGTACACCGATGCTTGGTGATGGCCGTGCCCATATGCTGGGCCAGATGCTAACGGCACATGGCAACGTGGATATACAACTGAAAGGCTCCGGGCCCACCGCCTTCTCGCGTGGCGGCGACGGCCGTGCAACGCTGGCCTCCGTGTTGCGTGAATACATTGTTAGCGAAGCAATGGCCGGCCTGGGCATACCAACGACTCGTTCACTGGCCGTCATTGGCACCGGCGATACGGTGTATCGCGAGCGCCCCGAACCCGGCGGCATACTGGCACGCACAGCCCGCAGCCATATACGTGTCGGCAGCTTTCAGTATGCAGCAGATCAACCCGGCAATGATGCAGTCCGTGCTTTAGCTGACTACATGATCGAACAGCATTTCCCCCAAGTCGCCACCGCAGAAAACCGCTACGCTAGTTTGCTGCTGGCCATTGGCCAACTGCAGGCAAAACTTATCGCACAGTGGATGCTGGTGGGCTTTATTCATGGCGTGATGAACACCGACAACATGTCGATTGTGGGCGAGACAATAGACTTCGGCCCCTGCGCTTTCATGGACGAGTTTAATGCCGACAAGGTTTTCAGCTCTATAGACCAACACGGCCGCTATGCCTGGGCCAGACAACCCGGCATCGGTCTGTGGAACCTGACTCGCCTCGCAGAAACACTGTTGCCATTGCTTGACCTCGACAGTGATACAGCCGTAAAAATGGCCGAGTCCCAACTCACACAATTTATGCCCGCATTTCAGATGGCCTTCTATGACGGTTTGCGAACGAAACTGGCTATAAAAGACCAATCACCTGTCGCCAACGAATTTGCTGATAAAACTCTGGCATTGCTAGGCGAACACGCCATCGACATGACCGTGTTTTTTGACACACTGACCAAAGTTGCCAGCGGCGAAGCGGAACAAACTGTTCTTGAGCTATTTAGCGACCAAACCAACGCCAGAGAATGGCTGGCCCAATGGCAAACTATGCGGGCAGATGACGCCCACTCAGTGCAAGCAATGCGACTCGCAAATCCTGCTGTAATTGCACGCAACCATAGAGTAGAAGAAGCACTGCTGGCCGCGACTGCTCGTAATGATCTGCAACCATTTCTGCGGCTGACCGAAGCGCTAAAAAAACCATTTAGCTGCCCACCGGAAAATGCCGACCTGCAAACTCCGCCACTACCAGCGGAACGGGTTACGGCCACGTTTTGTGGCACCTAGGTGCAATCGATTAACCCAACCTCAACATTCCGCAAGTCACAGAGGTTGTATGTGAGCAGACTCGCCAGCATTTACATTGGTCAATAGTTAATTCCCCGAAAGCTCGGCCGCCTGTGAGACTAATAACGAAATAAGCATGTAGAGCTTGAAGCGGAGAGCTTGCGGACGCGTGTTCAATTGCTATGGGACATTCAATTTGAGCAATTGAACCTCTCTCAGGATCATGACCTCGACCCATCTTTGGTTTATTGATTTCCGGGAAAAAACTCAGTCAAGAAATGCGACTAACCCTGTATCCATGTCGTACAAAGCCCCACTGATTGCTGCAATTTTGCTATTCGGGCATTAGAAACATCAGTTAACATCCATGATACGGATCATGTGGGGCGCTCTCGAGCATGCCCGCCAAAATGCCCACTGGTCTGGCCGTCTCGAAGACGTTAATCTAAGCCTATGACTGACGATACCTGCTATTTATTCGGTTGCACGCTCGACGGCAAGGGCGGTGCCACCACCGTCGACGAATCAATCGAGTCCCCTGCCCCGCCTCACTGGGCGCATATCGATTATTCTGCCGAAAACGCGCGCGGCTGGCTGGCAGCGCGTGGGCTAGAACCCTTTGTCATCGACACGCTGATTCGAAATGAGTCCCGACCAAATCTGGCCGCCGTGGATGACGGCTTGCTGATCGTACTGCGCGGTATTAACCGGAATGCGGGCGCCGACCCAGAAGACATGATATCGCTGCGGATCTGGATCGAACGCGACCGCATGATTTCAGTGCGGCAACGCCGGGTCATCGCGGCACGCGAAGTGTTTACGGAGCTGGAGAACGGAAATGGCCCAAAAGATTTAGCCGAACTGCTGACTAGTCTGATCGAGCACCTGGCAGACGGGATCGCCGTGTTTGTCGACGACATCGAGGAACGAATGGAGCAGCATGAGACGGAAGTGGAAACCGCTGAGCCACAGAATATCCGGTCAGATGTGTCTGCTATTCGGCGCCAGCTTGCGACTGTCCGTCGTTTCCTCGCACCGCAACGCGATGCCCTCGATTCCTTATTCAGACAGGGGAAACAGTTTCTCGACGAGGACAAACTCTATCTGGTGCGTGAGCAATCCGATCGTATAACCCGGTATGTCGAAGATCTGGACCTCGTGCGTGAAAGAGCACTGGTGGTGCAGGAAGAACTGTTTAATCGGATTTCGCAGGAACAGAACGCACGTACCTACGTGCTGTCGATCGTCGCAGCAATTTTCCTGCCCATCACATTTATTTCGGGTGTATTTGGCATGAATGTTGCGGGTTTGCCGGGCCTCGAGGACATCGATTCATTCTGGATCGTATCGGGCGTGATGCTGGTTATTTCGGTTGCGATCCTGATCGGGTTGCGCTGGAAAAAATGGTTCTGAAAGAGCGTGGAATTCCATCTGCCCGGCATCTGATCCTGTATATCTACCAACGTCTTGCATCAGGACGGCCCGGTCTGGTGGTCTTCCCTGTGTTCCGCTTCAATAAAGACTCGCTGAATACGTGAATCGATAGCTTTGATCTTTTTGGTGAGTGCAGTAACGGAGTCTTCCAGCTGTTCGGCCGATAAGGCATCGAGAAAGTCGACCGATATGGTCGCCAGGATAAATTCCGGGCCCATGTGCAGCGTTGCGATTTCATTGACTGATTGGATACCTTCATCCTGGCTCAAAATTTCACGCATTTCTGCAGCAATCTGCGGGTCCGCACTTTCACCGATCAGCAGTTTTTTGCTTTCCATCGCCAGCACGAAGGCGGTCAGAATAAGCACCAGGCCAATGCTGATCGAGGCCAGGCCATCGAAAACTGAATTGCCCGTTAGTTGATACAAGAAGGTACCAAGGAGCGCGATTAACAATCCGAGCAGAGCAGCCGAGTCCTCGAATATGACGACAAAAAGCGTCGGGTCTTTACCGCGCGTAATAGCCTTGATGAACCCGAGTGATCCACGGCTGAGGTTAAACTCTTTAAATGCCACCCATAACGCACCCGCCTCGAATACCAGGGCAAGACAGAGCACGGCGTAGTTAATGGCCAGATTGACTATCGGTGTTGGGTGAGCAAGGTGTTGCCAGCCCTTATAGATCGAGATGATGCCGCCGAGTGCGAAAATCAGCATCGCGACAACAAAACTCCAGAAATAGATTTCCTTACCGTGGCCGAACGGAAAGTCGGCGTCCGGCGGACGTTGCGCACGCTTCATCCCATGCAACAGCAGCACCTGGTTGCCTGTATCTACGAGTGAATGAATACCCTCGCTCAGCATCGCGGAACTACCTGTGTAGGTAGCGGCGGCAAACTTCGTCACTGCGATCAGCCCATTGCCGATAAGGGCCGCGTAAATTGCTTTCTTCGAGGAGCCCGCCATGATCAGTTACCTTAAGTTTCCGACTCTATGTCGCGACGATCTGGCAAAAAGACCCATCAATATGACGTCACGTTGCGGAAAGGCGACCACAATATCACCGTTGCCGGAACAGTTCAGCGATCCTGAACCTGACATCACTACTTCGACCCGCGTTTTGAGCACCAAAAGTGATCGGGTCCGCTACCAGGCGGCCCGGCAAAAACTCGAGACATCATTCCCATGCCAATCGGCAAAGTGAGGTCAAGCATCCCTGATCTGCAAAAGTCTGCCTATCGGCCATTACCGGACGTTCATCGTAGATAAAAAACCCCGCTCAAGGCGGGGAATTTTAAATTGATTCAGTTTGAACTAAGCAGTTTTTCTGCGGCGGAACCAGCCGAGTAAGCCTAGGCCGGAACCGAAGAGCCATACTGCCGCAGGAATGGGCACAACATTTGCAGCCACATCGCCATCACGCACGGCCCACGCGTATAACGGAAAACTGAAGTCTGCATTTTCGCCCTGTCCACCGTCCCCGAAATTAAAATAAGTGGGGTTTTCACCAATAAAACCAAAATAGAATTCGGACCAGTATGGCCTATCTAAGACATTCATGAAGAGCCCGGGCATCGAGGCAGTTACTCCATTGTAATAATACATGTAACCATACTCGTTGCCCCGGCACTCCAGTTCACTCGCCGTTGTACAATCGACTGGACCCGTGCCATACACGTAAGGATCTACGTTAGCGGTTGCCAGACGCCAGTCGTCCCAAGTCACGTCACGAACTGAATCGTAAATACTTAACGAATCAGCCCAAGCTATCTGATAGTCCCAGCTAGCACCGCCGTTGATATTCGCGTCTTGTGTCCAGGTGATGTCTAAAATATCGTCATAGATGAAACCGCCGCCGCGGTCAACGAGTGCTGCCTGTGCAGAACCGAGAACAAATAAGAGAATTATCCCTAGTGCGCGACGCATTTCAAACTCCCCAGGTCGACCCTTACGGCACATTAGAAGTGCAGGCAGAAATTATTTCAGACCAATATACTCGCCGGCCATAGGCCTCTGCAATGCTGCAGGGCAATCCACAATGCTTATGTTGAATAGTGGCCACCATCCGTAAAGCCCCTGGCAACGCGGCTCCAACGAGCAGATCAATGGACTGCTGCGACAGTACTTCCCCAAGGGCATGGATCTATCAGGGGTCCATCAGAACAAACTAAACGCTATCGCAAGACAACTTAACGAGAGACCGAGAGAAACGTTAAACTTCGAAACACCAGCCGAACGATTTAACCAATGTGTTGCGTCGATCGGTTGAAACCGCAGCATAGAGGACATTGGGGAGGTGATAAAGAAACCCGCCGAAGCGGGTTCTCTAAATCGTTGCGGATCGAATCAGACTTTCGTTCTGCGTCAGAACCGGCCTAGTCAATGTTTACCTCAGGCGCCGGGCCCCACATGTAGCACTCGCATCATCTCGTGATCTTCGTGCGAGAGGATATGGCAATGCCACACGTAACGTCCGGGTTTGTCAAAAGTCGCCCTGATTCGGGTGACCTGCTCCGGCAACGCAGTGACCATGTCCTTTGGTGCATTTTCTGCATACCCGTCCGATAAACCAAGATTGACATCAGCACCCACCACTACATTCTCGATTGATGGCGCCTGCCCCAGCTCGCCGTTGTGCTGCACGATCGTCTGCGGCACGTCGCCCTCATCGAAAGTTAGCGCCTGACGACCGAGGATCTCGAAATTAACCAAGTGCAGATGGATCGGGTGAGCATCGCCGGTAAAGTTGTATATCTCCCATTCCTCTGTCGAGTTCAATGCCGGGTTTTCGGTTGTGGCTGCATGCCATGGGATCGCCTTGAATTCACCATCCACCTCTGCACCCAGCAATGGCTGCAATCGACCGTACTCGTCCAGACCTTCGAACAGAGCCACTTTGCGGTGATTGGTCACGGCGTTGTTATTACCGTTGTATGAACTAATGCTGGATGGATCGAAGTTATCCGGCACCGCTGACAAAGGTTGGCTAACATCAAATGCCATGATCCGATCAGTTTGTCGGTCTGCAAATAAGTCATCTGGCCCCAGATCGTCACCGTAGGCACCACCGAAGGGTGCATCACCTCCGATATTCTCGATGATGACCCGCTTGCCAGCCAGTGCCGGATCGGAGAAATCAATCACCAGGTCATAGCGAGAACCGGGCTCGAATACCAGCGTGTCCAGTTGCATGGCAGCCCCCGCAAGACCCTGATCACTGCCGATTACGTGGAATGGTATCGGCGCACCGGCGTTCGCCAGATCGGTATCGCCGGCCGGTATTGCTCGCAGGCGAATGACCATAAAGCGTGAGTCCGTGCCATTCACTAAACGTACGCGGTAATTGCGTGGTTCGACATCTGTTTTTGGCCAGATTTTGCCGTTCACGACCATGTGGTCACCGAAAAACTCAGCCAATGCCGAAGGTCCACCGGGTATTGGCGGCGTAGCACCCTCGCCCGTGATGAAATCATCCCACAGGGGATCGCCTTCATACGCAGGATAAAAAAGCTGACCGTTCTCGGTGAACATCTTGTCCTGGATCGCATACGCCAGTTCATAGGGCCCTGCCGGAAGCCCCAGCGGGTTGTCGACCAGACCCGTATCCTGATCATCACGCAGAATATAAAAGCCAGCCAGGCCAGCATAAACATTCAGGCGGGTAAGCCCTAACGCATGATCGTGGTACCAAAGCGTTCCCGCAACCTGATCATTACTGTAAGTGAAATCTTTGGCAGGTTTACCCATCCATTGGGGGCCTGCAATTTCGCGTCCGGGGGAATAGAAAAACTCGGGGTTGCCGTCGAAAATGTAATCCGAATGCCCACCATGCAGATGAGTGATGATCGGCACCCCATCTTTTTCAATACTGTAGTCGGTGTAGCCATGCAGGCTGTATGCCGTGTGCAGGCTCTCATCAACCGGCAGCAAATGCGGCAAAGGTTTGCCATTGCTTTTGCGCAGATTATTTGACCATCGCACCGTCGTTGGGACATCTTTTTGCGCATGAATTGTTGGGCCGGGCCAGCTAACCGTGCCGGAATTTCCGTAGCCCCACACTGTTGTATTCGCCCGCCGGCCATTCCTGCGCAGAAGGCCCGTTTGTTGCGTTGTTTGCCCAACGGTGGCGTGAATCACCCCCGTCCGAGGGTGTGGGTTATAGACAAAGGCAGGATCCAGTGCGTTAGGCACCTGTTCCACAAATTTTGGCTGTAAGGCCGGGTCGCTGAGCCAGCCGACTGATGAATCTAGCGGCACACCGTAAGCCTTTTTCATCAAAGGACTCCACGGCATCATTATTGAACCGCCTGCAACGACAGCACCAGCCTGGATAAACTTCCGTCTGTTAACCATGTCTTCCCCCTAGCGATGGGCTCCTCACTGACATGAGTGATGTGAGAACCCGTTTGTTTTAGTTATTTTTATATGATGGTCTCTGTCCAGAATGCCCCTTTGGATCAAAAGACTTATGACATAATACTGAGTATCCACTTTAAAAGGTATAGCTGCATGAATTTTCTTGCGCTAGACGGCTGTTACAGCGGCATCACAGTGTTGGGCTCTGTTGGCGCCAGGCAGTTGATGAAAGCCTGTAAAGTAGTGCCCTAGACCTGCTTGGCGCGAAGAAGGCACAAAGCCCATTCACTCGAATAACTGCCTTTGAACCAAGTAGTCGGAAGCTCGAGCCTCTCCGGGCGCTCCATTTTAAAGAGATGCAGCCGCATCCCTTTCTTATTTGCCCGATTGACTGGTAACTGCCCCAAAGATTAAGACACTTAATTCCCGCTTTGGGTCGGAAACTGCCGCAAGGCGGGCTGCAGTGCAATGGTCCCTTTGGGTCGGAAGCTGCCCTACAGCCGCAAGGCCCCTGGCTGACCGCTATACACTCGATACCAGCCCCTCAGATTAAGGTTTTAGATTTCTCAGATTGAACGGCAGCTTTCGCGCGTGGAGCAGACGCTCGAAACGCGCCTTTTATCCGCTGATGACAGGCAGCTCACGGCCAATAGCGGTCATTAGTGAATCCTAAAACAGACAAAAAGAAACCCGCCGAAGCGAGTTCCGGATTTTGCTTAGGGAACCCTGTCCAGCCAACTAACCGATCCGCCGGGACTCTGCCTGGAGTTCGGAAGCCTGGGGCAGCTTTTCCGTCGTAGTCTTCTTCCACTTTTCCTCGATCAATTGTTTCACGGCCTCTTCGAGAAATTCCGGCGCGGCCCACTGCTGCACGTCGAAGTCGTTCTTGATGTAGCCATGCTTGAGCATGAAGTCCTTGCCGGTCTTAATGCAGGCGAGATTCAAGGGCGACAGGTTAGGCACCATATCCACGTCCTTGATGCCCAGATAGGTGTCCTCGGCATCGCGGTAAAAGGTCTGGCGGTCGAGGATCACCGCTGCGGCACGCTTGTGCTCGTTTGCCCAGCGCCCTACCTTGATCATGCTCTTCATGTAAGCAACGACGAGTTCCGGGTGCTCCTCGGCCATCACGTCAGTACACGTGATGATTGCGGGCGTGTTGGCGATCTGCAGCTTCCAGTCCGGATATCTGGAAAGGTCTTCCACCATTCTGATCTTCCCAGTATCCTCCTGCAGGTGCTGAAACACCTTGCTCTGGGTATATATGGCATCGACCTTTCCGCTCAGCAGCGCCGCCTCCATCGGGCGGAATGCCAGATCGTGCTTGTGGTCGCGCGTGGCCCAGAGATCGGTCGGATTGATCATGGGTGCCAACATCTTTGCATCGGTGTACCAGTCATCTGGGTATGGGAATTCGACGATCTCGACATCGTCGATGGTCATGTCGTTCATCATGAGCATATTCAGGATTCCCATGTGCTCCTGAATGCGCCACCAGTCATTCTTAAGAGTGTTTAAGCTCTTTGAC
>Ga0316191_10002744_pt1 | contig 12881 bp, 12 predicted proteins | sample Eddworburr2cm_MG_FD_204928 | JGI IMG/M metagenome (GOLD analysis project Ga0316191, IMG submission 204928) | Coastal sediment microbial communities from Maine, United States - Eddy worm burrow 2 cm | ecosystem: Environmental > Aquatic > Marine > Coastal > Sediment | place: USA: Maine...
CGCGAGGTTGTGCTTTCTATCACGCTTATAACAGGCATGCTCACGCTCTTCTCTTATCTGCTGGTAGACATCTGTTACGCGCTTGCTGATCCCAGGGTGAGCTATGAGTGAGATGCCGACCCCGGCAGTAAGCGCCCACGGAGAACACGAAACTTTCAGCGCCCGGGTACTGCGACAGACGGCCGCCCGCTGGGGCGCTCGCATCGGCTTCGCCTGGATTGGTCTGGTTGCGCTGGCCGCGGTCTTCGCGCCTTTTCTGGCCAACAGTCACCCGCTGGCGCTGAAGACGCCGGATGGCTGGAGCAGCCCGCTGCTGGAAAATCTCACCTGGATGGACGTTTCGCTGCTGGCCGCTTTTATCGCGGTGTTTGTCGTCTGGCTTTTGCGTCGCCGGCTGAATGGCGCGCGGCGTCTCGCTGTCCTGGCCGTTGCCGTGCTTGCATCGGCGGTGCCCGCTTATCTGCTGGTGAATCCACCTCAGGCGGTTGTATTCGAGAAGTATCGCCAGGGCCTCGTCAGTGGCGCTGTGGAGCAGGCTGTTTTCGTGCCTGTGCCCTACTCGCCGACGGATCGTTCCCGCGACAAGCCGCTGTCTCTGTCGCCGCCGGATTCTGAGCACCTCATGGGCACTGACGAAGACGGCGCGGACGTCCTTTCGAGAATGATTCACGCCTGTCGAATTGCGCTCGGCATCGGCTTCGTCGCCACCGGCATCGCGCTGGTCATTGGCATCCTTTTCGGCGGCATCATGGGTTTCTTCACAGGCTGGGTGGAGATTCTGATGATGCGTTTTCTGGAAATCTTCGAGTCCATTCCCCAGCTGTTTCTTCTGCTCACCGTGGTGGCCTTCTTCGGTCGCAACATCTATCTCATCATGGCTGTTATCGGCCTCACGTCGTGGCCGGGGTATGCCCGCTATCTGCGTGCGGAATTTCTGAAGCTGCGGCAGCAGGACTTCGTGCAGGCAGCCCAGGCCTGCGGCCTGCCGATATGGTCGGTGCTGTTCCGTCACATGTTGCCCAACGGAGTGGCGCCGCTTCTGGTGGCGGCAAGCTTCGGGATCGCCTCTGCCATACTGGCGGAGGCGACGCTGAGCTTTCTCGGCCTCGGCGTGGTGGATGCACCCAGCTGGGGCGGAATGCTGAATCAGGCGGTGGGTCCCGGTGGCACCTTCGCCGTCTGGCTGGCCACCTATCCTGGGCTGGCGATATTTCTCACGGTGTTCGCCTACAACCTCATCGGTGAGGCGTTGCGCGATGCCATAGACCCGCATCTGCAGCGCGCGCCAGGCTGAAAGCGGATGCTGCTGTCGGTCAGAAATCTGCACGTGCAGTTCGGTACGGGAGAATCCGCGGTCAGTGCCGTTGACGGGGTGTCTCTGGACATCGCGCCAGGTGAAACCTACTGCCTGGTGGGGGAATCCGGTTCCGGCAAGAGCGTCACCGGCCTGGCGCTGATGCAGCTGCTGCCCCAGTCGCTTCCCCATCGGCCTGGCGGCGAGGCGCTGTTCCGCTCAAGCAGACTCGCGGCGGAGGGGGTGCCGACCGCTTCCGGGGCTGTAGATCTGCTGCGGCTGCCTGAACAAGAGATGCAGCGAATCCGCGGCGGCCGCATTTCCATGATTTTTCAGGAGCCGATGACCGCTCTCAATCCGGTGCTGACCATTGGCGAGCAGGTGATGGAGCCGCTGCAGCTGCATCTTGGCATGGACGAATCGGCGGCCCGAGCCCGAGCCCTGGAACTCCTGGAACAGGTTCAGATGCCGGAGCCCGAGCAGCGTCTGAAAGAATACCCGCACCGGCTTTCGGGCGGCCAGCGTCAGCGCGTGATGATCGCCATGGCCATGGCCTGCGAGCCAGACCTGCTTATTGCCGACGAGCCCACCACGGCGCTGGATGTCACCATCCAGGCGCAGATTCTGGCGCTCATGGCGGACCTGCAGCGGCGGCGGAATACGGCACTGCTGTTCATCACCCACGATCTCAGCGTGGTCGCGCAGATTGCCGATCATATTGCGGTGATGCAGCTCGGTCGGATCGTGGAGACGGGTACCCGTGACCAGGTACTGTACAGGCCGCAGCATGCGTATACACGCCAGCTGCTTGCGGCGCTCCCCAACCGGCTGAAACGGCACAATCGGATTCCGCGTCCCGAGGGTGAAGACCCGCTGGTCAGGGTTCGAAATCTCAAGGTCTATTTTCCGGTGCGGCGCGGCGTGCTGCAGCGCCGGGTCGACGATGTCAAAGCGGTGGACGGCGTCAGCCTGGATATCCGCAAAGGCCGGGTGCTGGCGGTGGTGGGAGAGTCGGGGTCCGGGAAAACGACCCTCGGCCGAGCGCTGTTGCGCCTGCTTCCCGAGACCTCGGGAGAAATCCTGTTCCGCGATGCCGACCTTGCCAGGCTGGCGCCGCGGCAGATGAAACCGTACCGGCGGTGGCTGCAGATCGTCTTTCAGGACCCCTATTCCTCCCTGAACCCCCGCCTGAGCATCGCTACGACCCTTACCGAACCCATGGCCACCCACGGCATCGGGTCCAGCCAGGACGAGCGGCTGCGGATAGCCGGGGAAACGCTCGAACGGGTGGGCCTGGATCGCGCCATGCTGATGCGCTTTCCCCACGAGTTCTCCGGTGGCCAACGCCAGCGCATCGGCATCGCCCGGGCCCTGGTACTGGGGCCTGAACTCATCGTCTGTGACGAGGTGACGAGCGCATTGGATGTCAGCGTGCAGGCGCGGGTCCTGGCGCTGCTGGATGAGCTGCGTGGCGAGCTCGACCTGACTTATCTGTTCATCACCCACAACATCGACGTGGTTCGCTACTTCGCCGACGAGGTTGCCGTCATGTACCGGGGGCGCATTGTGGAGCAGGGCCCGGTGGCCGACGTCTGCGACGAGCCCCAGCATGCGTACACCCGCAAGCTTCTGGCCGCGGTGCCCAGCTTCGATCCGCCGTCGGATTCGGGAAATGTAGCCCCGCCCGTCCGTTGAGCGGTCTGTCAGGCGGAACGCACCGCGTGCCAGTGCTCGCTGATGCCGTAGCCGGTTCGTCCCTCGGTCTGAAACTCGGCTAACCCCTCATTTACGAAAGTGGCGCCACCGGCCATGGGTATCTTGGTTGGACAGATGGTGAGGATTCTGCCGGCCACGTCCACCGTCTTGCCTCCCTCTGTCTCCGCCCGCAGGCGGACGGCCGTGTGCCAGAGCGAGCCCTTTCGGTACTCGCTGTCGATCACGACGTTTCGAAGATCCTCCGTATGGTCACCGCGGCTTATCCAGCCGGAGCCGCGCATGACGCCATCCGCGTGGCGGAAGCAGGATCCACCCATGGCGAGGTCGGGCCCGAAGTTCATGGAAAACCAGTTAACGAAGGGGCGAGGATCTTCCGCTCCGTGGCGTTCACTTTCCGGTACCTCTTCGGATGCGGTCTCTTGCGTCTGGCCTGCGCTCCAGTCTCTGGGGCCCCAGGATTTGTCGCGTACGCCAAAGCCCGACGGGTGAAACACCTCGGTCCCGCTCGCGCCTTCCAGGCGGATTTCCCCGCGCACCTGGCCCGTCTGTTCGAAATGGCCACGCGCGCCGTTGGCTGCGTAGTGGGGCTCGGTGAGGGCGTTGAAATCCATCTGCATGCTCAGCGTGGCCGGCTGGTACCAGCCCTCTGGCCTTGCCTTCCGGCGCTCAAGCAGTATGGAAGCATCGGCGATGTCCTGAGCAGGACCTTCGTAGCGCACCTCCCAGTTCTGAAACGGCACGACGCAGACGAGTTCAAGCTGTCCCGCGCGCAGATCATCGTTGTAGGCGTTCAGGTCTTTGCCGATCTCACGCCTCCCGTAAGTGAAGGCAACCCGATCGCCGCCCAGGTAAACCACGTGCAGGCCGTCGGCCCAGCCATCACCTGGGCGAAAGCCCATTCGGGTGAACATGGCGATCTGGGAATCCGGGTCGACGAAATTGAAGTAGTAGCTCTCGCTCCATGCGCCCTCAGCGCCGACCGGGTGCATTCTCTCGTCCAGGGGGTTCATGGCCTCTCCATTTATCCGATGAGTGTTTCATCCGATGAGCGTTTTATCCGATGAGCATCGTCTGCATCGAAAAACCACTATAACCCGCCGTCTGTCCGCCGTGAACGGCTGCGCCAGCGTCGGATCATTCCCGGGCGCTGTCGAGATAGGCGCGGATGCGCTGCAGCTGGGGTAGCTGCCGGCGGATACGCGCTATGCCGAATTCCTCAAGAAAAGCTTCGAGCAGGGGGAAGGTTGCTGCAACGGCAGCGTCCCGTGCCTGGCGGCCGCTGGGCGTGAGGCGCACAAGCTTGCGCCGGCCGCTTGTCGGGTCTGCGGTGATGCTGACGAAACCTTTGGTCGCCAGCTTGCCGAGGGTATTGGTCATAGCCCCTTTGCTGACCTGGAAGGCCCTCGCCAGCCTGCCCGGGGTGGCTTCGTCGTCGACGCGGACAAACCAGTTGAGCACGCTGAACTGAGACTGGTTCAACCCCTGAGGCATCTGTTTGTCCATCTGGTTGGCGGACAGCTGTGCGATGATGTTGATCTCGTTGAAAAAGCTGTAAGCATCGTTGAGATCGGCCGTGCTCCGGCGGCCTCTCTGCTTTTTACCGGTAGCCGTCTTTCCCAGAGTAGACATTGTTTAATATCAAACAGTTTGATATTAAACATTATGCCAGGTATTCTGCTTTTCGTGAAGTCGAGGGAGTTAGGCGGAACATGTTGAAAGCTGCAGGTTGGTTTCTAGGCGGGCTGTTGGCTCTCGCGGTTGTGATCTTCGTTTCGCAGATTGTTGCGTCCGAGACCGGCGAGGTCGTGGTGCTGACCACTACCGGTACGGACGGCGAGCCGGTGGAAACCCGACTCTGGGTCGTCGACCTTGAGGGCAGTCAGTATCTGCGCGCCAGCGAGGGTTCGGGGTGGTACGGACGCTTGATGGCCGATGCGGCGGTAGAGCTGCGTCGTGGGGAGAATTCGAGCCCCTATGCTGCCGTGCCGGCTCCGGAGGTAAGGGGCGCAGTCAATGATCTGATGCGGGAAAAATATGGCTGGCGCGATGTCTACATCGACTGGCTGGTGGGTGGTCGGGATAACGCCTTTCCCATTCGCATGGATGTCAGATAAGCGGCGGGGTTTGAAGCGCGCCCTTAGAAGAAGCGCGCCAGCACGAACAGGCTCACCATGGTGAACGCCAGGCTCACCTTAACGGCTGCGCCGACCACAAGGCCCACCGTTGCGCCCACCCCGGCGCGTCCAGCGTCTTCGAGCGAGCGCCGGGCCGACAGCTCGCCGATAACCGCGCCGATGAAAGGTCCCAGCAGGATGCCAGCGGGGGCGAAGGCAATGCCAACCAGCGCACCGATCAGCGCGCCCCATGCGGCTCTCGGAGAAGCGCCGAAATGGGAAGCGCCCATGGCGCTCGCGGCGAAGTCGACCAGATAGGTCAGTACGGCCATCCCCGCGAGCACGGTCAGGGTACCCCAGCCAGCGTAGCCGAAATCGTCGATCCAGGCGCCGAGCAGCAAACCTGCAAACAGTATCGGTGGCCCCGGTAGTGCGGGCAGCAGCAGGCCCAGTATGCCTGTCGCGATCAGCAGCACGGCCAGGACCCACAGCAGCACGTCCATGATCATCGCGGTGTCCATTCCCGGCTTCGCCTCCTAAAACAGTTCATTGCTACAGGGTGAGCCCAGCGCTCATTGATAGAGCCCCTGTTTCTGCACTTGTGGTTTGCACTTGAACGGTGCGCGAGCTTGTCAAAGTGCACAACTTGAATGCAACTTCCGGGGTGGCCCGGCCGGCGGCGTCGCTCAGAGCGCCCTGAACCGGGATTGTTCGAGAGTTGGCCCGGGTTTTGCAAATTCTTTTTTGAAAACCGGGTTCGACAAACGCTTCGGCGAACCCTGCCCCGCTCTTACGGCTGCTGTCCGGACGAGATCGGGTTAGAGATGGGAAGCGTAGAAACTTCCAACCGGTGAGGAGGAAACAGGAAATGACCGCGCAAGTAGCAACAGGGTTCCCTGAAACGGATTACGCAGGACCGCATACCTGGCAGACTCAGGGCTGGGCCCGGCTGGTGAGGCGCGCGATGCGTCGGCGCGCTTATACCCGCTGGGTCGACCGCTATTGCGAATCTCTGACGGTGACCGGTCAAGAGCACTTCATCGATCTGTACGGTCCCTGCATCGTCATCGCTAACCACCAAAGCCACATGGATTCTCTTGTGCTTCTGACGGCGCTGCCTGATGGTGTTAAAAACAACTTCTATTTCGGCGCGGCGGCCGATCGTTGGTTTGTAAAAGGCAAGAAGAAGCTGATACTGCAGCCCTGGTATCAATCGCTGGTGCTGGGCAATTTCCCCATCAGGCGTGGCGGCGGTTCACAGGCGCTCGAATATGCAAAAACGCTGCTTAACAAAGGCTGCAACGTCGGCATCTTTCCTGAAGGCACACGGGCCACCAACGGGCGTCTAGGAGACTTCCGCAAGGGCGTGGCGCTGCTGGCGCTGGAGCTGGACGTACCCGTAGTGCCCGTCTATCTGTCCGGTCTGCGGGAGATGCGTCCCAAAGGCCAGTTGGAGGTAACCCCTGGCCCCGCCAGCGTCGAAATACTCGAGCCGCTTCGGTTTGCCGCCGGAACGAGCGTGGCGGAAGCCACGGAGCAGATGTGGCAGCGTATGAACGAAAGACATCTGGTCCACTACCCGCCGGCACCCATTCGGCGCGCGGCCTGAAACCGCGCATCTCTCAGCGAGCCTGGGCGTCTCCGCCCAGGCCTTTTAGCATCAGGCCCTCTGCGGGCAGGCCCAGCAGAACCCGCCCGGCGTCGTCGATGTGATGAGAAGCTACGGTCGCGTGCTGGCGCACCACTCTGACATCTCTGGCAAGCCGCTCCAGCGGGTGGCCTTTCTGGTTCGCCGTGGTGCCGGCTGCATCGCAGAGCTGATCCACGGATTCGGTGCAGCCGACGACCGCGTCCGAGCAGGCCGCCTGAAAGATGGCCAGCTTCCGGCTCGAGATTTTTCGTTGGGCCAGGACGTCGGCCCAGAGCTCCTCAACCAGCTCGAAAACCAGCGCGCGAGCCCCTCTGACGCGTATTTCAGCTTCAGCGGCGGCTCGCTGAGCGCGACCCCGATTGCGCAATGATCGGCTGGTGAAACGCGGCGTCTTGCCCTCGGCCAGCTCGACAAAAGCGTCAATGGCGGCTCGTGCGATGCCGAGTGAGACGGCCACCTTGTTGTAGGCCAGGCGCGCGCCCAGTGGAAATCGCAGTAGTGGCGAAGCATCCCGGGTACCGCCGATGGGCGCGACGATGCGACTTTCCGGAACGAACGCGTCGACAACGCGCACGTCGTGGGAACCAGAGCCTGCAAGGCCGGAAACGTGCCACGTATCCAGAATTTCGAAGTCGCCTTTTTCGATTATGGCGTAGACATTGCCGCGATCGGTATCTGGCTCGCCATTGCGGTACAGACATACCGTGGCGCCGAACAGGTGGCCGTTGTGGCAGCCGCTGACGAACTGCCACTGGCCGCTGACACGATAGCCACCGTCTACCGCGTCGGCACGACCGACGGCGGCCGTCGAGCCGCACAGGACCACCATGGGATCGGCGATCAGCTCCGCGCACCGGTGAAATCCTGGCGCGATCAGGCCGAAGCTCTCGACGCCTATCATGAGGTTCCAGCCGGCACTCCCGTCCGCACGGGAGATCGCTTCGATGGTGCGTATCTGGGTAACGGGATCGGCGTTTTCTCCGCCGCAGCTCTCCGGCGCCGCTATGCGATACAGCCCCTCACGGGCGAAAGCCTGAGCGACGCTGGCCGGGAGATGGCGCTGGGATTCAGCGGCGTCGGCATTTGCGTGTACCAGGGATGCCAGCGCGGCCGCGCGCTGTACCGGATCTGTCGACCTTGCTGTAGGAACGTTCATATTGCCTCCCGATCGTCAGCCTGGAACACGCGAACGCCCCCCACCCAGGTCTCCAGCACCCGTATTCTGCCGATGTCGGTTGTTTTTACCTTCCGCGGATCGGCGTCGAGAATGACGAAGTCCGCCAGCTTGCCCGGTTCCAGGCTGCCAACCTCGTGATCCGAATGGCACTGCCAGGCGGCGTCCCGGGTCATGGCCCTGATGGCGACCTCTACCGGGACGGCCTCGTCCGGGGCCAGCAGGTTGTCAGGATCCCGCCACAGGGTGCGGGTAACCGCGTTCTCGATGCAGCGCAGGGGATTCATCTCGGTGACCGGCTCGTCTGAGTGTATGGTCCATCGGATGCCCGCTGACTCGCACGCGGCGGCCCGGTCCAGCTTAGCCGCTTTCTCCGGGCCGAAAATTTCATCGCGGAACGCCTGACCCCACCAGTACACGTGGCCGATGAGAAAACTGGGCGACAGGCCCAGATCGCGGATTCGCACGATCTGCTCGTCGTGCAGAATGGAGCAGTGCTCGATGCGGCACCGGGCGGCGGCCGGGTCGAGGCCGGCTGCTCGTGCGGCGTCGAAAGCTTCCAGCACGTTGTCGATAGCCTGATCGCCGTTCGCATGGACCACTACTGGCCAGCCCTGTTTCAATCTGGTCGCGACTTTTTCCTTGAGGGCCTCCGGTTCGACGTAGGCGATGCCGCGGCTGTCGGCGCACAGAAACGGCTCGCGCTGCAGACCGGTCAGGCCCTGATTCGAACCGTCGGAAACGATTTTCCAGCCGGCCGCGCGCAGCCAGCTGTCGCCGTCACCGAACGCGATGGACGAACGGTCCCAGGCCTCGGCGCGCTGGTCTCCCAGTGAGTAGCGGAAGCGGCAGGTCATGGCGTTGCTGTCGCGCAGCGCGCGGTAGAGCTCAAGCTCCCCGGCGCCCTGCATCAGGCCGGTACCCTGGTCGCACACTGTGGTGAATCCCATGGCGTTGGCATGGGCGAAGACGTCCAGACAGGCGCGACTGATATCGTGGGCGCGCATGGCGGCGTTGTGCCTTGCCACGCCGCCCATGGCCCCTCCGCCCTGCAGCACGCCGTTTGGCATGCCGTCGCTGTCGCGCTCGAAGCGGGAACCCGGCGGGTCCGGAGTGTCCCGGGTGATGCCCGCAATCTCCAGTGCCCGGGTGTTGCAGTACCCCAGATGCAGGGAGGCGTTGTAGACGAAAACGGGCAGGGTTTCGGAGACGGTATCGAGCATCTGCCGGGTAAGTACCGAGGGTCCTGCCTGCAGGGACGGATCGAACTGGCGGCCCACCACCCATGCGCCCGGGTTTTCTTCGAGCGCCGTTTCCGCCGCCACCTCCCGCAGGCGTTGTAGGGCGCCCTCGACGCTGGGATAGCGGAATGGTCCGACGTTTTCGTACAGATGCAGAACGGCGATAGGCACCAGGTGCATGTGTGGTTCGATGAAGCCGGGAAGCAGGGTTCGACCCTGGCAATCGACCACCAGTGCGTCATCAGTGGCCTGGGACCGCGCGTCCTCCGTGGAGCCCACCCGTATCACCCGTCCGTCGCGGATCAGCAGGGCGTCGGCCTCGCTCATGTCCGGATCCATGGTCATTATTCGGGCATTGACCAGCAGACACTCTACGGCGGCAACCCGCGCGAGGGGGAAGTCGGGGCGCGAGCGAAACGCGTCCGCCTGACGCCTCAGGTCGATATTGCCCGTTTCCAGCAGTGCGGGCAGCGCTTCGGCGCAGCAGGGGCAGCCGAACAGGCTGTGGCTGAAAGGCGGTCGCATAGCGACGCCGCCACTGAATCCGCTCTGGTTGTCAAACATCTGCGTCCTCCCCGCAAGCGGCGACCCCGTCACCGCCTCTTGTCGATCGAGACACCCATCCTACGCCCGGCGAGGTGTGAAAGCCCAGGGTTGCACGCGCTTCGCCGAGTTCGGGCACAATGGCCGCCCTGCCGGTTTTACGTTGAGGAATCATGTTCAGCATGGGCGTCGATCGTTACCCGTTGGGCATTCTAGACAATGCACCCGCGCCGCGGGCGATGGGCGGCATGTGAGCTTCGCTCAACGGGTCAACGGGTTGTTTCGACCCCAGGGCAGGATTTTCTACGGCTGGTGGATCGTCGCCGCCAGTGGCGGTGTTCAGTACCTGGCCAGCGTGCTCTGGATGCAGTCCTATGGCGCCTACGTAGTGCTTCTGCAGGCGGACTTCGGCTGGAGCAAAACCCTGCTTGCAGGCGCCTTCGCGCTGACCCGGATAGAAAGCGGCATTCTGGGCCCGCTGCAGGGCTGGCTGGTAGACCGGTTCGGGCCGCGCATCGTGCTCAGCGTGGGCACCGTCATGTTCGGCGTCGGTTTCATGCTGTTCAGCCAGGTAGATTCGCTGCTGACCTTTTACCTGACTTTTGCCCTCATCGCCCTGGGCTCAAGCCTCGGCGGCTTTGCGACTCTCATGGTCTCGCTGGTGAACTGGTTCAGCCGTCACAGGGCCAAGGCGGTGGCGTTTTCACAGATCGGTTACGCTCTGGGCGGCTTCTCGGTGCCGCTGGTGATACTGCTTCTCGAAGCTTACGGCTGGCGCAGCACGGCGCTGATTTCCGGGTTCATCGTAATCCTGGTGGGCCTTCCTCTGGTGCGGCTGGTACACCATCGCCCCGAAGATATTGGCGAGCGCCCCGATGGCACGCCTGCTCCGCCGGGCGAAAGCGATAGCCGCAGCGCGGCCAGCGCCGACTTCACTGCCCGGGAGGCCATGCGCACGAGAGCGTTCTGGCTGATTTCGGCCGGTCATGCCACCGCGCTGCTGGTGGTTTCTGCCGTTCTGGTTCATCTGGTTCCCCATCTCACCGAAGGCCTGAACTACTCTCTGGCAGAGGCAGGCGGTGTGGTGGCGCTGATGACGGCGTTTCAGATGCTCGGGCAGCTGTCCGGCGGTTATCTCGGAGATCGCTTGAACAAGCGGGTGATCTGCGCCCTGTGCATGGTGGCCCATGCAGGAGGCCTGCTGCTGGTAACCTTTGCCACCACCTGGTGGATGGTGCTGGGCTTTGCCGTGCTGCATGGCCTGGCCTGGGGTACCCGCGGGCCGCTCATGGTGGCGGTTCGCGCCGACTACTTTGGTCCCACCTCTTTTGGCACGATCATGGGCTTCTCGTCTCTCATCGTCATGCTTGGCATGTCCGGCGGTCCCATCGTCGCCGGCTACATGGCGGATGTTTCCGGAAATTACGAGAGCGGTCTGGCGCTGCTGGCTGGCTTGTCTCTGCTCGGTTCGCTGCTGTTCCTCGCTGCCAAGCCCCCGCCGCCGCCCACTCGCCAGGCTGACGCGGTTGCTCAGGATTCCGCAGCCACCGCCGCATGATATTCTGCGGCGGTGGCTGCGGAATCCTGAACGAGCTGAAACCGCAGGATCCGGGCAACTGTAGTGCCGTGCCCTGCGCCTGGGAATGCAGCGGGCCTCGTATCAATGTCGACACGGTTTGTGATCTGCTATCCAATATGCCCGTGCTGAGAGGGTGCAGTGATTCCTGATGATTTTGCGATGGAGGACTTCATTCGCTTCTGGGCGCGGGCAGCCCTGGTGCTCGTCTTCATCGAGGCGTATCTGACGGTCAATAAGATCTGGATACGCAAGCACGAACCCCTGGTCGCCGACAGCGTATCGGTTTCGGCGCAGTTTCTGGCGATCGTCACCGGGTTACCTTTCGTCGCTCTTTTCAGCGCCGAAGGTGCGTACGAAGGTGCCATCAGCGAGGCGGCTTTCCTGGCCGTCAACGCGATCATGATCATGATCGGTACCGGTCTCTGGGTTCGGGAACGGCGGGGTGTAGGTTTCTGGCGTAACCTGCGCCGATCCCTGTCTCTCGAGAGCAGCGAGGCGACCGCCCTGGTTAACGACGTGTTCCGCCCGGTGGGCGCGGACCGGGTCGTTCGGATACTGTACGAACTGGCATTGATTGATAGCGAGCTGGACGCGCGGGAGCTGGCCCTGATCCAGTCTTTCGCGGATAGGTGGGACGTGGATCTGGCGCAGGTACTGCCTGGTAGCGGCGAGAGCGAAGACGGCCAGATACACGGATATATGAAGCTGCGGCGCTCGGTACAGGACTACCTGGCCATGTCCCCGCCGGCGGAGCAGGCGGGCCAACTGCGTGACCTTCTTTCTGCGCTCGTTCTTGTCGATGACAAAACCAGCGATGAGGAAACCCTGGTCATGGAAGAGCTGAACGGGCTCATAGACGGGTACGTCACGGGCAGCGTCGGCGAACAGTACAACGTCTTCATCGCGCCGCAGAGCGATCAGCAGGAGCACGCGTTAAGCGATCTTCTGCCGGACCTGCATAAAGAGAACAGGCTCGGCGGCGAAGTATTCGTCGTCGGAAGGTACTACTCGCATGCCTACGCCGAAGTTGTGTGCGCATGGTACCGCGAAGCCGGGTTCCTGACGGTCAGCGAGCGAGACGCCGGCTCCTGAGCCGTCAGGTCGAACCCGGGCCGTTATTCCGTGGGAACCGTCATATAGATGCCGTTCGACTTCAGCTCCCTGATGGGGGCGATACTGGCGAGAAACTTCTGTAACCAGTCCGAGCTCATTGCATCCAGCAGCGCGGCCACTCGAGCCTGGTTCGGCAGGGACATGAGCACCTGCAGCTGGCCTGCACCCTCCCCGGCTGCGATGGCACTGTATACGCTCAATTTTGCATCATCCAGGCCGTTTGCCGACATCAGCGTGTCCAGGTTGCGGATTGCGTCCAGATAGGCGGCGGTGTCGGTCGTGGTAACGAACGTGGCGTACACGACGCCGTCGTCATAGACGCCGCCATCTATCAGAGCCGTGTATAGCGTGTTGTCGACGCGCGTGCGAATGACGTCCGCTGAAGCGATGACAGCCGCCACGGCTTCGTTGTTGGTCGACGACATACCCTGCGCGAGCCAGTCGGCGCTGGTGTCT
>Ga0316191_10002745_pt1 | contig 12878 bp, 10 predicted proteins | sample Eddworburr2cm_MG_FD_204928 | JGI IMG/M metagenome (GOLD analysis project Ga0316191, IMG submission 204928) | Coastal sediment microbial communities from Maine, United States - Eddy worm burrow 2 cm | ecosystem: Environmental > Aquatic > Marine > Coastal > Sediment | place: USA: Maine...
TCCTCGAAACCCTGTGCGCGCGCAAACGCGAGCGCACCGGCTCCGGACAGCATTACGTGCGGTGTCGCCTCCATGACGCGGCGCGCCACGGACACCGGGTTTACGACGTCACGGATGCAGGAAACGGCGCCCGCCGCGCTGACCGGGCCGTCCATGATCGATGCATCGAGTTCGACGTACCCGGCGGAGTTCGGCGACGAGCCGCGCCCCGCGACGTAGAGGCCCGACGATTCCATCTGCGTGACTGCGTACTCGACGACATCGAGCGCTCGCGCACCCGCGGCGAGCCGGTCGCGTGCGTTCTCTGTGAGTTCGCGCATGTGGTACTCGGCGACGGAATAGTCACGCCCGATGCGGGCGCCGGCGCCGCCGTGCAGCGCGAATGCGAAGTGCTCTGTATTCATCGCGCTAGTCTACTCGAAAAGGCCTCACGCACGGCATGTGGAAATCAGTACACTGGCAGCGGCATGCGACTGCAGGAAATCAACAGTAATCTCGGGGTGTTGCTCTCCGTTCTCGTCATCGGGACGCTTTCTGCCTGCCAGAATCGTTCCGCGCCACCCGAGCGGCCGACGGTTGCGGTGCTGCTGATTGAGGCACGGGATACGCATGAGGAGACGAGGGATATAGCGGACCATCTCACGAAGCGGTTTCGCACGATCCTGTCTATGCGGCCCGAAGTCCGCGTGCTCGAATCTCGGAGCTCAATGCACATCTCGCTGACCGGGCTGGATCCTGCCCGCGCGGCCGCGGCACTCGACGCGAATTACCTGCTGACGGGGACGCTGAGCCGGAATGAGGGCCGGCTGCGCCTGTCACTGCAGCTGGTACATGAGAGCGGCAAGGAATTGTGGAACGAAAGTTTCGAAAGCCCACTGCTGTACCAGGCGCAGCTGCAGGAATGGGTGCTCGACGCGCTCTGGCCGCAGCTGCCGCTCGACCCGCAAGGCCTGGAAGGCGCAATGGACCTCGTGGCCGACTGCCATTATCCGGACGACGCGATGGCGATTCTCACGCTGGCACGCACCGGGCGTCGCGGTGGGGACCCCGCGTTGCTGGCGATGGTGGCTACCGCGGACATAGAGGCCGGCCTTCTGCACCTGGCGCAAGCGCAGTTTTACTTCCGCCAGCTTGGCTCCCTGCCCGAGTCACAAAAGCCTGTCATTGAGAAACTGGCCATGCGCTCGCTCGGTCGGGCGGCCGCCAGCTGCCCGGATCATCCGCACGTCGAATTGCTGCGCTTGCTCAACGCCGGCGAGTTGCCGCTCAGCGTGGAGAATGCCCCCCGCTATCTCGCCCGTCATCCCAATTCCGCCGACCTGTACCTCGCGGTTGCAGAACTGTACGCAGAGGCAGGATCGCATCGCCTGGCCCGGGCCCATGCCGGGGAAGCTGCGCTCCTGGACCCGTTGGGAGCCGAAGAACGCGAGCGGCCCTGACACGGGGCGCGAGACTTATGCTTCCCCGAACAGGGACCTGAAACTGTCGCGGTAGCCCCGGCTCAGCGGCACGCTCTTGCCGCATTCGAGGTGAATCTCGTAGCCGCCCGTGTCGGTCGTGCGTATTTCACGGATCTTGTCGATGTTGACCAGGTAACTGCGGTGCGTGCGTACGATCTGGCCCGGCGCGAGTTGCTCTTCGAGTTTGGCGAGCGTGTTGCGCACGAGGTAATCGCGTTCCCCCGTCGAAACGGTAACGTAATTCCGGGCGGCCTCGAGATACTCGATGTCGTCGCGGCGAATGATGGTCTCGCCTTTGCCGGTCTGCACGACCATACGATCGGTCGTGATCGTGGCGGCCGGCGTTCTGGAGCGCGTGGCGCGGATGTAGCGATAGGCCGCGATAATACCGACGGTTGCCACGTAGATCTTGATGTCTTTCTGGTACTCGATGACGAGATTGCGAAACCAGTAATCCGAGAAGACGTAGCGCTCGTCCGCGAACAGGCGGCCGCGCTGCAACGGGAACCGCGTCAGCCACCAGGCTACGCACGGCACCAGGAGAAGGACCACGACGGCGCTCGTGACCTGCTCCGTGATAAGCCGGAAGCTGTCCGGCGTGTGGCCGAGGAAACGGAGCTGGCTGAACCTGGTGAGCGTGTCGGCCGTCCACAGCACGGCAACCAGCGCTACGAAAAACCCGGCCTCACCGAGCCTGCGCAGCGCAACACGCTCTCCGTGCCGCTCAGATTTACCGGTTCCCGTCAACGTCGCACTCGTTCCCGATGCCTGCGGTTCGTGCCAAAGCGGCGAGACTGTTTTTCTTCGGACTGATCCTGGACGACCGGGTTCGACGCCATCTATCGCCGCAGGAATTAGTGCTTCGAATTGAAATGCGGGGCGATTTTCGTATCCTGCGGTGATGAGTCCGAACGTTGCCCGGCTATCAGAAACCACCCTGGAGGGCGGCTGCCCCTGCGGCGGCGTGCGTTACCGGATGGAATCGCCGCCGCTCTTCGTGCATTGCTGCCATTGCCGTTCCTGCCAGCGGGAGACCGGTACGTCGTATGCTCTCAATGCGCTGATAGAAGCGGATCGCGTGAAGCTCCTCGAAGGCGAACCGGAAAAAACGGCGACGCCGTCAAACAGCGGGAAAGGGCAGGATATCTGGCGCTGCCCGAAATGCCGCGTCGCCCTCTGGAGCAACTATGCAGGATTCGGCAGCAAGGTGAATTTCATTCGCGTCGGATCCCTCGATGAGCCTGACCGGATTGTTCCCGACATCCACATATACACGGCGTCGAAGCAGCCATGGGTAATCATTCCGGAAGGCCACGCAGCCGTCGAGGAATATTACGATTTGAAAAATCACTGGCCCGAGGATAGTCGCGTGCGGTTGAGGCAGCTTTTTCAGTAGGCTCGTTGTTCCGTCGATCCCGTTGACCAGGGGTTTTTGATGACTCGTACTAGACCTGCAATTACATCATTGACCGCGGTCGTCGGATTCGCTGTGTCGGCATGTTCGACACTCGATTTCGCGGACTATTGCCGCTATTCGGACCAGCACTCATTGCGCGAGGCCGATCCGCAATCCCTGGCGCTGGTACTCGGCGTGAAGCGGGGTCTCGCAATGGAGACCCCGTTCGTGGTCGTTCGCAGCCTGTCGGAAAACAACCCGGGCGCCTCGGTCACGCTGTATGCGGCGGCGGCGCCCCACCCGATACCGACGAGCCTCGACGAGTCCCGCTGTGCTGCCGTGGACTGGAGCACGTACACGCTGACGGTCGATGAAGAAGAATGGAGCGCGTTCTGGGACGACAACAGGAACTCGCCATTCGAGATCGGTATCGCGTTTCTCGACATCAACGAGCCGCCGCTGGTGAGCAAGTTCGGGGCCGCCATCCTGGATACGGCTGTTTCGGACTACCTGGTTTCCTGCGGCTGCTACTGGAAATGAGTTCCGAAAAACCGAACCTGTGTCGCAGCCCGCTGGTCGTCACATCGCTAAGTTGACAGCCTGGTGAATCGCAGGGAGGCGGCCGTAGCGCAGTGTTCGAGGGATGGCTGAAAAAACTGCGCCGATTCGGCGGCCGGGAACGGCTTCGCGCCGGGCTGGCGGTGCTTTGGCAATACGCTGTCACCGCATGGCAGGTGATCGTGCGCGTGCTGCTTTTTGTCCTGCGCGGGATCGTACGGAGCGTGCGCCCCGCCGGGACCGACATCCGCAAGGTTTTTAGCCGGCGCGCTTACCCCGGATCGCGCCGCCGCGAATACCTCCTTCACGTTCCGCTGTCCTACGATCAACAGGCGCGCGTGCCGCTCGTCATGGTCCTGCATGGCTGCAACCAGGACCATTTCGACATGCAGACCATAACCCGCTTCGACCAGCTGGCCGACCGTTATGGTTTCATCGTGGTGTATCCCTTCATCACCACGTACGGGGGCGTAAGGCTGCGCAACTGCTGGGGCTGGTGGCGGCAGCGCGATATCCGCGGCGGCGGCGGCGAGGTCGAGGACCTCTGGAGCATCATCAATGCCGTCCGGCGCAGCCATCGAATCGACCCGGACCGAATTCACGTCACCGGGCTTTCCTCGGGCGCCGCCATGGCGGTCGCGATGGGAGTGGTACACGGCGGCAAGATCGCATCCTGCGCGGCCGTGGCCGGTGTGGCTTACGGCGAATCGATCTGGGCGCTGGGCAGGCATCCGCGCGTGAAGCAGACCGCTTCGACCGTGGCCGACATGAAGCAGGCCATGGGCGCAAACCGGAATGTCACGCCATTGTTCATCGCTCACTCGGCCGATGACGGGGTCGTCGGCTTGCGGGCCGCGCAAAACCTGCGCGACAGCTGGATAGCCTGTTTCGGTCTCGACGCCGGCAGCGCCGACGTCACGCAGGGCAGGCATCAGCGCAAGCCCTGGTCGTTGACCACCTACAGCGACGGGGAGGGCACGAGCGCACTCGACTACCTGGTGCTCAAGGGCTATGAGCACGGCTGGTACGGTGGCGCGGAAGGGCCCTTCAGCGTCCCCGACGCGCCTGACGTGTCCAGGATGATCTGGTCGTTCTTCGCACGGCACCCGCGCAGAGGGCGGGTGCGGGCGCCGCAGCATCGGGTAGCGACGTCAGTCCGGTCGCTGCCGGTGAGCTAGAATCGGGCTGAAGCGCGAACTGAATGATGTATCGAGATCCTGAAATAAAGAGCCTGGCCCTGAGTTGCCTCCCCGCAGGCGCCATGGTCCACGCGGCAGCCGCTCGCGGTTGAACGTGTACTTTCGGCCGAGCTTGAGGCCTCGCCGAACGGTGAGCACTGCAACAAAAAGGCCACTCCCCGCAAGGAGTGGCCTCGATTCCGGGGACGCGCTTTCGTGTCCCCTATTCGACAAACAACAAGTCGATCGGTCTCTCTAGTTCGTGTTGTAGTTGAACGCGAGATACCATTGCGCACCGATCGTGTCATAGGCTTCTGCAGCCGTATTCGTGCCGGTGTTTCCGTACTGCGTAAACTGCGGCAGCATCGGTGGCTCCTTGTCGAAGGCGTTGATCAGGCCGAGGCGGACCGTAAACGGACCATTGCCCCAGCTGGCTGATATGTCGTGGTAGACATAGGCATCGACTTCATTCGCGCTGGGCGCAAGACCTTCCGAACAGAAGCAGTCATTCTCGTTAAAGAGTTCCGGTGTATTGGAGTCTTTAGCGCTGCCCCAGTAGCGCATGCGCCAAAAGATCGCCCAGTCGCCCCAGGCATACTGGATATTGGCGTTGGCGCGGTTGTCAGGCGTCAGAATCTCGCCGGCATTGTCGTCGACGTCACCGCTGAAGATGCCGATCTCGTCCCACTTGAACAGCTGGTTCCACACCAGGTTGGCACCGAGAGTGCCCGGCCCGAGGTCCATCGCGTAGGCCAGTTCGATGTCTACACCCTGAGTCTCGTATCGGTTCTCGTTGGACGTTCCAGAGTCAACGCCGATAAGGGCACCTGCTCCTGGACGCGTGTCACGTCGTGCACGGCCACCCGGCTGCAGTCCCGGACCGCAGGTCGGATCGAATTCAGCCGTGGGGACGTTATAGCAGCGATCCAGGACAGTATTGCGCGAGGTCGTCGCGATTCCATCGTCGATCTCGATGTTATAGAAGTCGAGAGCTGCCGAAAATCCTTCGGCGAAGCCCGGCTGCCACACGATACCGAGTGTGTAGGATTCCGCGGTCTCCTCGTTGACAAACTCGTTGCCGCCGATGAAACCACCGGTGCCCTGCTTCTCTGGCTGGGTCAGGATGAAGGCGCCCTGCGCGTCAATCCGGTCCTGGATGACCTGGATCGAGCGGCAGTTCTCGGCGATCTGGCCCGTCGTCGTATTGTCGACACCGTCGCAGGGATCGTTGACGTTTGCGAATGTCTCACCGGCACCCGCGTAGAGGTCGGCGATGTTGGGTGCGCGCACGGCTTCGGAATACGTTCCACGGAACCTGAGTGAGTCCAGAATTGCGGCATCGAAGCCGAGCTTCCAGGTCGTCTGCTGGCCAACCGTGGAGTAGTCTCCGTAGCGGACTGCAGCATCCAGTGTCAGGCGTGACAGCACGGGCACATTGATCTCGGCATAGAGCTCCGAGACATCAAAATCGCCATTTGTCGGGGCGGTAGCGTTGCCACCGCCGATACCCGTCTGGTTGAAGCCCGGATTGATCTCGGCACCCGATTCCTTGCGGTACTCGAGGCCGCCCGCAACTCCGACCGAACCACCAGGAAGTTCCCAACCGGTATCGCCGGTGACACCGAGATGAGCAATCTCCTGCTCGACGACTGTCTTGAGATTGCCTGGCGCCTGCAGATACCGCACGGCTTCCGGCGTTATCGTGCCTTCGCCGAAGGGGTTGAACGGCACACAGCCCTGAATTCGGGCAAGCTCGCTGGCGCACTGCACAGTGACGCCGTCCGGTGCCAGTTCGACGTCGAGCGCCAATCCGGCGCGTTCAGTATTGATCTGCCCGGTATTCTCCTGGTTCTGCTCGGTGCGACCATAGCTGACGTAAAACTCGAGATCCCAATTGCTGGTAAGCGCGACATCGAGACCCGCGAGGCCACGCGTCGTCGTGCGGTCGACCTGTGATGCACGCGGCCCGAACTCGATCAGGCGTCGAACCCAGGAATTGGTGCCGAGCTGGTTGGTGTTGGTGACGCCGTCAGCGAGCAGGCTGGTCTTCAGCAGGTCCGGCATCAGCAGGTTAGAAGCGACGTCCAACCCGGTGGTGCCGCCACGACTGAACTGGAAAATATCGTCGTTGATGCTGAGCGCGAATGGCTCGATTTCCGAGTCAGTCTTTACGGTTGACCAGTTCAACTCCGTGAACGCGTTGACACGGTCAGACAACGGGTAGGATGCGTTTGCGGCTGCAAAACGGCGCTCCACCGGATTGTATATCGTCCGGTAGGCGGCGCGATTGAAATTGTCGGCCGGTATGTTGGTGATACCGTCACTGAATTCGAAAGCAGTACCGTCACCATTCCAGCTGTTGCCTGCCGGGGTCGTCAACCTGCCCTGTGGCGGATAGCTGGAACCGAGAAATACCGCGGTCTCGCCAAAACCATCGCCATCTTCATCGGAATAAACGAGATCGAGGGCTGAAAAGTCCCGTTCCCGCGATCGCAGTGGGTCATCGTCCGAATAGCCGACTGAAACCACGGCGAATCCGCCGCGGCCAAATTCGCCGCCGATCGTGAGCGTAACGTCTTCCTTGTTCTTGTCGCCCTCGGTCGAGGCCCCCACCTGGACGTCGAGGTCCATGCCCTCGAAGTCCGTCTTGGTGATGATATTGACCACACCGGCAACGGCGTCAGAACCATAAACGGCGGACGCGCCGCCAGTAAGCACTTCTACGCGGTCGATGATAGCGGTCGGGATCGAATTCAGGTCGACACCGTAGCCGCCGCCCGGAGGTGCGCCGGAAACAAACCGCCGGCCGTTAACCAGCACCAGTGTACGCGCTGTTCCGAGGTATCGAAGGTCCGTCAGGTTCAACCCGGAGTATGTCGTAAAGAAAGCCGTATTGGCGTTATTAAACGTCGATATTGTTTGCGGTAGCGTTTGTAGCAGGTCACCCAGATTCGTGGTTCCCGTCGACGAAATCTCCAGATCGTCGATTACGGTAACAGGTGTCGAATAGTTGAATGTGTCTCGCTTGATGTGCGAACCGGTCACTACGATTTCTTCCAGTTCGGCCTGTTCAGCCTGCTGCGCTCCGGCGGTCGGCGACAGCGTCACCATTGCGCCGGCTGAGGCCAAGGCCACTGCAAGTCGCAGCGGATGATTACATTTAGACATTTTCATAAGTTATCCCCTCCGTTGTGAGGCTAGTCGTGGTTCACGATTGCTTGAGAAAGAGCGAGCATGGAATCCACGTATAGGGATCTGTTGCGCTCTCGCTGAATTGCTGTGGCGGATGCAACAAAGTGGACCGATCTTAGGGCCAGCCGAGGGAGTTTTGTATACGTATTTACAACACTCCGGCGCCGGAGTCGGTATTTTCAGCGTAGTATTTGTTGCAATAAAACTACAGAAAAATTCAAGGCGTTGCCCGTCGCCATATTTGCGCGGTCCTTCCCCGGTCAGGCGAGAGCTGGAGAATAAGTTTGGCGGACCGCCGTCAAATATACTCCGCTTTTCGGTAACGCCTGTTGCGGCTCCCGGTGATTGAATGGATATCAGGGCGGTAACGCGATACGACAGATACGAATGGGCGCGGATGCGGGAGGCGCTGTATCCGGACCCGCCCGTCAGCGAGATCGACGACTGGCTGGATGCCATGGATGCCGGCGGGACGCACCCTGTCGGCGTATCGGTGCTCGTTGCCGATCGCCTACCTCGAAGGGTGGTATGTTGACCCGGATGCCCGGCGCAACGGCCTGGGAAAGCGCCTGCTTCAGGAAGCCCCTGGTCTGAACAGGAGTTGTCGAGATGACAAATAGAATGCAGATCTTATTGGCTGTGGGCTGCCTGCTCGCAGCGGCCACGGCTAACGCCGCCGACCCGCTCGAACTGGCGGACGCAGTCAATCACATCGGCGAGGAAGCGACGGTGTGCGGCGAAGTCACGGGCGCGAAATTTTCGAGCCACAGGAAACGCAAGCCGACGTTCATCGATTTCGGGCCGCCGCATCCGAATCACCTCTTCACGGCGCTGATCTGGGGCGAGAACCGCGACAAGTTCGACTACGTGCCGGAGAGCCTGTTCGGCAAGACGATCTGCGTCTCCGGCGCAATCACCGAACACAAGGGGAAGCCCGAGATCAAGGTGAGCGAACCGTCGCAGATCCGGGTCATGGACGACTGAACGGCCGCCTGCAGGGCTCGTCAGTCTTCGCGCGACACTCGCATCGAACGCTTGCTGCCCTGCTTCCTCAGCATGAACGATCCCAGTGAGGCCCGCTCGATTTCGATGGTGTCGCCGGCCCGCAGACGCAGGTTCGACGTGTCGACCTGCTTCCAGACCTGGCCGTTGTCGAGCGTGATGAGCACCTTGTTATAGGCGTATTGCTGCAGCTGCGTCACCGTCGCGTTCAGGCGATCGATGCGTTCGTCGCCGGTGGCTTCCTCGACCGTGCGCTCGACCTCGTCGGTGGTCTTGCCGAACAGGGCCTCCTGGCTGAGGCTCGCTGCCGCGCCGGCGGTGGCAGCGGTGCCCGACGCGCCTGCCGGCTCGGCGGGAGCTGCGGCGGGTGATTTTGCGGCGGCCGGAGCCGGGCTGCCGGACGCGGTTTGTCTGCTACGATCCACCGCGGCGTCGTAACAGATCAGGCGCGCATCGTCGTCCGGCAGGTCACGGCATACGCGCAGTTCGTCGCGCAGTGCATCGGCCGTCACGGCGGCAGGCATTATGAATACGAGGAATGCGAACGATCGGGCAATGAAACGGGTCATAAGCACATCCATTGGAATTCGGCCTCAAAATAGTACATTGGAACCATAGACCGTAACAGGACGGCAAAATTCACCATGAACGAGTCAGCCATCGACAAACAAAAAATGATCCAGCAGGCAGTAGGCGCCCTGCAAAGCGGTAACGCGTTCCAGGCGCGCGGCCTGTTCGAGAAGATCGTCCAGTTTCCAGAGGCCGATCCCACCGCCTGGCTCGGGCTCGCTTTTGCATGTGCGCACCAGGGCGATGCCGAAGCGGCACTGGCGGCCGTGGACAAGCTGCTCGAGCTGGAGCCTGACAATCTGCGCGGCAACATTTTCAAGGCCGATCATCTCCAGCAGATGGGGAATGCCCGCGGAGCGCTGCACTTTTACCAGGCGGCGCTGCGCCTCGCGGCGAGGACCGTCGACCACCCGGAGGATGTGGTGGAGGGACTGCAGCGGGCACAGGAGGCCTGCAAGCAGCTCGACAGCGAGTACCAGGATTTTCTCCTGAAGCGGCTGAAAGACGAGGGTGTCGACCTGGACTCGTCCAGCCTGCGGTTCCGCCAGTCGCTGGACATTCTCTTCGGCAAGTCGGACGTGCACTATCAGCAGCCGCGCCGTTTCTACTTTCCGGCGCTGCCGCAGATCCAGTTCTACGAGCGCGAAGATTTCGACTGGGTCGAGTCGATCGAGGCCGAGACGGCAGCGATAAAGAACGAGCTGCAGAACGTCCTCGCCGATACATCGCGCTTCTCGCCGTATCTCGAAAGCGACGACACTCACCTGAGTCCCACCGGCACCGACCTCGTCGACAACGACGACTGGGGCGCTTACTACCTGTGGCATTACGGCGACAAGAACGCGGAAGCCGAAGAACTGTGTCCAGTCGCCTTCAAGGCGCTGGAAGCGGTGCCGCAACCCGATATCCCGGGGCAGGCGCCGATCGCGCTGTTTTCGAGGCTGCGGCCGACTACCCGGATTCCGCCCCATAACGGCATGATTAATACGCGCCTGATCTGCCACCTGCCGCTGATCGTGCCCGAAAACTGCGGTGCCCTCCGCGTCGGCAACGAGACGCGGCCGTGGGTCGAAGGCGAGCTGCTGATCTTCGATGACAGCATGGTGCACGAAGCGTGGAACGACAGCGACAGCGAACGCGTGGTCCTGTTGTTCGATATCTGGCGGCCGGAACTCACCGAAGAGGAGCGCGCACTGGTCACCACCGTGCTCACCGCGGCGCGGCATTATTCCGGCGAGGATGGGCAGGGCTGAGTTGGTATCGATCGCGGGCCTGGGCCCGCTCCTACAGCAGGAATGGTTCAGGTGCTGCGGCGTGCGACCAGTATCCAGGCCGCCGGTTTTCCCGACTCCTCGAGCGACAATACCCGGGGCGGCTCCACGCTGAAGCCGCTCGCGGCCAGCCCATCGCCGATCGACGTGATTTGCGCCTCATCGAGGGCGCAACGCGTCATCGATGCCATCCGTCCCTCGTAGGAATCCAGTTCGCCCGACATGCCGTCGAACCAGGCGAACACTTCTGCGGGCACGTAGTTCTGCATGCGCGTGTACATGTGGCCTATGTCCCGGTAAAGGACCGCGAGCAGCCCGCCCACGGCCTGCGGGCCCTTGTCGCGCAATATGCCCTTTGCGGTTTCTACCGCCGGCGCCAGCAGCTTGTCGGCCTCCTGGAAATCGGCGTCGGTGATTTTGCCGGCAATGAGGTCGAAGCCTGCCTGGAAGGCGTTCCGCGCCAGGGGCATCAACCGCGCCTCCCGCAGCGCTTGAGCGACGGCGGCATTCTCCGCGCACTCCGCCTGGATTGCGCCGCCAGCCAGGTGCGTCAATGCGGCGAAGGTGCCGCCGTCGGCGACCAGCCGTCCTGCCTCGGCGAATGCGGCAACGCCTGCATACTCGATACCGAACTGGCTCACGACATAGTCGAAACGCCCGTCGGCGTAGGGCATGTCCGCGGCATCGCAGGCGACTCCCTCCACGCCGGGAAAGCGCTTCTGCAGTTCGTCGATGGCGGACTGCGAATAGTCGGCACAGTGGGCCCGCAAGTCCGTGCTGCAATTCCGTGCGGCAGCGACGGCGATGCCGGTGACGACGCCGTGGCCGCAGGCTACGTCGAGCAAGCTCGCCGCGGGCTTCCCCGCAAAATCCTCCTGGAAAAAAGCCTCCCAGAAGTGGACGGGCGCCGGGTCGCGTGCGCCCGCGTCCTCCCTGGTGACCGCCTTGTCCCGCGCGCGCCAGAACGCATCCCAGTGCTCGACATCGGCGGTGGTGGTCGTGTCGGCCATCAGGGTTGTTCCGCCCGCCTGTCTTCCAGCATGTCGGCAATGTACTCCCCGATCCTCGACCTGAGGATGTCGAGGGGCACACCGCCGGACGTGAGCACCACGTCGTGGAAATCGCGAATGTCGAACGCGTCTCCCAGGGCCGCCTCGGCTTCGCGCCGCAGGTCCCAGATCGTCAATTCGCCGATCTTGTAAGCGAGCGCCTGGCCGGGCCAGGCGATATAGCGATCGATCTCGGTACCGACTTCGTGCATCGACAGCGCGGTGTTCGACGCGAGGTAGTCCACGGCCTGCTGTCTCGTCCAGCCCTTTGCGTGGATGCCGGTGTCGACGACCAGCCGGCAGGCGCGCCACATCTCGTAGGACAGGCGGCCGAAGTGATCGTAAGGTGTTTCGTACATGCCCATCTCGACGCCCAGCTTCTCGGCGTACAGGCCCCAGCCCTCGCCGTAGGCGTGCGGATAGAATTGCTTGCGGAACTCGGGCGCGTCCTCGATCTCGTACGCCAGCGCGCCCTGCAGGTGATGGCCGGGAACGCCTTCGTGCAGCGACAGCGCGACGAGCTGGTACAGCGCCCGCGTTTCCAGCGCGTAGGTGTTGACCCAGTACTGGCCGCCACGCGGAGCGCCGATGGGCGCGGGCACGTAACGCCCGGCGGTATAGTTCGGCGCGATTTCTTCCGGCACGGGTTCCACCGAGTACGGCTGCCGCGGCAGCTTGCCGAAGAATGCCGGCAGCCGGCCGTCCGTTTGCTTCGCGATCCAGGCGGCGCGCATGAGCAGTTCTTCCGGGGTATTCGCGTAGAACTGCGGATCGGTACGCAGGAAGTCGAGGAATGCGTCGAAGCTGCCTTCGAACCCGGTGTCGCTAATGACGTCGTTCATTTCCGCGCGGATACGCGCCACCTCGCGCAGGCCGCGTTCGTGCACACCGTCGGGTGTCGCGGAATCCAGCGTCGTGTAATAGCGCACCAGGGCGGCGTAATAAGCCTCGCCGTCCGGCAAGTCGCTCGCACCGAGCGACGTGCGCGCGTTCGGCAGGTAGCGCTCGCGCATGAAGTCGCGAATCGCGGCGTAGGCCGGTATCACGTTTTCGTCGAGCAGGCGCCGGGCTTCTTCGCGGAGACGGGCTTGCTGCGACGGGTTCAGGCTGCCCGGCATGTTGCGGAATGGCGCATACAGGGGATGCGTCTCGGCCGACCCGGTGATCTGCGCATCGAACGACACCAGGATGTTGTCCATGAT
>Ga0316191_10002747_pt1 | contig 12876 bp, 11 predicted proteins | sample Eddworburr2cm_MG_FD_204928 | JGI IMG/M metagenome (GOLD analysis project Ga0316191, IMG submission 204928) | Coastal sediment microbial communities from Maine, United States - Eddy worm burrow 2 cm | ecosystem: Environmental > Aquatic > Marine > Coastal > Sediment | place: USA: Maine...
GATTTGCCACTCTGTGGTCAGCGCTATAGTTTCAGCAACGTTTGTAAATGGTGCCTCGTTTAGACCCAGCCCTACCAGTATATTACGCGCGACTGATGCTTTAGCCCGATAGGTTAGCGTATAGGTCTCACCCGGAGTAATGGTGAATACCTGGCTTAAATTAACATCAAACGGGTTGCCCGCAACTGCGACATCAGCCTGATAATGGTTATTGGTTTCACTGACTGCTACGCCGGCATTGAGCCAGTTATTAAGACAATCATCGAATAAACCATTGGTCAGCAGTTCGCCGGGGCCACCAGCAGCAGCACCAGCAGGGACACATACGCCAACACCGCCACCGCCGCCACCGCCACTTGGAGGTGCGACGTTCTCAAACAGCGGGTCGTTAATCTGTTCGGGTCCGGTACCTTGACCGCAGCCCACCAGGGAAATCGAAAAAAGGGCTATCGCGACTAAGCGAAGCGCCGGTGCAGGTGTGTCGAATCGCATTGCGAATCCTCCGGAACTGGTTAACTAACGGTGTAAAGACCCGAAATAGTTGCTGCTTACATTGTTCCTGACTGGCACCGGCACCGCGAGCTGCGCGGGGGACGTTATCAGGTACATTGCCTCTATTTAGCTTTATTGTTGTATTTGTGCTATATAGCACTTTAATCCCGCTAACTCGACCATGTCAAGCGTTAATTAGCTGGTTACAGCCTGCGTTTCGCCTTGACAGCCCTGTTTGTGGCGATTTGCCTGGAGCGCCAGAAGCGAAGCTATGTAGCAGGTGTATTTCTGCCATGACTGGTTGAAATAGGGATCGGGATATACTAACTTGACCGGGTCGATTAACCCGCGCACAAATCAGGGGCCGTCAGCATTTACCGGGGCGACGGTCCGGGCACCACCAGGCAACCCGGTCAGAGAATAAGAAACCGTGGCTGCAGACAAAACAACTCCCAAGTACGTGCTGGTCGAAGATTACCTTCGAAACCAGATAAAAAAGAACAGGATTAGCGACAGGTTGCCGGGCGAGCGAGCGCTCGCCGCGGAACTCGGCTTTTCCTATATGACAGTCCGCAAGGCCGTCGAAAACCTGGTGAACGAGGGCTTGCTGTACAAAGTCCCTACCAAGGGCACCTTTATCGCCGACCAGAAGGCCAATAAAACCACGACCCGCACTATCGGTTACTTCCTCGACAGTCGCATCGCCGGTGGCCTGTCCAGCCCCTACTACTCGATGATTTTCAATGCCATCGAAAAACAGGCCACACGCCAGGGCTACTCACTGGTTTATTTCAGCGACTCCAGCGACTCCAACCTGCAGATGATTCTGCAAAAACTGGACGGCGTCATCGCCAGCAGTTTCTTGCGCATCGAAAACCTGATCCAGCAAATGAAGGCCATCGTACCGGTAGTGGCGATCGACAACAGCGTGGCGGATAAAACAATCCCCTCGGTGATCGTCGACAACTTCAACGCACAGATCCAGTCGGTCGACTACCTGTGCTCACTGGGTCACCAGCATATCGGCTTCATGACCGGGCTGGAAGATTCGGACGTCGGCAAGAATCGCTACGCGGGTTACAAGAGCGGCCTGATCAAACAGGGCATCGAAGTGGACCCGGCGCTGGTGTTTCGCGGCAATTACACCTTCGGCTCCGGGGTCAGTGGCGCACAATACTTTCTGGAACTCGAACAGAGACCGTCGGCCATCATCTGCGCCAACGACTCGATGGCCCTGGGCGCCATCAGCAAGCTCCACCAGGAAGGCCTCGAGGTTCCTGCAGACATGAGCATTGTCGGCTTTGACGATATCGATATCGCACGCCAGATTACGCCGCCACTCACCACGGTATCGGTACCGATCGATGAAATCGCCAGCTGCGCCTTTAACATGCTGACAAGCCTGATCGAGGGCAGAACCCTGGAGAATCGACACGTCGCGCTGGAGGCCCACCTGGTGGCGCGCGGCACGAGTCGCGAACCTGCCAAAAGCGAAGTTACGGCCTAAAAAATCGAATATTGCATCGGATTCCCGCATGACGGATTCCCGCATGACGGTTTTCCGTATGCAAGAATTGCACGCCTGCTAGCTACGCCTGAAACAGCGCAGAGTTTCAGACCTGAGCAGGCTGGTCCGAGTCGGGTTGTGGCGTCCAGAGGTGTTCGAAGAGTTCCTGCATGACCAGCTTGGGCTTGCGCTCCACGGTAAATATCCCCCAGTGTTTCTCCGGTTCCAGCGGGTCTGGGGAACCCTTCCAGGGCTCGTCAAAGGCTTCGAAAATAAAGGTCAACACCCGCTTTTCCCGGCACCAGTCCATGATCTGGCTGTAATACTGCGCCTGGAATTCCTCGCTGGCGTTCCAGGGTTCGATACCGCGCCCGTTTGAATTGGTGGTCCAGCCGGCTTCGGTGATCACTACGGGCTTGTCCGGGTAGTGATCGGCGACGCTGTAGTAATTCTGCTGCGTGTATTCGATCGCGCTGTCGATGCTGTGAAACTCCCATACCGGGTAAGTGTGCAACGAAATAAAATCGAGCTCGGCGACCAGCGGTTCGAGCTTCCCGGTCCAGGGCACGTAGTTTTCACAAAAGGTCACCGGGTGGTTGACCGCCTGCTTGATGCGACGCACGTAGCCGATCAGACTGTCCACCGGCACCAGGTGATCAGTCCAGTCAACGGTCGCTTCGTTACCCACTGAAATCGCGAAAACGATGTCGGGAAAGTGCCTGGCCAGACTGATCACCCGATCGATCTCGGCACTGTTCGCGGCGCGATTGCCCTGCAGACGCCTGGCGCTGAAGTTCGCACCCCAGGGGCAATCCGGATTGCTCGCCTCGGCGCGCATATCGCAGCCCAGCATTACCTTGAAGTCCAGACCCTCGTTACTGATCACCTGCAGCACCAGTTCGGCATGGCGACTGCAGTCGTAAAGACGCAGGTATTGCCAGTGATGATCGAGGATGCGCAGATCTTCCAGGATTTCTGCGTAACTCGGAAAATCCTTGCTCTGTGGAGATTGATCTTCGCGATACCCGGAATAACAGATCGCATTGCCGAACTCGATGTCCAGACCTTTATCTTTCATGACAGCTCCTTCAAGCATATTTCAGATTTCCATCCTTGTCCCAAAGCCCCCAGTAGGCGCCGACGTCACCCTCGTCGCCGGTCTTCCAGGACTCATCGAAGGATGAAAAATAAAATATTTCGATGCCATCCTGCGCCGCCCACTGGTAGGTCTTGATGAAATACTCCAGCGCATTCTGATACGACGGCACGGCCGCGCCAAACGGGGTGCCGGTGGTCGGCCAGCCGGTTTCGCTGATGATTACCGGCTTGCCGCGCGCGGCGACCGTGGCACGCCGATACATCTCCTTCATGTAGAGCAGGGCATATTCCGCGTCACAACTTTCCCAGAAGGGATAGCAGTTGACCAGCAATACGTCGCAGGCTTCGGCAACCCGGGGATGGTTTTCAAACAGGAAATAGGCGTCGACATAGCTCACCGGAACGCCGGGTACGGCGGCCTGGGCGCGCTGGATGTACTCGATCACCTGGTCGTCGGTCAAATCACCACGCAACAGAACTTCATTGCCGACCGCCAGTATGTCGACGTGACCTGCCTGCGCTATCTCGATGCCGTTGGCCAGCTCGATTTCATTGTCTTCGAGGTGTTCTGAAAGGCCGACGCCAACCATGGTTTTCAAACCATTTTCATGGGCAATGCGCGGAATTTCCTGGTTACCCTCGATGCAGGAAAAACTGCGTATCCAGTTCGTGTAGGGCTGGATGATGGCGAGCCGCTCGCGAATTTGCTGCTCGCCGATTTCGGTACCGGGCGACTGGCCATCGATGTAGGGGCTAAACGAGATGCCGTGAATTTTTTGCTGCAGGATTTCCCGCAACAATGCGGCCTTGTCGGTTTCCGACATATTGCTCAAGTCGGTGCCGAGCAGGCTGGCGGAACCGGGCAACGGGTAGCCCGAGCGTCTCAGGGATACGGCTGCGCTGGAACGCGACGAAACTTCATATGCATCTTCATTGGTTTTTGACACTGTGTATACCTTCAATTCGTTATGGTTTAAGCCTGATCACGACTGACGACACCGACGCTCTCATAGCCTTCGCCAAGCGCAACCACGGCGCCGGCAAGCGCCGGGTAATCTGTGTTGATGACATAAGTGGGAATGCTACGCAGGTAGGGAGTTAACCTGCCGTGCTTTTCGAAACGTTCGCGGAATCCGGAGCGGGAGAAAAAATCCAGGATTCGCAGGATGATTCCGCCACCGATATAAACGCCGCCCTGGGCACCCAGCGTCAACGCCAGGTTGCCGGCGATCGTGCCGAGAATATTACAGAAAATGGAGAGCGTTTCGAGCGCCACCGGGCACTCGAGCTCGAGTGCACGTTGCGACACTTCCCCGGGGGTCAGCTTGACGCCGACGCCCTGGTCGAGCCGGGTAATCACCTCGTAAATCAACGACAGGCCGCGGCCGGACACCAGTGACTCCGCTGAAACATGCTCCAGTCTTTCGCGCATGACCTCGATGATCGCCTGTTCGCGCGCATTGAGCGGTCCGTAGGATGCATGTCCACCCTCACTTTCGAGGGGCACCCAGTGATCGCCCGCGGGCACGACGCCGGAGACACCGAGACCGGTACCGGGCCCGAGCACCGCGATTGGATGGCCGGCCAGACCCTGCCCTGCACCCACCTGCAAGCGCTGCTCGTCGCGCAGCCCGGGGAGCGCCAGCGCCAGCGCCGTGTAATCGTTGAGCACCTTGAGGTGGCGCAGGCCCAGCGCCTCGCGGGTCTCGTTGACACTGAAACTCCAGCTGTGATTCATCATGTTGAGCGCGTCGCCGGTGACCGGCGAGGCGATCGATATCGCCGCCTGGTAAGGCTTGCCCAGGGCCACCAGGTCGAGGTAGGCGAGCGTTGCATCGACGATGGTCTCGTATTCCGCACAGCGCAGGTTGCGCGGCTCGATAGCCTTTGCGGTGGCATCGGCAACCATGGCAAAGCGCGCATTGGTACCACCAATGTCCGCCACCAGACTGTACTGTGTTGCCTGCATTACAAGGATCCTCCCCCGTCCGGGCTGCTTATACTAAACATAATTATTGTCGAGGGCTAATTTGCTACCGAGTGCAGCCGGGTTCGTCGGCGACGACCATCCGCCATCTTGAAGTCCGGACCGCGACTGAGCGCCACGCCAACCGCGAGCACATCGATTATCGCCAGGTGCGCCATGCGCGACTTGATCGGTGCATAAAAATCTTCATCCTGCAGCGAATTCATCGGCAGGCACAGGCTCGACACCCGCGCCAGCGGTGAATCGGCCGCGGTAATCGCAATCACCTGCGCTCCCGCCTCGAGGCCGAGTTCGGCGCTGGCGATAATGTCCTCGGTCTCGCCACTTTGCGAAATGGCGACGATGACACAACCGGCACTGAGTAGCGACGCCGATACCGAATGCACCGTCGGGTCCGAATAAGCGACTACCGGCACGCCGAGGCGAAAGAACTTGTGCTGGGCATCCTGGGCAACGATTCCTGAGCCGCCCAGGCCATAAAACTCGATACGATCTGCGCCAGCCAGCATCTCGATGGCGGCCTGCACCTGCTCCGGCGGCAATGAATCCCTGACCTTGATCAGTGACGCGATACCGCTGTCGATCACCTTGGCGATCAGGTCCGGTGCGGATTCCTGCGCCGCCAGCGGGGTTTCACTGAAATGGGCACCGGTCGCCAGGTCCTGCGCCAGTTGCAGCTTGAAATCCTGAAACCCGGTGCACTTCAACATACGACAAAATCGCATCACCGTAGGTTCACTGACGCCGGATTCGCTGGCCAGCAGGCCAATCGATTTACGCAATACCCGGTAAGGGCTGAGGAGTACCACGCGCGCCACCTTGCGCTCCGCGCGGGTCATGCGCTTTTGCGCCGTTTCAATATCCTGCAGCATGACGAGCCTCAGCAATCCTCGATCCAGCCGACCGAGTCCGCTTCTATCAGGTCGCCGGCCCGGTCCGGGCCACTGCTACCGGCCGCATAGGGTTCCGGTGCTTCACTGCTGGCAGCCCAGGACTGCATGATCGGTGCGACCCATTTCCAGGCCGCGTTCAATTCATCGCGGCGCACGAACAGGGTCTGGTTACCCCGCACCACGTCCATCAGCAGGCGTTCGTATGCATCGAGATGACGCTCATTGGATCCGGTAAGATCCAGGTCCAGCTTGACCGGCTTCAGAATATTCTTGTCGCCCGCCTGCTTCGCCATCAGGTGCAACTCCACCCGCTCATGCGGCTGTAGCTGTATATAGAGTCGGTTCACACTTTCGCATTTTTCCACCGCGGGATAGATCGAATGCGGCAGCGAGTAAAAACTGATGACCACCTCGGTGACGTGCTCATGCATACACTTGCCGGTGCGCAGGTAAAAGGGTACGCCAGACCAGCGCCAGTTATTGATCTTCGCCTTCAGCGCAACAAAGGTTTCAGTATGGCTTGTGCTATCGATTCCAGCCTCCTCGAGGTAACCCGGCAGATCGACGCCATCGACCCGGCTGGCGCGGTACTGGCCACGCACCGTATCGCTGGCGACCGTGGCGGGAGTGTAGGGCTCGAGCGAGCGAATGACCTTGAGCTTCTCATCGCGCACATTGTCGGCGTCCATACTGATCGGCGGTTCCATGGCGACTATGCACAACAATTGCATCAGGTGGTTCTGCACCATGTCGCGCAGCGCACCGGTGGAATCGTAAAACTCGCCACGCCCTTCGACACCGATTTTTTCTGCCAGCGTGATCTGCACGTCACGAATCTGGCCGTGTCGCCATAGCGGCTCAAAAATCGAGTTACCAAAGCGCAGCGCCATCAAGTTCTGCACCGCTTCCTTACCGAGGTAGTGATCGATACGGTAGATCTGCTGCTCGCTGAACACCGACTCCACGCAGGAATTGATCAGGTCCGCGCTCTCGAGATCGTGACCCAGCGGCTTTTCCAGCACCACCCGTGAATGCGCATTGACCAGATGGCTACTCGCCAGGCGCTCGCAAATACCCGCAAACAGCTTCGGCGAAGTCGACAGGTAGAAAATCCGTATGCGCTCCTGCGCATCCTGCAAATGCAGGGCGAGACGCGCAAAATCCGCATCGGAACCGGCATCCAGCTTGAGATAAGCGATTCGTTCGATAAACGACTGCCACTGGCCTGCGTCAAAATACTGCTCGGTGATGTACTTCTGGCTCTTGTCGGACACCAGGGCAATGTAATCCGCGCTCGACAGATCATTGCGCCCGAGCGCAATGATCTGCGCCTGCTGTGGCAACTGCCCTGCGCAATGGCGATGATACAGGGCAGGCAACAACTTACGCGCCGCGAGGTCGCCGGTAGCGCCAAAAATGACCAGATCAAATGGATTAACCGCGATCAATGTTCCCTGCCCTCATAGTTATTTGTGTAACCTGGTTGAGATTATCTAGTAAATTTACATTATTTGGAATACTTATTTTATTCCAGATTGAAGTTATTACTCAATTATTTATTTATATTATTGTTTTATAAGGAATATAATTTTCATTTTGACAACCACTCCAACCGACTGATCATACGGAAGCAACAATTAATTTGCGAATATATTGTAGTTTTGCTACATTCATTATCCCGAACCTGATCCAGAGACCACTACGCCTTGCCTCAACTCAACGCCACCGTCGCAGCCGTTACCGCGGCCGTTCGCCAACGCAGCGCGGCAACGCGCGGGCATTACCTGCAACGCATGGAGGCGGCCATTGCCAGTGGGCCGGTACGCAAAGCGCTGTCCTGTACCAACCAGGCCCATGCCTTCGCCGCTTTCCCGCAGCTCGACAAGAACATCCTCGTGCAAATGCAGCAACCCAGCATTGCCATCATTTCGGCCTATAACGACATGCTGTCGGCGCACCAGCCACTGTTACAGTATCCCGAGATTATCAAGCAGGCGGCGCTCGAGGTAAATGCCGTGGCCCAGTTTGCCGGTGGCGTACCGGCGATGTGCGACGGTGTCACCCAGGGCCAACCGGGTATGGAGATTTCGTTATTCAGTCGCGACACTATCGCGCTGTCGGCAGCGGTTGCGCTGTCGCACAATAGTTTTGACTCGGCTCTGTACCTCGGCGTATGCGATAAAATCGTACCCGGCCTGCTGATGGCGGCGCTCAGCTTCGGTCACCTGCCGGCCATCTTCGTGCCTGCCGGGCCGATGACCTCCGGCATGCCCAATGACGAGAAAGCGCAGATCAGGCAAGCGTTTGCCGAGGGTAAAATCGGCCGTGACGAATTACTGGCCGCCGAGCTGCGCTCCTACCACGGCCCCGGCACCTGCACTTTTTACGGCACCGCCAACAGTAACCAGATGCTGATGGAAGTCATGGGTCTGCATTTACCGGGCGCGGCATTCGTCAACCCGAACACCGCGCTGCGCGAGCAGTTGACTCGCGCCGCGGCGCAGCGTGCGGCTGCCATCTCCCACCTCGGCAAGGAATTTACCCCGGTCGGCAGGGTGGTCGACGAAAAAACCATCATCAATGCCATCGTCGGCTTGCTCGCCACCGGTGGCTCGACCAATCACACCCTGCACCTGGTCGCCATTGCGCGTTGCGCCGGCATTCTCATCGACTGGAACGATTTCAGTGCGCTTTCCAGCGTGGTGCCGCTGTTGGCGCGGGTCTATCCCAACGGCAAGGCCGACGTCAACCAGTTCCATGCCGCTGGCGGCATGGGCTTCCTGATACGCGAATTGCTCGATGCCGGCTACCTGCACAACGACGTGCTCACGGTTGTCGGCCATGGGCTGGAACGCTACGCCGCTGAGCCCTGGATGGATGACGGTAACCTCAGCTGGCGTGCGGCGCCGCGCGACAGCGGCGATGACGACATTTTGCGCGGCAGCGCCCAGGCATTTTCCGCGACCGGCGGCCTGCAATTGCTCGAGGGTAACCTGGGCCGTGCGATGATCAAGATTTCGGCGGTCAAAGCCGAACACCAGGTCGTGCAGGCAGCGGCCATCGTGTTCGATAACCAGGAACAGGTGATGCAGGCATTCAATGCCGGTGAACTGGAACGCGACTTCATCGCCGTGGTACGCAACCAGGGGCCGCGCGCCAACGGCATGCCCGAACTGCACAAGCTGACGCCACTGCTCGGTGTGTTGCAGGGCAAGGGTTTCAATGTCGCGCTGATAACCGATGGCCGCATGTCAGGTGCCTCAGGCAAAATCCCGGCGGCGATTCACCTTACCCCCGAGGGAAGGGCCGGCGGCATGATCGCACGCATTCAAACCGGCGACGAAATCCTGCTCGATGCCCAACGCGGCCTGCTCAGCCTGCTGATCAGCGAGGTCGAGCTGCAGGCGCGCCCGGCGTCGGGCAGCGATCCTGGGGCTGAATCCTGGGGCATGGGTCGCGAACTGTTCGATGGCTTTCGCGCACGCGTCACGGGCGCGGAACAGGGCGCGATGAGTATCTTTACCGAACCACCGCTGCCCGTCCGGGCAGCCGCAACCGAAGCGGTTATTATCCATGAACATTGATGAAATACTGGCGCAGTCACCGATCGTTCCCGTTATCGTAATCGAGCATATCGAACAGGCGGTGCCATTGGCGCGCGCGCTGGTCGAAGGCGGATTGCCGGTACTGGAAGTCACCCTGCGCAGCAGTATTGCGATGCAGGCCATTCGTGAAATTTCGCGCTCGGTGAGCGGTGCGATCGTGGGCGTCGGCACCGTCACCCGGCCCGAACAGTTTCGCGAATCAAGTGGCGCGGGTGCGCGCTTTGCGGTAAGCCCGGGACTGACCGACAACCTGCTGGCCGCGAGTCGCCAGAACGATATTCCCTGGCTGCCGGGCGTTTTCTCACCGAGCGAAGCGATGTATGCCCACGAGCAGGGATTTAATGCGCTCAAGCTGTTTCCGGCAAAACAGGCAGGGGGCATCGGCATGCTCAAGGCGATGAACGGACCGCTGCCCGATCTTCGCTTTTGTCCCACCGGCGGAATCGATGCGGATAACTTTATCGATTTCCTGAGCCTGCCCAATGTCATCTGTGCGGGTGGCTCCTGGGTGTGCCCGGCGAGCGCGATTCAAAACCATGACTGGGACCGGATCAGGCAACTGGCGCAGGATGTGCATCGCGCAATCGACCAGGTTCAATAAGATACTCGAGGCAGCTAGCGGGAAACAGGGACAATGACGATCAGCGAACATCGATTCGAAGATCGCGAGGCAATGCTCGCGGCTCTTTACCAGGCATTTGTCGATGACATCGAACAGGCCCTGTCGCGGCAATCCACGGCAACGCTGTTACTGTCCGGTGGCTCGACGCCGGTACCACTGTATCGCTCACTGTCCGCAGCAAAGCTCGACTGGAGCAGGATCCACGTGGCCCTCGTCGACGAGCGCTGGGTAGACGCGCACAGCTCCTCCAGCAACGAGCGCCTGCTGCGCGATAACCTGCTGGTCCAGCATGCTGCCGACGCGCATTTCACCGGCATGAAAAATCCCGCCGCGTCACCGTTCGACGGCGTGCAGGAATGCAATGCCGCCTACCTCGACCTGCCTTCACCCTACAGCCTCTGCCTGCTCGGCATGGGCCCCGACGGTCATACCGCATCGCTGTTCCCCGGCGCAGCAGGGCTCACCGAGGCCCTGGCCAGTAAAAACCATTGCGCCGCCATTCGCGCCATTCGCTCCGCGGTCACCGGTGACAACCTCGAGCGCATGACGATGACCCCCTGGAGCCTGCTGCAAAGCCGCAAACTGATACTGCTGATCACGGGTAACGACAAGTGGGATATCTATCAACGGGCGCGCAACAATGGCGCCGCACCGGAATTGCCCGTCAGCCTGTTCCTCGATCAGAACGAGGTGCCGGTCGAGGTTTACTGGTCAGCCTAGCGCAGCGCTTGCTTGGGACGGCGGTCAGAGGTGAACAGGCCCCAGTGCTTTTCGGCCTTGCCCATGGGATTGTCACCGTCGAAACCACCCTTCCATTGCTCGTCAAAAGCCTCGAAGTACAATGAGATGACGCGGTTTTCCTCGACCCAGGCATGGTACTGATCGAAGAAAATTTCCTGCTCGCCTTCACCCGCCTTGCCAATCAGCCCACCCTCGTAACTGTCGCCACCGGTTATCCTGCTGGTCGGCCAACCGGTTTCACAATAGGCGACCAGGTAATCCGGGTATCTTTGCTGAATGTCGCGGTAGATGGATTCGGTCCAGCGCATGGCCTCGTCGAGGGTCTTGTTGTTCCAGAAGGCATAGGCATGCAAGCCGATAAAATCGACTTCGGCCGCTATCCTGGCGGCCTGCGGCTTGTTCCAGAAGTTGTAATCGTCGTTCACCGTGACCGGTTGCTTAACCCTGGCACGAACATCCCTGAGGTAACCGATAACCTTGTCCATATCGTCGATACGATGCCAGGACCAGTCGACGAAAATCTCGTTGCCGACATTGACTGCGATCACGATTTGCGGATAGTCATTGGCGAGCGCAATCATGCCTTCCAGTTGCTCGGTATTCTGCGCCTCGCTCTGGTGGGCCGATAGCCAGGCGCCCTGCATGACCCGAATCGGCAACCGGTTCTCGTGTATCACCTCGATGATGTTGCGCGACTGCTGCCCGGAACCATACAACCTGATGAGGTTCCATCGTTCTGCGACCATCTGCAGGTCTTCGAGAATATTCGCCTTCGAGGTCAGCTTGCCATTGTTCGGCCCCTCGCCGTCACGATAAGCGCCATAGGATATACCGTTGCCAATCCATTTTCCTGCGATGGTCGGATTGAATTCGCGCCTGGCGATAGGGGTTGTTGCAGCGCTGGTGTCGGACACCGCGCTGTCGATACTGGCCGCCGGCAACGAACTGCAGGAAGCGACCACCAGCACCAGGACAGCAAGCAACAGGCATCTTATCGCGATCATGACTTCCTCTTTAAATCATCTCAGCTTTAACCGGCCCACCCGCCCGCACAGGCAGATGGACAATCTGCTGCGGAAACTTCGCTACCCTGCGGAGTTTGGCTCCGTTCCACGCTCCTCACAGCCTTGCAGCCGACGCGCGGATCAGTTGTTATCGCCCGGCTCGAGATCCAGCAGCACGTTGCCTTCCCGGATCGTATCGGGCCCACCGAATTCGGTACGCAGCTCACCGAATTCTTCGGTGACCACAGTCCAGATTTCACCCTTGTGCCTGAAGTAAGCGGAACAACTGGTGGTAAATCCAATCTGATTTTTTATGCAGGCCTGTCCGTCGTCCCGGGTGACCCAGCTGTAGTGAAAGAATCGCTGACCGTCCCAGATAAAATCCAGGCGGCCATTTTCATGAAAGTAGGCGCCGCCGTTGGACCATACCTGGGTGTTACCGGCGAGATACTCGGTGACCTCCGCGGGCCCCATACGCACCGCTCCGTCCGCGACCACTTTATCCTCCAGTGTCATCTTGCCAGTGGCGCAGGCCAGTAACCCGAAAGCCACGGCGACGATGAGTACTATTTTCGAAATTCTTTGATACATGATGTCGGCCCTGTTTATTCTGACGAGCAGCGCAGGTGACTGTTCGTAATGAGTGATGTAGAAATCCAGCAATAAATGCTCTCTTATTATACGGTCTTGCGCGGACGCCTTGTTGTCGGTATCGCTGTGGCGCTTTTCCTTGACAGCAAAAACCAATTCCTCGATGCTATATAGCACTAAACCTCGCCCTGTGGCAAGGAAAAATAATCGCGCACCGGCAACCTTAACTCATGAAACAGGAAACATCGCCTCGCAATTCCCTGGCCGTTTCGCAGCCCCGGGGTCAACAGGGCGCCTGGCTTTACCGGGTTCGACAATACGCGGCGGTGGCGGACG
>Ga0316191_10002749_pt1 | contig 12874 bp, 12 predicted proteins | sample Eddworburr2cm_MG_FD_204928 | JGI IMG/M metagenome (GOLD analysis project Ga0316191, IMG submission 204928) | Coastal sediment microbial communities from Maine, United States - Eddy worm burrow 2 cm | ecosystem: Environmental > Aquatic > Marine > Coastal > Sediment | place: USA: Maine...
ACAATTTTTGTTAGGTTTGCCGATCTTAATGTGCCTCAATAGATTGAAATAGAATCAAATTTAGCGAACCCAACAAGATTGATTGCAGACCACCGGCTTAACCCAACCTACGATAGGCGGTTTTCTGCACTAAATTTTATGCCAAGATCGAAACCCAACGCATGCATCTCGATTGGGTACCGTTTAACATCAATTTTGTATGTAAGGTCCGAAAAATTTAAGAATGAGATACCACAGAGCGCGATTAAAAGGTGGAACCTATTTCTTTACTGTGGTCACACACAAACGGGTAAAAATCTTTTCTCAATCAGATAATGTCGAATTGCTTCGCCAAGCATTTAGAAAATTCATAAGACGGCATCCGTTTAGAATAGACGCGTTTGTCCTCCTACCCGACCATCTTCACTGCATCTGGACATTGCCACAAGGAGATGCTGATTTCTCAACACGCTGGCAATTGATTAAAAGCTACTTCAGCAGTCAATTTGGCTTTGTAGGTTGGGTTGAGGGACGAAACCCAACGAAAACGACCACATCCGCATCCAGGTTAAGAAAAAACGAAAAATCAATTTGGCAACGCCGGTTTTGGGAACACCTTATCCATAACCATGAAGATTTAAGAAGACACGTTGAATATATCCACTATAATCCGGTAAAACACGGATTGACAAAAACTCCTGGCGATTGGCATTATTCCAGTTTTCATCGGTATGTAGATAAAGGAATATACGACATTAAATGGGGTTCCGGCGTTAAAATAAAATTTGATACAACGGTGGGGTATGAATAGAAAGAGATTTTAACCAAGGTTAAGCGGTTCAGCTTTGGTTTAAGTCTATGTTGGGTTTCGTGACCTCAACCCAACCTACCTTAACACGAATAGCCGGATAAAAAGTCCGGAGCCAAATCGCAGCAAACAAATCTATGTTGGGTTTCGATCTTGATCAGATATCGACATCAAGACGGCAACAATGTTGGGTTGAGAGGAAAAAACCAATATCAATATAAATGGTCTCAACCCAACCTACCTTCTGATCTTTGCCATAGTTGGATTGAAAATAGATATACTCAGCGAACTAGTTTGCAAATCGTAGGTTGGGTTGAGGGACGAAACCCAACGAAGAAGACCACATCCACTTTACTTTTTTATGCTTCTTGTGCCTTTTGGCGACAATATCAATCTTATAACGGGAATAAAAAAACCGGAAGCGTTGCCGCTTCCGGTTTTTTTTTGTATCGTCTGGTTACGAAATTACAGCACCAGGTCTCTCATATGTGTTAGAAACTAAGAGAGGTTTGGAAGCCGATTTCGTAAGGATCATCATCGTTTTTACCGTCAATGGATGTGGCATCGTCTGCCCACAGATAGGCGCCGATGAGCTCCAGGTTTAGATTTTCGACCAGTTCATAGTTAATGTGGAGGTCGCCTTCAATGCCGAGTTTTTTCTCGTCGGTGATAGGATCATCTTTAGGCTTCTCGGCATACCACAGATCACCTCGAATCGACAGTTTGTCAAACGGCTTGATGGTGGCGCCGAGGTTGAGGGCCCAAATATTGTTTAGTTTGTCTCCGGGTGAGCCTGCGGATACTGCCACGTCATCCAGGGTGCCAAAGCCCATGATTTCAGACCAGTAGTAGGAATCAGACAGGCCGACATATCCATTAAGATCTCCGTTGCCGAGAGTAGGATCGGAAGCATCACCGGATGCGTAGAAACCCTGGGTGTGAAGGGTAGCAGGGCCCAGCGGAATATCAGCGCCGAGAAGCACCACATAACCTTTAACGTCCAAGTCGTTGGTCGTCACACGACCAGCACCAGTCTGAAAAGTATCTCCATCAACCGTACCGCCCGAATAGACGGCGGAGCCATAAAGGGCCACCGAACCCAGAGTGAAATCGGCATCCAGACCGAGCCAGTAGATGTTCGCGTCATTTCCTCGCGGAAATTGACCACTGACGCCAGTAATGTCATCGCCGCCTACGAATCTTCTCGACCAGGAATAGACGCCAAAAGGACGGATGCTACCCGCTTCGCCAATCGAAAACGAAGTTTCAAGGGCCGCGGCATCGTAGTCCTTTTTATTCGTATTTCCTGCGCCGGCTTCATAGGCCTTAAGCCATCTGCCGCGAAGCCACCACCTATCACTCCCACCCCTATAAACTACTTCGGCGCCGGAGTGGTCATTGTCAAAGACCAGACTGCGACCGATCGCTGATCCAAATACACCGAGTTTCCACTCTAAGGGGCCGGTGTTGAAATCGGCGTAGGAGTTTTTGACCTCGACGTTTATGCCGTCTGCGCCGAAATCACCGTAGCCACCCTGCTCTCCAAAGACCGCATCCATCTCGAACTTGTTGACAAAACTCAGGTTGTCGTTGAGGACCGCGGTGTAATACAGACGGGTTCGGGTGGTTGTCTGGGTCGCATCATCATCATTGCCAATATCAGAGCCAGAAAAATTCTTCATTTTATAGCCCCTGACTCGCCAGTACCCGCCGAATACATTCTCGAGAGCGGATGCCGGTACGCAGAAAGCGATGACCAGCAAGGTCGCCAAACCAAAAACCAATAATTTCTTCATCTTTTTTCCTCCTAAAAAGTGTTTACAAATTTGCCTAATTGTCTTTTGCCTAATTATGACGCTGTGCCTTGGACTACTCTAAATCATCACCTCCCTTTCAGGCAGAAATCATACCCGCATCAGCACTTTGGAGCCCAATGCCCCGCCTAATAGCCTAATATTTTTCATCTTTTTAACGCCGATGCCGATAGTTTAGGAAATCTTAGAATGGATAACTTGTTAAGTCAAGGATTTTTTGTAAATTATCTGTTTTTTTTACAAAAAAAGTAACCCGGAGTCTCTAAATCCTCGTGTGAAATTTCGTATGACATTCTGCTTGGCCGGGAAAGTGAACGGATTGAACGTTCATCAGTTTCTTTTTCGATCAAACTGGCCGCTTTTCAGGCCAGAGGCAACGCTGAACCTTTTAACCCAGAACCTTAGAACCTCTGAAACTCTGAACTCAGAACCTTTGAACCCTGAACCCAGAACCCCTAAACACCGTTACCCCGACATGAACTTTTTCCCGTTGACATATCCAACCCGAATTATGATATACGGATCTGGTGTTTAGCACAGACAGACCTCGTTGATTAGTTGAATAGTTAACTGGTTTATTAGGTAAATAATAAAATTCGATTCAGCATGTTACGATTTTTTAAATACCAAGTGGCCAATTATTCTGCAAATATGGGATGAATCCATATTTACAACCATTTAACCAATCAACTAATCAACCAATTGACGAGTGCAGGAATTCCTCCCATTGCCATCACGGCCGGCCGATCCCGATTGATGGGTTTTGATCGATGGGATCTGATAACCCTGGAAGAAGTCGTTGAAGCGGATGTCATGAAGAACAATTCTAGTCAACTGTACATCAAACGATTGGAACATTTTTTTGAACTCGTAGACGGCGACACGCTTTTCGATTCGGCCGATTCTGCCTATTTCAGGCGGCTGCGAGATGAGATTTGTGATGCCCTGGTTAAACTTCTGGTCTGGCAACGCCCATACCTGGAAGCTGCAAAGGGCCTTGACTGGCCTTATGAGAGTTTTCGAAAGCGGATTTCTTTTTTTGAAACGCCGGCGCAGGAAAAAGCTGATCCGTTTACCCGGAGGCAAGCCTGCCTGTTTCTGGCACGCCTGCCCTTTCCCGGGCAATGGAAATGGTTGGCGTGGGCGCAACATAATTTGGGGACCGATCCTGAAATCAAGGCCCTTTTGAAACTCGAAAATCAACGGATTGAAAAGAAGCTCAAAAAAAAGAAACATACCCAATACATGCTGCGCCATTTTTGCCAGATACTTAAAAAGCCCGGCTGGCCTGAAACCAAAGGGATTCTGCGAATTTTTTCGCTGCCATATCTATTTGTCAATCCTGAACTTTTGAAGGCACTCAACCGTCTTTATTTCCTATATCTGGAACCGCCCTGGGGCGTACTTTTTCGTCATGCCTGGCTGCGACCATTTGCCGGCCTTGACGATCCAACGCTTTTCGGACTGAACGGCGGAGAAGATGCTGCCTTTCTGCGCAGTCAGCCGGGAATTTTAACAACATCGCTGGCCCACGCTGATTTCCTGGAAGATGATACATCCCTGGAGTTTGATAAAAAAAAACGTTTTGATATCGTCTTTAACAGCACCTTCGACGACATGCCGCGAAAGCGTCACGGCGTCATGCTGGAATTGCTGCAACACCCGCTTCTAGGTCGGACGCTGGCGCTTTTCATCGGGACCGGCGACCCACGCAACGTGGATGCTTTCAAGCAGCAAATTTATGCGGCAGGTCTTTCGCAGCGCGTAACCGTGCGGGACAATCTTTTGCGCCGCAATGTGCCCGGGCATCTCGCCCAATGCAAAATCGGCGTGCAAATCTCTTTGCATGAAAATGGCTGCCGCAGCATTTATGAGTTTTTGCGATCCGATCTTCCCTGTGTCATTTCCACCTCCATGGCCGGCGTCAATCCCGCCATCATTAATTCCCGCACCGGAATTGCCGCACCGGATCGGGATCTTGCCCAAGCCATTGCGCAGGCACTCGAAGAGCGGCATAAATTTAAGCCGCGCAACTGGTTTCTAACCCATTCAGGCAGCGCTAATTCAAGCCGAAAGCTAAACGATCAACTTAAGGATATTTTCTTCGAGCGCGGCTATACCTGGCAGGAAGATATTGTGCCGCTGGGAAGCAGCGGTGCCAACCGGTATACAGACGACACCCACTACGAACGGTTTCGACCGCAATTTGAAGAATTGCTGAAAATTTTTCAAAATCATGCCCATTTACCGGTTCCTCTGGGTGTGGATTAAGCACCGAAATTGAAGAGGCATAAATCACGTGCAGACATGATGTGATTTCAATAAATAGGTACTAAATCCGGATAAACCGGAAATAACAAATTACAAGCACCAAAATACAAATAAATTCCAAATTACAACATCCAAATCTCAAAAAAGATCAAACGCCAACTGTTTGGGATTTTGGATTTAGGTCATTGTAATTTGCTTGGTATTTGTGATTTGTTATTTGAAATTTTTTATATGAAAATTTCATCAGTCTCAGTTTCTTTTTCGATTTGACGGGCCGTTTTTTGGCTGGCCGCTGGGCTGAACCTCTGAACCCCTGAACCCTCAACCCGCCTACGGCCCCTGCCAGAAATCCCAACCGTTACCCCGACTATCGTCTCCGCTGCTGATCGCACTCCCCCGGTAGCTGAATGCGATGGCGGTACTGTCCGGGGGAATATTCAGGTTTGCTTTGAAAACGGCCGGAATTATCTTACCCAATTTCATATGAATGTGTTCCTTTTCGTAACGGTTTGCCGCTGGAATTTGTTTATCGTCTAATATAATTCAGGTCGGAGTCCTGGTCAATAAATAGGACTTTCCACACCACTTTGCAACCGGTTTTCAGTGCATCGCAACATGAGTAATCTTAATCATTATCATTGACTTAACAGTATTTATTTTATATACTTCATTTAGACTGAACCGTTATAATCATCAAGACAGAGAACCCGCCAAGCTTTACCAAAAGCATCGGTTTAAGCGTACTAATTAACCGTCTTATTAATAGGAAAACAATATAAGAAAAAATCTGTACCTTATTATGCAGCCTCCCTTTTTACTCGTAATTTTTCTCCATTATACACATGCTAGATCCAACAAGACAGGCATCGGATAAGGAACCTTCAGATGAAAAGAGGATGTTGGAAGCAGTTAATCTTAGCGATCGTGATATTGTCTTGCATGGCGTTTACCGCAGACACTGTTCTGGCTGCCGGATTTTCAATTACCCAGAAGAGCGTTAAAGGCCTCGGCAACGCATTTGCAGGCGCTGCCGCCGTAGCAGAGGATGCCAGCACGATTTATTTCAACCCCGCCGGGATGACGCGACTATCCGGCAGTCAGGTCCAGGCCGCCGGGCATATATTCTCATATTCTCTTAAATTTAGCGACGATGGTTCCACAACCGTGGACAATCAGCCACTGACCGGGGGCGACGGCGGGAATGCCGGCAAGCGGGGAGTCATACCCAATTTTTTTTATGCTCACAGTATATCGGACAGCCTTAAGCTCGGGATCGGCATTGTTTCTCCCTTTGGTACGGATACAAAGTACGATAGCGACTGGGTAGGGCGTTACTACACTGTGAAGTCGGAGTTCCTGACAATCGATATCAATCCAACCATAGCCTATAGAATCAACAAAATGTGGTCCATCGGAGGCGGTATAAGTGTCCAATATTTAGACGCGGAACTCACCAGTGCCATCGACTATGGCAGCATCGATGACGAATTGGGCTCTCCCTTTCAACTCCAGCCCCAGGAGGCAGACGGTGAATCGAAAATTAAAGTGGATGGTGACTGGGGTTATGGGTTTAACTTGGGCGTGCTTTTTGAGCTTTCGGAAGCAACCCGCTTCGGTATTGCCTACCGCTCAGAAATCTCGTATGATCTGGAAGGCGATGCCGACTTCAAGACCCCCGACGAGGCAGCCCTTCTTGCCGGCACATTGGGTCTGGTCGATACAGATGCTAAGTCAGATATAGATCTGCCCGCCTCCCTTTCAGTAAGTGGTTATCACCAGTTAACCGACAAATGGGCCCTCATGGCAGATATTACCTGGACCGACTGGAGCACGTTTGATGAGCTTCGTATCGAATTTGACTCCGGTGCCGAGGATTCTGTCTCCACCCTCGACTTGGATGACAACTTTCGGTATTCCCTTGGTGCGACCTACACGCTTAATCCCCGGTGGACATTTCGCGGGGGGCTGGCCTATGATGAATCGACGGTTTCCAGTCGTCGGAAACGAACCCCCCGCCTTCCGGATGAAGACCGCCTTTGGTTCTCTTTGGGTACAAGTTATCATTTCTCAGATCGGCTGGAATTCGATTTCGGCTACACGTATATCACGAATGTTGAGAAAGCTGAAATCGACAAGACGGCCACCGGAGAAGATACGTTCCGCGGTGCCCTAAAAGGCGATTACGATGCCCACACGCACATTGCATCATTTCAGATAGCCTATAAATTTTAAGCACTTTCTTCCCATATTCATACAATCCCACGACTATTTGGCTTTCTCAGCCTTTTTTCCAAAATCAATGACGGAATCTGCAGCAACTGTTCATGGCAAAGGGTTGCCTGAAAAGAACATTGACTTACCTTATTATTTGGTCTATGCAAAAAAACTTAATTAAATCCGTCGTCGGTATTGAATTTACCGACAGGAGAACAAAATTGAGCAAAATAAAAGAAACCGCATATTTTTTTATAATCACTATCATCTTCTTTTCTTTCGGTGTTGTCGGCAAGATCGCAGCCGCCGACCCGGTACAAGTGCTGATCCTTCCGTTCACCATCAATTCGGATAAGGATTTATCCTTTTTGCGAAAAGGTGTCGCAGACATGTTGTCCTCCCGATTGGCCCTAAAAGACCAAATCGTGGTGATCGACAAGACCGATCCGGCCCTTAGTCAAGAACAAATACCCGAAGAGGTCAATGCGGATACTGCCCTTGCATTGGGTGAAAGAACCCAGTCGAATTATGTGTTGTTTGGAAGCCTGACGGTTTTTGGAAACACCATCAGCACGGATGCCAGGTTTTTCGATGTGCGTCAAAAACAACCGGTGCTGACCTTCTCCGAGCTGGGCAATACCCAGGGGGAAGTCATCTCCCATATCAATCTTTTGGCCGACCGGATCAAAGCAGAGGTTTTTGGTCAAAAAACCATTGCATCCCAGCCGGCACCCCGCCAACCCACCACGGCAAAGGAAACCGAAGACCTTAGCCGAAAGCACCCCGAAAAATTGTTGGATAGGTCGTCCGGCGAGGCAGCCATTATCTCCGAAGACGTCTCTGAAGTCGATGAGGCGGCTCCCGTCCTCTGGAAAACCCCAAGATTTAAAGTAGAGATAAAAGGGTTGGCCCTTGGCGATGTGGACGGAGACACAAACAATGAAATCGTATTTATCAGCAAGAACACAATTTTTATCTACCGTTACGTCGATGGTCGCTTCGGCAAAATAGCAGAAATCCAGGGAGAAACTTACAATACCTATATCGGTGTCGATGTGGCCGATATCAATGACGATGGAACGGCTGAAATATTTGTCACCAGCCATACCGATGACAGTAGACTTGGGTCTTTTGTGCTGGAATGGAACGGATCAGAGTTTAAAACCGTGGTTGAGAATGAAAACTGGCACTTCCGCGTGATCAATGCCCCCGATCGGGGAAAGCGGATCCTTTTGGGGCAAAAGGGCGGATTTAAAGACATCTTTTTAGGACGTGTACACGAGTTGGAATGGACGGGTGGCCGTTATGCGCCCTTCGATAAACAGCTTCTTCCGAGTCGGGTGAACATTTACGGTTTCACATACGGCGATGTCCTGCGCCAGGGCCAGGAATCAATCCTTGCGCTCAGCAGAAACGGCACCCTCAAAATACTGGACAGCAGCGGCAATGAAGAATGGGCCAGCAGCGATACTTACGGCGGCAGCAATATTTTCCTATTATCCCCAGCGGATAAGAAAATCGGGACGAACCCAACCCGACAGACCGACCCGAACGCATTTAAAGGCCAATACCTCCAGCAGCGAATATTCGCCACCGATCTGGACAAAGACAAAAAAAAGGAAGTGATCCTTGTCAAAAATCACGATTCTGTCCGCGGAATTATGAGGCGCTATCGGAGTTATAACGGCGGACATTTTGAAGCCCTCGTCTGGGACAATATCGGACTTCGAATAAAATGGAAAACGCGCAAATTTTCCGGATACATCAGCGACTATGACGTGGGCGATTTCGATAACAACGGAACGAATGAACTTGTGTTCGCGCTGGTTGCAAAAACCGAATCCGCTTTCAGAGAACCCCGAAGCCACATCGTTTCGTTGAGTTTTAAAAATTAAACCTTGATGGTTTGACGCCGTGGAAAAGATAAAGGAACTTGAAGAAATACTTAAGTCCGTCGGACCGCAAAATATCTGGCATCCGGTAGTTGTGAATGGTGACAAACTGCTGGCCAACGGTATCGGTGATCCGCTCGACGGAATCCGCGATCGTGAAGGAGTCCTGGACTTCAAGGGCAAAACCGTTGTGGATCTGGGCTGCAACTTCGGTCATTATTGTTTTACTGTCAGAACCGCCGGCGCAAGCGATGTTCTCGGCATCGATAAGGATGAACGGATCATCAGGGGATGTGAGATATTAAAAACGCTCCATGATGTTGACGGGGTGAATTTCCGGCCGCTTGATATTACGAAAGCAAACGGTGTCGGTAAATTTGATATCGGCATGATGATTGATATCATCGGCCGGGACAAAATCCGAAGGGGTGCAGCGAAGGATTTCCTTAATTCGCTGGAGAGGCTGTCCCAAAAAGAAATGCTGCTGACCATCAGACCCCGCTATCATATCGAAAAAAAAATAGGAACGGGCGTTCGAGAGCTCAGAGAAATGTATCCGGTTGACTATATCCGAAATTCATATTTTTACATGGTGGAATATGTCCGCGACCGGTTCAAGGCTGCCTGGGAGATGCACATTCTTTCAGGGCCAAACGACCCGGAAGGCACGAAACAAACCCTGCATTTTACAAAAATAAACTAGGCAAAGGGAGGGGACGACGTGACATCGAAACGATACCTTTTCACGATTCCGCTGGCGATCTGCATTTTTTATCTGATCGCTTGTGCATCTTCGAGCGACACGGTTACAAAAGACGGAACGAAAAATGTCCCTCCGTCAAGCGAGATCCAGTTCGATTACGCCGATGGCGAAAGCTTACCGGTGCAGCAGCATCAACAGAAGCAGGCAGTTACCATAAGAGATTTTCGGGTCGGCGACGGCCAGAATCGAATACTGATCGTCGGGGTCCATGTAGAGGAAAAGGGCGGAGAGAACGTAAATGATATGGTGATCGCCAGCGTCACGTGCGGCGACCGCAAACTCACCCTGTTGGCGGACTCCGAGATTGAGCTCTCCGAGATGTGGCGGGGGGATGAATACTTTCTCAAGGTCGCCCTGTACTATCTTATCAACCCGCCCTCGGGCACTCACGACATCAAGGTCACCTATGCAGGCCCGGTGAGAAGCGGTAATGTGGGCGCCATCTCCCTTTATAACGCGCAGCAGACGGCTCCGGTGACCCTGGTCACCAACGAGCAGAAAAAGCAGAAGAAAATCATCACCCAGATTACCACAAAAAACGACGGTGCCTGGGTGGTGGACATCGTCGGCTGCGGCCACAAAAGCAAATTGCGCCCCAAAACGAAAGACCACATCCGCCGATTCAACACCCAGGAACAGACCGGCGGGAAGTCTTCGATGGTCGGCGGGACCCTGGCGGTCCTCAACGCCGGCGAGGTCACCCTGCACTGGGCCCAGCCCCTGCGCACGATTAATCGCATTGGTCATATGGTCGTCGAGATCGCCCCTTACCGGTAGCCCAGCAAGGCAGGATCTACACCCCCGCCATGGGAAAAGGAATATCGGATCTACCAATCCGCTACGAGTCTCTCATGCTATTTTAGATACGGGCATGAAATTGCTCGTTAAAATGAAGTTGCTGAAAGATCGAGTTTTTTTAATTTTATCCTGAGTTTTCGGTCAAACGTGGCGACAGAAGAGCCCGTGGTATCCTTGCAAAGTGCTGCGATGATTGCATCGCCGTAATCAGGCACTTCCTCGGGCCAGAGTGTGAAAAGCGTTTTCAGGTTTATTCGATGAACTATTTCAATACCCGGCAATTTAATAAAATCATTAACAATATCTCTTATCTCGGTTTTTGGGATACTATATACCGAATCCATCACATAAATAAACTCAGTCAACACATTCTGGGGACAGAGCACCCTCAACTTTAACTGAACCGCATCGTCAAGCAGCCTGGCGATTTTATCCTGCTGGACCGGATTTCTGTCTGTAACAAAGGAGATCAACGCATTGGTGTCGATAATGCACTTTCTCACCGGTATCTTGCCATCCTTTGCCTACGGGCCAGCTTAATGTCTTCATTAATTTTACCAGGACCCGTTTTTATTCGATTTCTATATTCAAAAAATTTCTTTTGAACCGGCAGAACAATAATTTTACCTTGGTCAACCTTCCATTCCAGAGTATCGTGAACAGAAAGCTTGAGACGCTCACGCACTGCTTTAGGTATCGTTGTTTGAAATTTTGAAGTAATTACGGATTGCATCAGCTGGCACCCCCTGTTTTTTCCTTACAAAAGTACAATATGGTGGATTATGTCCGTGACCGGTTCAGGGCTGCCTGGGATATGTACATCCTTTCAGGGCAAAACAATCCGGAAGTGACAAAGCAGACTCGGCACTTTATAAAAAGATAATCGGCTCCTTCATGGGCCGCTTTATTTCGATGTCTGTTCGCGCCAATTTTCAACTTTAAGGGCCTTTATTCTTGAAAAATGGCGGGTGTTAGCGGTAACAACTGTACATTGGTTCGTCAGCGCCGAGGCGGCAATCAACACATCTTCGATGCCTATGGTTTGGCCGGTTTTTCTCAAGTCTGCGAGAATACTTCCTTTAAAATTCTGGGTACATGCTTGCCTCGATCTTTCATAATCCCATCTATGGCATCAAAAAAAGGATCGTCTTCTTCCAACCATCCCTTTGCTTTGCTCAGATGCGTATCTATTTCGTCCGCAGGAACCAGGCGGGCCATGGGTTTGCCTCTTTTTGTAATAAGGATATGCTTTTTGCCAAAAGCCACCTGACCTAACAGCTCTGAAAAATGCTTTTTAGCTTTTGCCTCTATAATTTCTATTCAATCATGTCAAGAAGGTCGGCGTTATGGGTTCGGGAGGAAATACGTAACAAGGTTTGTTCTATAGTCTGCGGAAAATTAACGAAAACAAAATAATCGGCCGGATACAAATAATCTTCTCCCTCATTATCTATTACACGAATGTAGTTGGATTTTGCTGCGCTCTCATCAGGCAAAACTTCATATATCATGCGTGGTGTCAACAAATCCGGATCATCCGTGTTTATGCAAATTGCGAATTTTGGCTTTGATTCTTGATTCTTTATCATATTCTTTAGTCCAAGAAACGCTTGATTCTCATTACTTTTCCGATGATTTCAAAATGCATCGAACCGAATTATTGCATACACTTTCGGATTATGCAAGCGGTTGTCAAATCTCGAAATATTTTTCGCATAAACCGAATAACGATCATAACCAGCCCAACCAACAATCCACACCTGCCTTCCTGCAATTTCTGAATTCAGACAATCCGCTTAAACGATTTCTCGAGGGTTCGGATGTCCCAGCGAATCCAGGTGGGCCGGCCGTGGGGACAGTGGGAGGGGTTATGGCAGTCATCGAGTTGGGTCATGAGACCGCTTATCTGTTGGTCGGAAAGCGCCTGGTTGGCCCGGATAGCGCCGTGACAGGCCATGACCATACGGCATTCGTCGAGCATTTCTGCCAGGCCTGATGAAGACCCGATCTCCACAATTTTTTCCACAATTTCAACCAACAGTGGTTTGACCTCACGTTGTGCCAGCAGCGGAGGTACGGATTTAATCACAAAAGTGTTGCCGCCAAAAGGCTCGATATCCAGCCCCAGCTCTGCCAAATTCGGAATTAAATTTTCAAGAACTTCCGCTTCTCTGTATCCCAGCTCCACGGATTCCGGTACCAGAAGTCTTTGGGCGGCTTTGGGCGAATGGATTTGGCGGTCACTGAATCGTTCAAAGAGAATGCGCTCATGGGCGGCATGCTGGTCGATTAGGATCAGTCCCTCATCTGCTTCGCAAATAATATAGGTGTTGTG
>Ga0316191_10002751_pt1 | contig 12874 bp, 13 predicted proteins | sample Eddworburr2cm_MG_FD_204928 | JGI IMG/M metagenome (GOLD analysis project Ga0316191, IMG submission 204928) | Coastal sediment microbial communities from Maine, United States - Eddy worm burrow 2 cm | ecosystem: Environmental > Aquatic > Marine > Coastal > Sediment | place: USA: Maine...
AATGTCTGCAATGGGACGGTAAGCAGACAATTACTTAAACTGTCACCGGGACTGGCACCTACACCTTCGCTAACGTCCTGCTCACTTTTGCGGGTGCCCTCATGATGGTGCTGTAGGGCTTGTCTAGTCCGGATCAGCGCAGGTCGGATAGGAGAACACCGGCCTCCCTATGCTCGAGAAGGTCGGCGGTTTTCGGCACGGGTATGTGAAACCGTATGATCGCTTAAGAGGCAGAGGCTTAGCTGTAATCGACCCCGCGATCGAGACACTCACGCGCCCAGAAACGCCCCGCGGCGATCAGTTGCGCGGCCTTGTAGAACTCGTGGGTCTCGCAGACGTTGTCCGGAATCTCGATCAGGATGTCGGGCGGATAGGACGCCAGCCGATAACGCGCGATCGCGGCCTGCATGGTGTCGAACATGCCGAGCAGCACGTCGGTTAGGTGCATCGGCCGCGTCGATGCGGGCTCGGGCTGCGATTCGATGCCGAGCTTCTCCTGCATGCCGGCGACGAACCCCTCGATGCGCGACCGATAGGATGCGATCGAGCCCTCGGGCAGCGGGGGCGGATTGGGCCCGAGCGGTTGCGCGACTTCCCGCCCGTTCAAGCTCACGGCAATGGTCAGGTCGGTGGTGTGGTCGGTGGCCGGTGCCACCGGCAGCGGATTCAGCAGACCGCCGTCGACCAGGGCCTTGCTGTCGACCTCCTTGGGCGTAAAGATGCCGGGAATCGAGATCGATGCCCGGATCGTCTCAAACAGATCGCCGCGACTCAACCAGACCTCTTTCTTCTGCCTGACGTCGGTCGCAACCGCGGTGAAACGCAGCGGCAGGTCCTCGATCCGCCGATCACCCACCAGCTCCCGCAGCTCGGACATGATGAGGTCGCCCTTCATCATGCCGGACCGGTTGGTCAAGGAGATGTCCAGGAAGCGGACCACGTCCCACTCCGAAAGCGTGGTGACCCAGGACTCGAAGTCAGGGAGTTTTCCGGCGGCATACAAACCCCCGACCAGCGCTCCCATCGAGCAGCCCACGATGGACGAGATGACGTAGCCGCGTTCTTCGAGCTCGGCAATCACGCCGATGTGCGCCAACCCGCGTGCGCCGCCGCTGCCGAGGATCAGCGATACTGACTTGGAATCGGACATGGTCTTTCAACCCCGTTGTTGCGTTGGATATGGGAGGCGGAAACCGACTTCCGCGCCCGAGCGCTCGCACGGGCCGCTGAAGCGGCTGTCGTCGATCGGCCTGCGCTGTCGGAACCCAGCTGGGCCCTGTCGCGCGGACCTTACGACGACATCGATCACTATTGAAGCTTGAGTCACAACCCGGAAGTTTCTGCCGCGGCCCGCAGTTCCTGCTCCTCGAACACCCAGGTCACCGGCCCGACCTGGCGGAGCGGTCGCTCCGGATCGCCCGGCCGCTTGCCGAACCGGATCAGTTGTACCAGGTCGGAGCTGACCCGCGGGTTGCTGGTGAAGAAGGAATGGCCGAAGGCGTCAGTGCGCTTGCCCTGCTAGATGATCATATCGAACCGTCCCCAGGTGAAGAAGGTGCAGACGTCCTCGCGACCGAGGAAATGGCACAGCTCGGCGGTGGTGTAGGCGGCGCTCTCGAAGGTCTCGTTGAAGCCGTGCACGTAGAGCAGCACCTCGCGGCTCGGCGCATTGGCCAGACGCTCGGCGAGTTCCCGGTGGAGCCTGTCCTTGTCCGCGCGGTGGCCACGCGTCGCCTCCGGTGCCCGTTGGATGCGCGGTCCATCGACGACGATGGCGTAGGGCTCACGCGGAAAGCGGCCAAATTCCGCGATTTCCGACCCTCCGTGGCGGCGTCTCAGCGCCAAGAGATGCTCACACGTCGGAAACGACCTGTTATGATGGTCATCAAGATAGTCATATGACCACATTGAGCGAGGTGCCAGGCATGACAGAGGTCTCAGTTGCCGAGGCAAAGGCTCGCCTGACCCGCTTGATCCATGGGGTCGAAGATGGCGAACTGGTGCATATCACGCGCCGCGGCAAAGCGGTTGCCGTGCTGGTCTCCGCGTCAGAGTTCGCGGCGCTGCAAGCCCGTGCGCCGGCCCGAGACCTTTGGGATAGCATTCAGGACTGGCGCGCCGAGGCCGCATTCGACTGGCCCGACCTCACGCCGGATGAAGTCGCCGGCTGGCGCGATGCCGCACAGGGGCCGGACTTCGAGTGGCCCGAATGAACTACCTGCTCGACAGCAACATCCTGTCCGAGCCAACCCGCCGCGTCCCCGACCCAAACGTACTCAGGCATCTGCGCGACCACCGGAGCAAGGTCGTCACTGCGACCCCCGTGATCCACGAAATGCGCTACGGCATCGCACGTTTGCCCGAAGGAGGCAGGCGCGAGGCGCTTAGAGGCTATCTGAATCGTCTGTTGAGTCAGCCTATCACCGTTCTTCCCTACGACCTTGCCTCCGCACTCTGGCACGCGGACCAGCGCGCTGCCTTGGCGGCAACAGGCCGACCGCCCCCCTTTGCCGACGGCCAGATCGCTGCAATCGCCGCCACCAACGGTTTGATCCTCGTCACTCGCAACCTTGCCGACTTCCGCGGATTTCGCGATCTGCGGATGGCGAACTGGTTCGAACCGTAGAGAAGCGCAGCGAAGCCAGCACCCCCGACGCTGGCCTTCTCGTCCCTCGGACCGACCGACGAGGCTGGCTCACAAGAGCGGCCTCCGAAACCAGTTCCTGGCCCGGATCAGGGTGAGGGTGCAGCGGCGGTCGACGCGGCGCCCGAGGGTCGCTGTGGTAATCCCTCGCGAATGACCTTGGAGAAGTCCTCCAGGTCGCGATCGGCGCGGGCACGCGCGGTGATCTCGCTGCGGTGCTTCAGTTCACAAAGCCCGAGGCTGGTGTTGACCGTCCCGCGCTCGTAAGCAAGATCGACGAGGTAGCCGTTCGCCAACAACCGCCAGTCGAGCGCAGGACCGGTACCCACCGCCTTCGCGTGGTGCCAGATGGTCGTGGTGCAATTGTGGGTCAGGGCGTTGTACCAGCGCGGCTGTTCGGCGATTGCCTTGATCTCTTTTACGTAATCGAGCAGCAGCGCACGGGCGGTGCTCGGTGAGCCCCCGATGCGATAGAGGTAGACCGTCTCGCCGCGTTGCTTCGCCCGCACCCCAATGACGTCTCGCTCGTCGGCGACGACATAGTAGAGCTCGTATTGGCGGAAAAAGCCCCGCAGGGCCGAGTACTCCTCGCCGATCTCTTTGCGTGTCTCAATCGAGACCGCGAGATGGCGCCCGTCGGCAAACTCCCAGCTCGCAATAGTGTGCCCATAGGCCGTCGGCCCCCAAAACGAGATGAACAGATCGAAGCCGACGAGTGTGTCGAGGTCGTAGGTGAGGGTCTCCCAGCGCTCCTTGAAACCATTCTCGTCGCGGTAAGAGAACGCGCGGATGTTGCGGATGGTCAGCAGCGAGCCATCGATGGTTGCGGCCGGCAGCCTGGCGACGTCCGGCTGCCAGTCTCGCTCGTTGCTCGGGGCGAGCGTCAGCCACCAGGCAAGCACGATCGCGAAGGGCACGAAGACAGCGACGACGGCCCTCCGCCAGGGACGGACCAGCACAGCAGCCAGCCCGGCAATCAGCACAAGGCCGCCTGCCAGCGCACCAGCAAACACGGGAGATTTTGGACCGTCGATCCAGAGCGCCGCGCCCGCCCACAGGATCGCGATCGCGAGCACCAGCGAAACGGCGATACGCAGGACAAGGCGGCTTAGGCGCACGAGGCCCATCTTATCGCTCAGCGGGCATTCAGCTCGTTGTCCGGCCAGTAGCGTGACCCGCTCAGCTTGGCCGCGATCTTCCACCCCTTGCCGGTCAACACGAACACGGCCTTACCTTCGTCAAACCGCAGTGCGAGCTGATCCTTTTGTTCACCGGTCATGGTGCCGGCCTCGGCGGTTGCATCAAGGCCCTGGGCAACAAACTGATCGAACGCGGCGCTGTTCTGGAACAGGATCACGAGTTGCGAGGCGAAGCCTCCAAGTCCGAAGCTGAGTCCCGCGCCGGTGGTCGCCATCTTCATATAGACGCGCGCATCGGTTTGGGCGTTGACAGCAACCCCGCGCCCATAGCCAGCGACGACATAGAAGCTTGCCTCGCGTTTGTCGAACACCGCGTAGCCGGCACTGCGATCGAACAAGGCGCGGCTGCCTGGCTCGTCCGCGAACAGCCGCTCCAGCGTTGACTTGGCCATGGCATCGAGCTTGGCGCGGGTCGCTTCGGGCGTCGCCTCATCCCCCAGACTCTGCGTCGTCGAGTCGACAGTCTCTTTGACGGCGCCGGCTGCCTTTTCCGTGGTCTTCCCGGCGGCATCCAAGGCAGTTCCGGTCGTTTCGCCAACCGCTCGTGCCGCCTTTCCCGCACCCTCTTTGAAGCCATCGAGGGAAAACTGGGCATTTCCGACGGTTGGCCCGATCGCGAGGAACAGCACGAGCAGCGAATGGATTTTCATGGTATCGAAACCTCTGGTTGACCTAATGACGTGACGCCTACTTTCCATTTTCCAGTCGGGACCATCCCCGTCGCGGCGGTCGCGATTGCAAATCGCTCCCACAACAGCGGCTGGTCTCGGCGCTTTCGCAGCGAACTTGCTGTGTAAGGAACTAAAGCACCACCATCAGCGCGCCCGCGAATGTGAGCAATACATTGGCGAAGGTGTAAGTGCCGGCATAGCCCAGCGCCGGTACCCCGGAGCGAGCCGCCTCCGTGACGACATTCAGCGCTGGTGTGCTGGTCATAGCACCCGTGATAGAACCGAGCAACAGCGCCGGGTTCATATGCAGCAACCGACGCCCCACCAGGTAGGCGACCAGGGCAGGTACGAGCGTGACCAGGATGCCGCTGACGATGATCAGCGGCCCGACGGAGGTCAGGGCTTCGACCACGCCGCCACCGGCGTTGAGGCCGACACCGGACATGAAGAGCATCAGTCCAAGCTCCATGAGCACATAGCGCGCTGGCGCCGGGACCCGTCCGAAGGTGGGCATCACCGAACCCAGGTAGCCGATGATGATGCCGACAATGAGAAGCCCGCCGGCCGTGCCCAGGCCGATGGAGAGGTTGCCGAGCGCTATCGTGATCAGCCCAAGCAGCGTGCCGCCGATCATGCCGAAGGCGAAGGTGGCTAGATCGGTCTCCTCCACATCCTTCTCGACGAAGCCGATTGATTCGGCCAGCCGGTTGAGGTTGCTCTTCTCGCCGACCACATCAAGCCGATCGCCCTTTTGCAGCGGCAGCGCGGAGTCTAGCGGCAGATCGATCGAGGCGCGGGTTAGGCCGGTGGCGAAACAGCCGAACTGCTGCGGCATGTCCAGGTCCTTGAGCGTCTTGCCGACCACCTTGGTGTCGGCAACGATGATCTCCTGGGTGGTCACCTGATAGTTGAGCAGGTCCGGGTCCAGTACGTCGGAATCATTGCCTTCGCGCGCACGCTCATGCACGTTGAGCGCGGCGATGAACGAGGCAATATCGCCCTCCTCGAACACCAGATCCGGCGTGCCGTCGAGCAGCTTGTTTCCGCGCTTGACGCGAAGCACCTTACCCTGGACGTCGCCGGCTTCCGCTTGCACCTGCGCGACGGTCTTGCCCACGACGCGCTCGGATACCCGATAGGCGCGCACGATCGGCAACTTACCCCCGATACCGCGGCGCCGCCCGCGCTTCAGACCCCGTTCGCGCGCCAGTTGCGCCGCCTCCGCGGGCAGGTCGATACCGGCGATGCGTGGGAAGAAGCGCACCGCGAGGATCATGCCGACGGTGCCGAAGATGTAGGTGATCGCATAGCCGACGCTGATATTCTCCAACACCTTGTTCGCCGAGACACCGTCGGGCAAGACGGCAATGCCGCTATTGACCGCATCCTGAGCGCCGGCCAGGGTCGGCGTGCTGGTGAGCGCACCGGCCAGAAGACCGGCACTGAAGCCGTACTCCAAATCCAGCAGTTGCGTGAGTCCGAGTGTCAGCGCCACGGCCGTCCCGGCAACCACGAATGCCAATGTGACGTACTTCAGGCCGTCCGCGGCGAAGGCACTGAAGAAGGTCGGCCCCGCCTGGATGCCGACGGAGAAGATGAACAGCGCAAAGCCGAAGCTACTGGCGCCCGCGGGCACGCTGAAACCTAGATGGCCGAAGACCAGGCCCACCAGCAAGACGCCGATCACCGGCCCGGCCTGGATGCCCGCGATGCGGATATTTCCAACCAGATAGCCGAGGCCGATCACGGTAAAGATCAGCAGGAATGCGTTTTCAGACAGCAGATCAAGGACGTTGATTTCCATAGAGGATCTCGTTCAGCCTAGCCGGGGTTCGGGCTTGAAATTATCATGAAAGTCGGCCTGAGTCCGGGCACGAAAGAAACGCACCCAGATGTAACGAAATCCGTACAGCAGGGCACAGAGCAGCAGCGCGGTAAGCCAGACCCAGAATGGACCGCCTCCGAGCGCGAAATGGGCAATGGTCGCAACCACGACTGCCCCGAGCCCGGTGGCAAGCAGCCGCTGCTCGTTGCGGATAAAGAAGTGCACGTCCTTGCGCTTTATTTTCAGCAGCATCTGGGTTACGTCCCCCAGGTCTCGGAAGTACAGCAGACCGATGGCCAGAGACAGGATGAGCCCAGCCAAAACAGAAGGTTTTCGAGCATCGCAAAGGGCTCCGGGGTTTGGATTTCTATGATTCCGCGAACTGCAGGGTCGAGGCATGGAACAGCTCTTCGATGGTCAGTCGTTGCTTGGCCAGGCCCTGCTCGTGCGCGTATTGGAACAGGGCGTTCAAGGCTATCTCGTTCTCGGCGATGCCATAGGGCCAATGGTTCTCGCCCATCAAGGCACGGGTGTCGTCGAGCGCTTGTCCGTACCAGGGGAGCGTGCCGAACAGCCACTCCTGGTTCATGGCCTCGTAGCGCTGCCGCTTGGCCTGTGCGTAGGCATCGAAAACGGCCTTCGGCAGCCAGGGATGGGCGTCGATGAGGTCGTTGCGCACGGCCACGGCGTGCATGATCGGGAAGATGCCGGTGCGCCGGAAATAGTCCTGCTCCACCTCGCGTGGGTCGTTGAACAGGCGCTTGATCTTGGGGTGGCCGTCGGTGAAGGCCTTCGGCTCGACGGCGTGGAATAGGGCGTCCACGTCGCCGTCGAGCAGCAGATCCGATTCGTCCTTGCCCTGCGGCCCGACGCTGATAGAGATGCCGTCCGGTACCACCTGCTCTTGCGCGGAGGCCTTGCCGGCATCCTCGGCCGACGAGTCTGCCGCCGACACCACCCACTCGATGTCCTTCGGGCTCACGCCGAACTCGTGCTGCATGAAGCCGCGAATCCAGGTCAGTGACGTGGACGAGTAGCCGGGCGTGCCGACGCGGCGGCCCTTTAGGTCCTCTGGCTTCTCGATGCCCCGGTCCGTATGGATAAACACGCTCTTGTGCCGAAACAGCCGCAGCGGGAAGACCGGGATCAAGGAGTAGGCGCGGAAGCCGTCATTGGCATAGGCGAGTATGAAAGGCACGAGGCCAATCTCGGTGACGTCCAGGGTCTGGGGGCCGGAGAAGACATGGGTATTGAGATCCCCGATCTTCCCGGGCCGAAAGGTCGTGTTGCACCCGCTGATCCGCACATCGCCGTCGATCAGCGCCCGGACATGCTCGAACGGATAGCCGGAGACCCGCAGGTTCAGCAGGTCGTCGTCTTGGGATATCGGTGGGCGGGGCGCAGGGTCTGCACCTGACGCGGCGCCTGTCGCCAAGCCGACGCTGGCGAGGGTCCCGAGCTTGAGAAAGTCGCGGCGTGAGCTGCTCATGGTTCAGCGTTCCAGTTCTGTCGTGAATGAAGCGGTCCAATCCTACTTTCTGGCCTGAAAAACACGGTGAGGATTGGCCTCGAAACTCTGGGTACAGCTGCGCCCAAGTCTCGCTACCGAAACCAATCGGCTGCCTGGCGCCCGTCGGTATCGGTATCGCCATCGATCCCGATACCGACCCCGACCCCGACAAAGAACACGCTTGGGTGTTTGTCGTACTTCGGCGCCGCGGTACTAGTCGCGGAAATCACATCCCGGACGCACCCGCCGAAGACCGCTGCTCCGGCTCCACAAACACCCAGGTCACCGGACCGACCTGGCGCAGGGGGCGCTCCGGATCGCCAGGCCGCTTGCCGAAGCGAATCAGTTGCACCAGGTCCGAACTGACCAGTGGGTTACTGGTGAAGAAGGCGTGGCCGAAGGCATCGGTGCGCTTGCCCTCGTAGATGATGAGATCGACGCGCCCCCATTTCGCGAAGAAGCGCTGCATGTCGTCGGAGACGTCCTCGACCCCAGTCCGGCCAACGCGTCGGTCGCTTCGGAACAGAATGTGGGAGAGCAGCAACGCCCTGTCCTTCGGCGAGGCGTAGGTTGTCAGCCGAAAGCCGTTTGCGGTGTCCGCGTCGCTGCCCCGCTGAACGGACCAGTCGGGCACCAGGTCCGGATCGGACAGGCCGACACTGATGCGCTGGACGGCGATGTCCGTATCGAGGTCCGGCGACAACAGCACGACGTTGCGCAACGGGAGCGCGGAGAAGAACGCCTCGCCGCGGAGTTGGTACTCGTTGCCGAGTGCGCTCAGCGCATCCATGGTCAGCCCAGCGCCGCGGCTGTGGGCCAGCACATGCACGCCATCGACCCCCGGCATCTCGCCGATCATGCGCAGGGTCTTCTTCAGATGATTGAGCGCAAAGGCCGCGGATTCCGTCGTTGCCGTGTAGGAAATCAGCGGGTTGCCCGACGCGGACGCGGGCCAGGTAAAGAAGGCGCAGACATCCTCACGACCCAGGAAATGACAGAGCTCCGCGGTGGTAAAGGCGGCGCTTTCGAAGGTCTCGTTGAAGCCGTGCACGTAGAGCAGGACCTCGCGGCTGGGCGACCTTGCCAGGCGGGCCGACAACTCCCGATAGAGCGTGTCCTTGGCCTGTTGGTGGCCACGAGTCGCCTGCGGCGCCCGACGAATGCGCGGCCCGTCGACGACAATGGCATAGGGCTCGTTCGGAAAGCGTCCGAGCTCTGTCGTCTCGCCGAGATCGAGCTTGACCTTCTTTGTGAACTCGGGCGAATGGCTCTGGCGCGCCACCTCCGACCAGTCCAGATCGTCGCCTAACCGCACGGTGGTGGTACCAAAGGCCAGAGCGCGGCTGCGCTCTTGCCCGTAGGGCAGGTCGGAGTCCGGACCCGTCTCCGGTGCCCGGTCCGTGATGTAGAGCAGGTCCACGTCAGGCCGCTGGCGCTCGGGCGCGACTCCTTGCAAAAATATCAAAGGCGACCGGTCCTGATAGAGCAGCGGCGTCGGCATCAGGCTGCGCTCGGTGCTGCAACCGGCCAGCAGCACCAAAGCGCCAGCCGCCGCCACGGCACAAATAGATCGGTCGCGTTTACCCACCGGTTCGAGCTCCTATCGAATCGGGGTCGAGCGCGCGCGTTCCTTCAGCCGCAAGTGAATTGCACGCACCGAACTGGAGGCCAAACAGCACCGCGCAGGGTAGCGGAAACCGGTGATTAATCAGCATTGGCATCACTCCGCCGGCTGCAGCTTCATGTAGGCCATGCCGGCGGCGATGCCGAGCCCGGTGCTACCCTCTGGAGCCATCGGGCTTAAGGTCAGCTTGTCGCCAATACCGCCCACGAGCACGTTTGCACCGGCGCCGATGCCGGCCGTCACCGCTGCCTTGGCGCCTTGGAACTCGCCGGCCATCATGCCCGCGGCCGGTTCCAGCTGCGAGCTGGCGATGACGGTGAACATCAGCGTCTTGTTGCGGTTTCGGCTCAGGTCGATGCCCGCCTTGACGCCGGTCTCGCCGGTGTAGGCCTCCTGCTTTCCGTTCGAATAGGTCATCTGGCAGTTGACCTTGACGCTTGAACTGACGATCTTGCTCTCGGCAGTTCCGGGCACCGATTGGCATTTCATGATGCCAAGCTTGACGCCGTTGTTCTTGGGTTCATCCGCGTGGAGCGGTGCGCTCAGCAGAGCCGCAGTGATAGTCAGGATGATGATGGTCGATCTATGCATGGTGCATTCTCCGCGTTTGTAGTGAACATGATTCAGGCTCCAGAATCAGGGCTGCATCAGCGCTTTCTGCATCCGAAAGCCCTCGACCAATGCCTGGGTTTCGGGGCGCAGATTCTCGATTCCCCCGTAGGGCAGATCCCGACCGGGCTCGCGATCCGGGTACTTCTGCTTCATGGCCAGGTGACGCTTGAGCATGGCGACGAACTGGCCACCGAACCCGACGCCGTAGTAGATCGCGTCCTGCGGGCGGTCCTCGCGGGGGTTCTTGTACAGATCGAAGATCGGCGCGGCAATTGGGTTCGAGCCCGGTGCGGGCAGGTGGAACTTGTACTGCTGCTTGACGATCGACTTCAGCGCCGGCCCCTCGTAGACGAACACATAGTCGCGGCGGCCATGCGTCTCTCCGAGCAACAGCATCGGTGCTTGGTCCAGCCCGTCGATCAACCGATCCCGTGGGATGTGCTCATCGGCGCCGGCCAGGCGGGCGAAGGTGGTGAACAGGTCCGCCACATGGATCATGTCCTGGGTTCGGGCGCCGGCCTCGATCGCTGCGGGCCAACGAATGAAGGCGTTGGTGCGCACGCCGCCCTCCAGGTGATCTGCCTTTCCGCCCCGATAGATCCGATCGGCCTGGCCGCTCTTGTCAGCGTATTGCATGAAGGGGCCGTTATCGCCCATCACCACGACCAGGGTATTGTCGGCGATGCCGAGGGCGTCGATCTTGTCCAGGATCTCGCCGATCCAGCCGTCCACCTTGACGATCGACTCGGCCACCGGGCCACCGTTGAGGGTCTGTGCCTGCTGGATATCGCTGCGCGTGAACGACAGCGGGAGCTGGGGCCAGTACTGCAGGAAGAAGGGCTTCTCGCCACCCGCTAGGCGTTCAAGCTCGCGCAGGGTGCCGTCCTTGTAGCCTTCCTCCATGCGGTTGTAGTGGTCTTGGGTGAAGACCTCGCCGGGCTCGAAATTCACCTCGCGAAACGGGCCGCCCTGCTCGCCGACGATGCCGTAGACCATGGCATTGGGGTTGGTGCGGAAGCGCTTGTCGAGCTCGAAGGTATCCGCCCGGAGTCGGCGCGATTGGCCGATCGTCATGCCCTCAATCTCCGCCGTCTCATTCATGATGGCCATCTGTCCCTGCTGATGCAGCGGGTGCTCGGCGTAGTCGAAGCCCTGATTCACGGCGTAGGACTCCTCGATGTCACCCAGGTGCCACTTGCCCATGTGCACGGTCTCGTAACCGGCTTGGCCGAGCACCTCGGCGAGGGTCACTTCCCAGGCGGACAGGCCGTCTCCCGCGACCGTGGCCTTGGCCTCGGTGGTACCCGTACGCACCGCATGGCGTCCCGTCATCATCGCCACCCGGGTCGGCGTGCAGCTCGGTTCCGTGTACATGCGCATGAGCGACATGCCCTCGTCAGCCAGTTGCGAGATGTGCGGCGTCGAATAACCGCGCACGACGTCCATGGCGGGCATGCCGATCTCGCCGAAGCCCAGATCGTCGAGCAGGATATAGACGATGTTCGGCGGCTTGCCTCCGTTTTGCTCCCGCAACTCGGCCAGCTTGGCGTCGATCTGCGCGTCTTCCTCCGCCCAGCGCTCGCCATGCTGTGCCAGCAGGATCTGATGCTCCGCATCATGGACCAGGGCATCGGCGGCTGCCGACGGCGGCGGCGCAATCGCGATCGAGAGGAGCGGGAGGGCGAGCAGAGTCTTGAGCACGGTGGGGGTTCGAGGGTGTTGGTCGTTCTGCATGCAAAATAGTCTCGTTGATGTTCTAGGCAGGGTTCTGCCTAGGGCAGGAACAGGGTTCTTGGAGACCGGCTTCAGGGGCCGATGTCAGAAGCTGAAGCCGATGCCGAGCTCGGGTCCGCTGAAGCTCATATCGTCCAACAGGTCGTCACCGCTCTGGTCGTAATAGAGATGGCGGTAGGTCAGCGATAGGCGGCCCCAGTCAAAGCCGTAGCCGACGCCGGCCATGGCCTGCCAGGTCAGGCTGGAGTCGCCGGTGCCGACGTCGAGATAATAGGGCAGGAACCAGCGATTGCCGAGCTGCACCCGGCCGCGGGCGCCGATGATGCCGTCCCAGAGTGTGACCGACTTCGACAACTTCGCCGGCGGCAGGGTCGGCGCCAGGGCCTGATTCAGCGGACCGGTGACCCGCAGTTTGGTGTCCGTATCGAAGCTGGACATGCGAAAGCCGAGCAGCAGATTCAGGTCCGCGCGCTCGCTGTGATAGGCCCGATAGCCACCGGCGAGGCTCCAGATCCAGCCCGTCACTTCCAGGTCGGCATTGATATTCGCGCCAGGTCCAAAGGCCGGGGGGAGCTGAACCGCGTTGTTGGCGCTGTTGGAGAAGCTGAGGTAGACCAGATCGGTCAAGACCGACCAGTCACCCCGGCGCGCTATCGCAGAGCCCATGAAGGCGCCCTGTAGACCATCGACGATATCGCCAGCATCGACGGTGACCCTGTCCTGACCACTCGGGAGCCGATAGTTCAGTTTGCCGTCGATGTCGGCGGCCCAGCCGTAGAGCCGCACATCGAACTGCCAAACGTCCGCCTCACCGGCGGCGTCGGCTCGGGCGGGGATGGCTGAGGTGAATACGGCGATGGACAGTGCGGCGGCGCCAAGCCAGCGTTTCCGGTGGGTGATTTGCATCGGTGAATCTCCGGTCAATTGGTCCGTGATGGGGTGCTGAGCCCACAGGGTCAGAGCGACGTTATCCGAGCATTGGGCAGTCGGCGGGCAAGACGGCCCTGAGCGCCCCCGGCAACACCTCGAAACGGGTCTTTCGCGCATGAAAAGGT
>Ga0316191_10002752_pt1 | contig 12868 bp, 10 predicted proteins | sample Eddworburr2cm_MG_FD_204928 | JGI IMG/M metagenome (GOLD analysis project Ga0316191, IMG submission 204928) | Coastal sediment microbial communities from Maine, United States - Eddy worm burrow 2 cm | ecosystem: Environmental > Aquatic > Marine > Coastal > Sediment | place: USA: Maine...
TGCCCTGGCCCTGCCCGGCGCCCAGAAAGGCCTTGACTGTACCTGGCAACGCGCAACTTTATTGTACTGGCGCAGCTCTTTCTCATAGTAGATTTCCGCCCAGATCTCGCCCTCCAGGTGTTCTGTCCGAATCATTGCCAACGCGATGTTCGCTTTTGCCGCAGGTGACCACATCGCCGACGTGATATAGCCGATCTCCTTCGAACATCGCTTATTGCTATAGAGATAGGATCCGTCCGCCGGCTTGTTCCCCTCAATGTCGAGTTTTGTCAGCGTGTATTTCGGCCCACGCTGCTTCTCGGCCAGCAATGCATTTCGACCATTGAAGTGCGGTTTTTTGAAATCCACAAGCCAGCCGAGATTTAGCTCGAACGGTGTCTGGTCGTGCTCGAAATGCACGGTCTTCAAAGCCTCATTGAACTCCATTGCCGGCATGATGAATCCAGCCTCAAGCCGCGCCATGTTAGTCGCCGCTTCTCCATAGGGCTGAATACCGAAGTCTGCACCAGCAGCGTACAGCGCATCCCATAGCTCCAATGCGAGATCCCTGCCAATCCACAATTCGTATCCCAGGTCGCCGGTAAAACCGGTTCGGGAAACCATCAGCGTGTCGCCGCGAAACGGAAAACGCTGTATATCGAATGGTTTTGCCGTTTCAATTCCGGTCAGCTTCATCCTCTTCAGCACCGCGCAGGTCGTCGGCCCCTGAAAGGACAACGCCGCGATCTTGTCCGTTACGTCTGTCACCGCAACATCGTCAAACCCATAAGCTGCCATTTTTAACCAGGCATTACACGGACTGCCACAGGTCAGCATGAACTCGTCATGGGCCAGTTTGAAAATCGTTCCGTCGTCCACCATGCGGCCATCGTCATTACACCACGCGACGTAGGTAACGCGATTGACCTCCAATTTCGCAATGTCCCTGGTCACCATGCGGTTTAACATGGCTTCGGCATCGCGCCCGGAGATGTTGTACTTCTGCATTGGACAAATGTCGTAGGTCGCACAGGAATTACGTACGCAGAAATATTCATACTCAGCATCGTAGTAATATTCGGCGAACTTGTAGCCGTTCCATGACGCCCAGGCGTCACGCACATTCAGTGCAGCCTGGCGCGGATGAAAAGGCGACTCCTTTAGTCGCTCTCCGGCAAACGGATCTTCTGTACTCATGCTTTACTCATCATAAAAGTCATCTGTCGGAACGGTATTGGGCCTCTTCAGATCCAGTAAAATTTCTCTTGCCGCATTAGCGCCGCAGGCTGACGAAACACCTCCGCCCGGATGCGTCGAGGAACCACACATATACATATTTTTGACCGGCATCCGGTATTGCGCATAGCCGGGAAACGGCCTGTTGAAGAACAGCTGATCGATCGTCAGCTCACCCTGGAAAATATTGCCTTCCGTAAGCCCGATTTCGTTCTCAATTTCATGCGGAGTACGAACCTCCATATGCACAATCAGGTCTTTGAAACCCGGGCTGTAACGTTCGATCTTGTCCACAACGGTCTGGCCAAACTGGTCACGCTTCTCCGGTGTCCAGGGACCATCTGCAAGCTCCGGCGGACAGTACTGGATAAAATTCGACATCCAGTGCTTGCCGGCGGGCGCGACAGTAGGATCCCAGGCAGATGGAATCACGGACTCTATGAATGGGTTGTCTGACCACTTTCCGCGCTTCCAGCAATCATAAGCACGCTCCAGCGTTTCCATCGACCCGGTAAACGCCTGTCCGCCTCGATTGACATAGCGATTGTCCGGGACGCCGGCAAACCTGGGCATCGCTGACAATGCGATATTGACCTTCCCGGACGACCCACGAATCTTGAAATTCTTTGCCTTTTCATAGATTCCCTCGGGCAGGTCTTCACGAGCCATCACCTTGGTGAAGGTTCTCCTGGCATCGAGGTTCGACACAACAACGCGCGCCCTGATCTCTTCACCGCTCTCAAGCACAACCCCCAGCGCTTTGCCGTTCTTTACCAGCACCTGCCGAACACCGGCATTTGTCCGAACCTCGCCTCCGTGCTCCTGCAGCGCACCGGCGATAGCATTCGAAATTGCGCCCATTCCTCCACGAGCGAGGCCCCACGCCCCGATGTTGCCGTCGACATCACCCATGACGTGATGCAACAGGATGTAAGCGGATCCCGGCGAGCAGACACCAAGTGCGGTTCCAATGATGCCCGGCGTCGCCATCGATGCTTTGATCAGGTCGTTCTCGAAATAATCGTCGAGAAACTCCGCAGCACTCATCGTGAAAAAGCGAACATATTCGTAAAGTTCCCGCTCGCCGAGCTTCCAGAATTGTTTTGCCAGGTACAGGAATTCACGAATGTCACGTGGTTTGAATGACGTTGGGTCCGGCGGTGTTCTCAAGAGCGTCTTGCGAATGAGTTGCGAGTACCGGGTCAGGTCCGCCTGAAAGCGATGCATCGAATCGGCATCGTGCGCGGAATGTCGTTTGAGCTCGAGATGTGCCGCTTCTGCGTCGTGGTATGCGATCAGCGTTTCACCGGTGTCACCAAAACTGACAGTGCCGAGATAGGGGACGAGAATCAGGCCATGTTTTGCAAGATTCAGATCCCGGTGCAGTGCTTGTCGCATCATGCTGCACACATAGGAGCAGCTCGAATAGGTCCAGCCCTCGTGTAACTCACGAGAAACAGCAGCGCCCCCGATATAGTCGTTCTTCTCAACGACCAGGACCGTTAGCCCTGCTTTGGCGAGATATGCGCCATTTGTCAGGCCATTGTGGCCGGCGCCAATGATGACGGCGTCGTATTCGCGGCTCATTTCAATATCTCATGCGCAGCATTGTGACCCGCTGCACCGGTAAGGTCGCCACCAGGATGGCAGCCGGCGCCGCACAGATACAGGCCCGGGACTGGCGTGCTGTATTGGGCCGCTTCATAAGTTGGCCGCATCATCAGCATCTGATCCATTGCGAATTCCGCGTGATGCCAATGGCCTCCGCTGACGTTATAGTTCGTCTCAACATCGAGCGGCGTCAAGAGTTCGCTGTGTAGAATTTGCTGACGAATTCCCGGAGCGTATTTCGAGATCGAATCGATAACCGTTTCTTTGAGGGTGCTACACGCGTCCTCGTTCCAGCCACGTTTCAGGTCGTACGGCACATACATAACGTGTGCCGAGAGCACATGTTGTCCACTTGGAGCAAGCGACGAATCGCTAATGCTCGGTATCGTCATCTCCAGCACCGGGTGCCTGGACCACTCACCGTACTTGGCATCATCGAACGCAAATTCGATGGCATCCATGGACGGTGCTGCGACCATTCGCCCATCCGGTTGTTCGATACCGGTAAACTCCGGCAATCCATCAAGTGCCAGGTGCACCTTCGCGACCAGGCCACTACTCCGAAGTCGCCTGATCCGATTTGTGAATTCAATTTCAAGGTTTTCCACACCGACCAGTCTGAGAAATGTCGTCTTTGGGTCGGCGGAAGAAATTACCCGGTCAGCACTCAGGATATCTCCATTGGCCAGGGTGACACCGCTGGTAGCCAGCCCACTGGCACTCGCCTCAACCCTGATCCTCGATACGGAATTGCCTGTCACAATTTCAGCGCCCGCACTTCTCGCAGCCGCATCGAGCGCGCTAACGAGCGTTGAGACGTCGGCGTTGATTCCAGAAAGTCGGTAGAGCATCGCCAATACAGCACTATTCGGTGAACGCGGGGCCATCTTCGAGCCTATCAATCCGTCCCAGCTCAACGCCGATTTGAGAAGCTCGCTTTCAAAGCGTTCGTCCATCAGGTCGCGTGCCGGCAACGACGCAACGCGGAGGAACTCGCCCATATCGTCGCGCCCCAGGCGGCGGAGGCCCAGGCCCATTTGTGCAAACGTCAGGAGGTCGCCAACACTTTTGTTGCCGATCCTCGGCATCGTCTTCAACCAGAATGGCTTAAGTGCGCTGGCGAACCTGTTCATCTGCTGAACGTATTCCTTGTAGGCACTCACATCGCTTTCACTGACGCCCGACACGTTCGAGGCAGTCGCTACAACGTGATCGCCGCTATCGCCAAGCCCGACCAGGCATTGCGTAGAATCCAATTGCCTGAACCCGTGGGCCGAGAGTTTCAGATCTGCTGCAACCTTGTCGGAAAAATGAATTGCCGAATGTGCTACCCGTGCGCTGAAGCCAGGGTGAAACTCATGCGCGGCAGCGAGACCGCCGACATGGCCTGATGACTCAATAACGACCACTTTCTGGCCCGCTCGGGCCAGGTAGGCAGCACAGACCAGCCCGTTATGACCGGCACCAATAATGATTGTGTCGTACTGGCTCATGCTATTTCCGCTTCATACTATGTCAGTGTTGTGACCGATCCAGCATCGATGCATAAACTTTTCTTGCTGCATCCGCACGCTCAAGGATCTGTATTCGCTGATCGGCGAGCATTTTCTCAAGCGACCCACCGACCGACCAACCTTCCAGCTCGCTGACAGGATCTGCCTGTACCGTATCAAACTCGTCGAGGTAGGTGAGCATTCTCCTCGCGAATCGGGCTACGGCATTTGATCTCTCGAAGCCGCCACCGACGCTTATAAACACCGGCGCCGAATGTGCAAGCGCCTGGTCGCTACCGTAGGCTCAAACAGCAAGCCATATTCAATCGGAGGCATGCAACAGGTGAGTAAGGGCAATTGAATTATCCTCCTCGTGGTCGGTCACCACAGCGATTATTTCACCATGTGCGATCAATTCGAGTCGATCAAGGGTTTCGAGGCCGAGGCCACAACCTCGATCTCGTCACCAGGTAACAATTCGATCTTCGATCCTATACCGTTTCCGTTAACCGTGAACTCCAGCATCGGACCATTCGTAACGAAGGTCCGGTTTGCACGTAGCTGCACGTACCAGGCATTAACTGAGAACGCTTCACCAACATGAACGTAGTTTCGCTCACCACCTGGGGCGCTCGGGCACGGAAAATCAAAACCTGCTGTCGGCGTCAGCGCAAACCCCAGGTTCAGAAAGTCATACCAGAGCTCTGTCGCCAGTATTCCATCCTGCAATACCTCGACGAAGTCGACGGCACCGAGTGGCACGTCCAGTGCCAGCCCCCGGCGCACATTGAAGAGCTCACCGCCGACGTGAGCATAGCCCGACATACCGCCCTGACTCCGATACGTCGAAAAAATCCGGTCATGGCGAAGATACCGGTCGGCAGGGCGATGCATTCTCACCGCAGGAGACCAGTAGTAAAAAAACGGTTAACGTCGCCAGTCGCTCAACCATGCTTCTGCCGATTTTCGTTCGGAACATATCCACGTCCTGCTAAAACATGGAATGAAAGACTATTGTGCCTGTTGCAGGATTAAGTGACCATTGTCGGATCACAGGAGATATAGACTGCAATGCCACTAGTTGCCCACAACAGCTTACCAACCTTTCAGCGCCTGAAGGAGCATGGCCATGAAGTGCTGTCGCTGGAGCGGGCGATGCACCAGGATATCAGGGAGCTGCATATTGGTTTTCTGAATATGATGCCGGACGCGGCGCTCGCTGCGACGGAACAGCAGTTTATTCGAATGGTCGGCAGCGCCAATCCAATCGCGCAGTTTTACGTCTACCCCTTTTCGCTGCCCGAACTGAATCGGGGCGCAAAGGCGCAAGCACATATCGCGGAACACTATTTTCAGTTCGAGCAATTGAAAGAACAGGGGCTGGATGCCCTGATCATTACCGGCGCCAATGTGGCAAACCCTTCTCTTGACCAGGAGGAGTTCTGGAACCCGCTGATGGAAGTTGTGAGCTGGGCGGAAGGAAATGTCGCTTCCATTCTCTGTTCCTGCCTCGCAACCCATGCTTTGCTCAAGCATCACTATGGCATCGACAGGCAGCCATTACCGAGAAAACAATGGGGTATCTACAGCCACAAAATACTCGTACCAGATCATCCGCTCCTGCGCGACGTCAACACACGTTTCGATGCTCCGCATTCACGATACAACGAAATAACCGCAGAGCAGCTTGAGGAGTCCGGTCTCACGGTTCTCGCTACCAGCGATGTGGCTGGCGTTCACCTCGCCGTAAGTTCCGATTTGTTCCGCACAATCTATTTCCAGGGGCACCCTGAATACGATGCCGTGAGCCTTCTAAAGGAGTACAAGCGGGAAGTGCTGCGATATTTTCGCGGCGAGAGAGACACTGGCCCCCGCTACCCGGAAAACTACCTGCCTCCAGAGGCGGAGGAAGTTGCGAAGCGGTTCTTCGCTGACGCACAAAAGGCGGCTCAAAGCGACGCCGAACTACCCCCGTTTCCCGATGCCGAATTGAGCTCACTGGTTGATAACACCTGGGGTGATACCGGCAAGGCGATCGTCAACAACTGGCTGGGCCTCGTCTATCAACTCACCAATCTCGATCGCACGCTGCAATTCATGGCCGGCGTTGATCCTGACGACCCCCTGGACCTTAGAAAGTAGCCTGTATCACAACCTGTATCCGGCTCCCGGAATAACCCTCTTCCGTGTATGATCTAGCCAAAATTTCCACGCATTAACCAACATTTTTAAGGAAAAAACCCATGGGCTTCAGCACCAAACAGATACACGCAGGCGTCAAGCCGGACCCGACCACTGGCGCTATATTGACGCCGATCTATCAAACGACAACTTATGTTCAGCCGTCGGTTGATGAATACCTGAGCAAGGGTTTTTCTTACTCACGATCCGGCAACCCAACGGTCCGGGCCCTTGAGAACAAGCTCACAGAACTCGAAGGTGGCGCCGACTGTGCCACGTTCGGAACCGGAATGAGCGCTGTGACTGCGACGATGCTCGCTTTTTTGAGCGCAGGCGATCACGCCATCATTTCTGATGTTGCTTACGGCGGCACCTATCGTCTTTGCACCAAGGTGCTCACCCGATTTGGCATTGAGTTCACTTTCGCCAATGGTGCGAATATCGACGACGTTGCATCGTCTGTTCGGGAAAACACGAAACTGATTCTGACGGAGACACCGGCCAACCCGACAATGAAATGCACAGACATCGCCGCGGTTTCCGAGATTGCCAAGAAGGCAGGTGCAGTTCATGCAGTCGACAATACATTTCTGACGCCCTACTTCCAGCGACCATTCGAGCTTGGCGCCGATCTGTCGGTCCACAGCACAACGAAGTACATGGATGGTCACAATGCTACGGTCGGCGGTGCCGTCATAAGCAGAACAGCCGAACTCGCTGAGAAAGTTAAGTTTATCCAGAACAGCACCGGTAGCATTATGTCGCCGATGGTCGCCTGGCTGACTTTGCAGGGTTGCAAAACCTTGTCGGTTCGAATGGATCAGCAGTCGGCGAACGCCATGGCCATCGCGGAGTTCCTGGAGGCGCATCCGAAGGTTGAACAAGTCTGCTATCCGGGTCTCAAGTCCTTTTCCCAGCATGAGCTCTCCAGTAAGCAGGCCACGGGTTACGGCGCCATGCTGTGGTTTGAGGTAAAAGGCGGCCTGGCTGCCGGCAAAAAACTGATGGACAGCGTTGAGCTCTGGAGTCTTGCCGAGAACCTGGGCTCTGTGGAGTCGCTAATCACTCACCCGGTAACGATGACCCATGCTGATGTTGAGGCAGAAGAACGCGCCCGCGTCGGCATCATTGACGGGCTGGTTCGTTTGTCCGTAGGCCTTGAGGACAAAGAAGACCTGATTGAAGCATTGGAGAATGCGCTCAATAAGGTCTAGGTAAGAAAAGGGAGTCGCCGATGTCAGACTTTTATGAATTTGACACGTTAAGCCTGCACGCCGGGCAGACCGTCGATAAGGAATTCGGTGCACGGGCGACTCCGATTTACCAGACGACATCCTATGTTTTCCCGGACACCGACACTGCGTCTTCGATTTTCAATCTCGAACGCGGCGGGCACGCCTACTCACGAATAACGAACCCGACCGTTGGCGTGCTCGAGCAGCGAATTGCCTCTCTCGAAGGCGGATCAGCAGCAGTTTGTACCGCATCCGGAATGGCCGCCACATTTTGCGGGATTACGGCGATCCTGAGCCAGGGCGATCACATCGTCGCTTCTTCGCAGATGTATGGCGGCAATATCAGCCTGATGAAAAATACGCTGCCACGATTTGGCATCACGACGACTTTCGTTGATCCGACCGACATCGACGGGTTCAGTAGCGCGATTCAGGACAACACCAAACTTATTTACGGCGAGTTGATTGGTAATCCCGGCCTCGACATCCTCGATCTCGAAGCGATTGCGAAGATCGGCTCGGAGCACAACATTGCGTTCATGGTAGATGCAACATTCAACACGCCCTACCTTTGCCGGCCATTCGATTTCGGTGCCAACATTACGATGCATTCAGTGACCAAGTGGATGGGTGGGCATGGCGCGGCAATCGGCGGTGTTGTGGTGGACGGCGGTAACTTCGACTGGGGTGCGACAGACAAGTATCCGACGATCTCCGAAGCCTACGCTCCATTCCAGGGAATCAATCTCTGGGAAGAGTTTGGTCCCAGCGCTTTTGCCACCCGGATCCGGGCTGAGGCAATGCGCGATTTTGGCCCTTCGATGAGTCCGATGAACGCTTTCCTGCTTCTGCAGGGCATCGAAACACTATCCCTCAGAATGGACAAGCACTTGTCTAATACTCTGAAAATACTGGACTTTTTGAGCAATCATCAACAGGTATCCTGGGTCAGCCACCCCAGCTTGCCGTCGCACTCCAGTCATGAGCTCGCAAAGAAATATCTGCCGAAAGGCGCAGGTTCCATTGTCAGTTTTGGAGTCAAAGGCGGCCGGGAAGCGGGCAAGGCGTTTATCGAGAATGTCGAACTCGCATCGCATCTCGCGAACGTCGGAGACTCGAAAACACTCATTATCCATCCGGCGACAACGACGCATTCACGCATCGACGCCGAAGCACTTGTCGCTGCCGGGATCACTGAGGATATGATTCGATTGTCTGTTGGTCTTGAGGACGTGAAGGATCTGCAATCCGGATTCGAGGCCGGTTTCCGTGCCGCGCGAAAGTTTGCGGGCGGATAAACATGTATTTCGACGTCAACGGAAAACGTGTTTTCGCTACAACCGGCGGCAAGATTTTCGACAATGCACTTCCAACGGTTATCTTCCTTCACGGCAGCGGTCTCGATCATACGTTCTGGGGACTGCATTCGCGTTTCTTCGCATTCAGAAAGTACAGCGTACTGGCACCTGACTTCCCGGGGCACACGCACTCTGACGGCCCACCACTAACCTCTATCGAATCGATGGCCGACTGGTTGAACGATGTCGTTGAAACGTCAGGCGCCAAAGACATTTCTATCGTCGCGCACTCGCAGGGCTGCCTGGTTGCACTCGAATTCGCGTCACGCTTCAGGAATAAGCTTAGAAGCGTTTCCTTCGTTGCGAGTGGGCTCGCGACTCCGGTCAATGCCGCGCTTATCAAGGCTGCAGAGAATGATCCTGAGACCGCGATCGCCATGATGCTCAGTTGGGGATTCGGCTCAGCCGGGCACCTTCACCAGGGGCCGATCCCCGGTAGTTCGATGGTCGCTGGCGGACGAAAAGTTATGCGCTCCAATGTACCTGCCGCCCTTGCTACTGATCTCAAAGCCTGCAACGCCTATCAAAACGGAAAAATGGCGGCCGCTGCCATTGATTGTCCGGTGCAGGTAATTCTCGGGGAAAAAGATCGAATGGCCCCTCGCAAGGCAGGCCTGGAACTGGCCGAACACCTTAACAATCCGGAGCTGCACATCATTAGGGAGAGTGGTCACATGGTTCCGCAGGAAGCGCCGGATGAGAGTAGACGCCTGCTCAGGGATTTCATTTTCAGTAACAATCCGTCGAACTGATCTGATGTACGAAATCAATAAAGCCGCCGTTATCGGTGCGGGCACCATGGGACTCGGTATCGCCGGACAACTCGCAAATGCCGGCGTCGATGTCGTTCTGCTCGACCTGCCCGCCGATGGTAAGAACCGCAACGCGATCTGCGAAAGAGCGCTCGAACGACTGCTCGATCCAAACCAGCCCGGGTTACTTCATGAGGACAAGCTCAGACACATCACGATTGGCAACATCGAAGATGATCTTGGCAAACTTTCGGAGGTCGACTGGGTTGCAGAGGCTGTTGTCGAACGTCTCGATATCAAGAAAGATCTGTACAGGAAAATCGACGCGGCAAGAAAGAGGGGTTCGATCGTATCGTCAAATACGTCGACGATTCCCATATCCCTGCTGGTCGAGGGCATGCCGGATGATTTCCGCGCTGAGTTCGCGATCACACATTTCTTCAATCCCGTCCGGTTCATGCGACTTCTGGAGATCGTGCGCGGCGAGAATACGCGACAGGAAGTCATCGACTGCCTCGAGACATTTAACGACGAGCGAATGGGCAAAGGCATTGTGCTTTGTAACGACACGCCAGGCTTTCTCGGCAATCGTGTCGGCGTATTTGCTATTCAGACCGCACTTCATGCGGCTTTTCGACTCGGACTTGAGCCCGAACAGGCCGATGCTATTTTCGGCAGACCGATGGGGATACCGAAGACCGGCGTATTTGGCCTTTACGACCTGATCGGCATCGACCTGATGAGCGACGTCGCAAAAAGCCTCGTGTCAATACTTCCCGAAGACGATGCCTTTCACCTCGTCTCCGCCGAAATTCCGTTGATGAAGAGGATGATCGATGAAGGCTATACAGGGAAGAAGAGCAAGAAAGGCGGTTTCTATCGACTGAAAAATCCGGGGGACAGCAAGACCAGGCAGACACTGGACTTCGGCAGTTTCGAATACAGGGACTTCAGTTCCGTCAAACCAGTTATCGCGTTGGATGCCGAATCCGCCGCGGATTTCACCGTGCTGCTGGATGATGGTGGCGTCATGGGCCAGTATGCCTGGGAAATAATATCCAATACGCTTTGCTATGCAGCGGAGTTGGTACCTGAGGTCAATGAGTCCGTTGTCGCTATCGATGATGCGATGAAACTTGGCTACAACTGGCTTCAGGGGCCCTTCGAGATGCTGGACGCGATGGGCATCGATCGATTTGTCGCCCGCCTGGAAAGCGAAGGCCGGAAGGTGCCCGCACTCCTTCAGTCGGCGCGTGAGAAAACTTTCTACCGTATCGATAACGGGAAGCTTGAGTTCCTGCTTTCAGACGGAAACTATCGCGAGCTAAAACGTGCGCCGGGTATTGTTCGCTTCAGTGAAGAGCGTCGCAAGCTGAGGCCCGTTCTCGAGAATGAAGTCGCCAGTTATTTTGTGCTGGCGGGTGACGTCGGGCTGGTCGAATTTCATTCGAAAGCAAACACACTGGACAGCGAGTCAATGCACCTGATCGCTGCTGCTGTCGCTCATGCAACTGACAACTGCGAAGCGCTGGTCGTGCACAACGACGCGCAGCATTTTTCATGTGGCGTAAACCTTGAAGACGTCCTCGACTTTATTGTTCGCGACGATATCGCCGGAATCGATCGTTTTCTTAACCACTTCCAACAAACTGTACTGTCTCTGAAGCATGCGCCGATTCCGGTTATCGCAGCTCCCTCAGGCCTGTCGCTTGGCGGCGGCTTCGAAGTCGTGCTGCATTCCGACAAAACCATTTTTCACGCCAATTCGGTTACGGGGCTTGTGGAAACGCTGGTCGGCGTTGTGCCTGGCGGTGGCGGCGTAAAGGAAATGTTGTATCGATGGTCCGAGCTCAAAGGCGACGCAACAAAGGGGGCGTGGGAGGCCTTCATGAACATCGGCTATGGAAAGACAGCCAAGTCTCCGCTTGAAGCCGAACCATTGGGCATGTTTCGTAAAGGCGTCGACGAATACATCATGAACAGGGACCGGCTTTTCCACACAGCAGTCGATACGGCGCTCGCGATGGCGCCTGGTTACGTTCCAGTCAAACGCGGTTCATTGAAGATGGCGGGCAAGGCCGTGTGGCAAGAGATGATCGAATGGCTGGAGAAAGCCTACACGAAGGGCTATCTGACGCCCCACGATGTAACGACCGGCACACAGACCGCCATGATCGTGACAGGTGGTGACGTCGATGCCGGGACAGAAATGAGCGAGCAGGATCTGTTCGACCTCGAACGAAAAGCATTCACTACGCTTGCTCAGACACCTCAGACAAAGGCGCGCATCGAACACATGCTCGCATTCGGAAGTCCGCTAAGAAACTAGCGTCCTGGTCCGGCGTTCCCGCAGTAACGACAGAATGCACTCTGTGACGTGTTTGACGAATTGCTTTTTCCTGATCGCCGGGACCATGAGTGCCCGGGAGCCGATCGCATGAGATGGGCTGGTATTGCCAATTCTGCGCCTCTCGCAGTCACTGCCCTGTCACCGGCAAACTATGACCGCGGCTGTATGGAACTTTTTGACGTAGAAAAGCGTGTAAGTAGTTGTAGATATGCACATTGCTGCGGATTCTGTTTCAGGTGCCCGGTACCAACCGTACCTGGCACACCGCAGGCTCGAGACTCCTATGAAAATATGACCTGTCGCCGTAACGGGCAGACCAAGAGTCATAAGTCCCGAGTTGACAATAATAAGAAAGGGAACGGTAATCATGAGAGACCATAATCAGGACTATCTGCTGGAGATTTTCTGCGGCGTACTATTTGTCGCTTCTGTAGGGGTGGCCGTATTTGTCGCGTGGGTTACGGTCTGACGCGAACAATTAAATTTGCCGCAGCGCGGCGAGCCCGCGGTTGGCAAAAGAAGTGGTTAAGCCACCTTCTGTCCATTGTCTGCCGAAGGATTAAGAGCTCGGCTCTATCTCTTGATTGACGGGATCTTTTTTTGCGCCGGAAACCAGGGCCACTCGCAGACTGTCGTTTCGAGATCACCCAGCGGACACTTAAACGTCAGCTTT
>Ga0316191_10002753_pt1 | contig 12866 bp, 16 predicted proteins | sample Eddworburr2cm_MG_FD_204928 | JGI IMG/M metagenome (GOLD analysis project Ga0316191, IMG submission 204928) | Coastal sediment microbial communities from Maine, United States - Eddy worm burrow 2 cm | ecosystem: Environmental > Aquatic > Marine > Coastal > Sediment | place: USA: Maine...
TAGAATAAGTCGATATCATCGACACCTTAGGCAAATGTGTCGAAATTTCTCCATTTTATCGACACGTTGGCCGGATACGTCGATTTCATCGACACGTTTACCAAATATGTCGATATTTCCTGTTTTTATCGACATGTTCGCCGAATATGTCGATCCTGTCGACCTATCGCAAAATCGCCCCCCGGAGGCCCGTAAGTGACTGATTTTGATGCTTCTTTACCCTACAATGACCTTCCCGACCTGCCACCACCGGCAGAGTTGGTCGAAACCACCGAGATTCTGAAGCGCTGCATTCGGGCGAGGGTCGCCCTGGCCGAACTCAAACAGGCCGCCGAGCTGATCCCGAATTCAGCCGTTCTGGTCAATGCCCTGCCGCTGCTCGAAGCACGCGCGAGTTCGGAAATCGAGAATATCGTCACCACGACCGACAAACTGTTCGAGTTCGCCGATATCGCAGAAGATCGTGCCGACGCCGCCACCAAGGAGGCCCTGCGCTACCGCACGGCGCTCTACGAAGGCACCAAGATGGTCCAACGTGGCATGCTGACCACCGATATGGCGATACAAATATGCAGTACTATCAAAGGGATGGAACTGGATATTCGTGCTGATTCTGGAACAACACTCAAAAGCCGCATGACCGGTGAAGTCATCTACACGCCGCCTGTCGGGCAGAAGCTGATCATCGATAAATTGGATAACCTGGCCCGGTTCATGCACGAGGCCGAGGATATCGATCCGCTGGTCCGTATGGCGATCCAGCACTACCAGTTCGAGGCAATTCACCCCTTTGTTGATGGCAACGGCAGAACGGGCCGAATTCTGAACATCCTGTTCCTGGTCCAGCTGGGCCTGCTCGATTCGCCGATCCTGTACCTGAGCCGCTACATCATCCAGAACAAGGCCGCCTACTACCGTCTGCTCAAACTCGTGACGCACGAGCAGGACTGGGCGTCATGGATTCTGTTCATTCTCGACGGCGTGGAGGAGACCTGTACCTGGACGACGGACAAGATCAAGTCGATTCGCGAACTCATGGATCACACCGGCCAGTTTGTACAGAACCGGCTGCCGAAGACCTATACCTGGGAACTGGTCGAAGTGCTGTTCAAGCAACCCTATTGTCGCATCGGCAACCTGGTGGATGCGGGCGTCGCGAAGCGCCAGACGGCATCCGTTTACCTGAAGCAGCTGTGTGAAATCGGCGTGCTGCGGGAGGTTAAGTCCGGCCGCGAAACGATCTTCGTACACCCCAAGTACATCGAACTGCTAACCGGCGAAGAGAACGTCTGGGTCTATTACTCCGGGGTCGAAACGGACGCCGTCGAGGAATCGCAGCAGCCGGTCTGACGATTCAAATGATGTACCGCCCATTGCGTTCAGTCTTTCTACGCACTTAGAATCGACCGATCTCAGGGGGAACAACAGTTTGACACTCAACAGCAGCCGACTGTTCCAGCTATTCAAATACACGATCTACGCGTTTCTCGCGATGAACATCTACTGGTTCTTCGCCGAGGAGTATGCGGCGGCACCACTCAGGTATCCTGAGGGCGTTGGCCTTGCTCACATCCGTGACGCATACGCCGCGACCATCGACACGCTCGCCTGGGTTATTTTGCTACTCATGTTCGAACTCGAGACTTATGTGCTCGAAGACAAGCACTTCACGAAGACAGTCACGCTCACCTTGCATGGACTCAGGTTCGCGTGCTTCGCGGTCATCGTCCTCGCCTTTGTGGGGTACATCGACGTACTGCAGTTTGTTTCCGGTGCGTCGCTGCTGCCCGGCATTACCGATGTATGTGCCCTGCCGCCCGGTGAGTGGTCCTGGCCGTATATTCTCGGCGAGTACACCGTGATCACGCCGGCGAACTGTGCCGACTGGAGTACCGCGAGCGAGTTCTACAAATTGCCCGATGCTGCCGCGGTCGTGGACGCGGCCGGCCTGACCGACATCATTCGCCTGGCCTGGGTGGATATCATCAATGCGGGCGTCTGGATACTCGTCGTTGTCCTTCTTGAAATCGACGTCCGACTCCAGGAACACGGTCGCTTCGAAGGCTTCGCCCTGCGGGCCAGCACGGCCGGTAAATATGTGTTGTATTCCACGCTGTTCGCCGCAGCCGTCTATTGGGGCTTCGAAGGTGACTTCCTCGACTTCTGGGATGCCTTCCTGTGGCTCGTGGCATTCGTATTCATCGAGCTCAACGTCTTCGAGTGGCGGCAGGAGGACATCGCCGCGCAACAGGGCGCATAGCCTTATAAATCAACCGCTTGTGCGTGACCTGACGCAAACCTGATTGATTGATCAGCGAAAGGTCAGTCAAGCATCAGCCGTTGGTCATTTCTCTGTCGCGGCCATGGGCGACGATTCAATCTCACTACAACGAACCAGAGATTGATCAAATGACTTACGACGAAAACCAGAATGCAAACCTCGACATCGACCCTGCAATGCTGATTATGGGCGTTGCCTACGCGACGACCTTGATCGTCCTCATCGGCTGGGTAGCATCATTCACTCTTTGAGATCGAGCGCCGTGTCTTCGGCCTTGAAGGCGTGCAACTCGAGATCAGTCGTCATGTGGAGCAGGTACGGGTGCCAGCGGTCATCTTCGTCGCGGCGATAGTAGCCCGACACAGCCCATCCCGGTTCCTCGGCATAGACATAGACCTTACCGACTTTGCGATTTGGGGCCAGTGGATCGACGATCTCGAGAGACTTGACGCCGACTGCTGTCGCGAGAAGTTCACGCGAAGCCTGCACGGCCCGCTCTTCATTTTGCCGTTCCTGGCGCGGTGCCGGGTTTGTAATCCACTGGTAAGCGACGACGGCGACGGCAAGACCGACAACCAGGGCGAAAACGCTTTGGCCAACACGATGATTCATGATCAGTCGATTCCCAATACCTTGTGGGTTTGTACACTCAGTTTCCACCGCGGGTGTGTGAGGCAATATTCGATCGCCCGGCGAGTATTCGCCTGGACGTCCGGGCCATCCAACGGCTGCAGGAAGAACTGCTCAAACTCCAGGTCGATGAAATTCGCAGGCTGCGCCTCGTCCTCTTGCTGCGGAAATACCAGCTTTAGTTCGTCTCCGGATGACTGCACTACGGGCGCGGCCCCTTTGGGGCTAATGCAAAGCCAGTCAATACCATCGGGTGCTGTCAGCGTCCCGTTACTTTCGACGCCAATCTCGAAACCGGCTTCATGGAGTGCGTCGATCAGCGCCTTGTCGAGTTGCAGCAATGGCTCGCCGCCAGTGCACACGACGTAACGCGCCACACCAGGTTCCTCTCCTGCCCATGCACTCCCGATTGCCGCGGACAGTTCGCTTGCGGTCTCAAACTTGCCACCGCCTGCCCCATCGGTGCCAACAAATTCCGTGTCGCAAAAGCGGCATACCGCTTCCGCCCTGTGTTCCTCGCGGCCCGACCACAAGTTGCAGCCGGCAAAACGCAGGAACACGGCCGGACGCCCCGTGTGGGCCCCCTCGCCTTGCAGTGTGTAATAGATTTCCTTGACCGAGTAGGTCATGCCGATGTGACCAACGGGTCCGCGATACCTGCCTCAGCAAACCCCTTTGCGCGCAGTTCGCACGCCGGACATTGCCCGCACGGCGGTCGCTCACCGTTGTAGCAGGTGTGGGTGTAAGCCATCGCTGGCAAACCGCCGAGATCGCGCGCGAGTTCCACCGTCTCTTTCTTGCTCAGGTGCATCAGCGGCGTATGGATGGTCACGTCACTTTCCATTCCGAGCCGCAAGGTCTCCTGCAGCGCGACAATCGTTTCTTCACGGCAGTCCGGGTAGCCGCTGTAGTCGGTCTGCGCAACACCGGTCACGAGGTTGCGGATCCCGAGCCGGTATGCGAATGCCGCCGCATACGTCAGAAAAATCAGGTTGCGCCCCGGAACGAACGTATTCGGCAGACCCGTATCCGCGTCCATTTCACTCGAAACGCCAATCTCCGGATCCGTCAGCGAATCACCGCCCAATGCGGCAAGCGTGTCGATGGGCAGGCAGGTATTGCTGACGCCGGCGAACTCCGCCACCTTTGCCGCGCAATCCAGCTCGATGTGATGACGCTGCCCGTAATCGAACGTCACTGTGTCGACAGCCGCCTGACCATAGCGATCGATCGCCCAGTAAAGGCACGTCGTCGAATCCTGGCCACCCGACAGGACGACCAGCGCTTTTTGTTTTTCGTCCCGCATCACTCGAAATCTTGCTTCCTTGGCGCCTTGAATTCAACCAGCCAGTCAGCCGTAAGCTCGATCGATGTTTGCAGCAGTTTGTCAGCCATTGCCAGATCCTGCATGTGGCCCTTGTTCTCAATAGTAACGGCGTCGCAGTCTTCGAAGTACCGCCCGCTGATGTTGCCAAGCTTGCTGCTGGTTGCAAGATAGCAGCTGGTCGCAGCCCCTTCTTCAATCGACTTGCCATTAAGCGCGGTCAGCAAGCCGAAACCGAATCGTGTGACCGGGTTCAGGTTTCGGTCGATATCGGTGTTGATAACGCCAGGGTGCAGCGCATTGGTCGTGATTCGAGTTCCGCGGAGTAATTCCGCGAGCTTAAGCGAGAACAACACGTTGGCGAGCTTCGACTGACCGTACGCGAGTGAATCGCTGTACTCGCGCGTCATGGCGAGATCGTCAAACCGGATGCCCTCATCCGGTGCGCCTCGATACGCCGCGCGGCTTGCGACATTAACGATGCGCCCCTGCGTGGAAATATACAGTCGGTCCATCAGGCGATTGGTCAGTATGAAGTGACCAAGGTGATTGATGACAAAGTGCTTCTCTACCCCATTGATCAGTTGGCGCTCGTTACCTCCGCCCCGATAGCCGGCATTGTTGATCAGCATATCGATCGGCGATCGCAATGTATGAATATCGTCCGCGCACCTGGCGACTGAATCGAAGTCCCCGAGATCGAGCTCCGCCGCTATCGTGCTGCCGATGACCTTGCGGCAAGCTTCCTCTGCGCGCGTTTTTGAGCGGCTGGTACCCACGACATTGACGCCCCGCTTCGCCAGCACGCGCATGGTCTCGAAGCCGATGCCGGATGTGCATCCCGTGACCACGGCCAGCTTGCCGCGCAGGTCGAGACCTTCGGTTACCTGCTCCGCCGTCGCGTCAGCACCGAATCCGCTCGCAGGAACTGAAGCAACCGGCAACTTGTCGGCTCCACCGCAAGCGGACATCTGGGGTGCGATCAGGGTCGCACCGGCGGCGCCCAGGAAACTGCGGCGGCTAGTCATCGCCGAACAGGGACGCGAGCGCGTCCTTTGCCTCGTCTTCCGCGCTCTTGCGATCCGGGTCAAAAGCGCGATCGGATGGCTTGAACCAGTCACAGAAATTCGGCCGCTCTTTTTCGCTTACGTCCTCAGCGCCGTCTTCACGACATTTCCGCGGTACGGACGGGTCGAAATAGATGCACATTTTGCAGACGTGCAGGTCCGCGGTGCACTCGGGACACTGGTCCCGTCGCGACAGAGGTAACGACAACGCCGACAGCGATGTGCCGCAGCGAAAACAAGCCAAGTTGTGAGACATGCGAGCTCCCGGATCGCCTGGGAGCTCGCAGTATAGCGCCTCAGTTCAACTGGCTCGGCACGAACTCAGTCATTACCGCGTCTTTGAGAATCTCGGGCGGCAGCAAGCCCTGTGCCAGGATGAAATCGTGGAACGCCTGCTGATCAAAATCATCGCGCAGCTTCAGTTCAGTCTGCGCGCGCAATGACTGCATTTTGTTGTAACCGTAATAATAGGCTGTCGCCTGGCCCGGCATGCGGTACGTGTATCGCTCGATCTCGTTCTGCGCCCAGGATTCACCAATGGCCATGTCATTCATGATCAGGCTTTTCGCTTCTTCAGGCGTGATCAACCCGAGGTTCAGCATCGGGTCAAGGAACATCCGACCGGCACGCATCAGCCGGTACTGGAGACTGATCATCTGAGCCTCAAGAGGCAGATACGGCCGCATGATCGCTTCCGCGTACAGACCCCAACCTTCGACATTCGCACTGTTGAAGGCGAACAGCGCGCGGGCAATCGACACGCCTGATTCGAGAACGCTCGAGAACTGCATCTCGTGTCCCGGGCGCGCCTCATGCACTGTAAGCGTCCAGGAACCTGCCGCGTAAGTGTCGTCTGTCTGGACCCAGCTGCCGTCTTCATTTTGCGTCAACTGGGGAATGATGAACGATGGGTACTCGCCGGTGTTGCCGATCATGCGCGGTACTTCCAGGTGCGGCGCGGGTTGCGCCGCGGTTTCGGCGGCTGTTGCGATACGAATACCGGCGTCCCGATCGGGCAGTGTAATGATCTTCTCGCGAACGATGATCTCCTCAAGGTCGCGCAGGACAGAGTGGAAGTGGTCGAGCAGCTTGTCGCCGTCGATCGCTCCCTCTTCCTTGAGCAGGGCTATTACCTCGCGATAGTCCCGCGTGTCCCAGCCCTTTTCCGCAGCGATCTGCGGGGCCAGCGCTTCCATCTCGTTACGAATATCCATGTAGCCTTTGGTCGCTTGCTCGATCAGCTCCTCCGGCGACGAGTAGACACCCCAATTTCGCAGTGCGTCCTCATACATGGCTTTGGGAAGACGGAATTCCGTCCGAGCACGCGGCAGGATCTCGGCGCGAACCCAGTCGTTGTAGTCGCGTAGCTGCTCCGCAAGCGTCGCATAACTTTCTTCCCAGCCCTGCAGATCCGTTCCAGCCAGGAGCCCTTCTATCCCGGTGACGAAAGTCTCGGCACGCTCGAGGTCCTGTTCGACCTCGTCGACAAATGGTCCTGACAGACCCTCGACCGCAAATCGCTCGGCAGTCCTCGCTTTTGCCTGCTCAGTGATCGGCTCATAGCCGTCAACGAGTCCTGCATATTTCTCGATGCGCGTTACAGCCGCCGGGTAACGCTCACGCGGAATCTGCGCATCAATGAGGCCTCGCACACCGAAAAACACGGTCTGGCTAATCGTGTAGTACGGCAGCATGTTCTCGCGATTCAGTTCGGACGAGTAGATGTTGTCTTCGAGCGCCTTGATGAGAATTCCCAAATCCTGTTTGACTTTCGGGTTCGTCTCTTTCGCCAGGCGCACTTCCAACTCCGCCAGGACGTCGCGCGTTGCCTGCATGCTGCGCTCGTATATTCCCGGTCCGAGATCAGTGACTTCTTCATCCAGACCATCAACACCGATGCGGCCGGCGCCCTCCGGGCTGAATTTCGATATGACTTCAAGAACGATCTGCGCGTTCTCGTTGCTCTTCTCTACCCATTCGGCCTCAGCCGCCAGCACTGCCGACGTGCCGGCTACCAGGGCCAGAAGGCCGATTTGAATCAGTTTTCGCATGCGAGGTGTCTCCCCTGTTGTCCGCATTAGTAAGCTTAGATGCGCGGCAGGGGGAAAAGGATTCACTCCACAGCAGAAATATTCAGGACCTTCGCACCGCGTACATGGCCGTCGCGCAAATCCCGCAGAGCCTCGTTAGCTTCCTCAAGTGGATATTGCTGCACCTCCACATGCAGAGGAATGGCCGCGGCCAGTGGCAGGAACTCCCGGATATCCTGACGAGTAACATTGGCGACCGATTTCACCTCCTTTTCCATCCACAAGTGCTCCTGGTAGCTGATGGTCGCCATCAGGCCAACATCCCCGGATTCCTTGCGAATCGCGTTGATGACCAGTCGGCCACCGGGCCGCAGGCACTTGAGCGCTGCCAGCACCGGCCGCCAGGCCGGCGTGGTATCGATGATCGCGTGAGGTGCGCTGGGTGGCGTTTCCTCGGTATCACCCACCCAGTCCGCCCCAAGTTCCAGGGCAAATTGCCTTTCCTCGGCGCTCCTTGCGAACACATAGAACTCTGAATCCGGATAGAGGTGCCGGGCCATTTGCAGAACCAGGTGCCCGGAACCGCCGAAGCCGGTCAGGCCGAGCACTTGCCCGTTTTCGATATTGGCAAGCCGCAACGACCGATACCCGACCCCACCGGCGCATAGCAGGGGCGCCGCTTCTGCATCGCTGAATTCGGCCGGCAACGGGAATGCGTAGGATTCGGGGACAACAACGAATTCTGCGTATCCGCCATCCGCGTCTCGTCCGGTAGCCGTGAATGCCTCGCTCAGGTTCTCGTCGTCCCTGCCTGTCGAGGAGTGAATCCAGCCGATACCGACCCGCTCGCCAATCACTCGCTCGCTGCAGCCCGGACCGAGCTCCACCACATTGCCGACGATCTCGTGGCCCGGGATCACTGGCAGGGCTGGCGGCGGAGTCCGACCTTCGATTTCGTCCAATTCGGTGTGGCAAACGCCGCACACCGAAATCTCAACCAGCACCTCTCCGCTCCCTGGCTCCGGTTTCGCCATGTCGACCAGCTCCAACGGCGCTGGGTTCCGGTCAAAACTAACCGTGGCAGGAAGCACCATGGCCCTCATCAATTCACTCCTTTACGACCTGCGATGCACAGTATATTGTGCTTCCACTCTCAGCCGTTAACCCCCTGCATGCGCAATACTCAATTCCCACCCAGCGCCCTTGCGGCCATTCTAAGTGCCTGTGCGACCGAGTCGGTCAATCTCAACAGCGAACGTATCGAAAAGCGCTTCGGCAGCTATGGAATCGAGGTGCTCGCGAGCGAAGCCGGCCTGCGGCGGTCGAATCTGTTGAGTTACGATGGCGATGCGTCGACTTGTCGCACCTATGCTGTTGTTCAATTCGCCGAGCAACTCGATGAACGCTATAACGATGCGCATTCAAAAGTCCTGGCTGGGAATTCGATCGGTGAGACTTTCAGGGAAGATGGCTGGGATGTCCGCAAGCGAACGCTGTATATCGGTACCGTTCGACTGCCCGAATCTCGAACGCCGGTCGGCGAACTCATGCGATTGACCGGCGCTCACGACGTCGCTTTGCACGTTTACCAGCTCGTTCTCGCCCGTGCCGAGGTCGAGCTTGAATACGCCACGATCCTGGAAGCGCACCATCCGGAATACCTGACTGCAAACGACTTACGAGAAATTTTTTCGGACACGGCGAGCGCAAGCCTGCCGCCCGGCGAACTCGCGCAACTGTCGGATCTACTTTTTGGTACCGAAAACCGGAACTAGTCGGTTTGTTGTTCCGGCGGTTACTGACTAAACTTCGGGCAGGTTTGGGGAAACCACCGAGGTACAAGCAATGAAAGTAACCACGAGACTCGCACTTGTTCTTCTTGGCCCGTTGCTCTTTTCTGCGGCACTGGCACAAGACACGCCCAATGATGAGGCCGACGTCCTTCTCGCTATCGAGCGTGAATGGGAGGCTGCCCGGAAAGGTGACCATGACGAGGTTGACGATATGCTTGCCGAAGACTTCGTGGGCTGGGGCAAGAGCTCGCCAGCACCAAGATCCAAGCGATCGAATTCGCAGTGGCGCAGGTTCGGGGAACAGATGGGTCGTGTCGTTCGCTACGAACTGTATCCCTTGTCCATTTCCGTGCACGGCGATGTCGCCATCGCGCACTATCTCTACTCGACAGCCTTCAAGAAGAAGGGTGGCGAAATAGAGATGTCGAATGGTCGCTATACGGACGTGCTGATTCGTACCGGGGACGGCTGGAAATTCGTCGCCTGGCACGGCGGGGATGACGACTAGCCTGGCACCAGCCGCCTAACGATGACGCAGAAATATCTCTCGACGACGCGCGGTGATGTCGGTGTCGTCGGATAATTCTTTCGGCTGTCCCGGGTGATCGTAGGGGTCATAGCCGTTCGGGGTATCGGGTTCGGCAATAGAAAGTACATCAATATCACCTTCTAACCGTTTATTATTTAAACGGTTTTCTTCAATTTCTGCTAGTAATTCTGCTCGGGACTTCATCGCTTCGTATTCTTCTTGTTATGCGGGATGCCTGCTGCAGGCCCCGGAGAGAAGGTTCGCTCTAAACGCGTGTGTTTTCAAGTCCTGATTCCGCCCCGATTAAGGGGCGGTTCAGCTTCACTCCCATAGCATTGGACCCACGATGAAGAGGTCCCTGTGACGCGCGGGACGAGGAGGCTGGAATGATCAACCAATCAAACACCCGGAGAGTAACCCGGATAATTGCCCTGATGCTGCTGGCAACAGTCGCTTTCGCCCAGGCCCCTGTGGACGACCACGGAAACAGGATCGGCGCCTACGAACCTGCACTTGAGGATCCGTATGCCGACCTCGTCGTTGGTAATGAAGAAATCCCGCTCATGTCGGATGTCGACCTGGAGGTCCTGGTTGGACCGATCGCTTTGTACCCCGACGACCTGCTTGCCATCGTCTTGCCAGCCTCTGCCTATCCGCTGCAACTCATCGACGCGGGTCGTTTTCTCGAAGAGTTGGAAAATGACTCTACACTGAAACCCAATCCCGACTGGGACGACTCGATTGTCGCTTTGCTCAACTACCCGGAAGTCATCGAGTTGCTGAACGACGACATCGACTGGACCTGGCGTCTCGGTGAGGCCGTCGTCTCGCAGCAAGGCGATGTTGTGTCCGCCATTGAAATCTTCCGTGACCGTGCCTATGCGGCCGGAAACCTCAAGAGTGATGACTACCAGGATGTCACAAGGAGTGACGGCGTCATCGAGATCACGCCGGTTGTCGAAGACGTTATCTATGTGCCCTACTACGAGCCGGAACGTGTTGTCGTCTACCAGCCACGGCCGGTCTACTACTACTACCCGCGCTCCTACCCCGTCTACTACTACCCGTACACAACGGCATACGAGTTTGACCGAGGGTACTTCTGGGGCGTGACCACGGCCTTCACTATCGGCTGGATGTCCGACAGCTTGCACGTCTATCACCACAGCTATCATGGCCACCCCTACTACGGCCGTTCCTATCGGGACCGGTGGTGGTATCGCCGCCCGACGATGAACGTCTACAACACGACGTATGTTCGCAATAACGACGTAACCATCAATCGCTACTACAGCGGTGATCGATGGCGCCCTCGGAATGACCGCCGTCAATACACCAGGGACGACACAACGGGGCACGTTCGGATTGCACGCAATCGTGACTACAAACGTCGCGCTACCGAACCGGCCACGCGCACACGAACAGTCCGTCGGCAGGAACCCATACAGTTTCGTGAGCGACCGGCCAGGCGCAGCGATACGACCAGGCCGCGGAACACGCAAGGGAATACACAGCGCAACGATGTGCGGCAGCGCGATGTGCGACAGCGCCAGGAACGTACTGAGACTGTGGCGCACCGACGCAAGGACGTGCGCGTCGCGGAGCCCCGCGAGCAACGACGTTCCCCGACTAGCCGGCAACGCCAGGAAAGGCCCGCCCCCGCGGCCAGGCAGACAGAAGAACGCCGTGAACCGGTCCGCCTTGCCCGGCAGGAAACGCGCGGGCGAGTGACTCCTGAGCGTCGGGCAACCGGGCAAGCTCGAGAGCGTGCTGTCCCCCAACGTCAGGCAAGTCACCAGCCTCGAGAGCGTGCTGTCCCCCAACGTCAGGCAAGTCACCAGCCTCGAGAGCGTGCCGCTCCACAACGCCAGGCAAATCAGCAGCCCCGAGAGCGTGCCGCTCCACAACGCCAGGCAAAGCGCGAGACGAAGCGCGAGACGAAGCACGAGGCGCGCAGTGAACCGCAACGCAATGAGAAGCGTCGCGGCAGCAGGGAACGGAAAGCGAGGCGCTAGGGTTCATCCTTTCGGTCAGGCTCGTCGGGCCTGTCCGGAAGGTTTTCTTTCGACGTCAATTCCCGAGCGATGTACACGATACAGCCGGCCGCAAACAGCGCCAGGATGATCGATGCAATAGCGATGATGTTGCCCATCATTCGATGCTATCACCGTCTTCGCCCCGATCCCCAGGGTCCTTCAGTCGGCCCGCCTTGCGCAGGGCATCCCGGAGCACAAATTCGATCTGCGCGTTGAGACTGCGAAGGTCGTCTTTCGACCAGCGCTGCATTGCATCGAAGGTCTTGCCATCAATACGTAACGCGAAAGATTTGCGTGCCACCATGAATCGCTCCGGCCACCCTGCCCTGATCAGGTGTAAAGACTGCCCGTGTTCAAAACAGGCTGTGCGGCCTCGTCGCTGCAAAGCACGACAAGCAGGTTGCTGACCATCGCTGCCTTGCGCTCATCGTCGAGATTCACAATGTTGTTCTCATCCAGTTCGTCGAGCGCCAGGTGAACCATACCGACCGCACCGTGCACAATCTGCTTGCGGGCCGCAATAATCGCCGAGGCCTGCTGGCGCCTCAGCATGGCGTTCGCGATTTCCGGCGCATAGGCGAGGTGTGAAATACGCGCTTCTATCACCGTTACGCCGGCCTGCGACAGGCGGTCCTGGATTTCCTCACGAAGCGCTTGCGCGATCTCAGCCGGATTGCTGCGCAATGCAATGCCTTTCGAGTCATCGTGCGGTTCGTACGGATACGTAGTACCGAGGTTGCGCAGTGCCGACTCACTCTGGATCTGCACAAAATTCACGTAGTCGTCCACTTCGAACAATGCTTCTGCCGTATCGAACACCTTCCAGACCACGACAGCGGCGATCTCGATCGGACTGCCGTTTGAGTCATTCACTTTGAGCTGGCCGCTCTCGAAGTTCCGCACCCGCGTCGATACGGACGCTTTCGTATAGAACGGATTTGCCCACCGCAGACCCGGGTCATGACAGGTACCTGTGTACTTGCCGAACAACTGCAGAACCTTGGCCTCGTTTGGATGCACCATGAACAGGCCCGCCCAGCAAATCAGCACGATGATCGAGACGAGGATTGACGCAATCGTGCCACCCACAGACTGGGCAGCGATCTGCGTATAGACCAGGTATCCGAACAGCAATTGAGCGGCTGTCAGAACAACCAGCATCAGGTAACCGGATGC
>Ga0316191_10002755_pt1 | contig 12858 bp, 8 predicted proteins | sample Eddworburr2cm_MG_FD_204928 | JGI IMG/M metagenome (GOLD analysis project Ga0316191, IMG submission 204928) | Coastal sediment microbial communities from Maine, United States - Eddy worm burrow 2 cm | ecosystem: Environmental > Aquatic > Marine > Coastal > Sediment | place: USA: Maine | collected...
TGTCTCTTTGTTGGTGATCGACGAAGCGCATTGTATCTCCGAATGGGGTCATAACTTTCGACCGGAATACCTCAAATTGCCCGCCTATCAAAAAGAATTTGGCATAAAGCAAGCGCTGCTGCTGACTGCGACGGCAACCACCCAGGTAAGAGACGACATGAGCGCTAAATTTAATATTCACAAGAGCAATGTCTTTGTGACCGGATTTTATCGAGACAATCTGTTTTTGCGAATTACGCCAACGGAGAATTCTGAAAAAAAGCACTGGCTGCTTCAAAAAATTCAAAAAGCCCCCCAAGACCCGACCATCGTTTATGTCACCTTGCAGAAAACGGCTGAAGACGTCGCGGAATTCCTTTGCGCAAATAACATCAATGCGCACCCGTATCATGCCGGCATGGACAACGAAAAACGGGAGCACATTCAAAACAAATTCATGGATGGGAGTCTGGCCTGTATCGTGGCAACCATTGCTTTCGGGATGGGCATCGATAAGAAAGACATCCGCAGAATCATTCACTATGATTTGCCAAAATCGATTGAAAACTACAGTCAGGAAATCGGACGGTCCGGTCGGGACGGAAAGCCTGCCTTGTGCGAAGTGCTGGCCAATCGGGACAATATACATATTCTGGAAAATTTTATTTATGGCGATACGCCGGAAAAAAATTCTATTTTTCAACTACTTCGCACCATAAAGGACAATAAAGGCTTTGTCTGGGAGACCCAAATAACTAAGCTGGCAAATGAATTGAATATCAGAGTCCTGCCCTTAAAAACGCTGCTGGTTTACCTGGCGATGAAAGAAATTATTCGACCCAAGTTCACTTATTTCGGGGAATATTCTTTCAAATACATAACTGAGCCCACAGCTATCATTAGCAGTTTTGAAGGAGAACGAAAGCAGTTTGTAACCGCGGTCATGAATCATTGCCATACCAAAAAAATATGGACACAGGTAGACATCCAGGGGATCCTTGACAGCTATGATACAGACCGGCAACGGATTCTGGCCGCCCTGGAATACTTTGAAGAAAAGGGCTGGATTGATCTCCAATCCAGGCAGGCGGTGGATGTATACGACATTCTGACCCAGGCCTTTAATATCGATGACATGACTGAAAAAATGTATGCGTTGTTCAAAAAAAAGGAAGGCCTTGAGATCCAGCGAATACACAACATGGTCGGCTTTTTTGAAAGCGATGCCTGTATCAGCACACAACTTGCCGGATATTTTGGAGAACATCTGGCAAAAGAACGTTGCGGTCATTGCTCCTTTTGTCAAAGCGGAAAAGCGGTTCTGCAAGCCACCACCAAATTAAAGCCCCTCTCCCAGTTTGAATTTAAAAAGATCACCGCTGAATTTACCCAAGCCGTCGGCCAGCAATTCAGCGAGGTGAATTTAACCAAGTTTCTGTGCGGTATTTATACACCTGTTTTTTCGAAACTGAAGATAAAACAACTGCCATATTTCGGTATTCTTGAGAATTATCCCTTTTTGGAAGTAAAAAATTGGATTACGAAGGCAGAAAAGCCGCGGCTACCGGTCTGATTTAAGCCTGATTCAAGGGGAGGCGTTTCAGCTTCCTTCCCTGCACGATAACGGCTTGTTGCCTTGTCTATTCCGGCAGCTGCGTGTTCAGGACGGGGTCGATGCCGACGCGGCGCGCCAGGTCTGATGTGAACAGGCCGTCCGGATCGAGTCTTCGCTTGATCGCCAGGAGATCCTGGTAGCGAGGATAGACCCGATAGAACTGTTCGGGCGTCAAGACCTGGTCCTTGGCAAGGTGAATCTTGCCGCCACGCCGGACCGTCGCGTCGATGAGGCGGTCGACGGCCTGGCGGCTGGCGGCCTCGTGTTGCATCTTCGGGTGGAACTCGAAATTAAGGCTGTAGCCGTCTTCGGAGAACGAGATCAGGCAGTCGTCCGCCTTGTGTGCGCGCAAGATGGTCGTGACCGGCGGGCAGGGCGACGATCGGCAAATTCTGAGCAATTCGACGATCGCTTCGCGTGCGCTGGATCGCGGGAAAGTGAGCTGGACCGTATAACCGCGCGGGCCGCAGACGAGGTGAGCCGGCGGCACCGTAAAGCTGGCCTCAAAACCGAACCTGAGGAAAAGTTCAGTGTTCGAAGAATATCCCGTCAGCGAAGCCAGCCGGCATCCGAGGTAGTAGAGACGATTGAAGGAATTCATCATGGGTCGCTGGGCGTACAGCATGAGCGACAGGATGGGCCCGAATTTCTCATGAAGCGCAAGGCCGAATTCTCGGTGCTTTTCAAGGCGCTCGTAGCCCGCCTCAAGGATTTGCCGGCGATGTGATTCGCTGTCGTGGTGCTCGATCCACTTCGCAGCGTGGATCACGGAACGCCCGGTTTTGCGGCCACGGGCGTAGGCGTCCACCCAAACGACGGCCGCATCATGCGATTTCTCAACCTGGGACATTGTCTCGAGCAGTGCGTCGACATCGGGAGCCGGGAGGCGGTTGATTTCGACGAAAGGGGATGGGATCGGTTTGAGCTGGAGCGTCGCATCTAGGATGATGCCGAGCAGCCCGATGCCGCCCACGACGGCCTTGAAGAGCTCGTGCGACCGGTCGATGGTGAGCGTCTCTCCGTTGGCGATCAGGAGGGTGAGGCGCACGACTTGGCGGGCGAAGCTGCCGTGGTGCCACGCATCCTTGCCGTTGACGTTTGCACAGATTGCTCCTGCGACACTGGAGTGCGATTCGGTCGGGCTGGCGGGAAGCGTGAGCAGGTCGTGGTGAACCGCCTGGTAGATATCTATGAGTCGCATGCCGGATTCCACGGTAATCTGCGCGGTTTTCTCGTCGAACTCGATGATCCGGTTCATGGCACTCATATCGAGCAGGGCGTGGCCGTCGTTGAGCGCAAGGTCCCCGTAGCCGCGCCCGGCCCCGCGTGCACAGATGGTCATCCCGTTCTGCTGGCAGTAGGCCAGCGCCTCGCGGCACTGTTCGATCGTCGTTGGGCGGGCCACAAGGGAGCGCGTTCGGATGGAGCCAACCAGCGAGGTGACCTCCTTCCACTCCATGAAGCTCGGGATTGTTGGGGTTTCAGATTGCATCGTGGATCTCCGACATCACACAGCTATCCTATTGCGACAACTGACGGATGGGTTTTCAATATCGAATACAGGTCCTATTGTCAAGACGCCACTTGGCTATCAACCGACTAGGATGTGCAAGGGTTAAAGACTTGAATTCACATCAGGGTCCTTAATAACCGACATGCCGCTAATTTGTACATAAACATCTTTTAGTCATTATTTTGACCCCTCAGATATAAAATCTGGACGTCCCTCCCAGGAATGTAAGCCCCCCCATAATCTGGGCTGATGAAAATTAAGAGCAACCATATCGTGATTTTCATCACCCGAACTATAACCTGCCCGGCAGATCTATGATAATTTGACCCTAACGTTGCAAAAGCCGGAAGGTAAACACAAGAATAGTGGGAACCTTCCCCTGAATAAGGGGCACTGACGGTACAAAGTCGAAGGGAGCCGACTGATAACGCAGCCCATTTACTTTATCTGGAAGACGATTAAAAGCAGAAGAATCACATCCCCGCGCCTGCTGGATATGGTGATTACAGCGCCGTTTTATTCCAATAAAATGCAAATTCCCATTGCTGAATTACAACGGCACATATTTTGCATATTTGCTGACAGATATTTGTCTGATCTTGTCCAGACATTGTTATACTTTAAATCATAATACACTCATACCCGTCGCACCGCCGATGAGATTTAAAAAGCGAAATACAGTAATCAGCATCGTAGAAAACGAGATGCTTCACTTTTTCGAAGTAGGAGCGCGCGGCAAAAAAAAGGCCGTTGAGAGCGTCAAACTTGCAGATTTGCTGGTTGACGAAGCCGATGCCAATCTTATCCCTTTGTCAGTAAGATCCCGGATAAATAAACTATTAATTGTACCTGATTATTGGTTTGGAAATTTGGTTTGCAAGTTCCAATCAATGAAAAAATCTTTAGCGGATGCGTTCGTCGAGAGAAAGCTGCATGCGCAATATGAACAGCTCCCTGACGTAAAGAATTTTTTTGAAAGTATCTCTTTCCAACGGGAGCATAAGGAGCGCTGGCTATATGCATACTTTTTGCAGGATCCCCAATTTTTTCAATTGTACAAGACTCTTTCCAGGCTTGGTCTAAGCCCGCATCGGATAACTTCACCGGCTTTGATCTGGCAATCAAAAATCCGGCAAAAGATGCCCGATTTCGAAGATGGCGGTAAATGCTTCATCGAACTGCTGAACAACATCTATCATTTATATTTTTTCTTCGAGGGAAATTTCCTTTTTTCGCGTAGTATTCCGCTTGCTGATCTACCGGCTGATTCACCTGACAATCTTCAGGCCATTACCTATGAATTAAATCAATCGCTGTATCTATTTTCACAACGCGCCAAAGCCGAGGTCAACAACATATATCTATTATCATCTGAGACCGTTACGATCGGTAGCTTATCAGAAGCACTCGGTCGGGAAATCAATGATTTAAGTTCATTGTTTAGTGAACCTCGAGGCACTCATGCCAGCAATGAATCGACTGATCTCATCGACGGTTATGTCCTTTCTCATTATTTCTTAAAGAATCAATTTCTATTTGTCTCTCACAAAAAATTGAAAAAAGAGTTGGAATGGCGGCCGGTTCAATCCGTTGGAATCGCCATCGCTATATTACTTTCCCTACTGCTGGGGATGGAAAGCATTTTTCTCCATAAATGGTCTCGTCAAAACCAGGTATCTGGTATTCATCGTGAAGGTGTCGATGCCGGTGAGACGAAACGGAAAATTCGGCAATACAATGAAGCCCTTGATACGCTGATTGAGGATGCTGAAATGCGTCGCCCCGAGGACGTAATTGCTAAAATAGCTCGATCGTTACCGCTTCAAATTCGGATGAAGGATATCTTCTTGAAGATTGGAACAGTCCCTGAGCTTGAATTTAAAGGGGCCGCCAAGGTCCTGGGATCTGAGCTTCTAAAAGGGTCCTTGTCGGTTCTGATCGCCAATCTAAATAAAAATCTTCACCCCCGTAAGCCATTGGCCATACCGGATATCGATATCGAGCTTGACAAGAATAAACAGAGTTACCTTATCAAATTTAAGGTGGAGTTGTAATGGCCGCTGATTTGAAATCACGCTGGATTATAGTCGGTTGTTGCTGGATGGCGGTTTTCATTTTGACACTCTGGAATTTAAATAAAATTGATTCCAGCGCAAAAGCAATAGAAAAGAAAGAAATCTACCTGATGGATGAACAATTCTGGAACTATAATGCGGCAAATATTTCGCATATATTGAAGAAAAGTGCATCACTCATTCAGGAAGTCGAATCTTCAAAAATAGGCCTTTTTGAGTTTGAAAGCAACCTTAGAAACCTGGCATTGAAGTCTGGTTTGGATAATATCAAACTGACCACCCAGTCGCAAGTTGAACAGGACGGAATAATACCGGTCAAAATATCTTTTAAGAGTAGTGTGCGGCATGCCGCGAATTGGTTTGATCGTCTTGGAATAGAGCTACCTCACGCGCAGGTTAGAGACGTCAAGATCGAATCGGATGAATCGACCAAAGAAAATAAATTCGCCGTCTCGTTATACTACCGGTATCGTCAATCTGTAAAGGAAGGCTCAATTTAACTCAATTCATAAGCGACCCCGTCCTGGCGGGATGAGAATTTAAAAGGTTCTACCGTTACCGCGAGTGCATGCTTCATGGTGAAAATCTGATTGATGCCGGCGACTTATGAATTGAGTTAAAAAAGAATTTTTGCTTATTTATTAAGGTTAATTGGTATACGCCAGCCGAACAAACAGCACCAAATTTGACTGAAGCGAACAAGATATTGCCAATGATGAATCGGTTAAGTAGTCATCAAAACCGACAGATCCGATAAAACAGAGATCAAAAATTCTTAAAAATCAGCGGCCACCAGCAGAGGTGGCCCCGGCCCTTTCCAGGGGCCATCCTCATACCCCCGGCTCTGCTGGTGGTCGCTGATTTTTAAAATGGTAAAAGAAAGTGAAGATCACCCGAATTAGGATATCAGGCAGTTGGCAAAGACTGGTTTTAGGTTGCTGGATAATGGCGGCCATATTATTGATCGGATACCATAGTTCTAAATTAATGACACTTTTAAGTCCGCCTATTGCAGGGCGTTCCATGGAAGTTAAGCTGGCAAGTCAAAAATGGCGTCAATTACAAAATAAAATTTCTCAAAGTATCGCGTCGACCACAAAAGTCATCAATCTAGATACGGCTTTACTGGGGGTATTCGATAGTTCTAATAATAGTTCACCGGAGCCACCGGGTGTTACGCTTGAAGAAAATAAAAAGGTCCAACAAACAGAAATTCATCTCCCGATCTTATCCGGTATCCTGCGCAATACCGATATTTATGGCCGCACATACGCCACTGCGGTCATTGATGGCCAACGGTTGAAGGAAAACGACAGGATACAGGGATTTAAAATCAAGAAAATTTTAGAAGATGGTGTCGTTGTTACAAATAGTGGTCAGCGGTGGTTTCTCAGCGCCCCGGATGTTGCATATACAAGGGTTCACGTATCCGGTGCCGAAAATAAGGATTCACAATAGCCACGGCTTCTATTAAAGCACCTTTATGTGTGCCGGCGACTTCCGGCTACCGGCATACATATGGCGTTGTGGTAGTTGTTGTGAGGAAAATATGGGATACTTGATAAAAAAACTTTTCTCCATAAGTAGTACTATCATCCTTTGCTTTTTCATAATCAGTTGTACTGTCGAGAAACTGAAACCCGTGCCGCAGGATAAACTGGAAGAGATACATCCGCAAGACATCTTACGAAGAGAAACATCTTTTAAAGCGCCTGAACCGCCCTCGTTTTCCGAAAAAATGGAACCGGTCACCAAAGGTCTATCAGAAAACCCTCGGCTGTATTCCCTGATTTTTGAAAACGCGCCTTTGGGGGAGATTATAAATGCGATTCTTACAGATACCGATTATAACCTTTCCGTCGAGTCGGGTATTGATCTGACAAAACCGGTAACGGTGCGTATAACCAATGCAACCCTTCACGAAGCCCTCGAGATGGTCGTTGCCAAAGGATCGGATTACGCCTGGAAAATTGAAGACGGTTTTTTGTACATCCAAAGATTCGAGGAAAAAATATATAATCTGGACTACCTGGATATGAGCACCGGTACCGAAATCGATATCGGTGGTGACATGCTGGCCTCCAGCGTGGAAGATGCCGGTGTCGTCGGCAAATTTCAGGTTAAGTCCCAACGTAGCGCTGAAATAAACGATGTATGGACCAACGTCAGAAAAGCCCTGGAGGCACTTAAATCGCCCGGGGGTGTTCTGCGGCTCAACCGCAATGCCGGCATTATATACATGGCCGACACGCCGCTGCGCATTGCGACAATGGTCAATTTTCTGGACGCATTGGCGGAATCATTGCACCGGCAAGTTTTTATCGAAGCCAGGATCATGGAAGTAAAGCTCGATGATACCCACAAATACGGCATCGATTGGACTGCAATGGATGTTTTGTTTACGTCCGACGCCGGCATTTTTCCGGATGCTTTTAATTTACTAGTTAATAGCGGCAGCACTGTTGCTCTTGCGAATACGTCCAGTTTCAGTGCAGTTGTGGATTTTTTACGGACTCAGGGTGAGGTGTCCGTATTGTCCAATCCCCATTTGGCTGTTCTGAACGGCCAATCCGCCGTATTCACCGTTGGTTTTCAATTCCCCTTTGGGGACATAGAAGGGGTCGATGAAAACTTTGAAACCAATACGGTTACGTTTCGAAGCACCATAAAACGGGCTATTCTCGGGTTACAGCTGGGTCTGACACCCCAAATCTCCAAAGACGGCATCATTTCGCTTCTGATTGTACCCACCATCACCCGAATCAAAGATGAAGTGGATGTGGAACTTCCAACTTCCAGGGGCGGAAGCCAGACCATTTCCAACCCCGTTATCGATCTTCAGGAGCTGGCGACAACCGTCAGGGTCAGAGAAAGACAATCCGTCGTTCTGGCCGGGCTGATCAATCAAATAAAGAAATTGGATCATGAGGGTCTACCGTTATTAAGCAAGGTGCCCTTCTTAAAATATTTTTTCGGCCGATTCGAGGAAACCTATGAGAACAGTGAGCTAGTCATCTTCCTGACACCCTACCTAAAAACCGTTCACTAATTTTAGCTCATTTTCTCAATTAAAATTAAAATCTTTGACAAGTTTTTGTGTTTTTCGTCATATTTTTGACTTTAGTTCACTGCTTTTGGTTTTTAAGACGACATTTCTTTTAGATCTCAATTCATAAGCCGCCGGCATCGACCAGGTTTACACCATGAAGCATGCCCTCGCGGTAACGGTATAATATTTTAAATTCTCATCCCGCCAGGACGGGGTGCTTATGAATTGAGTTAGACGAAATTGAATCTGTATTCTGAAAACAATCCAAAATGGTATAAATATTGCTTTTCAATGTAACAGCAGCTTTTAAATCACTAAATAGGGAGTAAAAAAATGATGAAATTGAACAAGATTCGGATGTCAAAGGACGGTTTCACACTGGTGGAAATTGCCATCGTTATGGTCATTATCGGACTTTTGATTGGTGGCGTGCTCAAAGGCCAGGCCATGGTCCAAAATGCCAAGGTCAAGCGGGTGGCCAAACAGGCGGACGAAATGCGGGCCGCCGTGATGGCGTTTTACGACAAATACGGTATGTATCCCGGAGACGAAAATATTGCCGCAATTCCGCCGGGGACGGATAACGAAGGCAACGGCAGCGGTCAAATCACGGGCGCCGAAACATTCGAAGTATTTCAGGATCTTCAACTATCCGGTTTAATCAGCGGGGTTTATAACGGCACCAGCGATCTACCCCGACATGCCTTTGGCGACGTCGTTGTGCTGTCTTGGGTGAATCCTCCGGGTGCCGGAACTGCGCAACATTATCTCAGATTCGACAACCTTCCCGCCGATGTTTGCCTGGAACTCGATACCAAGTATGATAACAGCACCTGGAACAGCGGATCGATCGTTGGCAATGCCGCCTATACGGCAGGAACTACTGTTGGGCAGCTTTACATGCTCTTTTAAGGAAAAACCGTTTGTTTTTAATACGAAACAACCGAGGGTTTTCCCTGATCGAGATGGCCATCGTGATGGTGATTATCGGCGTGCTTGCCGGTGGCGGCGTTTCGCTGATAGGTATACTCACCAAGCGCAAAGCCAGAACTGAGACCATCGATTATTTGAAGCATGCCCAGGCGGCCTTAATCAGCTTTGCAGATATAAACGGAAGGCTTCCGTGGGCCGATACGAGTGGAGACGGCGCCGAAAACTCCGGTGCCGCCACCGGCAGTCTTCCGTATCAAACCCTTAAATTAAGCCCGACCGATCCTTATAAACGGACCCTCGGATATGAATTAAATGCCAATCTGGGAACAAACCTGACAGCCAGTTGCAACGCATTGAGATCAGGCCTGTCGGGCGGACCGGATGTTGTCGATGCGGACGGTGCAGCGGCTTCTTTTCCAATTGCGGCAATTCTGATCAGTGCCGGGACAATGGATGCCGACAGTGACGGCAATGTTTTTGATGACGTCACCACCGGCACTCACCTGGGAGACAACACGGACGGCAATCCCAATTACATCAGACATCCATCTGTCGATACTTACGATGATCTGGTCGTCTATTTGGGTGAAAATGAACTGTATGGTGAAATATGTGAATACCTTAAACTAGCTGTCAGAAATGACTCCGGCGTGACCATTAATGTGCATAATCTGACAACAAGTACCGATTTGATTCCAGCTCTTAACGACGGTGGTACCGCTACGTACACTATTCTTTCGGGAACACGGATCGAAATACAAGACACTTCGGGGAGTAATGTCACGTCCGAGCCCCCCTCACCAATAGCCCTTGCCGGTCATGGCTTCACCATATACGTGCCATCACCTTAAAATTGAATACTGGACCCCAATTGAGTTAAAGTCAGTTTGGAAGGTATTTGGTATTAGGTATCAGGTATTGGCATAGGGGAATCTTTTCCGATTTTTATATTTAACAATATGGTGATAAATAAAATTTACCTTGCTGTTGATAATTTGCGCTGAATATTTTCATTTTGGCGATTAAAATACAAGATTTAAAGTAAAATTATTCTTGTATCTGGAATTCCCTATTTGTGGATTCCAGCAGTATCCTCGTAGGGTAGGCATTGCCTGCCCACCATTAACTGCCTCAATTAGTTGAATATGGTGGGCAGTGCCCAATACCCATTACCACCTAATCGAGTATCGCTCAATTAGGATTGAATCCACAATAATCCATTCTCAATACGATTTCCCAAGCTCACCCATAACATCATATAACGGCAGTAAAATGGAGAGAATGATCAGACCGAACACACCCCCTAAAACAAAGATGGTTATGGGCTCAATGTTGCTGAGCATTATCTGGACAGTGCGCTTCACTTCCCCGTCGAAGTAATCACCCAGGCGTTTGAACGCCTCATCAAGTGTGCCGGTGGTCTCCCCATTTTTAATGCCGCCTAACAACAGCAGCGGAAAGCCGCCAGCCTTCTTAAAACTGGACGCAATCGTATGGCCCTGTTGAATATCCTGATAAGCCGCGATCATACGAGATTCAAGATACCGGTTACCTAGCACCCCATCCGTCAGAATTTCGAAAATAACGTTAATGGACATACCGGCATTGTACATGGTGGCAAAATAATGACCCAGGCGTGCCAGCGCAATGTTCTCGACCACCTTGCCTACCAGCGGTGTTTTCAAAATATGCTTGTGCAAGAAGACAGCACCCTTGGGATTGCGCTGCATCATAAATATACACGCCACCATTGCCGCGATGCCGATGATCAACCATATCCAGTTGTTCCTGATAAAATGGCTGGTGGCCAATACGACTTTTGTCACATCCGGAATGACGGCACCCATCTCTGTCAGGAGACCGGCCATTTGTGGAAGGACATACCCCACCCAGACGCCAATCACGGCCGAAAGCGCTACCAGCACAAAACAGGGATAAATGGCGGCTTTTTTGATGGTGGACCGGATGTCTTCCTTCCATTCATGAAAATCGGATAGATCCTGCAGGCATTGAGGCATGATACCTGCCTGCTCGCCTATTTGGATAATACTTAAATCGAGTTTACCAAAAATCAATGGGAATCGGGACACTGCCTCATGCAGGGTTTGACCGCCTTCAATGCCGATTTGAACTTCACTGAGGGTCCGCTTCAGTCTGAGGGAGGGCAGCATTTTAGAATTTTCTTCCAGCGCCGTGACAATCGGCAAACCCATCTCCAATGTTTGGGACAGCCTGCGGTAAAGCTCGATAAGAAGTCGGGGTTTGACTTTTGCTCCGGCAAAGACCTTATTCAGTCGACTTTCTTTCACCTCTTTACTTTCGATGAGGGTCAAACCTTCTTGTGTTATCCGTGCTTCGACGTCATGTTCGCCGAGTGCGACCACTTTACCGCGTTGAATTTTGCCGACATCATCGATGGCTTTATAGCTGTAACTAGGCATAAGCAATTACCCGTTGGACTTCTTCGATCGAGGTAGTTTTGCGGGCAACTTTTTTTAATGCCTGTTTAAACATCAGGCAGGTCCCGGATTGTGAGGCGGTTTCCTCGATTTTGCTATGAATTGCACCGGCGGATATCAGCTCTTCCATGGCTCGGTCGACTTCAAGAACCTCAATAATTCCGCTTCTGCCGTTATACCCGGTATTATCACAGCTCTCGCACCCCACAGCCTTTGGAATATCGGCCGGTGGCTCAAGGTCGTTACGAATAAAAAGTTCTGTTTCCTCCGGCCCGATCGGTTCGGAGGTAGCACAGTGGGGACAGATTTTACGTGCCAGTCGTTGGCCCACCACCATGTTCAGTGATGATGCCAGGATGCTCGTGTTGATTCCCAGATCGAGCAGTCGATTAATGGCCGATGCGGTATCATTGGTATGCAAAGTGGACAGGACGAGATGACCGGTGATGGAGGCTCTTAAGGCCAATTCCGCCGTTTCCTGATCCCGGATTTCACCTACCAGAATGACATCGGGGTCCTGCCGCATGGCCGATCGCAGGGCATTGCCGAAGGTCAGGCCGGCTTTTTGATTAATGGCGGTCTGTCGGATCATGGGGATGACATGCTCGATCGGATCCTCAATCGTCATTACATTTATACTTGGATTGTTGATTTTCAATAAAGCGGAATAAAGGGTTGTGGTTTTGCCCGAACCGGTGGGACCTGTGGATAAAATCAAGCCGTAGGGGCGCTTCAGGTTTTTGATAAACTTCTCGAGGTCTTCCGGTTCAAAACCAAGACGTGAAATATCTCCCACGACATCGGTATATTTTAAGATCCTTAAAACCACCGTTTCCCCTAAATGGGTCGGAAAGGTCGACACCCTTAGATTAATTTCCTCTGCGCTCCCCTCGAATTTGAAACGACCGTCGTGGGGGATGTTGACGTTGGAGATGTCCATATCTCCCATGATTTTGAAGCGTGTCGTCAGGCTCTGGTGATAACTTTTGGGGAAAATATGTTTTTGCTGTAACACGCCGTCTTTCCGATAATAGATACGGACCAAATTGGTATCCGGCTCGACGTGGATATCACTGGCGCCGAGCACATTTCCTTTTTCGATCAATAAATCGGCCAGCTTCACGAATTGGTCTTCGGCGGAGGTATCTTCGCCGACATCACTGATGGTTAGTTTTTCGATATCCTCATCGATCGTACGTGCTCGCTTGTAATGAAGTTCGACGGCATTGGCAATC
>Ga0316191_10002758_pt1 | contig 12856 bp, 10 predicted proteins | sample Eddworburr2cm_MG_FD_204928 | JGI IMG/M metagenome (GOLD analysis project Ga0316191, IMG submission 204928) | Coastal sediment microbial communities from Maine, United States - Eddy worm burrow 2 cm | ecosystem: Environmental > Aquatic > Marine > Coastal > Sediment | place: USA: Maine...
GCCAGGCACTGTGGTCAATATCGATAGAAGTCACCAGGGCAACATCCGGGTCGATGATGTTCACGGCATCCAGGCGCCCGCCCATGCCGACTTCCAGCAAGGCGATATCCAGGTCCGCTGCGGCAAACAGGTACAGTGCCGCTAGCGTGCCGAACTCGAAATAGGACAGAGATATCTGTCCACGGGCCTGATCGACGCAGTCGAATGCTCGACACAGATCGCCATCTGTTGCCTGGAGTCCGGAGATGCAGATGCGCTCGTTATAGTGCGACAGATGCGGCGAGGTATAACTCCCGACCCGATATCCGGCCGCACCCAGGATGGCAGCGAGCAATGCCACGCTAGATCCCTTGCCATTGGTGCCAGCGACCGTCATGACGCCGTAATCGGGCAGGAGCAGTCCCAACCGGTCTGCAACCGTGGCTACTCGCTCGAGGCCGAGGTCGATCTTCTGCGGGTGCAGTGTTTCCTGCCACGACAGCCAGGCGGGCAGTGAGTCAAAGCGGGGCATTGCCAGGAGAGTGCTTCAAGGTGCGCTACGCGGGGCGCGGCAGTCCTGCAGGGTCAGCTGGCGACGGGCAGGCGCATCAGCATGGACAGGAGATTGGCGATTTTCTCGCGCATTTCACGCCGATCGACAATCAGGTCGATAGCGCCATGTTCCAGCAGGAATTCACTACGCTGAAATCCTTCCGGCAGGGTCTCCCGCACCGTCTGTTCGATGACACGCGGGCCGGCAAAACCGATGAGGGCCTTTGGTTCTGCGATATTGATATCCCCGAGCATGGCAAAACTGGCAGAAACGCCGCCCATGGTGGGATCGGTCAGAACCGAAATATAGGGGATGCCAGCTTCGGAGAGCTTTGCCAGGGCTGCGCTGGTCTTTGCCATTTGCATCAGCGAGAACAGGGCTTCCTGCATACGGGCTCCTCCACTGGCGGAAAAGCATATCAGGGGCCGGTTTTCTTTCAGACAAAATCTGACCGCACGAATGAAACGTTCGCCGACCACGGCGCCCATGGAACCACCCATGAACCTGAATTCGAATGCGGTGGCAACGACCGGTATGTCGAGCAGGGTACCCTGCATGGCGATCAGCGCATCTTTCTCGCCGGTTGTCTTTTGTGCCTGGCTGAGGCGGTCCTTGTATTTTTTGCTGTCCCTGAATTTCAGGACATCATTCGGCTCAAGCTCGGCGCCTATTTCCCGGGTTGAATTCTCGTCCAGGAACATTTTCAGGCGCAAGCGTGCGCCGATCCGCATGTGATGGCTGCATTTGGGGCAGACATCCAGGTTGCGCTCCAGTTCTGAGCGGTAAAGGATCGCGCCGCAACCATCACACCTGATCCACAGGCCTTCCGGCACGGTGCGCTTGTTGCCGCCAACCGTACGAATCTGGGACGGGACGAGTTTGCTAAACCAGCTCATGGATGCAATTCTACCTGTAGATACCTTATAAATAAAAACATATGCCGTTAGCGTCAGCCGGCGGCATCCATAGCCGCCCGTAATTCACTGATAATACCTGCGACTTGCGCCGGGATAGCTGCTGGCTGATCCGCAAATTCGGCCACCCTGCTGACCAGGACACTGCCGACAACCACGGCATCTGCGATTTTCGCCACTTGCGCCGCTGACACCCCGTCACGTATACCGAAACCCACACCTACTGGTAATTGTGTATGCTGGCGCAGCTCCTCCAGTTTCGCGGCAACGGCCTGTACGTCGAGGCGGTTGGCCCCCGTCACACCCTTGAAGGAAACGTAATAAAGAAAGCCGCTGGCCACTGCACTCACCTTGCGCATACGCTCCGAATCGCTGGTTGGCGCCAGCAGGAAAATGGCGTCAATGCCGCTTCCCCGGAACGCCGCTGCAAGCTCAGTTGCCTCCTCAGGCGGCATGTCCACGGTCAGGACACCGTCCACCCCGGCAGCAGCAGCGGCCTGTGCAAAATCGTTGTAGCCCCAGACTTCTATCGGGTTGAGATAGCCCATCAGGATGACAGGTGTAGTGGCATCCTGCTTGCGAAATTCACACACCATATCCAGCACCCGGTGCAGGGTGACATGGTGCCTGAGGGCACGTTCGCAGGCAGCCTGAATCACGGGGCCATCCGCCATGGGATCCGAAAACGGTACCCCGATTTCCAGCATGTCGGCGCCAGCCTGCACCATGGCATGCATCAGCGGGACCGTCACGTCGGGTTGTGGATCACCTGCCGTAACGAATGGAACCAGCGCCTTGCGCTGGCGCGATTTCAGATCGGACATGCATGCGGCTATGCGGCTCATACCTGTATGCCCTCCAGCGCTGCAATCGTGTGGACATCCTTGTCGCCGCGACCTGACAGATTCACGATGATAATCTTGTCCTTGTCCATGCCGGCCGCCAGACGGGTCGCATACGCCAGTGCGTGACTGGATTCCAGTGCCGGCATGATGCCCTCGACCCGGGTGAGCTGGTGAAACGCTGCGAGTGCTTCAGTGTCCGTCACCGCAGCATACTGTGCCCGCCCGGTATCCTTCAGCCAGGCATGTTCGGGCCCGACACCGGGGTAATCAAGCCCGGCGGAGATGGAATGGGTCTCGATAATCTGGCCGTCGCTGTCTTCCATCAGGTAGGTGCGATTACCATGTAACACCCCGGAACTGCCGGCGCACAACGGGGCCGCATGTCGGCCCGTTTCTATGCCGTCACCACCGCCTTCGACACCATGCAACGCAACGGCCATATCACCGATAAACGGGTGAAACAGGCCAATCGCATTGGAGCCTCCACCGACACAGGCAACCAGCGCATCCGGGAGGCGACCTTCCCGTTCCAGGATCTGGCTACGGGTTTCCCGGCCGATGACTGCCTGGAAATCGCGAACCATGACGGGATAGGGATGGGGACCGGCAACCGTGCCGATAATGTAAAAGGTGTTGTCGACGTTGGTTACCCAGTCACGCAATGCCTCATTGAGGGCATCCTTGAGGGTTTTTGATCCAGATGAAACCGCAACCACCTCGGCACCGAGCAGGCGCATGCGATAGACGTTGATGGCCTGGCGCCGCATGTCCTCCTCGCCCATGTAGACGACGCATTCCATACCGAGACGCGCGGCCACCGTTGCCGAAGCGACGCCGTGCTGGCCGGCGCCCGTTTCTGCGATAATCCGCTGCTTGCCCATGCGTTTTGCCAGCAGGGCCTGTCCGACCGTGTTGTTGATCTTGTGGGCGCCGGTATGGTTTAGGTCTTCGCGCTTGAGATAGATGCGTGCCCCGCCGTTTTCTCGGCTCAGCCGTTCGGCGAAATACAGGGGTGACGGACGCCCGACGAAATGCGCGAGGTCGGCGTCCAGCTCAGCGACAAACTCGGCATCCTGGAGGTATTTATCGTATGCGGCAGTGAGTTCATTCAGCGGATGCATCAGTGTCTCGGCTACAAACCGACCGCCATAAGGACCGAAATGGCCGCGCTCATCCGGCAGCGAATGTTCGCTGGCTTCGGCTTTAGCCGCCTGTTCTTGCTTCACTGTTCCGCACCTCTCTCATGAATGCCTCGATTTTTTCTCTGGATTTAATGCCCTTGTCTACTTCCACACCCGTGCTGACATCAACCGCGTAGGGTTGTACCGAGCCGATGGCGGTGGCAACATTGCCGGGTGTCAGCCCGCCCGCCAGGATAATCGGGACAGGGATACCCTCCGGCACTTGCTGCCAGTCAAATGCGACACCGCCGCCGCCGTGAAGTTCGGGTTGCCAGGCATCCAGCAGGAAACCGGCTGCATCAGGATAACCGGACATAAGGGATAATAAATCCGTTTCCCTTTGCATGGCGATCGATTTAATGAATGGCAGCCCAAAACAATTACATTGTTCATTGGTTTCCTGCCCATGAAACTGCAACAGGCCTAAGGGCACGTTGGCGAGCACGTCCCGGATATGGTCCTCTGAGGCGTTGACAAACAGCCCCGTGACTGTGACGAACGGTGCGACAGCAATGGCTACATTCCGAGCCTGCGCCAGCGTCACATGGCGCGGGCTTTTCGGGTAGAAAACCAGCCCCAGCGCATCTGCACCCAATTGCACTGCAGCAGTGGCATCCTGCTCACGCGTGATTCCGCATATTTTTACGCGTGTGCGCACCATTGTAACGTTCAACCCTTTTTAATTCATAAAGATAGCGGTGAATCTTAGCGGAATCCAGAAGTCTTGACCATTGCGCATCAGCCATACTGTGGCAACCAACCCGCCACGGGCAGCGTAAATTCAGGTGCATAGTGGACTGCCACCAGATAGAGCCCTGCTGGCGTCGCATTGAAACCGCTCAGGGTCCGGTTACGAGCTGCCAGAAGTTCCTGCACCCACGCCAGTGTCTGCTCGCCTCGTCCAACCATGATCAGGACACCTGCAATACACCTTACCATGTGGTGCAGGAAGGCATTAGCCCAGACGTCAAGGTAGACGAAATCCCCACTCCGCTGTACCTCGAGTTGGTAAATCGTTCGCACTGGACTTTTTGCCTGGCATGCAGCAGCCCTGAATGAACTGAAGTCATGCTCTCCGACTAGCTGCTGGCCAGCTGTCGTCATACTGGCAGTATCCAGGCGGGTGTATTCACGGCAAGTCCGGTTACCCAGCAGGGCGGAAGCGGTTGGCCGGTTCAGGATAATGTAGCGATAGTGTCGCCGGACGGCTGAAAAACGGGCATGGAAGGATTCGGGCATTTCCGCAGCCCACTGTACACGAATATCGCCGGGCAAATTGGCATTGGCTCCACGCACCCAGTTTTGTGCCTCCCGTCTGGAACCGGTGTCGAAATGAACGACCTGTCCGGTAGCGTGCACACCGGTATCTGTGCGACCCGCGCAGACAACGGCAACTGGATGATCCGCTACGCGGGACAGTGCCTGTTCGACACAACCCTGGACGGTGCGCCCTTCGATCTGCCTTTGCCAGCCAAAGTAATGCGTACCTTCATATTCAATGCCAAGCGCGATACGCATACGGATTCTGCTTGTCCAGCCAGTTACGGAACCAAGTGTGGATGTTACTGTATCTGGCCGGAATGCGGTTGTCCTGCAGAGATTTACTGGCGAACCATTGAGCTGCTGCGGGCCTTGATATGTTGTACCGGTGCGAACCATGACGGCCGCGTGTCTGCGCGGCTACAGGAATCGCGGCACATCGTGGCGGTGGGAGAACCTGTCAGGCTAATTCGGCAATCAGCTTGACCGCCTCGTTCTTTTGCGTTTCGTTGCCCTCTTCCATGACTTCGTCCAGGATGCTGCGCGCGCCTTCCGGATCACCCATGTCGAGATAAGCCCGCGCCAGGTCCAGCTTGGTACTGACTTCGTCACTTGCGTCGAGCAGGCCTTCAGCATCGTCCTCGGCATCATCGTAAGTGACTTCCGTCGTATCGAGATCATCCAGGTTGAATTCAATGTTTTCGGGGGATGTCGCTGCCGGGCTTTCATTGGCCTCAATGTCCATTACAAGATCATCGGTAGTGGCTGGTTCCTCACTGGTTTCCTGGACACCCATGTCATCCATGCCCGTGAGATCCATGTCGAAATCGAGATTATTGATACTGGCTGCACGGGACTTGTAGAGTTCGTTTTTCGGCGACAATTCGTAACCCATGGTCGCCACCCTTTGCCATACGGGATCTTCCTCTGTGACCGTATCCCGGAAATCACTGGCTTCCCGGTCAAATGCGTTCGCATTGCCGCCGGCATGGTAAACCTCCAGCAGTTTGAGTCTCAATGCCGGGTCGTCGGGCGTTTTCACGAGAGCGGCCTGGAGCACATCTTCAGCTTGCTGAGTTCTGCCATAGGCCAGATAGACGTCAGCCTCGGTAAGCGGGTCTCCTTCATCACTATCATGCAGATTGCCGCCTTGAACGGGTTCCTGGAACGCTTCGCTGACGGCAACAGCCGGTTGGGACTTGCTCTCACGAGGCGGCTTTTCCACTGCCAGACGCTTTTCAAGTGTCATTTCATCATCAAAGATGCTGTGATTTTCCTTGCGTCGTGCTGATGCCCAGAGAAATCCACCCAGCAGCATCGCGACCAGTACTCCTAGGCCAGCAAGGATCGGATTATCCATGAGCTTGTTGACGATGCTGCCGAATTCCAGTGCTTTTTTACTGGAAGCCGGTTCTATCGCCGACTCGACGCTGTCCTGTGCAGTTGCCTCAGCAGCAGTTTCCACAGCAGGTTCTTCCGCCTTTGCAGTGGATGATGTGTCTTCTGCTTCTGCTTCTGTTTCTGCGGTTGCCTGCTTGTTCTGGATACTGGCGAGCTGGTCGCTCTTGAGTTCCAGCAGGCGTTTCATGGTTGCTAACTGGTCTTCCAGTTCAGTTACGCGTGACTGCAATTCTGCCGACTGTGCGCGATTAGCCTCCGCGGTTTCGGCAGCCAGTGCCAGTTGCTGTTCTACATTACCGCTGCCGGCTTCGACATCACCAGCCTGTGGATCACCCGCAGTGGCCGCACCCTGGGTCGCACCATCTTCCGGGGCCGTTAACTGCAGCCTGCTCTCGGTTGTGACTACAGGCTCGGATTCCACTGATTCACCTGCGACAGGTGAGGATTCCTCCACTGCAACATCCGGCGTGCTGGTTTTGTCCTGTTTCCAGGCCTGGAACTGGCTTCTGGTTTCGGTGCGTGCATCGCGCGCACTGATGCTGGTGATTTCCTCGCGTGATGGTATTGTCAGGGTTGCGCCCGCCTTCAGGTTGTTGATGTTGTTATTCTGAAAGGCACTTGGATTGGCACGTTGCAGGGCAATCATCATCTGTTCCATGCTGATGCCGCTGTCCGGGCGAACGCGCTTGGCAATGGTCCAGAGCGTCTCGTCGCGCTTGACAGGACCGTAACTGCTGGCCGACTGTTCAGCGCTGTAGGTTGCAGGGGCGCGTGCAGACGATGCGGGTGCACTTGATGGCCTGGAGCTGCGCGCCGGTTCTTCGACGACGGGTGCCGCCCGGGGTGTGCCCGACACGGGCGCAGCGGGGATGGCGGGTGCGGCTGGCATGGTAAGCGGCGGGTCGACCAGTACCGTGTACTGCCGCATCAGGCGACCATTGGGCCAGGTAAGTTCCAGCATGAATTCGATAAAGGGTTCATGGATGGCTTCGGTGCCGGTGACGCGTATGACCGCCTGGCCACGACTGTCTTGTTCTACCTTGAACCTGAAATTTGCCAGTATCCTGGGCCTGGACAGTCCTGCGCGCTGGTGTGCTTCCGCCGGGGCGATATTGACCTTGACCTGGGATAAATCGGTTCCACCAGGCGAGGTGAGTGTTATGTTTGCCCGAAAGGGCTGGTTGAGCGCCGATTGCATGTCGATGTCACCAAGCCCCAGTGCAAAGGAGTTTGACGATACCGTAATGAAGAGCAGGGCTGCAGCCACAGCCGTTTTTCTAAACATGCCAAATATCCCCATCAGTTGGTTCTTCCCTGTGATTCCGGGTTCGGAATCGATACGCAACACCCTGTATTCCGCATGCATTTGCCAAAGTGGCAGCACTATAGCTCACAAATACTCTTTGACCAAAATTTCAGCAATCTGGATACTGTTAAGCGCGGCGCCTTTGCGCACGTTATCGGCAACCACCCACAGGTCTAAACCACGGGGATGGGAGATGTCCTCGCGAATCCGACCGACGTACACGGGGTCATGACCGGCCCCTTCCGTTACCGCAGTCGGATAGCCACCATCCTCACGCTTGTCCAGAACCACGACACCGGGAGCTTTTTTCAGCAGTGATGTCGCCTGCGCGGCTGTCAGTTTTTCGCGGGTCTCGATATGCACCGCCTCCGAGTGACCATAAAAAACCGGAACACGCACAGCCGTCGGATTAACCTGAATATCCGGGTCTTCCATGATTTTGCGGGTCTCCCAGACCATTTTCATCTCTTCCTTGGTGTAACCATTTTCCTGAAAGACATCGATATGAGGCAAGACATTGAAAGCAATCTGGCGCGGATAGACTGACGGTTTGACGGAACGGCCGTTCAGCAGTTCGGCAGTCTGGCTCGCCAGTTCCTCGATTGCCTCCTTGCCGGTACCGGATACCGCCTGGTAGGTACAGACATTGATGCGTTCGATGCCCGCGGCATCGTGCAGAGGTTTCAGCGCCACCAGCATTTGAATAGTGGAGCAGTTCGGGTTTGCGATGATGCCGTGTGTATTGTATGCCGCGATGGCGTGCGGGTTGACCTCCGGCACGACCAGCGGAATATCATCTTCATAACGAAACCTCGAGGTGTTGTCGACTACGACACAACCGGCCTGCGCCGCGAGTGGCGCATAAGTTTCCGATATACCGGCACCTGCCGAGAACAGCCCGATCTGCACCCTGGAAAAATCAAAGCTGCCCAGGTCCTCCACCGTCAGGAAGGTCTTCCCGAATGGCACCTTCTTGCCGGCGGAACGCTCGCTCGCCAGCGGGTAGACCTTGTTAACCGGAAATTTCCGCTCTGCCAGGATCTCCAGCATGGCTTCACCCACGGCGCCGGTAGCGCCGACAACTGCAACATCGTATTTACCTGACATCTTTAGGTCTGTTCCTGAAGTTGAAAGCTAGTTCGCCCGCAATGCCGCCACGACGGCATCTCCCATCGCCTGTGTGCCGACGGCGGGCTCTCCGTCGGACGCAATATCGGGGGTGCGCAAGCCGGCGTCAAGGACCATGCCGACCGCCGCTTCGACTCTTTCTGCGAGTGCCGGCTCATTCAGGCTGTAGCGTAACATCATTGCCACCGAGAGGATGGTGGCCAACGGGTTAGCGACACCCTGGCCAGCGATATCCGGCGCCGAACCGTGGATCGGTTCGTACATGCCTTTGCCATTACTGTCCAGCGAGGCTGATGGCAGCATGCCGATGGAACCGGTCAGCATGGCTGCGGCATCCGAGAGAATGTCGCCGAACATGTTCCCGGTCACAATGACGTCGAACTGCTTCGGTGCACGCACCAGTTGCATGGCGGCGTTATCGACATACATGTGGCTCAACTCGACATCGCTGTACTCCTGTCCCAGCCGCGTGATCACCTCGCGCCACAGTTCGCTGCATTCCAGCACATTGGCCTTGTCCACGGAACACAAGCGCCGGGCGCGCTTACGCGCGATTTCAAAGGCGGAACGTCCGATGCGTTCAATCTCCGATTCACAGTAGACTAGGGTGTTGAAACCCTCTCGCTGGCCGTCATCACGGGTCCGAATGCCGCGCGGCTGGCCAAAATAGATGCCGCCCGTGAGTTCGCGGACGATCATGATATCCAGTCCACTCACCACTTCAGGTTTCAGTGTGGATGCCCCCGCCAGTTGCGGATAGAGAATGGCCGGCCGCAGGTTTGAAAAGAGTTGCAGTCCTGCCCGCAGGCCCAGCAGCCCCTGTTCGGGACGCAAGGCGCGCTCCAGTCCATCCCACTGCGGTCCGCCAACTGAGCCGAGCAGGATTGCATCCGCCGACTTTGCCAGGGAGAGAGTGGCATCCGGCAGCGGCTTGCCTGACGCCTCGTAACCGGCGCCTCCAACGGGCGCATGCTCCAGCGCAGCCGACAGTCCGTGGTCGGTGTGCAGGGCATCCAGCACCTTGACCGCCTCTGCCACGATTTCCGGACCAATTCCGTCACCGGGAAGAATGGCGACTGTATGTTTCGTATTCATAAAGTATGTCTAGCTTCGTTAATCCTGCTGCTTGAAAAGCCAGGGCGCGGTTTGCCTGCGCTGTGCCTCGAACTCGCGAATGGCATCGGCATATTGCAGTGTTAGCCCGATATCATCAAGTCCGCGAATCAGACAGTCCTTGCGAAAGGCATCAACCTCGAAATGAATCGTATCACCCGAATGCGTCGTGATCTGCTGTTCCGGCAGGTTCACCATCAGACGGTAGCCGGGCGTTGAAGTGACTGCCGTGAACAGCCGGTCGACGCGTTCCGCCGACAGGATGATCGGCAGCACCCCGTTCTTGAAACAGTTGTTGAAGAATATATCTGCAAAGCTCGGGGCAATGACGACACGGAAGCCGTAATCCAGCAGTGCCCAGACAGCATGTTCTCGTGAAGAACCGCAACCGAAGTTTTCCCGTGCCAACAAAATGCCGCCCCCCTGGTAGCGGGCGTTATTCAGTACAAAGTCAGGGTTTAGCGTGCGTTGCGTGTTGTCCATGCCAGGCTCGCCGCTGCCAAGATAGCGCCACTCATCAAACAGGTTGGGACCGAAACCACTGCGTTTAATCGACTTCAGAAACTGCTTGGGTATGATGGCGTCGGTATCGACATTGGGTCGGTCCAGCGGCACAGCCAGTGCGTCGATGATCTCGAATTTTTCCATTCGCCTGTTTCCCCGGCGTCTCAGTTGAGTTCGTTGCGAATATCAGCGAAGTGCCCGGTGACGGCTGCGAGCGCCGCCATTGCCGGGCTGACCAGGTGAGTACGCCCGCCCTGCCCCTGGCGACCTTCGAAATTGCGGTTCGATGTCGAGGCACAGCGATCGCCTGGTGCCAGCCGGTCTGCATTCATTGCCAGGCACATGGAACAGCCGGGCTCGCGCCATTCGAAGCCGGCTGCGGTGAATACCCTGTCCAGCCCTTCGGCCTCGGCCTGGCGCTTGACCAGTCCGGATCCCGGTACGACCAGCGCCTGTTTGATACTGGCAACGACCTTGCGGCCGCGAATGGCTGTGGCGGCTGCGCGCAGGTCTTCGATGCGCGCATTGGTGCAGGATCCGATGAAAATGTGGTCGGGGCGGATTGCTGTGATCGGCATGCCGGGCTTGAGATCCATGTATGCCAGTGCCTTGCGCATGCCTTCGCGCCTGACACTGTCCGGTTCAGCGTCCGGGTCCGGAACTACCGCATCGACCCCTGCGACCATCTCCGGTGAGGTGCCCCAGGTCACCTGGGGTGACAACTGCCCGGCGTCCAGCGTCACGGTCCGGTCGAATTCCGCGTCCGGGTCGCTATGCAGGTCCGCCCAGGCTGCTTCGGCACGCTCCCGGAGCACACCTCTGGGGGCATAGGGCCGCTCAGCCAGGTATTCAAGTGTAGTGGCATCCACCGCCACCATGCCGGCACGGGCGCCAGCCTCGATTGCCATGTTGCAGACAGTCATGCGACCTTCCATAGACAGGTTGCGCAGGGTGCTGCCGGCAAATTCAATCGAGTACCCCGTGCCTCCCGCAGTGCCTATTTGACCGATAATGGCCAGCACCACGTCCTTGGCCGAAACACCCGGTGCAAGCTGCCCGTCAACGCTGACCAGCAGGCTGCGCGTCTTTTTCATGATCAGGCACTGGGTCGCCAGGACGTGTTCCACATCTGATGTACCGATACCGAAGGCCAGTGCTCCGAAGGCGCCGTGTGTCGAGGTGTGGGAATCCCCGCAGACCACGGTCATGCCCGGCAGGGTTGCACCCTGCTCCGGGCCGATCACGTGGACGATCCCCTGGCGCGGGTCGTTCATGGAGAATTCGGTAATCCCCAGGTCGGCGCAGTTGTTGTCAAGCGTTTCCACCTGGATGCGCGATATCGGGTCGCTGATCCCGGACTGGCGATCTGTCGTCGGGACGTTATGATCCGGCACCGCGAGGATGGAATCGACGCGCCAGGGGCGACGTCCCGCCAGACGCAGTCCCTCGAAGGCCTGGGGCGAGGTCACTTCGTGTACCAGGTGGCGATCGATATACAGCAGCGCCGTTCCGTCTGCATCCTGCCGAACCAGGTGGGAATCCCAGAGTTTGTCGTAGAGTGTCTTGCCAGGCATGCGCTGTCATCCAGTTTCGAACGTCAACCTAATCGCGGGATTATATAGGATGTCCGACTTGACGCCAGCTATTCGGAAGCAGCGACCGGATTCTCCGGAATGCCAAGGTAGACGACAAGCATCCCCGCGAGGGCGGTGATTGCTGCAAGCAGGTACATGGCCTCCGGGCCGACGCCGTGCCAGAGATAACCGCTCACCAGGCTGCCAAGCGCCCCTCCCGCACCGAAGCTGATGCTGCTGTAAAGTCCCTGACCGCGTCCCTGGTGCGCCCCGGTGAACAGGGCGTGAAACAGGTAGATCATGACCGCGTGATGCAACCCGAAGCTGGCGGCGTGCAGCACCTGGGCCAGGGTAATGACCGGTATATTGTCGGCAAAGCCGGCCGTCAGTAGCCAGCGCACGGCCGTCAGCCCGACAGCATATAACAACAGCTTGCGGGCACCATAGCGCGGTAGCAGCTTCGGCATCAGCAGAAATACGCAGATTTCTGCGACCACACCCAGTGCCCAGAGCTGGCCGATCACCGTGGTCGAATATCCGTAATCCTCGAGGTACAGGCTGAAGAAGGCGTAGTATGGCCCGTGGCTTGCCTGGACCATAAAACACACCGCCAGCATGGCGAGTACCACCGGTTGCTTCAATACCTGCCGCAACGGCGCCTGCTCGATTGCCAGGTGGCCGGCCGCGGATTCCGGTACCGTCAGGCTGCTCAGCCAGATGAGTGCGAACAGGGTAAACAGTATCAGGGGTAACAGACCGGTTCCGTACTTGCCAAGCAGCGGTCCGAGGCTGGCAACCGTGATGATGAAGCCGATAGAGCCCCACAGACGAATGCCGCTGTAGCGATGCGTCTCGGTACCCAGGTGGCTCATGGTCGTAGCCTCGAATTGCGGCAGCGACGCGTTCCAGAAAAAACTGAAGACAATCATAACCAGCACCAGCCACCAGAAACTGCTGCCGAGAAATACCCCGGCGAACGCAACAGTGGCCAGCAGTGAAGCGATACGCACGATTTGCATGCGCTGCCCGGTGTGGTCCGCAATCCAGCCCCAGATATTGGGTGCCACGATCTTGGTGGCCATGAGTATGGCGATCAGT